>LULW01000098.1_pt1 | contig 32902 bp, 30 predicted proteins | sample 729531 | NCBI WGS metagenome assembly LULW01 (sample SAMN03860279, study PRJNA289734) | marine metagenome | biome: seawater column; feature: ocean; material: water; isolation source: Red Sea water column Station 108 - depth 10m | place: Saudi Arabia: Red Sea | collected 2011-10-15 | depth 10 m | reverse complement strand
CCGCCGCCACCGGTGGAGAGCGCGGCCACGAAGGCCTCCTGGGGGACCTCGACGCGGCCGACCATCTTCATCCGCTTCTTGCCCTCCTTCTGCTTCTCCAGCAGCTTGCGCTTGCGGCTGATGTCGCCGCCGTAGCACTTGGCCAGGACGTCCTTGCGGATGGCGCGGATGTTCTCGCGGGCGATGACGCGGGCGCCGATGGCGGCCTGGATCGGCACCTCGAACTGCTGGCGCGGGATGAGCTCCTTGAGCTTGCCGGCCATCATCACGCCGTAGGAGTAGGCGGCGTCCTTGTGGACGATCGCGGAGAACGCGTCGACCGGCTCGCCCTGCAGCAGGATGTCGACCTTCACCAGGTCGGCTGCCTGGTCGCCGGAGCGCTCGTAGTCGAGCGAGGCGTAGCCCTTGGTGCGCGACTTCAGCTGGTCGAAGAAGTCGAAGACGATCTCGCCCATCGGCAGCGTGTAGCGCATCTCCACGCGGTCCTCGGAGAGGTAGTCCATGCCGCCGAGGGTGCCGCGCTTGGTCTGGCACAGCTCCATGATCGTGCCGATGTAGTCGCTGGGGCTGAGGATCGTGGCCTTGACGACCGGCTCGCGGACCTCGTGGATCTTGCCCTCGGGGAACTCGCTGGGGTTGGTCACCTCGATCTCGGTGCCGTCCTCCATCACCACGTCGTAGACGACGTTGGGGGCCGTCGAGATCAGGTCGAGGCCGAACTCGCGCTCGAGCCGGTCGCGGGTGATCTCCATGTGCAGCAGCCCGAGGAAGCCGCAGCGGAAGCCGAAGCCGAGCGCGCCGGAGGTCTCCGGCTCGTAGGTCAGCGCCGCGTCGTTGAGCTGGAGCTTCTCCAGCGCCTCGCGCAGGTCGCCGAACTGGTCGCCGTCGATCGGGTAGAGACCGGCGTAGACCATCGGGTTGGGGTGCTTGTAGCCGCCGAGCATGTCGGTGGCACCGCCGTGCTGGGTGGTGATCGTGTCACCGACCCGGGACTGGCGGACGTCCTTCACGCCGGTGATGAGGTAGCCGACCTCGCCGACCCCGATCTCGCCGGCCTTGACCTGCTCGGGGCTGATCACGCCGACCTCGAGCATCTCGTGGGTGGCGCCGGTCGACATCATCTTGATGCGGTCGCGGTGGTTGAGCTTGCCGTCGACCACGCGGACGTAGGTGACCACGCCGCGGTAGGTGTCGTAGACCGAGTCGAAGATCAGCGCGCGCGCCGGCTTGTCGGGGTCACCGACCGGCGGCGGGGTCTGCTTGACGATCTCGTCGAGCAGGGCCTCGACACCGAAGCCGGTCTTCGCGCTGACCTGGAGCACGTCCTCGGGCTCGCATCCCACCAGGCCGGCCAGCTCGGCGGCGTACTTCTCGGGGTTGGCGCTGGGCAGGTCGATCTTGTTGAGCACCGGGATGATGTGGAGGTCGGCGCCCATGGCGAGGTAGAGGTTCGCCAGGGTCTGCGCCTCGATGCCCTGCGCGGCGTCGACCAGCAGGATCGCCGCCTCGCAGGCCTCCAGGGAGCGGGAGACCTCGTAGGTGAAGTCGACGTGGCCCGGGGTGTCGATCATGTTCAGCACGTAGGTGCCGGCGTCGGTGCCCTGCGCGTTGTCGGGGTCGACGCCCCACGGCATCCGCACCGCCTGGGACTTGATGGTGATGCCGCGCTCGCGCTCGATGTCCATGCGGTCGAGGTACTGCGCCCGGGCGGCACGCTCGTCGACCACACCGGTCAGCTGGAGCATCCGGTCGGCCAGCGTCGACTTGCCGTGGTCGATGTGGGCGATGATGCAGAAGTTGCGGATGATCGCCGGGTCGGTCTGGCCCGGCACGGGCCAGGACTTCGGGGGAACAGCAGGCACGGGGTCTCAGGCGTTCTCTCGTACGTCGGGACGGACCCGGCCATCCTCCCACGACACCCCCGCCATGCCCGCCACGCCGGGGGTCGGCCTCCCCCACTCCGCGCCGGGGACACCCCACGATGGGGCCCGTGCCCACCTCTTCCCCGGCGGCCGCGCCCACCTCTGCCGTGCCCACCTACCTGCCGTGGGGTCGCACGGCCCGGCGGCTGGACTGGGCCCACCTGCCTCCGCAGGTCCGCTTCGACGTCGAGGCCCGGCTGGGCTCGCCGGTGGTGGCGGACTCCACGCTGACCCACGGCTACGTGCCGGCCATCGAGACCGTGCTCACCCTCGCCGACGGCACGCACCACCTGCTGCGCGCGGCCTCGACGAAGGCGCAGCGCTCCTTCGCCGCGTCCCTGCGTGCCGAGGCGGCCTGGCTGCGCACGCTGCCCGAGACCGTGCCGACCGTCCGGCTCACGCACCTGCTGGACGGCGACTGGGTGGTGCTGCTGCTCGAGCACCCCGCTGCCCGGCTCCCCCACCGCCCGTGGCGCGAGGACGACCTGGACCGGTGCCTGGAGGCCGTGTCCGCCGCTGCGGTGGCGCTGACGCCGGCTCCCGGGGAGGCCCGTCCGTTCGCCGAGGACCTCGCGGACTGGATGGGTCGCTGGGACATCCTCGAGGGGCGCGAGGACCTCGGGACGCCCATGCAGCTGCTCACCGCCGGGCGGCTCGCGGCGCGGCTGCCCGAGGTGACCGCCGGGGACACGCTGGTCCACACCGACCTGCGCGACGACACCCTCCACCTGACGCCGGACGGCGGCGTGCTGCTCGACGGCTGGGCGTGGCCGGTGCGCGGCGCGGCCTGGCTGGACCCGCTCCTGCTGCTGGTCGGCCCGTGCGGCGACGGCGTGGACGTCGAGGCAGTGCTCCGTCGTACGCCGCTGCTGGCGCGGGTCCGCGACGAGGACGTCGACTGCGTGCTGGCGGCGATGGCCGGCTTCTTCCTCACCAGCTGCGACCTGCCGGTGCCGGCGGCGTCGCCGTGGCTGCGGGAGTTCCAGCGATGGCAGGGCGAGGCCGTCTGGGGCTGGCTGCGCCGGCGCGATTTGGGCGCTCTCCGGCGCCGCTGTTAGCCTTGCACGTCGCTTCGTTGGCGCGCCTCTTGCGCGCCCGGCGACCGTCAGCATCACCAGACCCGCACGCATCCACACACGTAAGGCGAGCCCCGTGGCGAACATCAAGTCCCAGATCAAGCGCAACAAGCAGAACGAGAAGCGCCACGAGCGCAACAAGGCCGTCAAGAGCGAGCTCAAGACCGCCATCCGCCGCTTCAACGAGGCCGTCGAGGCCGGCGACAACGAGAAGGCCGTGACCTCGGCCCGCGTCGCCACCAAGAAGCTCGACAAGGCCGCCTCGAAGGGCGTCATCCACAAGAACCAGGCCGCGAACCGCAAGTCGTCGATCGCCAAGAAGGCCGCCGCACTCTGATCCTGACCCGGGCACTGCCCGGTCTGGGACGCTGACAGCGACCCGCTCCACCTCTGGTGGGGCGGGTCGTCGGCGTTTCGGGTGTCGCGTCCGGACCGTCGGTGGGAGCACCCGTGGCTCAGGAGCGCAGGGCAGCGATGGTCAGCACCAGCCGCTCCAAGGTGTACGACGCATCGCTGGCCGCACCCTTGACGTCGGCGTCGGCCTGGGCGACCGCCCGGATCGCGGCCACGAGCCCGTCGTCGCTCCATCCCTTGGCCTGGTCGCGCAGGGTGCGGATCTTCCACGGCGGCACCCCCACCTCGCGGGCGAGGTCGGCATCGCGCATCCCACGACCCCGTGACGTGGCCGCCTTGAACCGGGCGATCCCACGGGCGCTGCCGGCGAACGCGGAGGTCACCAGCACCGAGGCGGTGCCGTTGTCGAGCGCCCACCGCAGCTCCTCGAGCGCCTCGAGCCGCTTGCCGTAGAACGCGGCGTCGGCGACCACGAAGGACTTCGCCTCGGCGCGACCGCCGAAGTACTGCGCGACGCGCTCCTCCCCCAGCGCCTCGTCGGGGAAGTCGTGAGCCAGCTGGTCGACCGCCGCGGCGAGCGCACGCAGGTCGTGCCCGACCGCCTGGACCAGCGCGTTGGCCGCCGACGGCTCCATCCGCGCACCGAGCATCCTCGCCTCGGCGACCACGAACTGCGGGAACTCCGAAGGCTTGAGCTCCTCGGTCTTGACCTCGGTCACGGGGCCGAGCTTGCGCAGCTTGGTCAGCACCCCCGACCCCTTGGGGCCGCCGGAGTGCACCAGCACCAGCGCGACGTCCTCCGCCGGCGCACCCGCGTAGTCCAGGAGCGCGTCGACCGACTCCTCGGGCAGGTGCTCGAGCTCGCGCACGACCACGCACCGGGTGCTGGAGAACAGCGACGGGGCGGACAGCTCGCCCAGCGAGCCGAGGGTCAGGTCGGCACCGACGGCCTCGGCCATCTCGGCCTCGCCGTCGTGGGACCGCACGGCCGCACGGACCGCGCCGACGGTCCGCTCGCGCAGGAACTCCTCCTTGCCGGTCACCAGGGTGACGTGGCCGAGGACGTCCCCGGGGGCGGGGCCGGCCTGGCGGGCTGGACGGGCGGGGGTGCGGGCGGCTGCCATGGTGCGGCTCAGCCTGCCACAGGCGGCCGACAGTCCCCCACCGGGCGGCCTCCCGCCCAGTCACCGGGTCATGTCACCGGGTCGTGAGCACCGAGGGGCCCGCCTCGCCCGCCACCACCGCGACCGACCCGTCGGTGTCCGTGCGCAACACACGGGCCCCCGCGGACTCCAGCGCGGTCAGCACCGAGGGCGCGGGGTGGCCGTAGTCGTTGTCCTCCCCGACCGTCACGACGGCGACGCGTGCACCGAGCCCGGTGAGCCACCCGAGGTCCTGGTAGGAGCTGCCGTGGTGGGGCACCTTCAGCACGTCGACGGCCAGGTCGGGCAGCGTGCGTGCCAGCGCTGCCTGGCCGGGAGGCTCCAGGTCGCCGGTGAGCAGCAGTCGCAGGCCAGCGACCTCGACCAGCAGCACCACGCTGGCGTCGTTCGCCGCCGTCCCGTCCCCGGGACCGGTGCCCGGCTCCCCGGAGGTCGGCCAGAGCACCTGCAGCCGCGTGGCCCCGGAGCGCCAGGCTCCGGCGTACGGCGCGGGGTGGAGGGGTACGCCGGCGGCGGCCGCGTCCGCGAGCACCGACCGCGCCCCGTCGGCCGGGTCGAGCACCCGGCTGACCCAGACCTCGCGGACGTCGTGGGACCCGAGCACCGCCGACAGCCCGTCCACGTGGTCGGCGTGGAAGTGCGTGAGGACGAGGAGGTCGACGGTGGCCACCCCGAGGTCGTCGAGGCAGCGGCCGACCACCCCGGGCTCGGGCCCGACGTCGACCACGACCGCATGCCCCGGGGTGGTGGCGAGCACCAGGGCGTCTCCCTGCCCGACGTCGCACGCCACGAGCACCCACCCGTCGGGGGGCCACCCGGGCACCGGCGGTCGCACCAGCACCGCGACGACCAGCACCACACAGCTCGCCGCCCCTCGGGCCCGGGTGCTCACGAGCCGGGGCCCCCGCCAGGCCAGCACCACGGTCAGCGCGGTCAGCGCCGCCAGGGCGGCTCCGCTCGTGGACCAGTCGACGGCCGCCGTCGGGAGGCCCGCACCCCGGTGGGCGACCACGACGATCCAGCCCACGCACCACGTGGCCACCGTGCCGAGCAACCGGCCGGCCCAGGGCCAGACCAGGCCGACGCAGCCGCCGAGCAGCCCCAGCACGGTGGCCGGACCGACGGCGGGCGCGGCGAGCAGGTTGGCCACCACCGCCACCAGGCTGACCTGGCCGCTGAGGGCAGCCACGACGGGCGTGCACGCCAGCTGCGCCGCAGTGGGCACGGCGATCGCCTCGGCGAGCCAGCGGGGCAGCCACCGGGCCAGCGCGTCGCGCCAGCGCGGGCCGATCAGCACGATCCCTCCCGTCGCCAGCACCGACAGCGCGAACCCGGGAGCGGTGGCCAGCGTCGGGTCGACGAGCAGCAGCACCGTCACCGCGACACCCAACCCGCGGACGGCCCGACCACCGCCATGGGTCAGCGCGAGCAGCCCCACGACGCCCATCACCGCGGCACGCAGCACGCTGGGCTCGGTGCGGGCCAGCAGGACGAACCCCACCACGCCGGCCATCCCGAGGACCAGCAGTCCGCGGCCGCGCACGCCCACCAGGCGCGCGAGCACGAGCAGCGCCCCCAGGAGCAGCGTGAGGTTGGTGCCGGACACGGCGAGCAGGTGGGTCAGCCCGGTCGCCCGGAACTCCTCGGCCACCTCTGGATCGAGCCCGGCGTCGTCACCGGCGACGAGGGCCGGCACGAGCACCCGCTCGGGAGCGGGACGGTGCGCGACCGCGTCCCGCAGGGAGGCGCGCAGCACCTCGGTGGCCCGCCACCACGCCCCGGGGGTCTCCAGCAGCGTCGGCTCGCCGTGCACCGAGAGCACCGCGGCCAGGGCCCGTTCCCCGTCCTCGGTGGGCTGGAGCCGGCCGGCGAGTGCCACGGTGGAGCCCAAACGCACGTCGGCCCAGGACGCCGGGGCCAGCACGAGGACCGGCGACCGCACCTTCCACGCGGTGCCCCGTCCAGTGATCTCGACGACCACGGCGCGCAGGAAGACCCCGTCGGTCCGAGCGCCGGCCATCGGCCGCGGATCCGTGCTCACCACCAGTCGGCCCGTCACCGCGGCGCCCTCGGCCGCCAGGGCGGAGACCGGGTCGCCCTGGACCCGATCGGCGCGCAGGAGGCCTGCGCAGAGCACCGCCACCAGCGCCAGCAGGCAGGCCAGCGCCGTGGTGCGCCAGGCCAGCGCGAGTGCGCGCCCCGGGCCGCGGGAGCGCACGGCGACCACGGCGGCGCCGACCCCACCCACCGTCACCAGGATCCCAGCCAGGACGAGCGTCCAGCCGGGTGCCACCACCAGCAGCCCGCCGGCCCACGCCGACAGCCCGACCAGCCCCATCCGCAGGTCGGCCTGGCGGGTCGCCGCGGGCACGCCTCAGACCGTCACGAGTGGCGCGAGGGTCTCGAGCGTGGCCGGGCCGATCCCGTCGACCTCGAGCAGCTCCTGGACCGCGGTGAAGCCCCCGTGCTCCTCGCGCCACGCCAGGATCGCCTGGGCGGTCACGGGCCCGACCTCGGGCAGGGACTCCAGCAGGGCCTGGTCGGCGGTGTTGAGGTTCACCAGCGCCGCGGGGGCGCCGGGCGCACCGGGCGCACCGGCCCCGCTCGGTACGCCGGCGGCGGCTGCGCCCTGGCCCACCAGCACCTGCTCACCGTCGACGAGGACCCGCGCCAGGTTGAGCCCGGACAGGTCCACGCCTCCCCGGGCACCGCCGGCGGCTTCGATGGCGTCGACCACCCGGGAACCGACGGGGAGCTCGAGCACACCGGGGCGTCGGACCCGGCCGGCCACGTCGACGACCACGACCGCCCCGTCCTCCTCGCCGGCCGCCCCCGTCCCTCCGGGGGTCTCCCCCGTCGGGTCGGAGGGCAGGTCCACCAGCGACCCCGTGGGGCCGGTGTCGGACGCGGCGGGGGCCAGCGGGGCCGCGAGCGGGACCGGCTCGGAGCGCACGACCCACCAGCTCGTGACGGCCAGACCGAGCGCCACCATGACCGCGACCACCGCGAGGTGGACCAGCCCCAGCCGCAGGTGCGTCGGTGGCACGGGCAACCGGCTCGGGCGCCGGCTGGCGTGCCTGCCCGGCATCGGGACCGTCCGCGCGACCGGGACCGGCTCGACGTCCCCCAGGGGCTCCGGCCCCATCAGGTCGTCGAGCCGGGAGCGGTCGTGGAGGACGGAGGGGACGTCCCGCACCCGGGTGGGTCCGCCCCAGGTCCCGGACCCGTCCCAGGAGGACGCGCGCGTGGGTCCGGCTGCCGGCTCCACCGGCTCGGGCGGCTCCGCCGGCTGGGGCGGCACGAGCAGCGCGAGCCGTCGCTCGACGGCCTCGCGGTGCTCGGTGGATCGTCGCGATCGCATGGGGCGACGCTAGGGAGGCGCAGGGCCCCTCAGTCGGGCATCGACGCGTCCTGTGGAGCAGGCCGCCCACCGGTCAGGCTGTGGACGCCTCGTGGTCCTCGCCGGGCTCCCCGCCGGGTCCCCGGTCGGGCACCGGCCCTCGCGGCGCGACGCACACCGCGATCATCCCCGGCCCCACGTGCGCGCCCAGGACGGCACCGAGCTCGCCGCACGACACGGTGGCGTCGGCCAGCCGCTCACCGAGCCGCTCCTGCAAGTGCTCGGCCAGCGTGGCGGCACGGTCGGGGTTGGCCAGGTGCGCGACGGCGACGTCGAGGTGGACGGCCACCTCGGGGTCGAGCCCTCCGGCCAGCTCCTCGGCCGCGGTCACCGCCAGCTCCTCGAGGCGGGCCAGCGCCCGGGCGGAGGTGCGCACCCGCTCGAGCGGTGCGACCCGACCGTCCTCGATCCGCAGCAGCGGCTTCACGGCCAGGGCGCCTCCGAGCAGCGCGGCGGTGGCACCGATCCGGCCGCCTCGACGGAGGTACTCCAGGGTGTCGACGTAGAACAGCGACGACGACCGCTCCGCGCAGTCGCGGGCGGCGTCGGCCGCCTCCTCCACGGTGGCGCCGTCGGCTGCCGCGCGGGCGGCCGCGAGGGCGGCGTACCCGGTCGCCACCCCGACCTGGCGCGAGTCGACCGGGATCACCGGCACGGGCGCCTCGAGGGCGGCGAGGTGCGCGGACTCGAAGGTGCCGCTCATCTCCGCCGAGAGGTGCACCGACACGATGGCGGTCGCGCCGTCCTCGGCCGCACGGCGGTAGGTCTCGAGCATGACGGCCGGCGAGGGCCGCGAGGTCGAGACCGGCGTCCACTCCTTCAGCGCCGCCGCGACCCGCTCCGGGGTGGCCCCCTCGGCGCCCTCGTCGAGGACCTCGGCGCCGATCACGACCTGCAGCGGCACGACGACGACACCGTGCTCCTCCGCCACCTGCGCAGGCAGGCTGGCGGTGGAGTCGGTGACGACGACGACACGGGTCCCCGGGGAGCTCACCGGGTCAGACCACCACGTTGACCAGCTTCGGCGCACGCACGATCACCTTGCGGACCGGCGCGTCGCCGATCGCGCGCTGCACGTCGGCGTCGGCCAGGGCCAGCGCCTCCAGGTCGGCCTCGGCGATGTCCGGGGCGACCTCCAGGCGGGCCTTGACCTTGCCCTTGACCTGCACCACGGCGGTGACGGTGTCCTCGACCAGCAGCGCCGGGTCGACGACCGGCCAGCCGGCACGCGCGACCGTGGGCTCGTGCCCGAGGCGCTCCCACATCTCCTCGGCGACGTACGGCGCCACCAGCGACAGCAGGACCGCGACCGCCTCGGCGGCCTCGCGGACCGCGGGGTCGGCGCCGCCGGGGCCGGAGTCGATCGCCTTGCGGGTGGCGTTGACCAGCTCCATCACGCGGGCCACCACGACGTTGAAGCGGTAGGACTCCACCAGCTCGGCCGCGTCGTGGACGGTGCGGGCGGTGACCCGGCGCAACGCGACGTCGCCGCCCCCGGCCGGGGTGCCCGGCGCGGAGGTGACGTCACCGGACAGGCGCCAGGCACGCTGCAGGAACTTCAGGGACCCGTCGGGCGACATGTTCGCCCAGTCGATGTCGTCCTCGGGCGGGCCGGCGAAGACCAGCGTCAGGCGCACGGCGTCGACGCCGAAGGCCTCCAGCTGCTCGCCCAGGTTGACGCCGTTGCCCAGGGACTTGCTCATCTTCTTGCCCTGGTTGATGACGAAGCCCTGGTTGAGCTGGGCCAGCCACGGCTCGCGGAAGTCGACCAGGCCCATGTCGTTGAGGACCTTGGTGAAGAACCGGCCGTAGAGCAGGTGCAGCACGGCGTGCTCGACGCCGCCGACGTAGAGGTCGCACGCCATCCAGGCGTTGACCTTCTCGCTGTCGAAGACGCGGTCGGTCTCGTGGGGCGAGCAGTAGCGGAACATGTACCACGACGAGTCCACGAAGGTGTCCATCGTGTCGCCGTCGCGGGTGGCCGGGCCGCCGCAGGTCGGGCAGGTGGTGTTGACCCACTCGGTGGCCGAGGCCAGCGGGGAGGTGCCCTTGGGCTTCAGGTCGGCGCCGCGCAGGTCGGGCAGCTCGACGGGCAGCTGGTCGTCGGGGACCAGCACCTCACCGTGCTCGGGGCAGTGCACGACCGGGATCGGCGCACCCCAGTAGCGCTGGCGGCTCAGCAGCCAGTCGCGCAGCCGGTAGTTGACCGCGCCGGTGCCCGCCTTCATCTCCTCCAGGAACGCGATCGTCGCGCGCTTGGCCGAGTCGACGTCGAGGCCGTTGATGTTCAGGGCGGTGGACTGCCCGGGGGCGGGGCTGTTGATGGCCGGGCCCTCACCGGCGTACGCCTCCCCCTCGAAGCCGGCGGGCGGCTCGGTGGTGCGCACGATCGGCAGCCCCATGGCGGTGGCGAACTCCCAGTCGCGCTGGTCGCCGCCGGGCACGCCCATGACCGCGCCGGTGCCGTAGTCGGCCAGCACGTAGTCGGTGGCCCACACCGGGATCTGCTCGCCGGTGACCGGGTTGGTGGCGGTGACACCCAGGTCGACGCCGGTCTTGGGGCGGTCGGTGGCCAGCCGCTCGATCTCGCTGGCGCGGCGCACCTCCTCGCGGTAGGCCTCGAAGGCCGGACGCTGCGCGTCGGTGACCAGCTCGTCGGCCAGCGCGGCGTCGACGGCGACGACCATGAAGGTGGTGCCGAAGATCGTGTCGGGGCGGGTCGTGTAGACGGTGACCGGCTCCTCACGGCCCTGCACGACGAAGTCGACGTGGGCGCCCTCGGAGCGGCCGATCCAGTTGCGCTGGGCGGTGACGACGCGGTCGGGCCAGGTCTTCTCCAGCTCGTCCAGCCCGTCGAGCAGCTCCTGGGCGTAGTCGGTGATCTTGAAGTACCACTGGGTCAGCTCCTTCTTGGTCACCTCCGCCCCGCACCGCTCGCAGGCACCCTGCACGACCTGCTCGTTGGCCAGCACGGTCTGGTCCTGGGGGCACCAGTTGACCGGGGAGTTCTTGCGGTAGGCCAGGCCGCGCTCGTAGAAGCGGGCGAACAGCCACTGCGTCCAGCGGTAGTACTCCGGGTCGGAGGTGTTGAAGGTGCGCGACCAGTCGAAGGACGCGGCGTACTTCTGGCAGGACTCGATCGACTTGGCGATGTTGGCCTTCGTGTACGTCGCCGGGTGCTCGTCGTTGCGGATCGCGGCGTTCTCCGCGGGCAGCCCGAAGGAGTCGAATCCCATCGGGTTGAGCACCTCGTAGCCGCGCTGCCACCAGTAGCGCGCCACCACGTCGTGCAGCGCGAACACCTCGGCGTGGCCCATGTGCAGGTCGCCGGAGGGGTAGGGGAACATCGTCAGCGCGTACTTCTTCTCCCGCGGGGAGTCGTCGTCGGCGCGGAAGGGCTGCAGCTCGTCCCAGACCGGGCGCCACTTCTCCTCCACGGCCTTCACGTCGTACGTCGTGGCCTCGTCTGCCTGGACCTGCTCGCTCATCGTCTTCTCTCTCACGTCTGGTGGACCTGGCTCATCGGGTTCGGCACCGGCTCGGGGGCACAAAAAAACCCCTCGGGCAGAGGGGTAGCCGCGGCGGCGTGGTGCTGGCCGTCGCGGCTAGGTAAGGAGCAGGTCCTGGCGCACGCCGGGAATGCTACCGCTGGTCACAGCGAGGCGACCACCTCGGCCACCTGCGCGACCTGGCGGACGTCGCTGCCGGTCGGGATCAGCTGCACCTCGTCGGCGCCGGCGTCGGCCATCCGGAGCAGGGTCTCGCGCAGCTGGGGCAGGGTGCCGGCGAAGCCGGTGGTGGGGGCCATGGCGTCGACGAGCTCGGCGGGGATCCAGTTCATGTAGTGCCGCAGGTGGCGGTGCACCTGGGTACGCGCGGACCCGTCGCCGTCGTCGAGGGCGAACCAGAACGACGTCGCCAGGTGCGGCGCCGTCCGGCCCGCCTCCGCCCAGGCGCTGCGGGCGAGCTCGAAGAGGCCCGCGACGGCGGTGGTGTCGAGGTCGAGGGTGACCCCGGCCAGGCCGTCGGCCCAGTGCGCCGCGTGCCTGACGGTGCGCGGGCCCATCGTGCCGACGTGGACCGGGGGTCCTCCCGCCTGCAGGGGCCGCGGACCGACGGGGAGGGTGGCCCCGGTGACGTCCTCCCCCGCCCAGACGCGACGCATGACCGCGACCCGGTCGGCCATCTGCTGCATGGTCTGCGTCGCCGGGTCGGCGCCCGCGGCACGGTAGTCCTCCTCACGACCACCGACGCCCACCCCGACGGTGAGCCGGCCCCGGCTGAGCCGGTCGGCGGTCGCCAGGGCCTTCGCGAGCGTGACGGGGTCGTGCAGCTGGGGCACGAGCACCGTGGTCACCAGCGGCACCCGGGTCGTCCACGCGGCGACCGCCCCGAGGAGGGTCAGCGCGTGCGGGTTGGCGAAGGCCATCCGCTCGCCGAAGCACAGGCTCGAGAACGGCCCCTCGTCGATCGCCCGCGCCCACCGCTCGAGCGTGTCCGGGGCGTCCCAGAGGTCGGGCTCCATCACCGGGAGCGTCATGCCGACCTGGAGTGCGCGCTGCATGGCCCCGGACTCTCGCACACCCCCGGGCCGTCGTTCCTCCGTCTCACCCACGTCGAGCCGGCTCGTCCTTCCGGAAGGATGCGCCGGCTCGGCGTCTCAGGGGACGGTGACCGGGGCGGGGTCGCGGCGCAGGAGGGGACGCAGCGTGAGCAGGCCGAGCAGCGGGAGGACGGCGAGCACGAGGAGCGCGACGCCCATGTCGATGACGTCACCGATGCCGCCGACCACGGCCGAGCCGACCGAGCCGCCGGTGAGGAAGACCAACGTGGCCACGCCCAGGGCGACGCCGCGGACGTCGGCGGGGACCGCCTGACCCACCGCCGCGGAGAGCGCCGGCTGGCCCAGCAGGAAGGCGAAGGTCACCAGCAGCACCGAGGCCGCGATCACCGCGACCCCGAGCGCCCCCGGCCGCAGGGCGACACCGAGCGCGGTGACGAGCAGGGCCGCGGAGGCGGACGTGGCGGAGACGGCCAGGGAGCGTGAGGGACCGATCCGGCTGAGCAGCGGCCCCGTGACCCGGGGGACGACGGCGGCGACGACCGCGCTGGGGATGAGCAGCGCGCCCACCTGCCACGGCTCCCAGCCGTCGGCCACCAGCACCGCGGGGACCGCGATGAGCAGCCCGAACCAGGCGGCGGGCACCGCGGCGGCTGCGACGGCGCTGCGCACCACGGCGGGGTCGGAGACGACGACCAGCGGCAGGAAGCCGTCCGGCCGGCGACGCACCCTGCGCGCGGTCACGGGCGCGCCGAGCACCAGCAGCACCGCCCCGACCAGCGCCACGACTCCCCCGGTCGAGGGCGACTGGACGAGCAGGACCAGGCCGGCGGCCGTCAGGCCGACCAGCACGGCGCCGGGCACGTCGAGGTCGGCCCCGCTGCCGGTCGTGCCGAGCGCCCGCCACAGCAGCGGTACGACCAGCAGCCCCAGCGCGGGCAGCGCCAGCACGGCGCGCCAGCCGAAGGCGTGCTCGACGAGGCCGCCGGCCAGGGGGCCGAGGCTGGCGACGACCGCCGACCAGCCCGCGAGCCGGCCGAGCGCGAGGTCGCGGACGGCACCGTCGTACCTCGCGGAGAGGGCGGCGACGCCGAGCACGGGGACGGCGGCGGCGCCGGCACCCTGCAGGAGGCGCGCGGCCAGGAGCAGGGGGTACGTCGGAGCCAGGGCCGCGGCCACGGCTCCCCCGGCCATCATCGCGACGCCGACCAGGAGTGGCGTCCGCACCCCGACGAGGTCGGAGACCCGGCCGTGCACCGCGGTGGTGACCGCCAGCAGCAGCGCGTAGAGGCTGATGACCCAGGCGGCCTGGCCGACCGAGACGTCGAACTCCGCCGCCACGTCGGACAGCACGATCGCCGCGGAGGCCGAGCCCATCGCGGCCAGGCCGAACAGCAGCCCGAGGACGGTGCTGACGCGGCGGGAGTCGTCGGAGGTCACGACCCTGGTCAACGAGCCCCGGCCGTCGGACATTCCGTCGTCCCGCAAGGTTCATCGGCCGGCCGACAGACCCTGCCGTCGGACGATGGGCCTCCATCGGCCCACGGCAAGGTTCATCGGCCGGCCGATGGACCTCCCGGCTCAGCCGCGGAAGGCGGGCTTCTCCTTCGCCAGGAACGCCCGGACGCCCTCGGCGAAGTCGGGGCCGGTGTAGACCTCGCGGAGCAGGTCGCCGTCGCCCTCGGGCGAGGCCTCGAGTCGGCGCGCACGGTCGAGCAGCTGGCCCTTGGTGGCCCGGATGGTCACGGGGCTGGCGGCGCGCAGGCCGTCGATGACCCGCTCCAGCTCGGCGTCCAGGTCGTCGGTGACGCTCATCAGCGCGCCCACCGCGTGCGCCCGCGAGGCGTCGACCAGGCGCGATGCCAGCAGCATCTCGCGGGTCAGCGACTCCCCGAAGACACTCGCGCAGCGGTAGACGATCGAGCCGGCCAGCGCGTTGCCCAGGGTGCGCGCGATCGGGTAGCCGAAGCGGGAGTGCGGGGTCGCGATGCGCAGGTCGCAGTGGGTGGCGACGGCCAGGCCGCCTCCGACGCAGACGCCGTCGATGGCCGCCACGGTCACCTGCGGGAGCGCGAAGAGGGCCTCCAGCAGCTCGCGGATCCAGTCCTCGTAGGCGACTGCGTCCTGCTCGAGGAAGTCGGAGATCTCGTTGCCCGCGGCGAAGGCGCGTCCGCCGGCGCCCCGCAGCACGAGCACCCGGGTGTCGCGGTCCTCGGCCAGCTCGGCGCACAGCTCGCGCATCTGCGCGTACATGTCGCGGGTGAAGGCGTTGTGGCGGTGCGGCCGGTCGAAGGTCACCTCGACCACGCCGTCACCGCGGTCCACGCGGATGTCCTGCTGCTGCTCGCTGTCGGTCTGCGGCGTCTCGGTCACGGTCAGGAACCGTACGGCGTCGGGCTCCCCGCTCCGCGCCCGTCCTGCGTCGCGAGCCGGCGGGCCGCGACCAGGCCGCCGACCGCGCCGAAGAGGTGCCCCTGCCAGGAGATGCCCGGCTGGCCCGGCAGGACGCCCCAGAGCAGCCCGCCGTAGGCGAGGAAGAGCAGCGCGCCGAGCAGCACCTGCCCCAGCCGTTGGGCGAACCAGCCGCGCAGCACGAGGTAGACCAGCCAGCCGAACACCAGCCCCGACGCGCCCACGTGGACGGTGCCGGGGCTGGCCACGAGCCAGGTGCCCAGCCCCGCGACGAGCCAGATGACCCCGGTGACGGCGAGCCCGCGGCGTACGTCGCCGAGCAGGACGAGGAAGAGCAGCAGCGCCACCAGGGGCGTGTTGGCCTCGAGGTGGCCCCACGAGCCGTGCAGCAGCGGCGCGAGGACGATGCCGAGCAGGCCCTCGGTGCTCCGCGGCCGGATGCCGTCGTCGTCGAGCACGGCGGGCGTCCACTGGTCCCACGCCTCGACGACCCACAGCAGCGCCACGAACCCGGCGGTGATCGCGGCGGCGGTCGGCCAGGTGCGGGGTCGGGTGCTGGACCGGGGCATGCGGTCGAGCGTACGGGGGGTCTCGACGACCCACCGACCGCGGACCGAGCGAGTGCTCGGTCAGGAGGTCCTCGGTCCCCTACGATGCGGGCATGAGCACTCCTGGAGCCTCCGTCCCCGACATGTTCCGCCTCGATGGCAAGGTCGCCATCGTCACCGGCGCCTCGAGCGGCCTGGGCGTCGCCTTCGCCCAGGGCCTGGCCGAGGCCGGCGCCGACGTCGTGCTCGGCGCCCGGCGCGTGGACCGGCTCGCCGAGACCGCCGCCCTCGTCGAGGCCGCGGGTCGCAAGGCGCTGTGCGTGGAGACCGACGTCGCCAAGGTCGAGGACTGCGACCGCATCGTCGCGCTGGCGATGGAGGAGTTCGGCCACGTGGACGTGCTGGTCAACAACGCCGGCGTCGGCACCGCGGTCCCCTCGACCAAGGAGACCCCCGAGCAGTTCACCGGCGTCATCGACGTCAACCTCAACGGCTGCTACTGGATGGCCCAGGCCTGCGGCCGGGTCATGCAGCCCGGCTCGAGCATCGTCAACATCTCCTCGGTGCTCGGCATCACCACCGCCGGTCTCCCCCAGGCCGCGTACGCCGCCTCCAAGGCGGGCCTCAACGGGCTCACCCGCGACCTGGCGCAGCAGTGGACCGGCCGCAAGGGCATCCGCGTCAACTCCATCGCGCCGGGCTTCTTCACCTCCGAGATGACCGACCAGTACCCCCCGGGCTACCTCGAGTCCCAGCAGCAGCGCATCCCCGCCGGCCGCAAGGGCGACCCGCGCGAGCTCGCCGCCGCCGTGGTCTTCCTGGCCTCGGCCGCGGGTGGCTACGTCACCGGTCAGACGATCCCCGTCGACGGTGGGATGACCATCGCCTGACGCCGCCGCACACGGCACTGCGCCCCGGGACCATCGGTCCCGGGGCGCAGTGCGTGGTGGTGCGTGGTGGTACGTGGTGGTGAGCGGTGTGCCGGTCAGCGGCGACGGAAGGCGACGACCACCGACGGGCGCGGGAAGTCGTCGGTGTGCGGCCAGGTGGAGGCCTGGTCCTCGAACGTCGCGCCGTCGATCTCCCCGGGGTGCTGCACGGCGAAGAACAGCGAGCGGTTCCGGTCGGTGATGAGCGGGCCGCACGCCTCGGCGCCGCGCGGCATCGTGACGAACTGCTGCACGTGGCCCCGCTCGGAGCCGACGACCGGCACCCGGAAGATGCCGTCGTTGGAGCCGAGCACGTTGCCGTCGGTGGAGATCCACAGGTTGCCCGCGGAGTCGAAGGCCACGTTGTCGGGGCAGCTGATCGGGCTGACCCGGGCCTTGTCGTAACCGGCGAAGTAGGTCTCCGGCGCCTCGGGGTCTCCGCAGACCAGCATCAGGTCCCACGTGAAGGTGGTCCGGGTGTGGTCCTTGCCGTCGGCGGTCATCTCCAGGACGTAGCCGTTGCGGTTGCCCGAGGCCTCGGTGAGCGGGGCACCGATCGAGGAGCGGACCATCGAGGTGGTGATCGGGTTGGCCTCGTCGGGCTCGAAGCGCGAGCCGCGCTGGGAGTTGTTGGTCAGCGCGGCGTAGACCTTGCCGTTGACCGGGTTCGGCTCGACGTCCTCGGGACGGTCCATCTTGGTCGGCGAGACCTGGTCGGCGGCGAGCCGGGTGAAGATCAGGACGTCGGCCACCGACATGCCGGGCACGAACGACTCGGTGTCGCTGCACAGCGGGATCCACTCGCCCGTGCCGTCGTGCACGCCGTCGGCGGAGCCGTCGCCGGTCAGGCGGGCGACGTACAGCGTGCCCTTGGTGAGCAGCCGCTTGTTCCTGCGGCGCGCCTTCTCCGAGGAGCCCTTGGCGACCTTCTTGGCCGAGACGAACTTGTAGAGGTAGTCGCCGCGCTCGTCGTCGCCCATGTAGGCCACGGCGTGGCCCTTGGACACGATGACGTTGGCGCCCTCGTGCTTGAAGCGGCCGAGCATCGTGTGCTTGACCGGCGCCTCGTCGGGCGCGAACGGGTCGACCTCGACGATCCAGCCGTGCCGGTGCGGCTCGTGGGGCTCGGCGGTGAGGTCGAAGCGCTCCTCGACGGTGTGCCAGTTGCGGCCCGACCCGCCCGCGCCGATGCCGTAGCGGGCGTACTCCTCGGTGTAGCGCGCGTCGAGCTCGCCGGTGGCCTGGAAGTACTGGTTGAAGTTCTCCTCGCCCGACAGCGACGTGCCCCAGGGCGTCATGCCGCCGGCGCAGTTGTTGAACGTGCCGAGCACCCGGGTGCCGGTCGGGTCCTGCGACGTCTTGAGCCGGTCGTCACCCGCCGCCGGTCCGGTGACCTTGAACTCGGTGCGGTGGTGGATGCGCCGGTTGTACTTCGCCTTCTTCAGGTTCGTGACGGGGCGCCACGACCCGGGGACCATGCCGCGACGCAGCTCCACGACCGACATGCCGTGGTTGGCCAGGCCGATCTCGGCGATCTCGGCGTCGGTGTAGGTGTCGGCCGGGAACATGATCTGCTCGTCGGTGTACTCGTGGTTGACCACGAGGAGGGCCCGGTCCTTGCCGTCCTTCCTGTGGTCCCGCAGGACGTGCACGCCCACGTAGTCGCAGTTGTAGCCGAACTGCATCCGCGCGGCTTCGGCGGTCTGCGCGTGGGCGTCGAAGTCCGGGGCGCCGTGGACGACGGGGTCACCCCAGCGCATGACGACCTCGTGGTCGAAGCCGGGCGCGGTGACCACCGCGTCGCGACGGTTCGGACGCACGGGGATGAAGGCGACCTTCGCCAGGTCGTCGGAGACCCGCCGCTCGGCGGTGTCGGCACTGGCGGCGGTGTCGGCGGCGACGGCGGTGCCGGGGACCGCGGTCGCGGACAGGCCCCCGAGGACCAGGGCACCGGACCCGACGGCCGCGCCCTTGAGGACCGCGCGCCGGGCGACGGCCTTGGCGATCTCGTCACGGACGTGACCGGCGTCGGAGGTGTTGGGCTCGGGGTGGTCGCAGGCGTTGCCGCAGCGGTAGAAGCAGGTCATCCGGCTGCGGGAGCCGTGCACGGTCGACCCGGTGGGGGTCAGCGAGAGGAGCGGGCGGCCGTCGGAGAGAGGGGTCTGGGTCATCGGTGACTTCCTGGGCTCGGGGACAGCGCAGCAGGCTGCGCGGGCCACCCGGGGGGTGGGCCGTGCGCAACCTAGGGACGTCCGGCGAGCGCCCTGGCTGCCCCGGGGCGACGGCCGGTCGACGTCTCGGTGAACGCCCGGGGAGGTATCCGCTCAGCGGTCGTCGGGGCGCGCCGGACGGCGCCTCGACGAGGGGGTCGTCCCGGTCCACCGCCGGTGGGCGTGGACGAGCGCCGCGGCCTCGGAGTAGCCCAGGCGGGCGGCCACGTCGGCGACCGGCAGCCCGACCGCCAGCAGCTGGTCCGCCAGGCCGCTGCGCACCTCGTCGACGACCTCGCGGAAGCCGGTCCCCTCCGCGGCCAACCGTCGGCGCAGCGTCCGCTCGGTCACGCCGAGCGCGGACGCGACGGACGCCATAGGCGCACCGTCGGCCAGCCGCTGCGTCACCAGCACCCGCACGTCCGCGGTGGTCGCCGGCAGGTCGCGGCGCTGGTCGGCGATGCCGAGGCAGGCGGCCTCCGCCGCGGCCCGGTCGGCCCCGCGGTCGCGGGCCAGCGGCCGGTCCAGCTCGGCCGCGGGGAAGGACAGGGTGGCCCGGTCGCCCTCGAAGGTCACGACCACGCCGACCCCGCCGGGAACCAGCGACTCCAGCACCGTGGCGACGGCCGTGGTGTCGCGGACGAGCAGCCAGCGTCGTACGTCGGCGGGCAGGGCGGTGGCGTCGAGGTCGGCCACCACCCGGTCCCCCTCGAGGCGTGCGACCGGGATGACGAACGCGAAGCTGAGGTCGATGAAGCGCAGTGCCACGTCGACGGCGTCGCCCACCGTCGTCGAGGACCGCATCGCCCACCCCATGACGCCGAAGGAGTCGGCGGTGTAGCGCCTCCCGACGTCGGCCGCTGCGCCCGGCGCCCGGCGGGCCAGCGACCGGGCCACCGCGAGCTCCTGGGCGGCCGTGACCACCGGGACCCGCTCGATGTCCTCGTGTGCCAGGCCCGTGCCCACCAGCAGCGGGCCGACCGGGAGGCCCGCCCGCTCCGCCCAGCCCAGCAGGTGCCGGACCCCGCTCGCCGAGCGCGGGAAGTCCCAGCCGGTGGCCGCCGGGGCGGGGAGGACGCGCTCGGACATGTCCGGAATTATCAACTCAAATGCCCGCGACGTCTCGCCCCGTCCCACCGGCGGACCTAGCGTCGGACGGGTGACGAGCACCACTCCCTCCTCCAACGCCGGCCGCGACGGCTCCGTGCCCCGCGTGGTCGTCGTGGGCGCCGGCTTCGGCGGCCTCGGCACCGCCCGCGCCCTGCTGCGCCGCGGCATCACCGACGTGACCGTCCTCGAGCGCGCCGACTCCGTCGGCGGTGTCTGGCGCGACAACACCTACCCCAATGCCGCGTGCGACGTGCCCTCGCCGCTGTACTCCTGGTCGTGGGCGCCCAACCCGCGGTGGGGCCGGCGCTACTCGGTGCAGCCGGAGATCCTCGACTACATCGAGCGCACCGCGCGCGAGGAGGGCCTGCTCCCCCTGGTCCGCACGAGCACCAGCGTCACCGCTGCCGAGCGCGTGGACGGGGCCTGGCGGGTGAGCACGACCGTGGGCGGCCAGCCGGGACCGACGTACGACGCCGACGTGCTGGTCCTCGCGACCGGCCAGCTCTCCGAGCCGGTCGTGCCGCGCCTGCCCGGGCTGGAGGACTTCGAGGGTCCTGCCTTCCACTCCGCGCAGTGGCGCCACGACGTGGACCTCACCGGGAAGCGGGTCGCCGTGGTCGGGACCGGGGCGAGCGCGATCCAGCTCGTCCCGGGGATCGTGGACCGTGTCGGGGCGATGACGGTCTTCCAGCGTTCGGCCGCCTACGTCGTACCGAAGCCGGACCGGGTCTACTCCGAGCGGCACCACCGGCTGTTCGAGAAGCGGCCGGCCACCCTCGGCTTCGAGCGACGCTTCGTCTACTGGCTCTCCGAGCGGTTCAACGGCGCCCTCGTCGGGACCTCCCCGGTCACGGGGCCCTTCCTCGCCCTCGCCCGCGAGGTCTGGCGTCTGCACCTGCGTCGCCAGGTCTCCGACCCGGCCCTGCGGCGCAAGCTGGTGCCGGACTACCCCATCGGCTGCAAGCGGCTGCTGTTCAGCAACGAGTGGTACCCCGCGCTGGACCGTCCGCACGTCGACGTCGTGACCTCGCCGGTCGCCTCCGTCGAGGCGCACGGCGTGCGCGACGAGACCGGCCGCCTGCACGAGGCCGACGTCATCATCTGGGGCACCGGCTTCGCCGCGACCGACTTCCTGCGGGGCATCAACGTCGTGAGCGAGGACGGCACCCGACTCGCCGACGTCTGGGCAGACGGGGCCCGCGCCCACCTCGGGCTCACCGTGCCCGGCTTCGCGAACTTCTTCACGATCTACGGCCCCAACACCAACCTCGGCGGCTCGTCGATCGTGGGCATGCTCGAGGCGCAGGCCGACTACGTCGCCCAGGTCGCCGCCGGCATCCGCGACGGCCGGCACCGCGCCGTGGCACCGCGCCAGGAGGTGTGGGACGCCTACGACCGCGAGGTGCAGCAGCGGCTCGGCGGCACCGCGTGGGCCGGCTGCGACAGCTGGTACACCGACGGGCGCCGCATCACCACCAACTGGCCCGGCCTCGTGCAGGAGTACCGCGACCGGCTGGCCACCGTCGACTGGGACGACCTGGAGGAGGTCTCGTGACCGCGCAGCACGACCCGCACCGACCCGCCGAGCCGGCCGACCGGCCCTACCCGCCCGAGCCGTGGGACCTCACCGGCACCGGCGCCATCACCACGTGGCGGGTCCCGGTCGGCTCCCTGCCCGGGCTGCCCAGCGGCGTACGGGCTGCGGAGGTGCGGGACACCGCGCTGGTCACCACCGCCTTCGTCCGCTACGACCACCGCGGGCTGATGGCCTACGACGAGCTGCTCGCCGCCGTCGTCGTGCGTCACGGTCGCGGCCTCGCCCTGTCGATCACCGACATCTGGGTCGACAGCGAGACCTCGGTCGCCGGCGGACGGGGCCTGTGGGGCATCCCCAAGGACCTCGCGACGTTCGGCGAGCACTACGCCGAGACCACCGACGGCCCGATCGCCTCCGCGAGCTTCTCGTCCCGCCGGGCCCCCGCCCTCCGGCTGCCCCTCCCCCTGCGCGGCTCCGTGGTGCAGACCCTGGACGGCCGGACCGTGGCCAGCCCGATCCGGGCCGGCGGCACCGTGCGACCGGCGAAGGCGCGGTGGGACCTCGCCCCCGACGGGCCGCTGGCCTGGCTGCGCGGCGCCCGCCCGGTGTCCAGCCTCCTCGCGCGCGACTTCTCGATGCGCTTCGGCAGCTGAGAGGCCGCCCGTCGCGATCGGACGGGGCACTACCCTCCCAGCGTGACCTCCCTCACCAGACGGGTCCTCGGGCCCGCCGTGCAGGCCCTGTGGGCGTGGCTCGACAGCGTCGGCGAGATCGTCCCGGGCACGCGCAGCGCCGACCGCTTCGGTGCGTTCGGCGAGGGCAGCGCGATCGGGTTCCCGACCGCGACGGTGATGAACCCATCCTCGATCCACATCGGGCGCGACACCCTCATCGGCCGGCAGGTCACGCTCTCGGTGGGGTACGGCGTCGGCGACCCGGGCATGCCCGAGCGCGGCTTGGTCATCGGCGACAATTGCATCATCGGGGCGCGGTGCACCCTGACTGCGCACGAGTCGATCGTGGTCGGCGACGGCGTGTGGTTCGGACAGGACGTCTTCGTCTCCGACGCCGGTCACGGCTACCAGGACCCCGACGTGCCGATCGGCGACCAGTTCGGCAGCCACGACCCGGTCGTCATCGGGCCCGGGTCGTGGATCGGCCACGGCGCGATCCTGCTCCAGGGCACGCGGCTGGGCCGCAACGTCGTGGTGGCCGCCGGCTCGGTGGTGCGGGGCGACGTCCCCGACCACGCGGTCGTGGCCGGGACGCCCGCCCGCGTCGTACGCCGCTACGAGCCGGGCATCGGGTGGGTCGGCCGCACCGGGGACGTCCGCCCCGTCGTCCGGGCCGACTACCTGCAGGACGCGCTGACCGAGCTGCGCGAGCGGGCCTGAGCAGGTCTCAGCAGGTCTGAGCCCTCACTGACCGGGCGATGGGACCAAGGTCCCGACCCGAGGGACCAAGGTCCCGAGTGTGGCGGTCACTCCTCAGGCCGGGTCGGCGTGGGTCGATGCGACTCACGCAGGGGTCCCTACTGCTTGTTCCCTGCATCCACCCAGGAGGTGGGACATGCGCATCCTGACACTCACCGGACTCCCTCGACCGCCGCACTCGGGACAGCGGCTCCGCGTCGATCACAGCAGGCTGATGGGCCTGGACTCCGGGCTCGACCCGGGCGAGCAGGTCGTGCTGCGCGTCCGCGACCGGCACCAGCTCGCCACGGTCATGCACGTCGACTTCGGCCTCGACGAGACCACCTACGACCTGATGGTCGACCGGGCGGTCGAGACCGACGACCTGGCCGCGCTGGGCGCGCACGAGACCGCCCGTCGGACGTGGGAGGTCGAGGACGTCATGGCCACGATGTGCCGCCTCAAGCGCACCGGGATCGGCTGCGAGGAGACCTGCTCCTCGTGCGCCCTCAACCCCGACAGCGCTGCCGGCTCCACGCTGCAGCAGCACCTCAGCGCCCTGGACTGACCTCCTTCCAGTCCCGGACACGCAGAAGGCCGCCCCCGCAGGAGGCGGCCTTCTGTCGCGTGGTCGGGTTGCCCAGAAATGGCCGAAGGCCGCCTCGTGCGAGACGGCCTTCCGGACCTGGTGGAGGTGAGGGGACTCGAACCCCTGACCCTCTGCATGCCATTGCCCACGATGACAGAGCCGCTACCAGCTGCGCCGCGCACCACAGACCCCCGAAATAGCCGAAGGCCGCTTCTCGCGAAGCGGCCTTCCGGACCTGGTGGAGGTGAGGGGACTCGAACCCCTGACCCTCTGCATGCCATGCAGATGCGCTACCAGCTGCGCCACACCCCCAGGTGGTGTGCCGGTCCGGGCTGCAGCCCGTTCCAGCGACCTGCGGAACAGTAGCCGACCGGTGTCGGCAACGCGAAATCGGGGTGCGACCGGTGCGTCGTCACGCCGTGCGGTGGTAGGCCAGCAGCCGCAGGCGCCCGGCCTCGGACTGCTCGAGGAGCTCCACCCAGCCACAGTTGCCGAGCCCGCGCAGCGAGTGGACCTGCTCGGTGGGCCAGCCCAGGAGCCCGACGGTGGCGACGCGGATGGCGGCGCCGTGGGAGACGGCCAGGGCGGTCTCGCCGGGCGCCACGGAGGCGAGCAGCTCGGTCAGCGCGTCGACCATCCGGGCACGGACGGCCTCGGTGGACTCCCCGCCGGGGACGACGTCGAAGTCGCCCTGGTGGAAGCGGGCGAACTCCTCGGGGTGCTGCGCGGCGTACTCCTCGTGGGAGAGCCCCTGGCGCTCGCCGAGGTGGAACTCCCGCAGCCTCGCGTCGTACGACGCAGCCCGATGGCACGCGGCGAGGACCGGCTCCGCGGTCTGGCGGGTGCGCAGCAGGTCCGAGACCCAGACGGCGGCCGGCGCGAGCGCGGCCATGGCCGGCGCGACGGCGGCAGCCTGCTGGTGGCCGACGTCGTCGAGGGGCACGTCGAGCTGGCCCTGGATGCGCCGCGCGTGGTTGTGGGCGGTGCGACCGTGCCGCAGCAGCACCAGGCGACGGCCGTGCGGGTCGTCGTGACCGCTCACGGGCGGGTGACGTCCTCCGGCAGCTCGATGGCCGGGCAGTCGCGCCACAACCGCTCGAGGGCGTAGAACTGCCGCTCCTCCTCGTGCTGGACGTGCACCACGATGTCGCCGTAGTCCAGCAGCACCCAGCGGCCGTCGCGCTGCCCCTCGCGGCGGATCGGCTTGGCTCCGGCCTCGCGCAGGGCGTCCTCGACCGCGTCGACGATCGCGCCGACCTGGCGCTCGTTGGAAGCGGAGATGATGAGGAAGGCGTCGGTGATGGCGAGCTGCTCGGAGACGTCGAAGGCGACGATCTGCTCGCCCTTCTTCTCCCCGCCGGCGCGGGCGGCGGTGACGATGAGCTCGAGGGCGTGGTCGGTGGCGGTCATGCTGCTCCCGTGGGGCCGGTGTCCCCGGCGTCGTGGGCGGGCGGGTAGAGGTCGTGCTTGGTGAGGTACTGCACCACACCGTCCGGGACGAGGTACCACACGGGCTCCCCGCGTTCGCGGCGTCGACGGCAGTCGGTCGAGGAGATCGCCAGGGCCGGGATCTCGACCATGGTGACGCGGTCGGCCGGGATCGAGGCCAGGGTGGCGGGGTCCATCTCGTAGCCGGGACGGGTGCACCCGACGAACTGGGCGAGCTCGAAGAGCTCGTCGGCGTCGCGCCAGGTGAAGATCTCGGCCAGGGCGTCGGCGCCGGTGATGAAGTAGAGCTCGGCGTCGGGCAACGCCGCTCGCAGGTCGCGCAGGGTGTCGACGGTGTAGGTGCGACCGGGGCGGTCGATGTCGACCCTGCTGACGGTGAAGCGGGGGTTGGACGCGGTCGCGATCACCGTCATGAGGTAGCGGTGCTCGGCCCCGGTGACGTCGCGGTCGGCCTTCTGCCAGGGGTCGCCGGTGGGCACGAAGACGACCTCGTCGAGGTCGAACCAGTGCTGGACCTCGGAGGCCGCGACGAGGTGGCCGTGGTGGATGGGGTCGAACGTGCCGCCCATGACGCCGACGCGGCGTCGGGTGCCCTGCTCCCCCATCGGGTCGAGCCGGCTCGGCTCAGCTGTGCTCGCGACCGCCGCCGAAGGCGAGGAGCGCGAACAGCAGGCCCATGAGGATGCCCAGCGTGATGACACCGATGCCCCACGAGAGGGCGTGGTCGACGTCGGCGGCCTCGGCGGCCTCGGAGGCGAGGATGATCAGCGACTGCATGGCGCGATCCTAGCGGTCCCCCGCGGGCGTGCCGGCAGCGGCTCAGCGCACGTGGCCGTCGCCGGTGACGACGTACTTGGTCGAGGTCATCTCCGGCAGGCCCATCGGGCCCCGGGCGTGCAGCTTCTGGGTGCTGATCCCGATCTCGGCACCGAAGCCGAACTCGCCGCCGTCGGTGAAGCGGGTGCTGGCGTTGACCAGGACCGCCGCCGCGTCGACGGCCGCGACCCAACGCCGCGCGGCGCGCTGGTCCTCGGTCACGATCGCCTCGCTGTGCTGGCTGGAGTGCCGGCGCACGTGGGCGAGCGCCTCGTCGAGATCGGGCACGACGCGGGCGGCGAGGTCGAGGGAGAGGTACTCGGTGTCCCAGTCCTCCTCGGTGACCGGCACCACGCCGTCGTACGCCGCGAACGACTCGTCGCCGTGGATGGTCACCCCGGCGCCCTGCAGGGCCTCCACGACACGCGGCAGGAACGCCTCGGCGACGTCGGCGTGCACGAGCAGCGACTCGGCCGCGTTGCAGACGCTCGGCCGGTGCGTCTTGGCGTTGACCACGATCGCCAGCGCCTTGTCGAGGTCGGCGGCCGCGTCGACGTAGACGTGGCAGTTGCCCACGCCGGTCTCGATCACCGGCACCGTCGACTCCTCCACGACGGCGCGGATCAGGCCCGCACCGCCGCGCGGGATGAGCACGTCGACGTGCCCGCGCGCCCGCATCAGCGCCTTGACGGTGTCGTGGGAGTCGGCTGGCACCAGCTGGGCCACGTCGGCGTCGAGGCCGGTCGAGGCGGCGGCCTCACGCAGGACCGCGACGATGGCCGCGTTGCTGGCGGCGGCGCTGGAGGACCCGCGCAGCAGGACGGCGTTGCCGGACTTCAGGCAGATGCCGGCCGCGTCGGCGGTGACGTTGGGACGAGCCTCGTAGATCATGCCGACCACGCCGAAGGGCACCCGCACCTGGCGCAGCTCCAGCCCGTTGGCCAGCGTGCTGCCGCGGACCACCTCGCCCACCGGGTCGGGCAGCGCGGCGACGTCACGCAGCCCCTGCGCCATCCCCTCGAGCCGCTCGGGAGTCAGCCGGAGCCGGTCGACGATGCCCGCCGGCGTACCGCACCGGCTCGGCGCGCTCGAGGAGCGCCTCGGCCATCGCCAGCAGTGCCGCGTCCTTCTGCGCCCTGGTCGCCAGGCCCAACCCCAGCGAGGCCTCCCGGGCCCGCTGCGCCAGCTCGATCACGTCCTGCTGGGTCGTCATGGGCCCGAGCCTAGGGCGCGTGGGACGTCATGCGGACGGGACGTCCATCCCTGCGGGACGCGTGACGTCCTAAGAGAGCACTCAGCGGTGCGCCCTCAACCGATCCGGATGCTCCGGAGGTTGATGACGCACCGCTGGTGTCACGGGCTTCGACTCAGGTCTCGACACGCGGGTCACGGCTTCGCAAGCTCAGCCGTGCCGCTCGCTCGACCACCATCATCGGGTCGGCTTCGCCGCCCCGATCAGCCCTTGCGCTTCTCGATCTGCTCGGTGGCGGCGGGCAGCACCGAGTGCAGGTCGCCGACGACGCCGAAGTCGACGAGTTCGAAGATCGGCGCCTCCTCGTCCTTGTTGACCGCGACGATGGTCTTCGAGGTCTGCATGCCGGCACGGTGCTGGATCGCACCGGAGATGCCGTTGGCGACGTAGAGCTGCGGCGAGACCACCTTGCCCGTCTGGCCGACCTGGAAGGAGTGCGGCTTCCAGCCGGAGTCGACGGCGGCGCGCGAGGCGCCCACGGCGGCACCGAGCGCGTCGGCCAGGCCCTCGATCGGGTCGAAGTTGCCGCCGGTGCCACGACCGCCGGAGACGACGATGGCGGCCTCGGTCAGCTCGGGGCGACCGGTGGACTTGCGCGGCTGGGCAGCCACGATCTGGGCCTTCTTGGCCGAGTCGGAGATGGTCGCGGTGAACGCCTCGACCTCACCGGCTCCGGCGGTCTCCTCCGGGGCGGCGGAGTTGGGCTTGACCGTGATGATCGGGGTGCCCTTGGTGACCTTGGACTTCACGGTGTAGTTGCCGGCGAACCGAGCCGGTCTTGATCGCCAGGCGACCGGCGATCTCCTTGCCCTCGTAGCCGGAGACCAGCAGCACGGCGGCAGGGGAGGTCTTCTCCACCAGCTGCTGCAGCGCCTCGGCCTTCGGGGCCACCAGGTAGCCCTTGATCTCGGCGTCGTCGACGACGTAGATCTTCTCGGCACCGAAGGCCTTGAGCTTGTCGGTCACCGCGGAGTCGTTGCCACCGAAGTAGACCGCGGAGGGGGTGCCGAGCTTCTTGGCCAGGGCCAGGAGCTCGAGCGTGGGCTTGCGGACAGCGCCGTCGACCGCGTCGACGACGACCAGGACCTCAGACATGTGTGTGTTCCTCTCCTATCCGAGCCCGGCTCAGATGAACTTCTTCGACGCGAGGAACTCGGTCAGCGCGGTGGCGCCGGAGCCGTCCTCGTCGGTCACGATCTCGCCGGCGGTGCGCGGCGGGCGGGCAGCGGTCTCCTCGACGGCGCTCCACGAGGCGTTCAGGCCCACGAGCTCGGCGTCGACGCCGAGGTCGGAGAGGCTCCAGGTCTCCAGCGGCTTCTTCTTCGCCGCCATGATGCCCTTGAACGACGGGTAGCGCGCCTCACCGGTCTGGTCGGTGACCGACATGACCAGCGGCATGGTGGCGCCGATGACCTCGGTGGCGGTGTCGCCATCACGCTTGATGCGGACCTGGTCGCCCTGGGTCTCGATGACCGAGGCGAAGGTGACCTGCGGGAGGTCGAGGCGCTCGGCGAGCATCGCCGGGACGACCGAGCCGGAGGCGTCGGTCGAGGCCATGCCGCACATCACGAGATCGGGCACGCCGATCTTCTTGATGGCCTCCGCCAGCACCAGCGAGGTGCCGAGGTAGTCGGAGCCGGCGATGGCCTCGTCGGAGACCAGGATGCCCTTGTCGGCACCCATCTGCAGGGCCTTGCGGACGGCGTCGACGGCCTTCTCCGGGCCGATGCAGAGCGCGGTGACCTCGGTGTCGTCACCGGCCTTCTCCTTCAGCTGGAGCGCCTGCTCGACGGCGTACTCGTCGAGCTCCGACAGCAGCCCGTCGACGCCCACGCGGTCGACGGTGTTGTCCGACTCGAACTGCCGGTCGGCAGTGGCGTCGGGCACGTACTTCACACAGACAACAATGTTCATGGTGGTGACGGCCCCTCAGGGCCCCTCCTGTGCACTCGGGATCGATCGCGAGGCTACCCTCGCGTCAACGTGGATGTAACACGCGTTTACGGTTGCTTTTCTCACACGGCCGGCTCAGGCGCCGGGGCGGACCACCCGCTCGAGAAGTCGCCCGAGCACGAGGTAGACCACCGCCCCCAGGCCCCAGTTGACCAGGGCGTTCTTGGTCTCCGCGGACTCCCCGGTGAACTCGCGGATGCCGTTCTCCCGGGAGAAGACCCCCAGGTCGACGGTGTCGGCGGCGGACAGCACGAAGCTGACCAGGCCGTTGTCCTCGTTGGCGTCGATGGCCACGAGCAGGGCGCCGACCGCCAGGACGAGCGCAGCCAGGACGCACACGGTCCACAGCAGCTGCGCGACGCGCGTGCGCCACGAGCGGCCCGAGAGCCTGTCCTTGATGCCCATGCGCGTCCTCACCTGCTCGCGAAGGTGGCCTTGCCCGGCCCGTTCTCGAGGAAGGATGTCATGCCGGTGGTGCGGTCCTCGGTGGCGAACACGGAGGCGAACTGCATCCGCTCGATCTCCAGACCGGTCTCCAGGTCGGTGCCCAGCCCCCGGTCGATGCACTCCTTGGCCGCCCGCAGCGCCAGCCCGGCCGCCGTGCGGAACTGCCCGGCCCAGGCCAGCGCCTCGCGGTAGACGTCCTCGTCGGGGACGACCCGGTCGACCAGGCCGATGGCCAGCGCCTCGTCGGCCTTGACGAACCGTCCGCTGAAGATGAGGTCCTTCGCCTTCGACGGGCCGACCAGCCGGGCCAGCCGCTGGGTGCCGCCGGCGCCCGGGATGATGCCGAGCAGGGTCTCGGGCTGCCCCATGACCGTCCGCTCCCCCGCGATCCGCAGGTCGGCGGCCAGTGCCAGCTCGCAGCCGCCGCCGAGTGCGTAGCCGTTGACCGCCGCCACGACCGGCTTGGGGATGCGGGCGATCGCCGTCACCGCGGACTGCAGCGGGCCGGAGCGGGCGACCATGTCCTGGTAGGACATGTCGGCCATCTCCTTGACGTCGTTGCCCGCCGCGAAGACCCGCTCTCCGCCGTACAGCACGACGGCGCGGACGTCGTCGCGCTCGGTCGCCTCGGCGGCGGCGGCGCGCAGCTCCTCCTGGACCGCGATGCTGATCGCGTTCATCTTCGGACGGTCGAGCCGGATCGTCCCGACACCGTCGGCGACCTCCAGCCGGACGAACTCACCCATCGACTTCTCCCTCTCCTCGACCAGCCCCGGCACCGCCGGGCGGCGACGGGATGTGGCGACGGCTACGTCTGCGCCGAGCATCGTGCCACCCCTGACACAATCCTCCGCATGGTGCCGGTGACGTGGACGCATCTCGGGCAGACCGCCAGGGTCTGGCCCGGGCGCAACTGGCCGCTCGGCGCGACGTGGACGCCGGAGCGGACCAACTTCGCCGTCTACGCGCCGGCCGCCACCGAGGTGACGCTGTGCCTGTTCACCGACGCCCCCGACGGCGGCGAGGAGGAGCACCGCTTCGTCCTCACCGAGCAGAGCCTCGGCATCTGGCACGGCGCCCTGCCCGACGTCGAGCCCGGCACCCGCTACGGCTACCGCGTCGACGGCCCCTGGGATCCCTCCTCCGGCCACCGCTTCAACCCGTACAAGCTGCTCCTGGACCCCTATGCGATGGCGGTCAGCGGCGAGTACACCCCCGAGCCGGCCACCTTCGGCTACGTCTTCGGCAGCCCCGAGGAGCAGTCCACCGAGGACTCCGCCCCCTTCGTGCCGCGCAGCGTCGTGGTCGACCCGGCGTCCGGGGACTTCGACTGGGAGGGCGACCAGCCGATGCGACGCCGCTGGCGCGACACGGTCGTCTACGAGTGCCACGTCAAGGGCATGACCCAGCTGCACGACCGCGTCCCCGAGCACCTGCGCGGCACGTACGCCGGCCTCGGCTCCCCCGCGGTCACCGACTACCTGCGTGACCTCGGTGTCACCGCGGTCGAGCTGCTCCCGGTCCACCAGTTCGTCTCCGAGCCGGGCCTCACCCAGCGCGGCACCAGCAACTACTGGGGCTACAACTCCATCGGCTACTTCGCCCCGCACGCGGCGTACTCCTCCTCCGGCGACCGCGGCCAGCAGGTCCGTGAGTTCAAGGAGATGGTCAAGGCGCTGCACCGCGCCGGACTCGAGGTGATCCTCGACGTGGTCTACAACCACACCGCGGAGGCCGGCCCGCTGGGCCCGACGCTCTCCTTCCGCGGGCTCGACGACCGCGGCTTCTACAAGCGCGTCATCCCCGAGCCCGACCCCAAGACCGGCGCAGTGGAGTTCGACGACGCCTACTGGGACGTCACCGGCTGCGGCAACACCGTCGACTCCAACCACCCGCTGGCGCTGCGGCTCATCCTCGACTCGCTGCGCTACTGGGTCACCGAGATGCACGTCGACGGGTTCCGCTTCGACCTGATGTCGGCGCTGACCCGCACCGGCTACGACATCGACATGAACTCCGACCTGCTGGTCGCCATCGGCCAGGACCCCATCCTGCGGCACGTGAAGCTCATCGCCGAGCCGTGGGACGCCTCGATGGACGGCTACCTCGTCGGAGGCATGCCGCCGCCGTGGGTGGAGTGGAACGACCAGTACCGCGACGAGATCCGCGACTTCTGGCGCAACCACACCTCGGGGCCCCGCACCGTCGCCACCCGCCTCGCAGGCTCCTCGGACCTCTACGCCGACGACGGGCGCTCGGCCTACAACTCCATCAACTTCGTCACCGCGCACGACGGCTTCACCCTGCGCGATCTGGTGACCTACGAGCACAAGCACAACGAGGCCAACGGCGAGGACAACCGCGACGGCACCGACAACAACCGCTCGTGGAACCACGGGGTGGAGGGCGAGACCGACGACCCGGCCCTCGTCGCCGTACGCCGTCGTCAGGCGGCCAACATGATGGCGACCCTGTGCCTGTCCAACGGCGTGCCGATGATCACCGCGGGCGACGAGCGCGGGCGTACCCAGCGCGGCAACAACAACGCCTACTGCCAGGACAACGAGACCTCCTGGGTCGACTGGTCCGCCGAGGACGCCTGGCTCGACGTCTACGAGGTCACGAAGACCGCGCTGCGACTGCGCCGCGACCACCCGGCGCTGCGCCAGCGGCACTGGTTCGAGGGGCGCCCCACGATCAAGGGCGGTCCGAAGGACCTGGCCTGGCTGCACCCCTCGGGGCGCGAGATGCGCGAGGAGGACTGGTACGACCACGACCTGCGCACGATCGGCATGTTCGTGTCCGGCGCGCCCTTGCGAGCCCCCGGCCCGCGCGGCGAGCAACAGGTCGACCGCTCGTTCATGCTGTGGTTCAACAGTGGCTGGCTGCCCCAGAGCGTGCACCTGCCGGAGAACGACTGGGTGCAGCGCGGTGAGGTCGTGCTGTCGACCGACGTCAAGCTCGACGAGGGCGCCCGGGTCGAGGCCGGGGACCGGATCTCGATCGGGCGCCGCTCGGTCGTGGTGCTGCGCGAGCTCGTCGACTAGCCCGTCGGCAGGGCCACCACACCGAGCTCGGCGTCGGAGGCGAGCAGCTCGTGCCGCGGCACGACCCTGACGGTGTAGCCGAAGGGGCCGGCCGCGTCGAGGGCGATGTCGCCGTCGAAGCGGTGCCGCCCGCCCTCGTAGCTCTCGGCCAGGGTGAGCAGGGAGGTCCGGGCGTCGAGGAGCTCGTCCTCGGCGGTGGCGCGGCCGTGGACCAGCTGCACCTCGACGTCCTCGGGTGACAGCGAGCCGAGCGCGACGAAGGCGCGGGTCGACATCAGCGCGCCGACCTCCGGTGAGTCACCCACCCCGCTGGACTCGACGTGCTCGACACGGACGCCGGGCCAGGCCTCGAGCACCCGCTTCTTCCACGCGGCCAGGTCGACCGCGCCCGCGTAGTCGCTGTTGAGCGCGCGGGCGGTCGCGGCGGCGGGTGCGTAGAGCTGGCGGACGTAGTCGCGCACCATCCGGGTCGCGAGCACCTTGGGGCCCAGCGACTTCAGCGTGTGGCGGACCATCTCCAGCCAGCGGGTCGGGACCCCGGAGGCGTCGACGTCGTAGAACCGCGGGGCGACCTCGTTCTCGATGAGGTCGTAGAGCGCGGCGGCCTCGAGGTCGTCACGTCGATCGACGTCCTCCACCCCGTCGGCGGTCGGGATGGCCCAGCCGTTCTCACCGTCGTACCACTCGTCCCACCAGCCGTCGAGCACCGAGAGGT
>LULW01000114.1_pt3 | contig 33192 bp, 30 predicted proteins | sample 729531 | NCBI WGS metagenome assembly LULW01 (sample SAMN03860279, study PRJNA289734) | marine metagenome | biome: seawater column; feature: ocean; material: water; isolation source: Red Sea water column Station 108 - depth 10m | place: Saudi Arabia: Red Sea | collected 2011-10-15 | depth 10 m | reverse complement strand
CAGGAGGCTAGCGCGGCCCGGTTTTGTAGGACAGCGATTTGCTGGAATGAAATGGCGGCGTCCGACTGATTGCGGACCTCGCGAATCCAAATTATATGACCAATTGAAGGAGCTTAAGGTCCCATGATCCAGACGGCGCTTGATCGGCTGTCGATTGCCTTCGCCGGGGCGGTTCTGGGCTTGCTGCTGGCCGAGTATGGTTATGGCGTCCAAGGATTAGAGAAGCCTGAGAACCTCGCTTATGGCGCACTTGTTCTTACTCTAGGAGCGCTTGGAATTGTCAGGATGACAGCGGCCAAGACCCCTATGCATAACTCTGAAACCCAGTGAACCAGAGTTCGCTTCCAAACCTATATCAGCCGTTCCCTGCTTATTTGGACGGAATCACTTCTAAAGACCAATTGTAGAAATCTACTTCATCGTCATCTCGGACTTGATCCGGGATCCATTATTCCGACGCTGAGTGAATGGATCCCGGATCAAGTCCGGGATGACGACTGAGGTGGAGCCCAGCATCTATATGTGTTCCCCGGCGAAGGCCGGGGTCCAGGGCTTTACGGCACCGACGTCAGCGTTCGACGCCCTAGACCCCGGCTTTCGCCGGGGAACACGAAGCGGTGAGCGGCGAAGTCCCCTCCTACCCCGAAGCAGATGCCTGCCGCCTTTCCCATCGCGAGGCTAAAGATAATGCCCCTCGGCTTCAGCCATATAGTCGCGGGTCAGCGGCAGGGCGTGGCGGCTGCGGGCGAACTGGATCTGGTAATTGCCCATCCCGCCGCTTTCGAAGGCTGCGGTCGCCCCGGCCAGGTAGAAGGTCCACATGCGATAGAAGCGTTCGTCCATCATGGCGACGATCTCGTCGCGATGCGCCAGCGTGCGCGCATACCATTGGCGCAGCGTAAGCGCATAATGCAGCCGCAGCGTTTCGACGTCGGTGACGATCAGCCGACTCTTTTCGCTCGCCGCGACCGTTTCGCTGAGCGCGGGGATATAGCCGCCGGGGAAGATATATTTGCGCGTGAAGGCGTCGGTCGCACCGGGTTTGCCGAAGCGGCCGATGGTATGGAGCAGCATCACGCCCTCGGCGGTCATCAGATTGGCGCAGGCGCGAAAGAAGGTTTCGAAATTGGCGGCGCCGACATGTTCGAACATGCCCACCGACACGATGCGGTCGAAGCCCCCGACCTCGCGCTCAGCAAGGTCGCGATAGTCGATCAGTTCGAAGCGCACCCGGTCGGCCACACCCGCCGCCGCGGCGCGTTCGCGCGCGAGCGCGAGCTGTTCCTCTGACAGGGTGATCCCCAGCACCTCGACCTTTTCGAGCTGGGCGAGCGTGATCGCCATGCCGCCCCAGCCGCAGCCGATGTCGAGCACGCGCTGCCCCGGCGCGAGCGCCAACTTGGCCGCGATATGCGCCTTTTTCGCCGCCTGCGCTTCCTCCAGCGTCATGTCGGGGCGCGGCCAATAGGCGCAGCTATATTGCATGTCGCTGTCGAGGAAGAGGCGGTAGAGATCGTTGCCGATGTCGTAATGATGCGCGACATTCGCGCGCGATGAGCGCCGGCGATTGATCGAATTGAGCCGTGTCTTCACCGCCTCGATCCATTCGCCGAGTGCGGTCTTGTCCTTGAGCTTTGCGCCGCGGTCCCATGGCGTGTTCGCGCGCAGCAGGCCGATCAGTTCCATGATATCGCCCTGTACGATCTCCATCTCGCCGTCCATGAAGGCTTCGGCGGCGCCGAGCCGCGGATCGAGGATGATGCGGCGCATCCCCTTTCGCGTGGTAAAACGCACCGTCACTTCGGGATAGCCGGCGGCTGGCGCGCCGAAGCTTTCGCTGCTCCCGTCCGGCGACAGGACGGTCAGCTGGCCGTGACGGATGACGCGGGCCAGGAACGGGCGGAGAATGGACATGGGTGCGACCTTTTCGACGTCTTGCCTGCCCCCTGCGGCCCCCTAAATACCCGCATACCATTCATAATCAATGCGGTCTTCCCAGAAGCCGCCCTTCCCCGCCCCCACCTTGTCGAGACTGGCGACCGCTTCGATGCCGGTAAGATATTTGGCATGTTTGTAGCCGAGCTGCCGCTCGATCCGCAGCCGCAACGGCGCGCCGTTGGCGATCGGCAATACCGATCCGTTGAGCGCCCACGCAAGGATCGTTTGCGGATGAAGCGCATCGACCATGTCGCAGCTTTCATAATAAGCCGCGCCGCCGATCCGGTCGGCACAATGAAAGACGATACGGCATCGCCCGCAAATCGGCGAGCGACAGCGACAAGGGCCGCGCGACCAGCCCCGATATGCGGACGCGCCAGCCGGCAAAGCCGTTCGCGGCGTGCGCGGCATAGTCGGCCCCTTCGGGCAGGCGGGTGCCGTTGGCGCGAAAGACGGGCGACAGGTCGGCGCGGCCATATTCGGGCGCGAGGGCGTCGCGGTCCATCAGCGCCCGCTGGCTGGCGCGGTTCATCTCCTCACCCATCGACAGGATCTTGCGCACCGCGGGCGCCTCGTTGACCCGATCGCACGCGGCGAGCAGCGGCAGCGCGGCTGCCATGCCGCCCGCGCGGACGATCAGTTCGCGTCGCGGCAGGATCAGGCCGTTCATGCGTCTTCTCCCGCGCGCGGCTTGTCGGCGGGGAGGCGAAACCAGCCCGTAAGCATCGATCGTAGTTCGTTGACCGGTCCCGCAAGCAGCACCATCGCGATATGGACGAGGAAGAAGGCGACGAGTGCCCAGGCAAGGATGAAATGGATCGAGCGCGCCGACTGGCGCCCGCCGAACAGGTCGAGCAGCCACGGCGCCGCGGCGTTCATCCCCGGCGACATCGTCAGCCCGGTCGCGATCATCAGCGGCAGCAGCACGAAGATCACGCCGATATAGCTGAGCTTTTGCAGGATATTGTACCGCGCCGCCGCTTCGCCCGTCGGAAAGCGCAGCCGGGCGTGATCCTTGATATCCTGCCAAATATGCCCCGGCGACCATTCGGGGCGCCGGACGTGCAGATCCTTGCGCAAATGCCCGCCGATCACGGTCCACAGCATATAGAGCGTCAGGCTGATCGCCAGCACCCAGGCGAAGAAGAGGTGCCAGCGCCGCCCGTCGGCAAGGCTGTAGCTGGTGGGAATCGTCGCCCAGCCCGGAAAGGCCCAGGTCTTCGTCGCGCCATTGGCGTCGGTCCAGCGGCCAAGCACACCGGTCGTGTCGATCTCGACCGCGGCAATGCGGAGGTAGCCGCGATTCGCCTTCGACCCGATCGACAGCCACGGCTGGTCGTAGTTTGCGCCATATTGCCCCCAGTAGAGGCGCGGGTGCGCGTTGAAGATCATCAGCCCGCTCATCAGCATGACGAGCAGCGTCGCGGCGTTGATCCAGTGCCAAAGCCGCGTCGGCAGCCGATGGCGATAGACGCGCGGCGGCGGGGCGGCCGCGGGGGCGACGGGGGACTGGTCCTCTTCCATATCCCTCATTCGCTCCCGCTCCCTCTCCGGTTACGCTGTCGTTGCGATCATGCCGCGGGCTGAGCCGCAAATTCCTCGCGATATTTGTTGCGCAGGCTGACCTTGTCGATCTTTTCGCTGCCCAGCTTCGGCAGCGCATCGGTTGCCATCCAGATGCGATAGGGCACCTTGAACGCCGCCAGCCGCTCCTGCAGGAAGGCCGTCAGTTCGTTTGCATCGACGCTGCTCTCGGGTTTCAGCCACACGACAGCGCCGACTACTTCGCCCAGCCGCTCGTCGGGCAGGCCGAACACCGCGCATTCGTTGACGTCGGCATGTTCGTAGATCGCCGCCTCGACCTCCTGACAGCTGATATTCTCGCCGCCGCGGATGATGATGTCCTTCTTGCGATCGACGATGAACAGATAGCCGTCGGCATCGAGATAGCCGAGGTCGCCGGTGCGGAAATAGCCATTGTCGAAAAAGGCCGCCTTGGTCGCCGCCGGATTGTTCCAATAGCCTTCGAAATTGCAGATCGACCGGATGCACACTTCGCCGACCTGTCCCTGCGCGAGCGCCGCGCCATTGTCGTCGAGGATCGCGAGATCGACGAGCGGTTTCGACGCCGGGCCGGTCGAAAGCGGCTTTTCGACGTAATTTTCGTTGATGATGCCGCAGCCCACGGCGTTGGTTTCGGTAAGGCCATAGCCGAGCAGCGGCTTGCCTTCGCCCATTTCGGTCGCCAGGCGCTTCACATGTTCGGGCGGGCGCGGTGCCCCGCCGCCGGCGTAGCTTTTGCACGTCGACAGATCGTAATTCTTGCGGTTCGGATGGACGAGAATCTCGTAGCTCATCAGCGGCACGCCGACGAAATAATTGACCTGTTCGTCCTGGATCAGCCGCATCGCCTCTTCGGCATTCCACTTCGGCATCAGTACGAGTTTCCGGCCGAGCGCGAAGCTTTGCAGGAACACGGGGATTTCGGCGGTGACGTGGAACAGCGGGGTGCAGATCAGCGTCGCGGGCTGAATATCGGACATCTGCCCGTCTTCGGTCAGAAGATGGACGATGCTCGCGGTCTGGGTGACATAGTTGAAGATCGCCTGGACCACCGAACGGTGACGCGAATAGGCGCCCTTCGACTGACCCGTCGAACCCGAGGTGAAGAGAATCGTCGCCAGATCGTCGCCGGTGAGCACGGGCAAGGCGGTGTCGGCGCTGCCGCTGACCGGCGCGATCGCTTCGTCGATCGGGCGCGTGATGTCGAGCGTCACGACCTTGGCACTGTGCGTCACGCCGGGTTCGGCCAGCCGCGCCGCGCGCTGCGGATCGGCGATTACCAGCTTCGCCTCCGCATCCTCGATCCCCGCCGCCAGCTCGCCGCCCTGCCACCAGCCGTTGAGCAGGGTCGCGCAGCCGCCCGCGAGCAGGATGCCGAGGTAGCTGACGCACCAGGCATTGGCATTGCGCATCGCCAGCCCGACACGGTCGCCGCGCGCGACGCCGTGCGTTTCGATCAGTCCCGCCGCAACTTTCCGCGCGGCGGCATAGACCTGTTTGAAGCTCAGCCTTTCATCGCCTTCGACCAGAAAGGTGGCGTCGCCATGCTGCGCACAAAAAAACGCAACATAGTCGCCCAGATTCGTCGGCGCATTGGTGATGAAGGGCAGCGAACGCCCGTCCTTTTCGATGGATCCGACCTGGATCGGCCCGCCGGGGCCGGTGATCAGTTCATATGCGGCGTCCAGGCGCAGATCGAGCGCGGATGGCATCCTGTATCTCTCCTCTTGGTCTCGTGGCGCTTACCCCTTATGGGGAAGCCCTCTCCTGGGGAAGGTTCCGAGAATATATGTTTCTTTTTGCAACCCTAGCCGAAGCAACGCAATATGTGAACTTCCATGACCTGATGGGAGACAATAGCGCGATTGCCTTTTCGGTATTCGGGCTTCCGATCCGTTGGTACGCCCTCGCCTATCTCGCGGGCATTTTCGTCGGCTATTGGTATCTTACCAAGCTGATCGACCAGCCGGGCTCGCCGATGGCGCGCCGTCACGCCGACGACATGATCTTCTATGCAATGCTCGGAATCATCCTGGGCGGACGCATCGGCTATGTCCTGTTCTACAATCTGGAATCCTATATCCGCGATCCCGCCGCAGTCTTCCGCCTCTGGGACGGCGGCATGTCGCTGCACGGCGGCGTACTCGGCGTGCTGGTCGCGATCTGGTATGTAACGCGCAAGGAGAAGCTCAGCTTTCTGCGCTTCTGCGACTATGTCGCGTGCGTCGTGCCTTTCGGCCTCTTCTTCGGCCGCCTCGCCAATTTCGTGAATGGCGAACTTTGGGGCCGCGCCACGACGGTGCCGTGGGCGATCATCTTTCCCGAAAGCGGCACGATGGACCCGCGGCATCCCAGCCAGCTTTACGAAGCGGGACTGGAAGGCATCGTCATGATGGCGGTGCTCGCCTGGTTCTTCTGGCGCACCGATGCGCGCTACAAGCCCGGATTCCTGTTCGGCATGGCCGCGATCCTCTATGGCGTCAGCCGTTTCGTCGTCGAATATTTCCGCGAACCCGATGTTCAGCGCCAGTGGGTCGTCGATATGACCGGCCTGTCGATGGGCCAGTGGTTGACCGTGCCGATGCTGCTCGCCGGCATATGGCTCGTCGCGACCGCCAAGGGTCGGCGCAAGCGCGTCGAACCCGTCGCGGGGTCCGACAGCGTTGCCTGACGGACCGCCGACCCCCGACGATTTGATGAGGGAAATTGCCGCGGCGCGAACGGTGACGGTCGCCGACTATATGGCGGCGGCGAACGCGCATTATTACGCGACGCGCGACCCGCTCGGCGCCGCGGGCGATTTCACCACGGCGCCCGAAATCAGCCAGATGTTCGGCGAAATGGTCGGCGTCTGGATCGCCGACCTGTGGACCCGTGCGGGCGGCCCCGCCTTTCATTATGTCGAATTGGGGCCGGGGCGCGGCACACTCGCCGCCGACGCGCTGCGCACCGCCGCCCGCTTCGACTGCAAGCCGCAGGGACTCCATCTCGTCGAGACGAGCCCGGCGCTGCGCGCGGCGCAGTCGGCGCGCCTGCCGGACGCAGAGCATCATGACGAGATCGACAGCCTGCCGGACGACCTGCCGTTGATCGTCATCGCCAATGAATTTTTCGACGCGCTGCCCGTCCATCAATATGTGGCAACGAAGGACGGCTGGCGCGAGCGCATCGTCGTGCGTGGGGGCAACGGCATAACCGCTGCTCCGGACACGGTTCCCGCGGACGAGGCCATACCGCCGGCGCTGCGCGACCGCGCCGAAGGCACGATCGTCGAAACCGCGCCTGCCGCCGCCGCGGTGATGCATCAGTGCAGCGCACGGCTCGCACGGCAGGGCGGCGCAATGCTCGCGATCGACTATGGCTATTGCGGCCCCGCCACCGGCGACACGCTGCAGGCGGTAAAGGCGCATCGTTTCGCCGATCCCTTCGCCGATCCGGGCGAGGTCGACCTGACCGCCCATGTCGACTTCGCGGCGCTTGCCCATGCCGCGCGGCGCCCCGGCACGAACGTCTTCGGCCCCGTTGATCAGGGCGTCTGGTTACAGGCAATGGGCATTGACGCCCGCTTGCAGACGCTGGTCGCTGCCTCGCCCGAACGCGCGGCCGATTTGCAGGGACAGCGCGACCGGCTGGTCGCAGCCGATCAGATGGGAACATTGTTCCAGGCGATGGCGCTGACCGGCGCCGGCTGGCCGCAGCCCGCCGGATTCGATATTTCGGGAGAGATTGCATGACCGACGTCACGCTCGCGACCGCCGCCGACGCCGACGCGCTGTCGCGCTTTGCCGAAGCCGCCTTCGTGCAGACCTTCGGCCACATCTATGATCCCGCCGACCTGGCGAGCTTTCTCGCGGACTGGAATCCGCCCGAGAAAATGCGCGCGCAGATCGCCGATCCCGCGATGGTGGTGGCGCTCGTCCGCGGCGCCGACGAGGCGATCCTCGGCTATACCAAGCTTGGTCCCATCGATTTCGATCTGCCCGAGGGGCAGCCGGCGGAGGGCGCGACCGAACTCCACCAGCTTTATGTCGCCGCCGAAGCCAAAGGGACGGGCGTTGCCGCGGCGCTGATGCAATGGGGCATCGACTGGGCGCGCCAAAGGGCATCGATCCTCTATCTGTCGGTCTTCACCGAGAACCCGCGCGCGCAGGCTTTTTACCGCCGCTATGGCTTCGTCGATGTCGGCCGCAACGCATTCCGCGTCGGCAACCATATCGACGAAGACCGGATCTGGAGGCTCGACCTGTGACCCCACCTTTCACCACCGCCGCGCCGCTCGCCGGGGTCGCGCACGGATTTTTCGGACGGCGCGGCGGCGTGTCGACCGGCGAGCTTGCCTCGCTCAACTGCGGCGTGGGATCGGGCGACGATGCCGCGCTGATTGCGGAAAATCGCCGCCGCGTCGGCGCCGCCGTGCTGCCGGGCGCCGCGCTGACGGGGCTTTATCAGGTGCATGGCAATCGCTGCCACATCGTCGATGCGGACAGCGACCTTGCCGCCCGGCCCGAAGCCGACGCGCTGGCGACGCGCACGCCGGGCATATTGCTCGGCATCCTCACCGCCGATTGCGTCCCGGTGCTGTTTGCCGATCGCTCGGTGGGGGTCGTCGCGGCGGCGCATGCCGGGTGGAAAGGCGCGATCGCCGGGATCACCGACGCGGCGCTCGGCGCGATGGAAAGCCTCGGCGCGCGGCGCAGCGATGTCGTCGCGGCGATCGGCCCCTGCATCGGCCGCGCGTCCTATGAGGTCGATGACGGCTTCGTGCAGCGCTTCATCGCCGACGATCCCGCGAACGAACGCTTCTTCGCGGCTGGCAAGCCGGGACACGCCATGTTCGACATCGCCGCCTATGTCGCGGCGCGCCTCGCGGCCGCGGGCGTCGCCAAGGTTGCCATCGGCGGGCAGGACACCTACGCCGGGGCAGAGGATTATTTCAGCTATCGCCGCGCCTGCCATAAAAGCGAGAACAGCTATGGCCGGCAGCTTTCGGTGATCGGATTGGGGGACGGATGACGCGCACGCGCCTGCTCGGGCTGATCGGCGGCTTGCTGGCTTTCGTCGCGATGCTGGCGCTGCCGGCCCCCGCGGGCATGGAACCGACGGCGTGGCGCGTTGCGGCGCTGACCGTCCTGATGGCAATCTGGTGGATGACCGAAGCGATGCCGCTGACCGTCACCGCACTCCTTCCCTTCCTGACCGTCCCGGCCTTCGGGGTGATGGACGCCAATGCCATCGCCAAGGAATATTATTCGCCGATCCTGTTTCTGATCCTGGGCGGTGCCTTCCTCGCACTCGCGATCGAGCGCGTCGGGCTGCACCGCCGGCTCGCACTGGCGCTGCTCAAGCGCGCGTCGCCGACCGCGACCGGGCTGCTCTTCGCTTTCATGGCGGCGACCGCGCTGCTCAGCATGTTCATTTCCAACACGTCGACCGCGCTCATCATGGTGCCGATCGCGCTGGCGGTCGTCGGAGCCGCCGGCGCCCGCGAGGGCGATACCGAGGGTTTCCCCGGCGCCGTGATGATGGGGATTGCCTTCGCCGCTTCGCTCGGCGGACTGGGCACATTGGTCGGCAGCCCGACCAACGCCATCGCCGCGGGCCTGATCGAGCGGACGCTCGGGCTGCACATATCCTTCCTCGACTGGGCGATTTATGGCGTGCCGGTGGTGCTTGTGTCGGTGCCCTTTGCGATGATCGTCCTTGCGCGGGTGCAGCGGCTTGCCGAGCATCCGTTCGACGGGCGCGCGGCGGCGGCCGCGCTCGGCAACCAGGCAATCTGGTCGACCGCCGAGCGGCGCGTCGTGCCCGTGTTTCTGCTCGTGCTGATCGCCTGGGTGATGCAGCCCTGGCTCGAACCGCTGTTCCCGAAGGGCGCGCTGACCGACGGCACCGTCGCGGTGGCGGGCAGCCTGCTGCTGTTCGTCGTGCCCGACGGTACCGGCCGGCCGCTGCTCGTCTGGAAGGAAGCCGATCGCGCGCCTTGGGGCGTCATCATGATGTTCGGTGGCGGGCTTGCCCTCGCTGCCGCAATCACCGAGAGCGGACTTGCCGCCTGGCTGGGCGCGGTTCTCGCACCGCTCGGTTCGATCCCGACGATCCTCCTTGCGGCGGGGATTGTCGCGCTGACGATCCTGATCACCGAATTCGCCAGCAATGTCGCAACGGCGAGCGGCATCATGCCCGTGCTCGCCGCGCTGATCGCGGCGACCGGCACTGATCCCGTCCTCCTTGCCCTGCCGGTCGCGATGGCGGCAAGCTGGGGCTTCATGCTGCCATCGGGAACGGGCCCCAACGCGCTTGCCTGGGCGACGGGCAACATCGCTCTGCCGCGTATGCTCAAGGCGGGGCTGGCGCTCGATCTGCTCGGCGTACCGCTGCTGATCGGCATTATCTGGGCCATCGCCGCGCTTGCCTGACCCGGCTGACCGCGAACCGGTTTCAATCGTAACCAGCCTTGCTATAGCTGCGTGATCATTTTCAGGAGCATGTCATGGCCACGCGCGGCAAGAACAAGGCGAATATCGAAGCAGTCGGCGGCAAGAAGCTGACCCCCGCGACGCAGATGATGGGGCATGGCTATGACCCCTTTCTGTCCGAAGGCGCGCTGAAGCCGGCGATCTTCCTGACCTCGACCTTCGCGTTCGAAAGCGCAGCGGCGGGCAAGCGCTTCTTCGAACATATCACCGGCAAACGACAGGGGCCCGCCGATGGCCTTGTCTATTCGCGCTTCAACGGCCCCAATCAGGAGATCGTCGAAGATCGGCTCGCGCTGTGGGACGGCGCCGACGATGCGCTCGTCTTTTCGAGCGGGATGTCGGCGATCGCGACGCTGATGCTGGCGCTCGTCGGACAGAATGACGTGGTCGTCCATTCGGGGCCGCTCTATGCCGCGACCGAGACGCTGATCGCGCGCATCCTCTCGCGCTTCGGCGTCGGCTTCGTCGATTTTCCGGCAGGCGCGACGCGCGAGCAGATCGACGACGTGCTCGCCCGCGCCCAGGCGCTCGCCGACGAAAAGGGCGGCAAGGTCGCTCTCGTCTATCTCGAAAGCCCAGCGAACCCGACGAACGCGCTCGTCGATGTCGAGGCGGTGCGCGGCGCACGCGATGCCGCCTTCCCCGGCGACCACAAGCCCGCGATCGCGATCGACAACACCTTCCTCGGCCCGCTCTGGCAACAACCGCTCAAGCAGGGCGCCGAACTCGTCGTCTATAGTCTGACCAAATATGCCGGGGGTCATTCGGACCTGGTCGCGGGCGGCGTGGCGGGCGATCAGCGGCTGATCGACATCATCCGGCCGATGCGGAACACGATCGGCACCATCTGCGATCCCAATACGGCGTGGATGCTGTTGCGCAGCCTCGAGACGCTCGAACTGCGCATGAGCCGGGCGGGCGAGAATGCGCTGAAGGTCTGCACCTTCCTGCGCGATCATCCGAAGGTCGAGGGCCTCGGCTATCTCGGTTTCATCGCCGATCCGCGCCAGCAGCACATCTTCAACCGCCACTGCAGCGGCGCCGGATCGACCTTCTCGCTGTTCATCAAGGGCGGTGAGGAAGAGAGCTTCCGTTTTCTCGACGCGCTCAAGATCGCCAAGCTTGCGGTCAGCCTCGGCGGCACCGAAACGCTCGCCAGCCATCCGGCGGCAATGACGCATCTGTCGGTCCCCGACGAACGCAAGAAAGCGTTGGGCATCACCGACAATCTCGTCCGCATCTCTATCGGGATCGAAGATGCCGACGATCTGATCGCCGACTTCGCGCAGGCACTGGACGCGGTCTGAGCGCAGGGGAGGCTGGCGCCTCCCTTACCGCCGAGCCGGCTATGTCTTCTGCCGCCAGTCGACGACGGCCCATCCCCGCTGCGGCGCCAGCTTCTTCAGCGCGCGCGACGGCGTCGTCGCCACCGCCTCGTCGGCGAAGCCCAGCATCGGATGATCGGAGACATGATCCGAATAGGCGCGGATATGCGCGTCTTCGCGGGTGATGGCATTATCGGCGAGCCATTCGCCGATGCGCGCGAACTTGGCCGCGCCATAGCAATTGTCGCCCGCCAGCCGCGCGTGGATGTGATCGGCGCCGTCGGGTGCGTCGAGGCGGGTCGCCAGCACATCATCGATGCCCAGCCGCCGCGCGATCGCATCTACATAGAGATGGAAGGACGCGGTCGCGAGGAGGACGCGGTAACCCGCCGCGCGGTCGGCCGCGATCTGGTCGAGCGCCGCACGCAAGGAATAGGCGGCGGCGGCAAGCGCCACCAGCGGCAGCAACAGCAGCCGCCATTGCTGGCGCCGCCGCGCAACGTGCATCAGAAAGCCGCTATACGTCCCCGACCGCGTGATCGTGCGGTCCATGTCGTACATCGCGACACGATGCGCATAGTCGCGGACGGGATCGAGCGTCGGAACCTCCATGACCCCGCTATAACCGCGCGCCCACCGCCGGCCAAGAGCGCAGCCTGCCGCAAGCGCGGCCAATTCGCTTGCCGTGCCCTGGCAAATAATCCAATGTCGCCCGCGTCATGGCGGTTTGGGCGGACTTCGAAACGAATGATGGCGCTGACGGCGCAGAGGTCCGCTTCTCGGGCCGGTTGACACTCGCCCGGATGGGCGACCTGCCGCAGCGGCTCGACGAGCTTGGACCGATTTCGCTCCTCGATCTTTCAAATATTACCCGCATCGACACCGTCGGGGCGTGGATCGTGACGCGCACGATGCATCGCCACGACGCGAAGGTCGTCGGCGCGAGCCAGGATGCGCAGCGGCTGCTCGACGCGCTGGCGAACGACACCAGCGAGTATCGCAACCATGGCGACCGGCGCCCTGCCTGGGTGCGTATGCTCGAACAGCTCGGCACCGCAAGTGTGGCGATCTGGAACGAACTGGTTGGCATCATTGGCTTTTTCGGCGCGATGGTCGTCGCGCTGTTCAACCAGATCCGCGCCCGCCGCGCGATCCGCTGGAATGCGATCGTCACGCGGTTCCAGACCGTCGGCGTCGACGCGCTGCCCATCATCGGGCTGATGAGCTTCCTGATCGGCATCGTCATCGCGCAGCAGGGATCGGTGCAGCTCAAGCAATTCGGGCTCGAGGTGTTCACGATCAACCTCGTCGGCCGTGCCTCGATCCGCGAGCTGGGATTGCTGATGACCGCAATCATGGTCGCCGGCCGGTCGGGCTCGGCCTTCGCAGCGCAGATCGGGACGATGAAGCTGACCGAGGAAGTCGATGCGATGCGCACGATCGGGGTGTCGCCGATGGAAGCGATCGTCCTGCCGCGCGTCGCGGCGTCGACGATCACCATGCCGCTGCTCGGCTTTTATGCCAGCATCTGCGCGATCATCGGAGGCGGCATCTTCTGCTGGGTCGGGCTGGAAATCCCGCCGCTGACCTATGTCCAGCGCATCCGTGAAATCATCCCGATGACCGATTTCTGGATCATGCTGATCAAGGCACCGGTTTTCGGCATCCTGATCGGCGTCACCGGCTGTTACGAAGGGATGCAGGTGCGCCAGAATGCCGAGCAAGTCGGCAAGCGGACGACCTCGGCGGTTGTCGCCGCCATCTTCCTCGTCATCGTTCTCGACGCCTTTTTCGCCGTTTTCTTCACCTCGCTGGGCTGGAACTGATGGCCGAGCTCATCGAACCCGAAAAATTCGACATTGCGATCAAGGTGCGCGGGCTGTGCAACCAGTTCGGCGCTGCCGTGATCCACGAAAACCTCGACCTCGACGTGCGGTCGGGCGAGATATTGGGTGTCGTCGGCGGGTCGGGCACCGGCAAGTCGGTGCTGATGCGGTCGATCATCGGGCTGCAGATCCCGACCGCGGGCGAGATCGAAGTCTATGGCAAGACGCTCGACACGATCGTCGACGAAGAGGAATCGCGCGACCTGCGCCGCCGGTGGGGCGTGATGTTCCAGGGCGGCGCACTGTTCTCGACCCTCACCGTTGCGGAGAATATCCAGGTGCCGCTGCGCGAATTCTATCCGCGCATGGACCCGGAGCTGCTCGACGATATCGCAGCTTACAAGGTCGCGATGGTCGGCCTTCCCAACGATGCCGGACCCAAATATCCGGCCGAACTGTCGGGCGGCATGGTCAAGCGCGCCGGTCTGGCGCGGGCACTGGCGCTCGATCCGGCGCTGCTGTTCCTCGACGAACCGACCGCGGGGCTCGACCCGATCGGCGCCGCGAAGTTCGACGAGTTGATCCGCGAACTGGCCGACACGATGGGGCTGACGGTGTTCCTGATCACCCACGACCTCGATTCGCTCTATGCGACGTGCGACCGGGTTGCGGTGCTGGCCGAGAAAAAAGTGATCGCGGTCGGCACGATTCCGGAACTTCTTGCCACCGAGCATCCTTGGATACAGGAATATTTCAACGGACCGCGCGGGCGCGCCGCCTCTGGCAGCAACGACGCGCTGACGCGGGCAGATAGGAAGAACTGATGGAAACGCGGTCGAACAATGTTCTGGTCGGGGCCTTCGTCCTGCTGTTCACCGTTGCGCTCGCGCTGTTCGTGGTCTGGCTGGCGAACGACAGCGGCGGCAAGCGTCAGGAATATGATATTTTCTTCAAACAATCGGTCGACGGACTGAACAAGGGCGCGCAGGTGCAATTCTCCGGCGTCCCCGTCGGCCAGGTACAGCAGATCGCGCTGTGGCCCGACGATCCGCAATTCGTCCGCGTCCGTATCGAGGTCGACGAGGATGTGCGGGTGGTGCAGGGGACGACCGCGGCGCTGGAGGGTGTCGGTTTCACCGGCGTATCGCAGATCTCGCTCGATGGCGCGGTCAAGGGCGCGCCGCCGATCACCGACAAGGGGCCGGCGGGCAAGCCCGTCATTCCGACGCGCGTCACCGGGCTCGGCGAACTGCTCAACACCGCGCCGCAGCTTCTCCAGCGCCTGTCGACGCTGACCGAGCGGCTCGCCGAACTGGCCGACGACAAGAATCAGGCGAGCTTCGCGGCGATCCTGAAGAATGTCGAGCAATCGACCGCGATCCTCGCGCGCAACGGACCGGCGATCGAAGCCGCGCTCGCCGACACGCGCGTTGCGATCCAGCAGACGGGGACCGCGGCCGAACAGATCGGCAATCTTGCCGCCGCGACGCAGGGCACGATCGACCGCAATGTCGATCCTGCGATGCGCAATCTGCGCGACACGCTCGCCTCCGCAAACAAGTCGATGCAGACGCTCGAATCGGCGATTTCGGACGCCCGCCCCGGCCTGAAGACCTTCAGCGAGACGACGATTCCCGAAGCGAATGCGCTGATCCGCGACCTGCGTCGCACCTCCTCCTCGCTGTCGAGCCTGACCGACAAGCTCGATCAACAGGGCGCGGGTGCGGTGCTCGGCGGCAGCAAGCTGCCCGATTACAAGAAATGAGGATGACGACCGCCATGCCCCACCCGCTTCGCCGTCTCCGCACCCCTGCGCTGCTCGCGCTGGGCGCGCTTTCGCTCTCGGCCTGTGTCAGCCTCGGCGGCAAGGCGCCGCCCTTTTTGCTCACGCTCGATTCCGATGTCGCCCCGGTCGTCGGGGAGGCGCGCTCGGCGGGCGAGGCACAGACGCTGACGATCCTGATCCCGGATGCGCCGCAAAAGCTGCGCACCACGCGCATCCCGGTGCAGCAGGACGATGCGAGCGTCGCCTATGTCAAAGACGCCCAGTGGGTCGAGGCGCCGCAGCGCCTGTTCCAGCGGCTCCTGTCGGAAACCGTTGCGGCAAAGACCCCGCTTGCGGTGACGCAGCGCCGCTTCGAGGTGCGCGAACCGATCGGCGGCAAGATCGAGGCAAAGCCGGTCGGCGAGGCGCTGACCCGCGCCGCCAACAAGGTCGCTACCGACGTCGCGGCCTGGCTCGCAGGCTGACGCGCGCCGCGCCTCTTCGCCGCTCCACTCTTGCACTTTGCGCGCCTGCCCCTTAGGGGCGAGCCGCGGCCGCGATAGCCGCCTCTTTCGCGCATCGCCTCTTTCGGGTTTCCGGCGTGCGCCTCCCGCACGAGCCCGCCTGACGAAAGGACTCGCGCATGGGATGGTTCATCCTGGCAATCGCCGTTTTCACCGAAATTTGCTGGGCACTCAGCCTGAAATGGGCCGCAACGCTGGGCACGTGGCAGGCCTCGACGGTGCCGATCGCGCTCAGCTTCCTCAACATGGCGCTGCTCGCCTTTGCGATGCGCGAGATTTCGGCCGGCACCGCCTATGCAATCTGGACCGGCCTCGGCGCGGTCGGCGTCATCATCGGCGGTATCGTCCTGTTCGGCGAAAAAATCGGCACCGTGCAGATCGGCTTCATGGCGCTGATCGTGATCGGCGTCGTCGGCACCAAGCTGTCGGCGCCGGCCTGATCGCTCAGCCCAGCAAGCTCTTCGACGCCTGTTCGGTCGTGTCGCGCGACAGGCCGGGCTGGGCGAGGATGCGTTCCAGTTCGGCGCGCATCATCGCGGCGCGCGCCTCGTCGAAGCGCTTCCACCGCCCGAGCGGCGGGATCATTCGCGCCGCGGTCTGCGGATTGCGCGGATCGAGCGCGATGACAAGGTCGGCGATCAGCCGATAGCCCGCGCCATCGGCTTGATGAAAGGCCGCCTGATTGCCCGTGAACGCGCCATAAAGCGATCGCACGCGGTTCGGATTGGACAGGGTGAAGTCGGGATGCTCGGCCAAATGGCGCACCGCTTCCACGGTGTCGGGCCGCATCGACCACGCCTGCACCTGAAACCATTTGTCGAGCACGAGCGGATTGTCGCGGTAGCGCTGATAGAAGATGTCGAGCGCATGGGCGCGTTCGTCGCTGTCGCCATGCGCGAGCGTCGCCAGCGCCGCCTGACGCTCGGTCATGCCGTCGGCATCCGAAAACACCCCGAAGACGAGCGCCGGGATATCGGCGATCCCCGTCGCGGCAAGATAGGCGAGCGCGACGCCGCGCAGGCGCCGTTCACCCTTGGCGTGCGGCGACAGGTCGGTCGCCGGCGGTGCCTTGCCCGCCAGTATCGCGCGCCATTCCTCCTCGAGCGCGCGGCCGATCGCGGCCTGCAGCGCCAGCCGTTCGCGGCGGATTGCGTCGGGATCGACGGTGAGCATCTGGTCGCCGATGAACGCCTCGCTGGGCAGCAGCACCGCCTCGGCCACAAAGGCGGGATCTTCGCCGCGCCCACGCAACGTCTGCGCCACCGCATCGACCACCGCCGGATGATCGACTTCATTCCCCGCCACTGCCGCGACGAGCGTGTCGAGCATGAGCTGCTGCAAGGCTTCGTAGCGCGCGAAGGGGTCGTCATCATGCGCCGCAAGCCAGGCGAGTTCCCCCTGCGCGCGATCGAAATCGACGATGACCGGTGCCGAAAAGCCGCGATTGATCGACAAGGCGGGCCGCGCGCCGAAGGCGCCGAGCGCGATCCGCTGCGTCGCACCGGTCAGCGTCACCAGCGTATCGGGCAGCGATGCACCGCCGCTTCTATCGAAGGCCGCGATACGCAGCGGCATCATCATCGGCAGTTTTTCGGGCTGGCCGGGGGTCGGCGGCACGGTCTGCACCACATCAAGCGCCCACTGTCCCCGATCCTCTGAAAGCGTCAGCTTGAGCCGCGGCGTCCCCGCCTGTTCGTACCAGCGGCGGAACTGGGTCAGATCGATCGCCCCGCCCTCCTCCATCGCGCGCACGAAATCCTCGCACGTCGCGGCCTCGCCATCGTGGCGGTCGAAATAGAGGTCGGTGCCGGCGCGGAAGCGCTGCGGACCGAGCAGGGTCGCCATCATCCGGATGATCTCTGCGCCCTTGTTATAAACGGTCGCCGTGTAGAAGTTGCTGATCTCCTGATAGCTGTCGGGCCGGATCGGGTGCGCGAGCGGCCCCGCATCCTCCGGAAACTGTGCGGCGCGAAGCAGGCGGACATCCTCGATTCGCTTGACCGGTGCGGAACCCATATCGGCCGAAAAACTCTGGTCGCGATAGACGGTGAAGCCTTCTTTCAGGCTGAGCTGGAACCAGTCGCGACAGGTGACGCGATTGCCCGACCAATTGTGAAAATATTCGTGCGCGACCACCCCCTGCACCCCGTCATAGTCGAGGTCGGTCGCTGTGTCGGGATCGGCCAGGATATAACGCGTGTTGAAGATGTTGAGGCCCTTGTTCTCCATCGCCCCCATGTTGAAATCGCTGACCGCGACGATGTTGAACAGGTCGAGGTCATATTCGCGGCCATAGACGCGCTCGTCCCACGCCATGCTGTCCTTGAGCGCCTGCATCGCGTGGCCGGTGCGGCCCTCGTCGCCCGCGCGCACCCAGATGCCCAGTTCGACCTTGCGCCCCGACATGGTGGTAAAGCTGTCGCGGTTGACGACAAGATCGCCCGCGACGAGCGCGAAAAGATAGGAAGGTTTCGGCCAGGGATCTTCCCACAAAGCCCAATGGCTGCCGTCGTCACCCGCACCCTTTGCAACGCAATTGCCGTTCGACAGCAGGATCGGAAAGGCCGTCTTGTCGCCCGTCATCCGCACCTTGTAGCGGCTGAGGACATCGGGACGGTCGGGATGGAAGGTGATCCGCCGGAACCCCTCGGCCTCGCACTGGGTGCAGAGCATGCCGTTCGAGGCATAAAGGCCCATGAGCTGGGTATTGGCCGTGGGATCGATCGCGGTATCGACCTCGACGATAGCGCGGGCCCGGTCGCCGAGATCGACGATCAGGTCGGGGCCCTCCATATGCCAATCGTTCCAGCTTTCGCCATCGACGCGCACCGCGAGCGGGGTCAGGCCGTCGCCGCGCAGCGTCAGCGGCGCCGGCGCATCGGCATGGCGCACGACCGACAGCGCCGCACCCACGCGCGTCGTATCGAGGCCGAGCGCGAAATCGAGCGCGATGTCGGGCACCTGCCATTCGGGTGGGCGATAATCGCTGCGGTGGATGGTGACGGGCGGAACGGGGGCGGAAGAAGCGTCGGTCATAATGCGGGTCTAGGCTTGCGCCGCCTGCCGCGCAATAAGGGCGGCGATGGGACATATGCTGATTTTCGGAATGGGCTATGCGGCGGGCCATATCGCCGAGCGGCTGCGCGCGCGCGGGTGGGAAGTCAGCGGGACAACGCGCGACGGACGCGGCGACAGTATCGCCTTCGCCGACGAGGCCGCGGTGCTGGGCGCGCTGCGATCGGCGACGCATATCCTGTCGTCGGTACCCCCGGCGGACGGCACCGACCCGGTGCTCGCCCGCTATGGCGAGGCGGTGGCGCTCGCACCGGCAGGCTGGACCGGATATCTCTCCTCGACAGGCGTCTATGGCGATACCGGCGGCGCGTGGGTCGACGAAAGCGCACCGGTGACGGGCCGCCGGCCCGACCGCAACGCCGCCGATGCGGCGTGGGCCGCGCTGCGCGGCGACATGTGCGTCTTTCGGCTGCCCGGCATCTATGGCCCCGGCCGCAGCATCCTCGATCGCATCCGCGAAGGCCGCGCGCACCGGATCGATCTGCCCGATCAGGTTTTCAGCCGCGTCCATGTCGACGATATCGCGGGCGGCGTGATCGCCGCCTTCCGCGGTCCGGCGGGCGTCTACAATCTCGCCGACGAGGCGCCGTGCCACCAGAACCGCCTCGTCGAATGGGGCTGCGCGCTGCTGGGGGCGCCGCTGCCGCCGCTGCAGTCGCTCGACGCCGCCGGCCTGTCGCCCGCGGCGCGTGCCTTCTATGCCGAGAATCGCCGCGTTGCGAACGGCAAGGCGAAACGGCAGCTGGGGTGGATTCCGCGCTACCCGAGTTTTCGCGAGGGACTGGCGGCCTGTCTTTAGGCCAGCGGCTCCACCCTTCGAGGGGCGACGGTCAAATCCAGATATCGATCGTGTGGATCAAAACGCCCACCAGTCCGCCGACCAGCGTGCCGTTGATACGAATATATTGCAGGTCGTCGCCCACGGCATTCTCCAGCCTGTCGGTGATCGTCTTCGCATCCCAGCCGCGGATCGTGTCCGACACCAGCTTCAGCGCCGTTTCGCCGTAGCTGTCGACCGCGCCGACGACGGCGCGGCGGGCGTAGCGATTGAGCGTGCGTTTGATCGGCAAGGCGCCCCGCCCCTGTTCCCACAATCCGTCGAGCCAGCGCTTGACCGCCGGGTTATCGAGCAGTTCGTCGCGCACCCGCGCAACCTTTTCCTGCATTTCCGGGTCATGCTGCAGATCGAGCGCCAGCTTTGCGAGCCCCTCTTCGACGCGGATGCGGATCGGATGGGTTTCGTCGACCGCCATTTCGCTGAGCAGCTTCGACAGGCCGGCGACGATGCGGTTCGAAATGCTCTCGTCGAGGCCGGTGAAGCGGACGATGGCCCCCGAATTGTCGTGGACCATCTGGTGGATCAGATGCTCGTTGAGGTCGAGCGTCTTCGACCCCCATTTGACCATCGCATCGAGCAACGGTTGATGCCGCCCCTCGGCCAGCGCCGCCTGCAACGCCTGCCCGAGCAGCGGCGCGACGTCGAGTTCGCGCAGCCGGTCCGCGATCGCCGATTTGACCATGCCGCCGAGCCGCTGCTGATCGAGCGCGCCGAGCCCGTCGGCGATAATTCGCGACGCGCCGAGCTTCAGCCGCCCGCCGCCCTCGGCAGGCTGCGAGAGGAATTTGCCGACCGCGCCCGCAACATCGACCGTCTGCATCTTGCGCGCGATCAGGCGCGGCAACAGGAAGTTGGTGAGCAGAAAGCGCGCCAGCGTGTCGCCGATGCGGTTCTTGTTGCGCGGCACGATCGCCGTGTGCGGGATCGGCAGCCCCATCGGGTGACGGAACAGCGCGGTCACGGCGAACCAGTCGGCCAGCCCGCCGACCATCGCCGCTTCGGCAAAGGCGCGGACGAAACCGACGGCGGGATGCACATCCTGATAATATTTCGCGGTCACGAAGACCGCGGCCATGAAAAGCAGCAGTCCGGTTGCCACAATGCGGACGTTGATGCCGCCGGTCGGAACGGCGACGCCCACTCCGGCGGGGTGGGCGCGCCTGCTTTCGGTCGGGGGCGATACGCTGGTCATGCCGTTCAAATGGGGCAGCCCGCCAAAGGTTGCAACCGGCGGACCGCGCGCGCGGTCGCCGGTCGCGTCCGGTTACTCGGCCGGCTGCGGCGCGGCATCGCCGTGCGGCCGCGTATCGTCGCCCTTCTTGTAGGTGAGCAGATTGCTCGAGAAGAAGCGGCCGAGGCGCTTTTCGATGCTGTCGGCCAGACTGAAGCCTGCGGGCACGATCAGCAGCGTCAGCATCGTCGACAGGATCAGGCCGCCGATGACGACGACGCCCATCGGCGCGCGCCATGCACCGTCACCCGACAGCGACAGCGCCGTCGGCACCATGCCCGCGACCATCGCGACGGTCGTCATGATGATCGGCTGCGCACGCTTGCGCCCTGCATCGACGAGGGCCTCGACCTTGCCGATCCCCTTGTCCATTTCCTCGATCGCGAAATCGACGAGCAGGATCGAGTTTTTGGCGACGATCCCCAGCAGCATCAGCAGGCCGATATAGACGGGCATCGAGATCGGCATCCCGGTCACGAGCAGGCCGAGCAACCCGCCGAGCGGTGCCAGCAGCAGCGACGACATGTTGACCAGCGGCGACAGGAAGCGGCGATAGAGCAGCACGAGCGTCGAGAACACGAGCATCAGGCCCGACACGACCGCGATCAGGAAGTTCTTGATCAGCTCGGCCTGCCACTTCTGGTCGCCCTGGATGACCTTGCGGATGCCCTGCGGCATGTTCTTGACCGCGGGCAGCGCATCGATCTTTTGCTGCGCATTGCCCGTGACAAGGCCGGGCGCAAGGTCCGCCCCGATGACGATACGCCGCGTCTGATTGTAGCGACGCAATTCGGTCGGACCGGCGCCGAAGCCGATTTCTGCCACCGATTTCAGCGGCACGGTCGTCCCGCGCGAGGTCGGCACCGGCAGATTCTCGATCGTCGCGAGGCTGCGGCGCGAATCTTCGGACAGCAGCACGCGGATCGGTATCTGGCGGTCGGACAGCGAGAATTTCGCCGCATTCTGGTCGATATCGCCCAGCGTCGCGATGCGGATCGTCTGGCTGAGCGCCGCGGTGGTCACGCCGAGTTCGGCGGCCAGATCCATGCGCGGATTGACGATGATCTCGGGCCGCGGAATGTCGCCCTCGATCCGCGGCGCGCGCAGTTCCTTGAGCTTGCTCATTTCGTCGACGATCTTGAGCGCGTGCTTTTCCAGCGCGACCGGATCGTCGCCGCCGATCACCATCGTGATGTCGCGGCCCGAAAAGCCGCCCGACTGGCTCTGGAACGACACGCGCGCATCGGGAATCGCCGTCAGCTTCGGCTGCAGGCTGCGTTCCCATTCGACGCTGCTGATATCGCGGTCCTTCTTGAGCGTCAGGAAGGCATTGCCGCCGCCGACATTGACGTCGAAAAAGGCGGTATCGACGGCGGGGCTTGCGCTGAGGATCGACGAAACCTGGTTCGCGATATGCTCGCTCTGCGCCAGCGTCGATCCCGGCGGCAGTTCATATTTGATCTGGCTGTAATCGCTGTTGATCGTCGGCTGGAACTGCTGCGGCAGCGTGGCGAACAGGACGATGCTCAGCACGAAGGCCGCGGCGCCGATGCCGACGATCCACACGCGGTGATCGAACAGCCGTGCCCAGGCGCGCTGCAGCATGAACTTGGCCCAGCCGGTAAAGGCCCATTGGCGCATACCGACAAACCAGGCGAGCGCACCGAGCAAGATCGCAAGCAAGCTGGTCGCAAGGAAGACGATCACGGTCAGCGCCGGCGTGCGCAGCAGGAAATAGAGCGCGGTATTCGGCGCATCCTGACCGACCGGCACCGGCTGGAAATAGGCGTAGGCCGAATAGAGGACGAAGATGCCCGACAGGATCAGGGGAACAGCGAGGAAGGCGAGCCGGGTCGGAACCGCTTCGTAGCGGGCGCGCACCGCGTGATGCTTGCCATTGTCGAGCGTCCAACGCAGCACGCGCTCGTAACGATCGATCCACGGCCCTTCGGCGTGCGCCTGTTCGCCGTGCGCGGCCAGGAAATAGGCCGCGATCATCGGCGTTATCATACGCGCGACGGCAAGGCTCATCAGCACCGCGAACACCACGGTCATCCCGAACTGGATGAAGAACTGGCCCGAGATGCCGGGCATCAGCGCGACGGGCAGGAAGACCGCGACGATCGACATCGTCGTCGCCACAACCGCGAGGCCGATTTCGTCGGCGGCGTCGATCGAAGCCTGATAGGCCGTCTTGCCCATACGCATATGTCGGACGATATTCTCGATCTCGACGATCGCGTCGTCGACCAGCACCCCGGCGACAAGGCTGAGCGCCAGCAGCGACAGGCTGTTGAGCGAAAAGCCCATCAGATCCATGAACCAGAAGGTCGGAATGGCCGACAGCGGGATCGCCATCGCGCTGATCATCGTGGCGCGCCAGTCGCGCAGGAACAGGAAGACGACGACGACGGCGAGCACCGCGCCTTCGATCATCGCGGCCATCGAGCTGCGATATTGTTCCTTCGTATATTCGGTGCGGGTGAAGAGGATCTTGAACTTCACCTTGGGGTTGTTCTTCTCGATCTCCGCCAGCTTTTTCATCGCCTCGTCATGGACGCTGACGTCGGACGAGCCCTTCGCCTTTTCGATCGAGAAGGACAGCACCTGACGGCCGTTGATCTTCGCCAGATTACGCTGTTCGGCATAACCGTCGGTCACCTTGGCCACGTCGGAAAGCTGGATCGTCCGGCCGTTGCCGATCGAAATGCGCGTTTCGCCGAGCTGGAATGCATTCTGCGCGTTGCCGAGGACGCGGACCGCCTGTTCCGACCCGGCAATTTCGGTGCGCCCGCCCGCGGCGTTCAGATTGACCTGACGGAGCTGCTGGTTCACCTGGCTCGCGGTCAGGCCATAGCTCTGCATCCGCGCGGGATCGAGGATCACGCGGATTTCGCGGTCGACCCCGCCCGAACGGCGCACCTGGCTCATGCCCGGGACTGACAGCAGCTCTTTAGCCACGGTATTGTCGACGAACCACGACAATTGCTCGAGCGTCATGTCGGTCGCCTCGACCGAGAAATAGGTGATCGGGCCGCCCGCGATATCGACGCGAACCACCTGCGGTTCGAGGATGCCGTCGGGCAGGTTGCTGCGAATCTGCGAAATCGCCTGATTGACGTCATTATAGGCGCGGTCGATCGGTGTCCCGATCGCAAATTGCACCATCGTACGGCTACTGCCCTCGCTGACATATGAGGAGAGTTCATCGACCCCGCTGACGCTGCGCACCGCAGCTTCGACGCGCTGCGTCACCTGCGTTTCGAGTTCCGCTGGCGCAGCGCCCGGCTGCGCGACGATGACCTGCACCGCCGGGAATTCGATATCGGGATTGTCGTTGACGTCCATCCGGTTGAAGCTGACGATCCCCGCCAGCAGCAGCAGCGCGAACAGGACGATCGGCGGCACCGGATTGCGGATGCACCAGGCGGAGATGTTGCGAAAGCTCATGATTCAAACGCCCTTGTGCGCAGTCGGTCCGGGGAGAGGCTTATTGCGACGACTTCTGGATCGTCGGCTTCACCTTGTCGCCGACGTTCAGGAAGGCGCCCGCAAGCACGACGACCTTTTCATTGCCGGTCAGACCCGACGCAATCGACACGCCGCCATCGGTGACGGTTCCGACCTTGACGGGACGCCGTTCGATCTTGTCGTCCTTGCCGACGATCAGGACATAATTGCCCTCGGGACCGCTCTGCACCGCGCTTTCGGGAAGCAGCGGCGCCTCGGCCGAACCCGAGACGAGGCGGGCGTCGGCGAAGCCGCCCGGACGCAGAGCGTCGCTGTAGGGAACAGCAATGCGCACCGTGCCCTGCCGCGTGTCGGGATTGACGACCGGCGACACCTGCCACACCTGTCCGGCGATCTGCAGATTGGTGCCGACCGGGGTCACGGTCGCGCGCGTTCCGGTGCGGACACGCTGGAGGTCACCCTCGGCCAGTTGCGCGAGCATTTCCATTTCGCCGGCCTTGGCCATGCGGAACAGAACGCCGCTGCCGGCGCCGACGACCTGGCCCGGTTCGACCTGACGCGTGAGCACCAGGCCCGCCGCGGGTGCGACGATATTCAGGCGGCCATTGCGCGCAACGGCTTCCTTATACTGCGCCTCGGCAACGCGAACCCGCGCATTCGCGGAGTCGCGCGTCGCGCGCTTGCGGTCGAGGTCCGCTTTCGAAATGAAGCCGCGTCCGACCAGCGCTTCGGCGCGATCGAGTTCGGATTGCGCCAGATCGGCGTCGGCCTTGGCGACGCGGATCGATGCGGAGAGGCTTGCGGCCTGCTGCGCCTGCACCGACCGGTCGATCACCGCAAGCGTCTGGCCCGCGCCGACCCATTGACCGGGTTCGACAAGGACGCTGACGACCTGACCGCCCTCGCCCGCGACGCCGACCGGCATCTCGCGGCGCGCCGCGATGGTACCGTTGGCGGCGATCACCGCCTGGACCGACTGGCGGCCCGGGATCATCACCGTCACGGTCGGCGTGCTGGCGCCCGCAGCGGCGCCCGCTGCACCGCCCGCGGCCGCATCATCGCCGGCCTTGCCCGAACCAAACGCGAACCAGGCGACGGCAAGCACGATCGCGGTCAATACCAGCGCGACGATCAGGATCGTCCGCTTGCGGCGATTGTCCGCCTCTTCGTAAAAGCTTTGGGTCGAACCCGCCAGGCTATCCATCGAATCCACTTTCCGCTCGTAGTTCACGTCGAACCCCCCATCCCTCCGCGCCGGCATGTGCCGCAGCCGTCCGTGACGGCCGCCCCTCTTTTCCGAACGGCAGGACAAATATGTCGAAGGTGTATTACCCTATTACATCACCACATACAAGAGGCGATTGAGCCCGTGCGCACCCCGCGCACAGCCGCGCGCAACTAGACGAAATCATCGGTCTTTTCCAGCGCTTATGCCCCACGAAAAAAGGCGGCCTGCCACCGCAGACCGCCCTTTTCGAACCTTCGCTCCGCTTTGGAGCTATGTCGGTTTCAGCGCGTCAACGCACCCTGCCCCGCCGGACCAGATTGACGATGGCAAGCAGGATCACGGCGCCCAGAAAGGCCGTCAGCAACGTCTTGGGATCGAACGCGTCACCACGCAAATGGCCGCCGCCGATCAGACCGCCGAGCAGAAACCGCCCCAGAATAGAGCCGATGCAGCCGACGATGATATTCAGGAAAATGCCTTGTTGTGCATCGGTCCGCATCACGATGCTGGCAAGCCAGCCGATGATGCCGCCCACGACGATAGCGATGATGAAATCGATCATGACATTGACCCCCTACGATCATTGTTGCCCGCCAGTCTGCGGGTATGTGCTTGATAACGCGAACGGCCCCGATTGCCTAATGAATTGGCGGCGACCCGAAGGACGCCGCCATCGGGGTCAGCGGACGCTGCCGCGGCGCACCAGATTCACGACCGCCAGCAGGATGATCGCGCCCAGCAGCGACACGAGGAAGCTGTACAGCGTAATCGCGTTGTTGATCGAACCGCCGCCGATCAGCAGGCCGCCAATGAAGGCGCCGATGATGCCTACAACGATATTGAGCAGGATGCCCTGCTGCGCGTCGGTGCGCATGACGATGCTTGCCAGCCAGCCGACCACACCGCCGACAACGAGCCAGATGATAATGCCGATCATGTTGCAATCTCCTCCTTGGACATAGTCGAACATCGATGCGGCGCCCGTTCCGACGCTCGGCCGGTCGCGGTGCGACATCGCTTCAACGATGCGATCATAATGTCGATGGAGGGCGAAAAGTTCCCGGCCGCTTCCCCGAAAGGTCACGGCCGGGACAGTGGGATCAGTTCCGGTCGGGGAACTGCTCCGGGTCGCAGGACGGGATTTAGGGGGATTGGTGCGCCGCGGTTGTGACAGACATCACAGGCGCCAAAAAAAGTGCCGAAGGCAGGCAGCGGCAGCGAAATGCGCACCGCGCAAACGAAATGGGGGCCGACATCGCTGCCAACCCCCACTATCCGGTTTCGATCGTTGCGCGTCCGTTCCGCTTCATCCCGAACCGCTGGCCTGGCGACCAGCAGCCCGCCAAACGATGCGTCGCGGCGCGCGCCGGCTCGATCCGGCGATGGTTCGGTCGGCCCCCTTTCGGGGGCCGGCCTCACCCGGAAAGCCCTTCGTCATCCGGTCTGCGCGTCCGCCGAAGCGGTCGCCGTCCAAGCGACGGTCTGCTTTCCCGTACCCGATCGGGTTCGCCTCAACTCGTGGGAATCGCGGCGTTCCGTGATCGAGCTATCGGTCAATTTCCTCGTCAACCGGCCCGTTCTCTTCTGGCTAGTCTTGCAACCACCCTTCGTGTCCCGGCGGTCCGACGTCTCTGTCGTCCGATGATTTGAAGCTGACATGAAGGCCGCGGAGCGCCAAATAAAAAACGCGCTTTCGCGCGCAGCACACGCCGCCTTCTGTGGATAAGTCCGGCATTAGCAACAAGCGGATTCGGGGCAGCATTTTTGTAACAGCGCTGCAGCATTTTCGGATTCGCCTAGAGGCGGTTTGAGCGACGACTCGCCGATCCGACTCGCCCCGCGCGACGACGACTCGCGACTCAGCGAGCGCCCAGATCGCCCTTGCCGACGGTTCCCGACGCCATTTCGAGCATCCGGTCGAGGCTCTTGCGCGCGGCAAGGCGCAGGTCCTCGTCGAGTTCGATCTGCGGCTTCAGGTCGCGCAGCGCGATGTAGAGCTTTTCCATCGTGTTGAGCGCCATATAGGGGCAGATGTTGCAGTTGCAGTTGCCGTCCGCACCCGGCGCACCGATGAAATTCTTCCCGGGCAGCGCGAGCTGCATCTGGTGGATGATATGCGGTTCGGTCGCGACGATCAGCGTATCGCCGTCGAAGGTCTTGGCGAATTGCAGGATGCCACTGGTCGATCCGACATAATCGGCATGATCGACGATATAGGGCGGACATTCGGGGTGCGCCGCGACCGGCGCGTCCGGATGCTGCGCCTTCAGCTTCAGCAGCTCGGTTTCGCTGAAGGCTTCGTGGACGATGCACACGCCGGGCCAGAGCAGCATGTCGCGCCCGAACTTGCGGTTCAGATAGCCGCCGAGGTGGCGGTCGGGGCCGAAAATGATCTTCTGTTCGGGCGGGATCTGGCTGATGATCGTCTCGGCGCTCGACGAGGTCACGATAACGTCGCTGAGCGCCTTCACCGCCGCCGAGCAGTTGATGTAGGTCAGCGCGATATGGTCGGGATGGGCGGCGCGGAACCGCGCGAATTGTTCGGGCGGGCAGCTGTCCTCCAGGCTGCACCCGGCGTCGAGATCGGGCAGGATCACGATCTTTTCGGGGCTGAGAATCTTCGCCGTCTCGGCCATGAACTTGACCCCGCAAAAGGCGATGACATCGGCATCGGTCTCGGCCGCCTTGCGCGAAAGCTCGAGCGAATCGCCGACGAAATCGGCAAGATCCTGAATTTCGGGCTTCTGGTAATAATGCGCCAGAATCACCGCATTGCGCTCCTTGCGCAGACGATCGATCTCGGCGCGCAGGTCGAGGCCGGAGAGATTTTCGCGGACGGGAGCAGTCATGGCGGTTCCTTGTCGGTGCTTGTCGGGCGCTCCCTACACCGCCGTCAGCGCGAGGGCAAACGCGCCCGCCGCGGCTTATGCCGGCCGCGGCTGGTCAGCCGCCGCCAAGGCGCCGCGCAAGCTCCTCGACCGGCGGTGCCAATGCGAGCGAGTAGACCGCAATGCGGGTTAGCACCACCGCAAGCGCGACCCGGATCGTCGCCGGGTGCACGCGCCCGATCGTGCGGCGGTCATGGAACGCGATCAGGCCGACGACCGCGAGTTCGACAAGGCCGATCGGAATGTCTGACCAGCCGATCATCAGCGGTAGCGGCAAGACGCGCCCAAGCGCCGGTTCGAGGACGATGATCGTCGCCCCCAGCATCAGGCGCCGGTGCCAGTCGGTGGCACGGCGGCGGCGGATCGCAGCATAGACAAGCAGCCCGAAAGCGATCGCTTCGATTGCGGTCAGCGCGAGAAAATAAGGTGCGGTGAAAAAGGGCGGCTGGCGGTGCAGGATCACCGCGGCAAAGCCGGTGAAGATGCCAAGCCCGACGATGATCGTCGCCAGCGCGGCGCCGGTCCAGCCAAGCTGGCGGTGCAGCGTCCGGTTGCCCGATGCCGCCAGACGCGGCTGGACGACGAGCAGCCCGAGCCAGCCGAACATCGCCAGCGCGTGCAGATGCACCCAAATCGGTGCGGCTACCGGATCGGCCAGCCCGCGAAATGCGAACTGGGCGAATGCGACGAAGATGAAAAGCGCGAGGCCGATTGCCATACGCTGCCAGAAACGCTCGCCGGCGAGCGCGCGATTTGCGGTCGTTGCCATGCCATACCCCCCTCAGGCCGGACAGGCGGCGGAAGCTAGCGTGAAGCCCGCGCGGACGAAAGCCGAAATTTCGGAGGGGCTCAGCGCCCGAAGCGCGCCGTGACCTTGGCGTCGATCCCCGCGGCTTTGAGGGGCATCGCAAAGCTTTGTTCGATCGCCGTCCGGGCGGCATTTTCGGCGAGCCGCATCGGCGTGTCGCCCCGCGCCTGCTTGATCAATTCGGCCTGCCCCGCCTTGCGATTCGCGGCATCGAGCGCCTGTTCGGCATCGGTCAGCGTCAGAAGGATCAGCCCGTCACGATATTCGCTGATCGCGTCGATGTCGATTTCCGGCCCCGCGAGGCGCAGCGGCGGCAAGGTGACTGTCAGCGTGTTGGTCGCCGCGTCCCAGTCGAGATCGGCGGGCTTCAGCTTGGCAAGATCGACCTCGTACCGCACCGTCCCCGGCATGATCAGCGTCTTCTTGGCCTCCAGCCCCAGCCGGTTCTGCGTCGAGGTCACCACTGCAACATAGCGCGCGGTGAAGGGCACGAGGACATTCTGCTCCTGAAGCCCCTGCAGGCTCGCCGCAACCACGGTTTGCGGATCATAGCTCTTCTGCCACCCGTCCCACGCGCGCCATGCCAGAAAGATGGCGAGCGCCAGCAGCGCAACGATCAGGACGCGGAACGATCCTCTGGTCATGCCACCAGACGCCAGCAGTCCGCGTCGCGCGTCACCCGGCCGCGGCTTTCGAGGTCGAGAAGATGGGCGAGCACCGACCGGCCCGCAGCGCCGGTCAGGCGGGGGTCGAGCCCCTTGTACATATGCTTCACCATATCAGGGACGACGCGCGGCCCCTTTTCCAGTTCCCGCAATATCTGGCGCTCGCGCTGCCTGCGATGCCCCAGCATGCCGCGGACGAGTTGTTTGGGCTTTGCGACCGCGGGGCCGTGGGCCGGATAATAGACGCGGTCGTCGCGGTCATACAGCTTGGCGAGGCTCGCCATATAGGCGGCCATATCGCCGTCGGGCGGGCTGACGACGCTCGTCGACCACGCCATGACATGATCGCCGGTGAACAGCGCGCCGCTTTCCATAAGCGCGTAGCACAAATGGTTCGACGTATGGCCCGGTGTCGCCACCGCCTCGATCGTCCAGCCGTCGCCCGCGATCTGCTCGCCGTCGGTCAGCACGCGGTCGGGCGCATAATCGGGGTCAAAGGCCGAATCGGCGCGCGGGCCATCGTCCGAAAGCGCGAGCGGTGCGCAGCCGATGATCGGCGCGCCCGTCGCCTCTTTCAGCGGCGCTGCCGCCGGGCTGTGGTCGCGGTGCGTATGCGTGCAGAGGATCGCCGCCACACGCTGTCCTTCGACGGCGCGCAAAATCGCATCGACATGGCCCGCGCCATTCGCGTCGGGCGGATCGCCGATGCTCATCCCCGATCCGGTCGGGCCGGGGTCGATGATCGCCACATCGCGCCCGGCGCCAACGATCCATGTCTGGGTTCCGGTGAAGGTATAGGGGGACGGATTGGGCGCGAGCACGCGGCACACCAGCGGCTCATGCTGTTCGCAGTCGCCGGCGCGGATCGTGTCGGGCCAAGGTTTTTCTTCGCTCACCCGTCCCATGTGGCATCGCCCATGCCAAAGGAAAAGCCCACGCCAGTCAAAAGAACGGCAAAAGGGGGACGGAGAAAGGAAGCGGGGACAACCGCACTCCCTTTCCCCGCCCCTGCCGCCGATCCCAACCGGGGAGCAAAGACCGGCGTCAAAGCTGTTCCGGTTACTGGCCTTTTTCGGCTTCTGCGATGGCGCGATCCATATCGGCGATCACCTTGGCGCGCATTTCGCCGGACATCGCGCTGCGGCTGTCGGCGGCCAGCCGGTCGCGCGCCTTTTTGAGCGCTGCGACCCGATCGGCCTTGCTCACCCCGGCGTCGCCGCACACCATCATCACCATACGGTTGCGGCCGCCCTGATCCTGTTCGTCGCTGGAAAACAGCCGAACCGATTTCTGCCCGTCCTTGCAGGTGGCCATTGCCATCGCCTTGCCATCCTTCGAGCGCCAGGCGCCTTCGCCCATCGGAGGCATCGGCGGGAGCGGCGGCATCGGCGGCACCGGAGCCAGCGCGGTGCGGAAGCGCTCGGTGCGCTTTGCTTCCAGCTTGTCGGCTATGGCATCGGCGCGCGCGCCGCCAATGCCCTGTTCCTTCAGCGTCGCCAGAATGTCGTCGCGCGACAGATTGCCCGGGAAGCGAAGCTCGAACCGCCGACCCGCTTCGGTGCCGGGTGCCAGCGCGACGCGCTCCGCCTTGCCGTCGCCATCGACGATCTGGCGCACGACCACACGGTTCACTTCGCGCCGCGGGCCGTCGGCCGAGGTCGTGACGGTTTCGCTTTCGTCATCGCCATGGGTGGTGACGATCATGATGCGGTGCGGACCGTCCAGAACCGGCGCGGGAGGAGCCGGGGGCGCATCCGGCGCGGCGGGCGGTGCCGGCGGCGCGGGCGGCTCGATCAGGCCGGCGTCCTGGACGTGCGCGGTGGCGGTTCCCGCTGGAACGAGCGTCGCCGTCGCACCGAGAACGGCCAGCGTCGCGCTGCCCACGAGAAGTTTGCCGGCAAAGCGCCGCTGTTTCGAAATATCCTGCTGCATCAACATGGTCAGCCTCTCCTGCAGATTATCGTGAACCGCCATGGGCGCGGCGAGCGACAGGCGCGCACCGACCGCTGCCTTGGCGATCGCGGCGGCATAATGGGCGGTGCGCACGCGGCGTTCTGCGGTGTCGGCCATCGTCAGCACGCGCGCGTCGCACGCCGCCTCCTGATCGAAGCGAAACGCCCGGATCGCGCGCCACGCGAGCGGGTTGAACCATTGCGAGGCGAGCAGAAGCAGCGCGGCGCTGTTCGCCCACAAATCGCCGTGGCGATGGTGCGCAAGTTCATGATCGATCGCCAGCGCGCGCTCTTCGGCGGCGTAGCGGGCGAAAAAGTCGTGCGGTACCGCCACATATCGGCTGAACAGGCCAAAGGCGACGGGACCATCGACGGCGCCGCTCATGACGAGACGGATCGACCCGATCGGTTCGAGCGCAACCGCCGCATCCAGCACCAGCCGCCGAAAGTGCATATGTCGCACGATTGCCGTCGCGATCAGCAACAGCGCCCCCGCCGTCCACAAGGCGAACAGAAGCGGCAGCGCGTCGGTCAGCCCCCAGCTCGGCTGCGGTATCGCCGCGGGCGTCGCGATCGTCCGCGCCGCGTCGGCCGCCTCGATCAGCACGACATCGGCCGGGACCGTCGCCGCGGCCGGGACCGCCACGGGATCGGCAAAGGGCAAGGGCGGCAGCACGAGCCGCAGCGCCGGCACGAGCCAGAGCGCGTAGGTCAGGCGCGGACCGAACTGGCGTGCAAAAGGCTTGCGCACCAGCAGCACCGCGAGGACGAGCAGAGCAGTGGTGACGAGCGTGTCGCCCCAAATCTGCATGATGGTCGCGCCGCTCATGACTTGAGCTTCCGGAGCAGCGCCTCGATCTCGGCGATATCGGCGTCGGTCAAGGCTTCGCGGTCGGCGAGATGCGCGATCAGCGGGCTGACGCGGCCGCCGAAGAGGCGATCGACGAAACGCTGCGATTCGTCGCCCACCGCCGCGTCGCGATCCACCGCCGGACGATAGAGATAACGCCGGCCGTCGGCCTCCGCCGCAACGGCGCCTTTCTGCACGAGCCGCGCGAGCAGAGTCTTGACCGTTGCCTGCGTCCAGCCGTTCGCCCGGCCGACGCGCGCGGTCAGATCGGCGGCGGTCTGCGGGGCGTCGTCCCACAGTGCGGCCAGAACCTGCATTTCGGATTCGCTTGGTCGTTCCGCCACGGTGAACCCCTCCCTTCGGCTGCGACAATCTATGCGACTACAAATGTAGTCAATTGACTGAACGGTCGATGAACGGGATTTTTGCGGCCGGTGTCGGGATTTTTGACAAGTCTGCCGCGCGGTAAGAAATCGCTAACCAGCATAACCCGCCGATTTGCGCGACGGCCCGAAAATGGCACGGCACTTGTATAGTAAGATATGTTCCCGAGTGTTCCGCTCAATGGAGCGGTGGGGGGCATCGGTCTGGTCCCTGATGCCCCCTGCCCCCACCGGGACATCCCCACTTGCCCCCGACGCAGACGGGGGGCGGAGCGGCCTTCAGGCCCCGCCCCCCGGATGCATTTCCCGCATCGATTTCGCTGTTGTTACGGCTTCAGCCCGAAGCGCGCATAATCGCGTTCGGTCGACGGCGACAGCTGGCGCGC
>LULW01000048.1_pt1 | contig 34082 bp, 41 predicted proteins | sample 729531 | NCBI WGS metagenome assembly LULW01 (sample SAMN03860279, study PRJNA289734) | marine metagenome | biome: seawater column; feature: ocean; material: water; isolation source: Red Sea water column Station 108 - depth 10m | place: Saudi Arabia: Red Sea | collected 2011-10-15 | depth 10 m | reverse complement strand
GGGGTAATATTAGTTGATAATATTTTATGGAAAGGTGAAGTAGTTAATCCATTAGCTAATGACAAGCTTACAAAATTAATTAAAAATTTTAATAACTACATAAAGAAATTAAGAATTAATAAATATATTATTCCAATTGGAGATGGCTTTTTAATTTGTTGGAAAAAATAATGAAGATATTTTCTTTTTATAAAATAGAACGAATTAAAAATCTTAAATCTTTAAAAATAAAAATAATTAAAGAAATACAAAAAAATAATATTAAAGGATTAGTAATTTTATCCAAAGAAGGTATTAATGCAACGATAGCTGGAAATAGTAAAGATATTTCAAATATTGTTAAATATATAAAATTAATTCTGAATATTAAAAAATTTGATATTGAAAATATTACATACTCTTCATTCATTCCATTTCTTAAAGCTAAAGTAAAAATTAAAAATGAGGTTGTACCGATGGATTATAACTTCTCATTTAAAAATAAAATTACCAAAAATTATCTATCACCAAAGAAATGGGATAATTTATTATCTCAAAAAAATGTAAAAATTGTAGATGCTAGAAAACCATTTGAATATGAAGTTGGTACCTTTAAAGGAGCCATTAACCCAAATACATATAATTTTAGAGAGTTCAAAACATATTTATCTAATTTAGATAAAAAACAAAAAATTGGAATGTTTTGTACAGGTGGTATTAGATGTGAAAAAGCATCAAATTATTTACATAATAATGGTTTTAAAAATGTTTATATGCTTAAAGGTGGAATTATAAATTATTTTAATAAAACTGATCCAAAAAAAAGTAATTGGAAAGGAGAATGTTTCGTATTTGACAATAGAGTTACAATTAAAAAAAATACTAAAGTTGGAAATTATGGTATTTGTAACGCTTGTAGATTGCCTATTAGTAAAAAAGATAAAAAGTCTAAATATTACAAAATTGGATTATCTTGTCCTAAGTGTTATGACAAGTTGACATCAAGTCAAATAACTAGATTTACTGTAAGACATAAACAATTATTAAATAAAAAAATTCCCCTCATTTATAAAAGAAAATAAATTTGTATGAATATTTTGTCTGATGATGTTAAGATATTAATTAGGAAGCTTGCAATACCTGCAAGTGTAGGAACTTTATTCCAGACTTTATATAATATAGTAGATACTTATTTTGCAGGTAAAATCTCACCCGAGGCATTATCTGCACTTACCAAATCATTTCCTATATATTTTATATTAATCGCATCATCTATTGGTGTGACAGTTGCTGGTACTTCGTTAATTGGTAATAGCATAGGTGAAAAAAAATTTAATAAAGCTTCAACTTATTTTTGCCAGTTAATTTTTTTTTCAATTATTTTAATATTTTTTATAACACTAATAGGTCTTAATTTGTCTGATGATGTTTTTAAGATTATGGGTTCAACAGATGAAGTTATGAATTTAGGTTTAGACTATACTAATATAATTTTTTATGGATCTTTCCTTTTTATAATAGTCGTTGCTATGAATTCTTTGTTACATGCAGAAGGTGATACCAAAACATACAGAAATGCCCTAATTATATCTTTTCTATTAAATATTTTTTTAAATCCAATTTTAATCTTTGGTTTTTTATTTATTCCAGCTTTTGGCATGAAGGGTATTGGTATTGCCACAATAATTTCACAATCAATTTCATTTATAATAATTTTCAATAAAGTAATTAAAAGTGAACTTACGAAAAAAATAATTATTAATAATTTTTTTCCTAAAATTTATTTTTTAAAAAATATTTTTTTTCAATCTATGCCAATCATTATCTCTATATGTGGTTACTCTGTTGCATCTGCTATTGTTTTTAAATATGCTGGCTTTTCAGGAGAGTATGCGGCTGCTGGATATGGTGCAGGCACGAGAATTGAGCAAGTTGTACTTTTGCCTATACTTGGGATTAACACAGCAATTATAACAATTATAGCACAAAATTTTGGTGCTAAAAATTTATTGAGAATTAAACAAACATATTTAACCGCAATAAAATATGCTTTTGTAATAATGATTTTATCTTCTTTATTTGTTTATTTCTTGGCTGAATTGTTAACAGGTCTTTTTTCAACTGATCTAAACGTTATTGAATTTGGAAAATTGTATTTACAAATATCAGCATTTGTATTGCCAGCTTATCCAGTTTTTTTCTTATCAAATGGTTTTTTTATGGCACTAAAAAAATCAGAAAAAGCTTTGATTGCAAATGTTTTTAGAAATGTAATATTTCCATTTCTGGTTTTTTACACAGCTGTATTTTATAACTCTAACTTTGAAAATTTCTTTTGGTTATGGGTTATATATAATTGGATTTTTTCACTTAGTTATTTAGGATATACTTTTTTTTATTTGAACTTTAAGTTAGACAAATTTAGCACTGTCGTTTAGCCATAGACATAAATGTTCTGAGAAAGATCTTCTTACAAATAAATTAATATTATAAGTATTTTTGTTATGTAATATTACATCAATATGATTAACTATTGTCTGTGTTGTTAAACCATCTGTTTTTAAAAATTGATCAAAATTAAACGAACATCCAGTTGAGAGAATATCATAAATCTTACTGCCTTTTAAATTTATACATATCCATTGATCTGAGATATCAGTTACAGATCCATAATTAACTTTAGATATTTCAGAGTATAACTTGTTAAATATTACTTTTTCATCGTCATTTTTAAAATAAACCATCCATTCATCAGGACTGAGCCATATTGCATTAAAATTTTCACTAAATGAACTTGTATTAGCTTCATTTGGTAAAATTAAAGATAATACTTTTCCAGCTTTTGCAAAAAACTCTTTAGATTTTCCTCTTAAATTAATTTTGCTAATTGGTTCTTGCAATGATATTTCCACATCATTTAATTTGTTATCAGTAATTTGTGGATAGTGTGTATCAAGCATTTAATCTTTTATTCTCCTTATCTAAAAATATTGTGTCAGAAACTGTTACGTTGATATTTTTATTTTCCATCGGAATAATTAGTTTTTTACCTTTCATATTTTTACCACTTCTTACTACTGCTAAGGCTATAGACTTGTTAAGATTTGGACTAAAGTAACTTGATGTGACATGCCCTAACATATCGATTGGTTTTGTATTTGTATCTGAAACTATTTGAGCACCTTCCTCTAAAATCTCTTTAGGATCATCCGTTAATAATCCAACTAATTGTTTTCTATCCTCTCTTATAGTATCACTTCTGTATAAAGATCTTTTACCTATAAAATCATATTTTTTTTTGCTTACAATCCAATCCATTTGTAGATCAGACGGAGTCATCGTTCCGTCTGTATCTTGTCCTACAATTATAAAACCTTTTTCAGCTCTTAAAAGGTGCATAGTTTCAGTGCCATAAGGAGTTATATTAAACTCTTGACCAACAGAAATACATTTTTCCCATAAAGATTTGCCATATTTTGACTCTATATTGATCTCATAGCTAAGCTCACCGGTAAAACTTATTCTCATCACTCTACAATTTACGTTATCAAGTTTTGTATTTTTAAAAGACATATGTGGAAAGTTTTCATCGCTTAAATCTAGTTCAGGAAATATTTTGTTAATTATTTTTTTTGAATTAGGTCCACATACACTTGCTGTTGAATAATGATCAGTTACTGATGTCAGGTAAACATCTAGCTCAGGCCATTCTGTTTGCAAATAATCTTCAAGTTTTCCAAGAACATTAGCTGCGCCACCAGTAGTAGTTGTCATTAAATAGTGATTTTCAGCTAATCTAGTTGTAACTCCATCATCATAAACCATCCCATCTTCATTTAACATCAATCCATATCTGCATTTTCCAATTGATAATTTTGACCATGCATTTGTATATACTCTATTCAAAAACTCTGATGCATCTGTACCCTGAATATCAATTTTTCCTAATGTTGAAGCATCCAAAATACCAGCACTATCTCTAGCTGCCTTACTTTCTCTTTGAACGGCATCATGCATAGTCTCCCCATTTTTTGGATAGTACCAAGGCCTTTTCCATTGACCGACGTTTTCAAATTTAGCATTATTGTCAACATGCCAATCGTGAATTGAGGTTTTTCTTACAACCTCAAAAAATTTTCCTACATTTCTGCCAACTATTGTTCCAAAAGTCAAAGGTGTGAAAGGAGGTCTAAAGGTTGTAGTTCCTAATGTACCCATTTTAACTCCAGCTGTATCAGCGATAATTCCTAATGCATGCATATTTGAAAGCTTTCCTTGATCAGTGGCCATACCGGTTGTGGTATATCTTTTAACATGTTCAATAGATCTAAAACCTTCTTTAAGGGCTAATTTAATATCTTTAGCAGTAGAGTCATTTTGAAAATCTATGAAGCATTTAGTTTTACCTAATGGTATTTTATTCGGCAGTAACCAAATATTTCTCTTTTCTTTTTCAATAGAACAATCAACTTTAGTATTTTTATAATCTTGATTATTTATTTCTAAAAAAATATTTATTTTATTAACTGTTTTATCTATAATGGTTTCTAAATCAAAATCTCCATTACATGCACCAACACTTATTTGATCATTATCAATTTCTTTTGGAATAAAAACTTGATCATCATTTTTAAAATCAAGCTTACCACCTGATTGAGTATGCATATGGACCATTGGAGTCCAACCTCCGCTTATACCCAAGCAATCACAATTTAATTTAATTTTATTTCCTATGGTTGTATTGCCATCATCTGATAACTCCATCAGTTCTACCGAATTTATTCTTCTATAGCCAAATGTATTCGTAACAACATGATTAAAGTAAATCTTAATTCCTAGGTTTTGTGCTTGTTTTGCTATTTCAGATTGAGAGTTTTTTCTTAAATCGACTATTAGATTTTTTATTCCCTTTTTATGAAGTGAAATTGCTGTTTCGTATGCACTGTCATTATTTGTAAAGAGAATAATATTTTTACCACATGCAACACCATAATAATCTAAATATTTATTTATAGAGTTTGATAATAATATCCCAGGTCTATCGTTGTTATTAAAAACAAGAGGTCTCTCAATTGCGCCTGTCGCTATGATTACTTTTTTTGCTCTAATTTTCCACAATCTTTGTCTGATTTTATCTTTCTTATCTTTAATTGATAAATGATCTGTTAAATTTTCTCTTGCTAAAAGATAATTATATCCATGATAAGCAGCAATACTTGTTCTTGTCTTAACAGTTAAATTCTCAATTTCTGAAATTTCATTAATTTCTTTTTCTAACCATTTACTAGAGTGCTGATCATCGATTTTAAAACTGTCGTTATTTTGAAAAATAGTTGAACCACCAAGTGTTTTTTTATCATCTACTAATAAGGTTTTTAAATTGCTTTTTGCAGCTATTTTTGCTGATATTATTCCAGATAATCCACCACCAATTACAAGTACATCATAGTGAACATATTTGTGATCATATATATCTGGATCAGGTTCGGTTGGTGATTTTCCAAGTCCAGCAGACATTCTGATTAATGGTTCATAAACTTTTTTCCAAAAACTTTTTGGCCACATAAAAGTTTTATAATAAAAACCTGCTGGTATAAGAGGGGATATTAAATTGTTTATACCTCCAATATCAAACTTTACATTTGGCCAACAATTCTGTGAAAATGCCTCTAAACCATCATATATCTCTAATTCTGTAGCTCTAACATTTGGTTCTGTTAAATCATTTTTGTCACTAATCTGACAAATTGCATTAGGTTCTTCAGAACCACACGACATTATACCTCTAGGTCTATGATATTTAAAACTTCTTCCTATTAAATGAACACCGTTTGCCAATAAAGCAGAGGCAAGTGTGTCACCTTCGTATCCAAAATAATTTTTACCATCATATTTAAATGACACTCTTTTAGTCTCATTTATATATTTAGTTTTATGTACTCTTAAATCTGACATAAATATTTATTTTACTGGTGGTTTTTCACCCATTTTATATACAGAATGTATTTTGTCATTCGAGGTATCTCTTACAACATTAAACCATTTTCTACATCCATGTGAGTGGTTCCATCTTTCAAATTGAACTCCTTTAATATTCTTTCTCATAAAAAGAAATTCAGCCCATTGATCATCACTTAATTCCGTTGGCTGTTTTGGACGAACAATATGTGCTTCACCACCAGATGAAAACTCACTTTGATCTCTTTCACCACAAAAAGGACAATTAATTAAAAACATTATTAGTGTGCGACTGCTGCAGCGCCATGTTCATCTACAAGATCACCACTTACAAATCTATTTAAATTAAACGCTGCATTTAATTTATGTGGTTCATCATTTGCAATAGTGTGAGCGAATAAATCCCCTGAACCTGGTGTTGCTTTAAATCCTCCAGTACCCCATCCACAATTAAAATATAAACCTTTTATATTGGTTTTGCTTATTATTGGACTTGCATCAGGACAAATATCAACAATTCCTCCCCATTGTCTTAACATTTTCATTCGACTAAAAATAGGGTAGAGCTCTAAGATAGCCTTTAATGTATCTTCTACAATATTATGACTACCTCTTTGTGTGTATGAAACATATGAGTCAGTCCCAGCACCAATGACTAGCTCACCTTTGTCTGATTGACTTACATAAGCGTGAACTGCATTAGACATAACAACAGTATCAATAATTGGTTTTACTGGTTCAGATACCAAAGCTTGTAGAGGTTTACTCTCTAGTGGAAGTTTAATACCTGCCATATTTGCAATAACGCTAGAATGACCTGCCGCAACTACTCCTATTTTTTTAGTTTTAATAAAACCTTTTGTAGTTTCTAAACCTTCAACCTTATCACCATTTCTTTTTATTCCTTTAACCTCACAATTTTGAATTATATCAACACCCATTTCATTCGCACCACGTGCATATCCCCAAGCTACAGCATCGTGCCGTGCTGTTCCTGCTCTTCTTTGTAATGTTCCACCTAAAACAGGATATCTTATATCTTGTGATGTATTTATAATTGGACAGAATTTTTTTACTTCATCAGTTTCAAGCCAAACAGCATCAATACCATTTAATCTATTTGCATGTGTTCTTCTTTTTAAATCTCTAACATCTTGTAAATTGTGAGCAAGGTTCATTACACCTCTTTGACTGAACATCACATTATAATTTAATTCTTGAGATAAATTCTCCCAAATTTTCAATGCATGATCATAAAGACCTGCACTTGCATCCCATAAATAGTTTGATCTTATAATTGTAGTATTTCTTCCGGTGTTGCCACCACCAATCCAACCTTTTTCTACGACAGCAATATTTGTTAAGTTATGTTTCTTTGCTAAATAATAAGCAGTAGCAAGACCATGCCCGCCGCCTCCAACTATAACAGCATCATATTCTTTCTTAGGCTCAGGATCACCCCATGCTTGTTGCCAATTCTCATGGTCTGAGAATGCATTTTTGATTAAAGAAAAAATTGAATATTTGTTTTTCATTTTGCCAGAAAATACTTGATTAATATTGAATATTCAATGATTTCAAGTTACACATACAGCCACGGAAGGATGGGTGAGCTGGTTGAAACCAGCGGTTTGCTAAACCGCCGTACGCTTGAAAAGGTGTACCGAGGGTTCGAATCCCTCTCCTTCCGCCATCAATATAATGGGTTGTTTTTGAAAAAATCTTTTAAATATATTGGTTTTTGCGACAATACATATCTGTAGACATTATAATTCTCTAATACTCTTTGGACATAATTTCTGGTCTCTTTAAAAGGTATTAATTCAATCCAATCTATATAATCAGTTTGTTTTTTTTGTGGGTTCTTATTTAATCTTTTCCAATATTTTACTCTCTTAGGTCCTGCATTGTAAGCAGCCATTGAGAAAGGGTAGGATCCATCGTATTCAAGAATTAATCCAGCTATATAAAATGAACCAAGATTTATATTGTACTCAGGGCTTTTAGTTAATTTTGATTTTGAATATGAAAGTTTTGCCTGCTTAGCAACTGTTTTCGCAGTGTATGGCATTAACTGCATTAAACCTTGAGCTCCAACTCTACTATTAGCGCTTGTATCAAACTCACTTTCTTGTCTAATGATGGAAAGTATTAAAGCTGATTCTGGTATTTTTCTTCCACCAACTTTAGTTGGAGTGCTTATAATAGGATAATTATATTTATTGTGAAATCTTTTTTGATACGATGCAATCTTTGCAACTTGGATTGCAAAATCAAATCTACCAATATCTGTTGCTAACTTTGCAGCAAGCACTTCGCTACCTTTATCTATATTATCATTAGCTAAATACCTTAAAATATGCTTAGTGTACTTATCTTTATTAAGTTCATCTAATAAATGGACAGTAGCAACAATTTTATTTCTATAAAAACTTTCAGCATAATTTTTATCAATTTGCATTAATTCTGATAATTCAAATTTCTCTCTAGGCTTTGCTTTCATGTGAGATAATTGACCATAATATGTTGTTAGATATTTAGATCCAATTACATACCATTTCTTTGAATTTTCTTTGTCTTTTAATTTTTCATAAGTTCTTCCTAACCAATAAGCACCTCTGGATAGACTGATTGGGTAGCTGACATTTTCATAAAATTTAATAAAATGATCTTTTGCTAAAATTGGATCGTTTAAAAAACTTAAAGCTATCCATCCACTTAACCATTCAGCTTCAGCAAGTTCTGGTCCTTTAGACAATGCATTCTTGCTAGTTACTTTATACGCCTCTTCATATCTTTTTTTATAGATTAATTTTCTTGCGATTTTAGATCTTTCACCCCACCATTTATCAGGTCTAACCATATATTCTTTAGTATTTTTTATATTAAATAAAATATCTAATGAGCTATCGAGTCTTCCTCTTTTTACTCTCCATTTTAATCTGTTATAATTTAAACCTGCATCATTTTTTAATTTTGCTGGTACTTTAGATATAGCAGTATCAACACCATATGAATTACTCATAAGTATTTGTCTTGCTGTGTATAAAAGTTGATAATCTTTTGGCAAATATCTTAACATTCTTTTTAGGTCCCAATGTTTGTTTTCCCAAGCAAGATGATCAGCCCTTTTTACATAATCTTCGGATGTCAAATATTTTTTAAATTTTTTTCTAAAATTAATCAGATCACTTTTTGTTAAATCAGCTCTTATAAATCCTTTTTTTATTAATTGAATTCCTTTTTGCTTATTACCTGATTTAATTAGACTTTCTCCTAAAACCATCTCACCAAAGCCACTTGTGTATGGATGTTTTTCAAACCATTTAATTATTTCTTTAGGTGATTGATTTTTTGTAGATAATTTATGTTCTGCTAAATACTTAACACGACTTAAACGTGGATATGTTTGAACACTTTCAATAAAGCTTTTATAATCATAAAATGTTGCTCTATTACCTGGCGTTAGCAAATGTCGCCATTGTATAAAATTATATATAGACTTAGCTCTAGCTTTTTTCGCTACTTTTAATGCATCTTTCCAGTTACTTTTCTCCATAAAAGCAACTGCTTGTCTTGCGTAATTAAGATCTCTATCACTATAATATTTTGATTTTTTTGTAGTACTTAACCTTTTCTTGTGAACAATAAGAGGTTTATTTTTTGGAATTATTATTCCATCAACTCTTTTGACAACAATTTCTTTTTCTTTTTCTAGTTCTTTTAAAAGCTCTAATTGATCCTCTGATACATATGTTCCTGGTTTAAATTTTGGTATTATTATTCCCGAAATATATTTGTCTTTTTTTTCCTTCGCTAAATTAGGTTTTGGCTTTGGAGTTATTAAATTCTCACAAAATGCCGATTGAATACTGAACAAAAAGAAGATAATTGTAGTACAGATTTTAAATGATTTTTTCTTCATTTTTAAAATAAACGACAACTTATGATATAAATAATTATGTTTAAAGGTTCAAATGTTGCTTTAGTTACACCGTTCAAGGATAACAAATTAGATGAAGAAAGTTATATAAAGTTAATTAATTTTCATCTGGAAAATGGCACACATGGACTAGTTCCTGCTGGTACAACAGGTGAATCTCCAACCTTAAGTCATAAAGAACATGAAAAAGTTATCGAACTTTGTATAAATGAAGCAAAAGGAAAAATACCAGTTATTGCAGGAACTGGATCTAATTCAACTGAAGAAGCAATAAATCTTACAAAGCACGCGGAAAAAGCTGGTGCTGATGGTGCATTAGTAGTTACGCCATATTATAACAAGCCTACTCAAGAGGGTTTATATCAACACTACAAAGCCATTAACGATAACTGTGGAATACCTATAATTGTTTATAATATTCCAGGAAGATCTGTAATTGATGTTTCAGTTGATACTATGGCGAGAATGTTTGAACTTAAAAATATTGCTGGAGTAAAAGATGCAACTGGAATTCTTGAAAGAGTAGACCAACACAAAAATAAAATGGGATCGGAATTTATACAGCTAACAGGAGAGGATGGTTTAGCTTTTGAATACAACAAAAGAGGAGGAGTTGGATGTATTTCTGTCACGGCCAATGTTGCCCCTAAACTTTGTTCTGAGATGCAATCATTATCTACTTCTGGAGATCAAGATAAAATTAGTCAAGCAGAGAAAATTGATGCCTCATTACAACCTCTTCACAAGTCACTTTTTATTGAAAGCAATCCATCACCTGTAAAATATGCTGCTAAACTATTAAACTTATGTGATGATGCTGTAAGATTACCACTAGTTAAAATTATGGATACTACCAAACAAGAGGTAGAGAAGGCACTTAAAATCGCAAAATTAATTAATGAATAAAAAAACCTTAAGTGGTTTAAAAATCATAACATTAAATAGAAAAGCTTCTTTTAATTATTTCTTTAAAGAACTCTTTGAGGCTGGAATTGTATTAAGAGGATCTGAAATAAAATCTATTAGAGACGGTAAAGTTAATATTGCAGATTCATATGCTGTTGAAAAAGATGGTGAAATTTATTTAATTAATTCTCATATTCCTGTTTATAAACAAGCTAGTTATTCAAATCATAACCCATATTCTGAAAGAAAATTATTATTAAATAAAAAGGAAATTAATAAATTGATTGGTAGAATTAATGAAGAAGGATTTACATTGGTTCCCACAAAAATGTATTTTAAAAAGGGAAAAGCAAAGCTAGAAATTGCTGTTGCAAAGGGAAAAAAACAGCATGATAAACGAAATACAAAAAAAACTAGAGATTGGAACCGTGAAAAAGCAAGGTACTTTAGAAAATCGAGCTAATTATGTGTATTTAGCACTAGGTTCGAATCTTGGAAATAAAATTAGCAATTTAATTAAAACCCAACAATTAATCATAGAGAGTAACATTCAAATTTTGAAATCTTCAAGCTTTTATAAAACTGAGTCCTGGCCTAACAAAAAATTTCCTTTTTACGTAAACTCAGTGATATTGGTGAAAACGTCTTTTAGTCCTATTAAATTATTTAACATCATTAAATCAATAGAAATAAAGATTGGTAGAAAAAAAGCTATAAAAAATCATCCTAGAGTTTGTGATATTGATATTATTGATTTTAACGGGAAAGTTTATAATTTAGAAAAAAATAATCAAAACCTTTCAATCCCGCATAAGTCAATGCATTTAAGGAATTTTGTTTTATTTCCACTATTTGAGATATCAAAAAACTGGTCTCATCCAATTTTAAAAAGAAATATTAAAGATTTAATATTTTCTTTGCCCACAGACGAACTAAGAACTATTAAATTAATCTAAAAAAATGATATAATATAAATATGATTAATTCTGAAGATCTCATTAATAAGGTTAAATCTTATAACAAATTTCTAAATCCTGATGCATTGTCAAAGGCTTATGAATTCGCCTTGAAGGCGCATAAAAACCAAAAAAGACATTCTGGCGATCCATACGTTATTCATCCAGTTGCAGTGGCTAATATATTAACAGATTTAAAACTTGATAGTGCTACAATAGCAACTGGTTTGTTACATGATACCATAGAGGATACTCATGCTACTTACAAAACTATAGAAGAAGAGTTTGGTAAAGAAGTTGCAGATCTTGTTGATGGTGTAACTAAGATTTCCGAGTTTGAAAATCAGGCCATATCAAATTCAAAAGCTGAAAATTTCAGAAAGCTTATTCTAGCTACTTCTAAAGATATAAGAGTTTTATTAGTAAAACTCGCTGACAGATTACATAATATGAGAACGTTAAAAGCAATCGATAAAATTGAAAAACGTCAAAGAATAGCAAAAGAAACTATGGAGATTTATTCACCGTTAGCAGATAGAATGGGTATGAATAGAATAAGAGATGAACTTGAGGATTTATCTTTTGAGGTTTTGAATCCAGAGGCAAGAAAATTAATTAAAGATAGATTAAACCAAATCAAAGATAGCAATTTAGTTAATTATAATAATGTATTGTCTGAATTTGAAAATTTATTAAATGAAAATAATTTAAAATTTAAAATATTTAGTAGAGAGAAAACACCCTTTTCAATATGGAGAAAAATTCAAAAGAAAAGAACTTCATTAGAGCAAATAACTGACATTATTGGTTTTAGAATTATACTTGATGATGTTGAAAACTGTTACAGATGTTTAGGAGCTTTACACAGTAAATGGAACTGCATACCAGGTAAATTTAAAGATTACATATCATCACCAAAAATTAACAACTATAAATCTATTCATACTGCAATCATTGGTCCCAATCAAAGACCAATTGAAATACAATTAAGAACAAGTCAAATGCACGAATTTGCGCAAAGAGGTATAGCATCACATTGGAAATATAAATCATCAGAAAAATTTAATTCACTTACATGGAAAGAGTATGATTGGTTAGCAGATCTTGTCGAGATAATTGATAAAAATGAAAATCCAGAACATTATTATGAATATACAAAACTACAAATGTTCCAAGAAAATGTATTTTGTTTTACTCCAAAGGGATCTGTTATTAAACTACCAAAAAATGCAACACCAATTGATTTTGCATATGCTGTACATACTCAAGTTGGTGATACAGCGGTAGGATGTGAAGTAAATGGTAATGAGCAAGCTTTGCAATCTGTACTTAGAAATGGAGATGTCGTTAAAATTATAACATCTAAAAAAGTTTCTCCATCATTGCATTGGTTAACTAGTACTAAAACAGGTAAGGCTAGGGCAGCAATACGAAGATATTGGCAATATAGAGAAAACACAAAACCTTTAAAACAGAAAAGATATAATACTACACTGTGGATTTCCTTAGAAGATGAGCCAGGTAAATTAGGTGATGTGACAACTATGATAGGTATTAATAATGTTAATATTTCAAGTGTCGAAATGGTGGAGAAGACAAAAAAAAATATTAATTTTAGATTTAATTTAATAATCCATGATTTGAAAAACTTTACAAAACTTATTAGTGAACTAAAACAGAAAGATTACAATTTTAAAATTATAAGACATAAGAACAAAAAATATGCTTTCTTTAAAAGACTCTTTAGCGGTTTTAAGAAAAACTAATGCTCTTTTAGAAGGTCATTTTGTATTATCTTCAGGTCTTCATTCACCAAAATATGTACAATGCGCAAAACTTCTAAGCTATCCACATCTATCAAAAAATTTCTGTAATTCATTAAGTAAAAAAATTAAAAAAAATTTTAAAAAATTTGACCTTATACTTGCACCAGCTATGGGTGGCATTGTTATAGGATTTGAAATAGGAAGAATACTTAAAAAGGAAACAATTTTTTGTGAGAGAGTAGAGGGGAAATTCAAATTACGAAGAGGTTTTGATATAAAAAAAAATTCAAAAGTTTTGATAATTGAAGATGTCATAACAACAGGAAAATCGAGTTTAGAATGTTTTAAACTTATTAAAAAAAAAAAGGCTAAAGTTGTAGGTTATGCATGTTTGATAAATAGATCAAATAAGAAAACATTAAAAATTAAAAAAGGAAAAATCATATCTCAGATTAAATTAGATGTTCCTACATACAGTAAAAAAAATTTACCAAATTTTCTAAAAAAAATTCCTATCACAAAACCAGGAAGTAGATTTTTGAGATGAGTATAAGATTAGGTGTAAATATTGATCACGTAGCAACTTTAAGGAATGCAAGAGGTGAAAAACATCCTGATCCATACTCGGCAGCACTATCAGCCTTAAAATATGGAGCTGATTCAATTACAATTCATTTGAGGGAGGATAGAAGACACATAAATGATATTGATTTGAAAAAAATTACAAAAAATAAAAAAATACCAACTAATTTAGAAATGGCTGCAAACGAAGAAATGTTGAAAATTGCAATCAAATCAAAACCTAACTTTGTTTGCATAGTTCCTGAAAAACGACAAGAAATAACGACTGAGGGTGGATTAAATCTAAAAAAAAATTTTAAAAAAATTAAGAGAATTATTCAAAAATTGAATAATTCTAAAATTCGTACAAGTCTGTTTATTGATCCAAATATTGAAGATATAAAGTTTTCTAAAAAAATCGGCACACACTGTGTTGAATTACACACTGGTAAATTATCTTTTAAAGTTAAAAATAAAATAAATTATTTTAATGAACTCAAAAAAATTAAAAAATGTTCAGAATTAGCAAATAAGTTTAATATTGAAGTACATGCTGGTCATGGCATGGATTATAAAACAGCAAAAATATTAAAAAAAGTCAAATTTATTAAAGAATTTAATATTGGTCATTTTATTATTGGGGAGTCAGTTTTGTTTGGAATGAATAAAGTAATTAAAAATTTTAAGAAAATAATTAGATAACATGAATATCATAGGAAATGGTGTTGATATTGTTGAAAATAAAAGAATTAATAAATTAATCGACGATAAGAAATTTATCAAAAGAGTTTTTACAAACAAAGAAATAAGATTTTCAAAAAATATAAAAAATAAAACGAATTATTATGCAAAAAGATTTGCGGCTAAAGAGGCATTCGTTAAAGCTTTAGGCACTGGTTTTAGAAATAATATAAATTTTTCAGATATAGAGGTAATAAATAATAAATTAGGAAAACCTAAAATAAATATTTCTAAAAAGGTAAGAACTTTTATAAAAAAAAAATTTAAATTAGATAAACCAAAAATATATGTTTCATTATCCGACGAAAATAAGCATTCTATTGCTTACGTAATACTTGAAAACACTTAATGAAAAAATTTATAATAGATAATACTAAAACCCTTATTTTTGCATTAATAATTGCAGTTTTTATTAGGTCAATTCTTATACAACCTTTTTATATACCATCTTCTTCTATGGAACCTAATTTACTTGTGGGAGACAGATTATTTGTGACAAAATTTTCATATGGATATAGTAAACATTCTTTTCCTTTTAGCCCACCTATATTAAATGGGCGTGTATTAAGTGATAATCCAGAAAGAGGAGATGTTGTTGTCTTTAAAACTCCTGCTGATAACAGAACTGACTATATTAAAAGATTAATAGGATTACCAGGTGATGTTTTGCAGTTTATTGATGGAGATCTGTATTTAAATAATAATCAAATAGTTAAAACCATAAAGAATAAAAATGATTATTTATTTTGTGGAAACAATGAAATAAGTGTTTCAACATACGAGGAAAAATTACCAAATGGAAAAAAATATTTTGCATCATATAGAAATGACATATCCTTTAAAAATTCTGACAAATTTATAGTCCCAAAAGATCATTATTTTTTTTTAGGTGACAATAGAGATTGTTCAAAAGATAGTCGATTTTTATCTGAAGTTGGTTATGTGCATAAAAATAATTTAGTTGGTAAAGCACAAATATTGTTTTTTTCTTCTGATCCGAGAAAAGGTAGTATTTTTTTGATTTGGAAATGGAACGAAATAATGAGATTCAGCAGATTATTTAAAAAAATTAAATAGTGAAAAGCAAATTTAAAAATTTAGAAAATAGAATAAATTATGTATTTAAAAATAAGGTTTTTTTAATAACTGCATTCACACATAAAAGTTCAGACTCTGAAAATAATTACGAGAGACTAGAATTTCTTGGTGATAGAGTTTTAGGAATAGTAATTTCAAAAAAATTACTTGAATTATATCCAAATGAAAAAGTTGGTAGTCTTGATAAAAAATTTGCATCTTTAGTAAATAAAAATATGTGTCTAGAAATTGGTAAAAAATTGAAAATAGATAATTTTATAAATATTGGAAAGGATAAAAGCAGAAAACAAATTGAAAATAAAATAATTTCAGATTGTTGTGAGGCATTGATAGGTGCAATTTTTTTAGATTCAAATTTGGATCAAGCAAAAAAATTTATACTAAACAATTGGAGCACTCATTTGAAATCTTCTTTTGATAATGTTGTGGACGCAAAAACCAAATTACAAGAATATTCACTTAAAAAATTCAAAACTCTTCCTAGTTACAAACTAATATCGAATACAGGCCCTAGACATAAACCAACTTTTAAAGTTGGAGTAAAAATTAGTAACACAAATTATATTTTTTCTACTGGATCTTCTAAACAAAAAGCAGAGCAATCTGCTGCAAATGAATTACTAAAATCACTTAATAAAAAATGAATTGGCAGGATACAGGTTTTTTACTCTCAAAAAATAAGTATAGTGAAAATAATTCTATAGCAGAATTTTATACCAAAAATCATGGAAAAGTTACTGGTGTAATTTACGGATCCACATCAAAGAAAATAAAAAACTACTTATTAATAGGTAATAAATTTCATTTGAACTTTAATTCTAAGAATGACTCGAAGGTTGGTTACTTTAAATTAGAGATTGACCAAGTAGTTACACCATTATTTATGGACGATAAAAATAAATTATTATCTATTTCCTATGCAATGAGTTTAATTAAATTATTAACTGTTGAGGATCAACAAAATGAAAATGTTTTTTATCTTACTGACAATTTAAAAAATATATTAAATCATAACAAATGGCTTTTAGAATTTATTTTTTGGGAGCTTAGTTTTTACAAATGTGTTGGTTATGATATTGAATTTAAAGATTATGTGAGTGAAGAAATTGGATCTAATGGTAACAAAAAATATTTTGTAAAATCTACAAAAAAAAATGTTCCAAACTTCCTAATTGATAAAAATTTTGAAATCGATAACTATAATGAGTTATTGATCGGCTTTAAAATTGTAGGTGATTATTTAGAAAAAACTATACTAAAAACAATTGGCATAAACTATCCAAGTTCAAGATCTAACCTATATACGTCTATTAAAAATCTAAGTTTATTTGATCAGCAAAATATGAAATTATAGCGTTTGATCCAGCTCTTTTAAATGCCATAAGAGTTTCATAAATGACGTTATCGTCTATTATTCCTTGTTTAATACCATTAGCTATAAGACTGTACTCTCCTGAAACTTGATACGCTAAAACTGGAATTTTAAAATGTTCTTTAACGTTTTTAATTATATCTAGATAAGGTAAACCTGGTTTTACCATTACCATATCTGCACCTTCTTTAATATCGATTGAAACTTCTCTTAATGCTTCATTAGTATTTTTAAAGTCCATTTGATAAGTTTTCTTATCTCCTCTTAAAGCACCTTTTGATCCTACAGCATCTCTAAATGGTCCATAGAAACTTGATGCATATTTTACAGCATAAGAAATTATCTGAACATCTTCAAATTTGTTTTTATCTAACTCTTTTCTTATTTTTCCAATTCTTCCATCCATCATATCTGATGGTGCTATTACATCACAGCCCATTGATGCTTGTAATAGTGATTGTTTAACTAAAACATTTATTGTTTCATCATTAACAATTTTACTATTTTTTAACAATCCGTCATGACCGTGAGAAGTATATGGATCAAGAGCAACATCACACATTATACCAATTTCATTTTTATATCTTTTTTTAATGTATCTAATAGCCTTACATACTAAATTATTTTCGTTTAATGCTTCAGAGCCTAATGGATTTTTTAACTTAATTTTTGTTTGAGGAAACAGTGCAACCATAGGAATTTTTTTTTTAATTGATTTGTCTATTATCTTTGAAAGTCTATCTATTGAATATCTATAAATATTAGGCATAGATTTAATAGGAATTTTTTGGTTAGAGCCATCTGTTAAAAAAATTGGAAGAATCAGATCGTTATAAGAAAGACTATTTTCCTGTACAAGCCTACGTGACCAACTATTTTTTCTTGATCTTCTCATCCTTAAATTTGGATATTTTCCTGTGATAATCATTATTAATTATATGTATGATGCGACAAAAGTTATATGTTATATATAAAATAATAAAGTATTTATTTAGCGCATGAACAACGTATCTTATCTTAAAGAAGTAAAAAAAAGTAATTCTAATAGTGATTTTCACTTACAAGACGTAAGTTTTGACATTGAAAAATTACAAGCTGCTTGTGATGAAGTATTGAACATGAAAGGCTTTGACACAAGTTTAGGAATACCCCACTTTGCAGGTATATCATTAAATCAAATACCAGGCGACCCTGACTCAATTAAAGGAAGCAAGGTTAGAGGAGTATACTGGACAAAGCCAGATTCAACTGGGAAAGAAGTTAGCCGTGATGTTGCAATAGAGGAAGAAAAATATACTGAATTTGTAAAAGATTTCGAACACACTTATTTCAAAGAAGTTTACGATGTATTAAGCAAAAGATACAAACTTGGGAGAATGAGATTATTGTTAAAAGAACCTCGATCAACTTTAAGTTGGCATAGAGACCCAGAGCCAAGACTGCATATACCAATATATACTAATCCTGGTGCAATTATGGTTGTTGATAAAGTTGCTCAACACATGCCTGCTGATGGTTCTGTCTGGATTACAAACAATACAAAGTATCATAATGCTTTTAACGGAGGTGAAGAAAATAGAGTTCACCTAGTTGCATGCGTTTTAGATTACAAATTTAATTAGTTTGAAAAAAATTTATATTGCTTCAGATCATGCAGGTTATTCTCTTAAAAACTTCATTTTTGAAAAACTTAAAACGAAATTCGATATCATGGATTTAGGAACTAACAAGAAATCTGTTTCAGTAAATTATCCAACATATGCACATAAGTTGAGCAAAATGGTGTCAAAAAAAAAATCTAATGTTGGTATATTGATTTGTGGTTCAGGATTAGGAATGTCTATGGCTGCAAATAGACATAAGAAGATCAGAGCTGCATTATGTTATTCCATTAAAAATGCGAAATTATCAAGATTGCATAATGATGCAAATGTTATTACATTAGGTGAAAGACTAACTAATAAAAGTTTAGCAATGAAATGTGTTAACACCTTTTTAAAAACTGATTTTGAAGGGGGAAGACACTTAAAAAGAGTTAAAAGGATTTAATATGTCTAGTGAAAGTAAATATATAAATAATCAATACCAAGATTTTTTTGAAAAAAGTTTAAAACAAAGCGATCCAGATATTTATAAAGCAATTAATGATGAATTGATAAGACAACAAAATCATATTGAATTAATTGCATCCGAGAATATAGTTTCACAAGCAGTACTTGAGGCACAAGGTTCTGTTTTAACAAACAAATATGCTGAAGGTTATCCAGGAAAAAGATACTATAATGGATGTGAGCATGTAGATGTAGCTGAGGAATTGGCAATAGAAAGATTAAAAAAACTTTTTAATTGTAAATTTGCAAATGCACAACCTCACTCTGGAGCTCAGGCTAATGGTGCTGTATTTTTAGCTCTACTAAAACCAGGCGATACGTTCATGGGAATGAGTTTAAATTCTGGTGGACATATTACACATGGATTAAAAATATCTATGTCGGGAAAATGGTTTAATGCAATTGGATACGATGTTGATAAACAATCTGAATTGATTGATTATGATAATGTTGAGAAATTAGCTTTAGAACATAAACCTAAATTGATTATTGCTGGTGGTAGTGCTTATTCACGAGTAATTGACTTTAAAAGATTTAGAGAAATAGCTGATAAAATTGGTGCTTATTTCATGGTTGATATGGCACATTTTTCAGGTTTGGTTGCTGGTAAAGGGTATCCAAATCCAGTTGACCATGCTCATGTTGTTACATCAACCACGCATAAGGTATTTAGAAGTGCGAGGGGTGGTATAATTTTAACTAATCACGAGGATCTTGCAAAAAAATTCAATACTGCAGTTTTCCCAGGTTACCAAGGTGGTCCATTAATGCATATTATTGCTGCTAAAGCCGTAGGATTTAAAGAGGCTCTAAAACCAGAGTTCCAAGATTATATAAAAGAAGTTTTAGCAAATGCTAAAATATTAGCCGAAACTTTAAAAAATAACGGTTTTAAAATTTATTCAGGTGGTACTGATACACATCTGATGTTAGTTGATCTAAGACCATTTAATGTGAAAGGTAATCTTGCAGCTGAAAGTTTATCTCGAGCAAATATTACTTGTAACAAAAATGGAATACCTTTTGATACGGAAAGTCCAATGGTTACATCTGGTATAAGGTTAGGCTCACAAGCAGCAACAACAAGAGGATTTGGATTAAATGAATTTAAATTAGTTGGTGAATTAATAACAAAAGTTATTAAGGGTTTATCAGATAATCCAAATGATAATTCAAAAATTGAAGAAGAGGTTAGAAAAGAAGTTGTAGATTTATGTTCGAATTTTCCTATATATAAACACTTAGGATAATTAAAACATGATATGCCCGATCTGCAAAAAAGGGGAAACCTCGGTTGTTGACTCAAGACCAACGGAAGACGGCACAGCCATTAGACGCAGAAGATTGTGCATATGTGGACAGAGATTTACAACATTCGAAAGAGTTCAATTTAGAGAGTTAACGGTAGTCAAAAAAAATGGAAGAAAATCTACATTTGATAGAGAAAAACTATCTAAATCCATTTATGTAGCTTTAAAGAAAAGACCAATAGATACAGAAACTGCTGAAAAATTCATTTCTAAAATATCTAGATCGCTTGAAGAACTAGGTCAGAGTGAAATATCTTCCAATACAATTGGGACTATGGTTATGGAGGGATTAAAGGATTTAGATCCAGTTGCTTATGTAAGATTTGCATCTGTTTATAGAAATTTTAGAGAAGAAAAAGATTTTGTTCAATTTGTAGATAAAATTGATGTCTACAAAAAGAGATAACTTTCAATTATCTGATAAAAAATTAATGCAGCTTGCAATTAGTCTTGCTGAAAATCAAAAATATTTTACAGGCACAAACCCCTCTGTTGGATGTGTTATTACTAGAAACAATAAAATAATTTCATATGGTGTAACAGGTAAAAATGGAAGACCTCATGCGGAAATAAATGCAATTAATAAAAATAAATCTAAAGATTTATATAATTCATCCATGTATGTGTCACTAGAACCATGTACTCACTATGGGAAAACTCCACCTTGTACGAATACTTTGATTAAAAAAAAATTTAAAAAAGTTTTTTTTTCACATACAGATGAAGATAAAAGAACAAAAAATACTGCTAAAAATATATTAGAAAAACATAAAATAAATGTAAAAAATAATTTTATAAATAATAAAACCAAAAAATTGTATTTTGAATATGATTTTATAAGAAAAAATAATTTCCCTTATGTAATTGGAAAACTTGCGATTTCACAGAATAATAGAATCTATAGAGATAAAACACCAATATCCAATTTCTATTCAAAAGACATCACGCATATCTTAAGGTATAGGTGCCAAGCATTGTTGACATCTTATGTGACTATTAATAATGACAATCCTAAATTAACTTGCAGACTAAACGGTTTAGAAAAATGTTCACCAACAATTGTGATTATTGATAAAGATTTAAAAGTTAAATCATCTTCAAAAATATTTAAAAATAAAGACTTAAAAAAAATAATATTTTCTAAAAGCAATAATAAAGATAAAATTAAAAAATTAAGACATACTAATACAGAAATATTTAATATTAGAACCTTAGGTAAAGAATTTGACTTGAAATATGTCCTTAGTACTCTTCACAAGAAAAACTTACATCAAGTATTAATTGAATGTGGACCAACTCTTTTAGAAAATTTTATTAACAATGGTCTAGTAAATGAATTTTATCTTTTTAAGTCAAATAAAAGCATCAAAATTAAAGATACGATTTATGTAAAAAAACTTTTAAAAATTTTAAATACAAATTATAAAAAAAATAAAATTAATACTTTTATAGATAAAGATAAACTTACCTGTTTTAACTAATATGTTTAATGGAATAATATTCAATCAAGGAAAAATAAGTAAAATTGTTAAAAGGGATAAAGGTATTAATATTTTTATTAAATCCTCAATTAAAGTTAATAATAAAAATCTTGGAATATCTGTTGCTTGTGATGGAGTTTGTCTCACACTAATTTCATACAAAAATAAAACTTTAGAATTTTATCTTTCTAATGAAACTATTATGAAATCTAAGTTTAAAAATATTAAATTAGGATCAATTATAAATTTAGAACTTCCTCTTAAATATAAACAAAATATATCTGGTCATATTTGCCAAGGTCATGTTGATACAGTCTCGAAAATAATATCGATTAGAAAAATTGATAAATCAAAAATTTATGAATTTAAAATTGAGAGTAAATTGAAGAAATTTTTAGTCGAAAAAGCCTCAATATTAATCAATGGTGTTTCTTTAACAATTGCAAAAATAAAAAAAAATTCATTTGAAATTTGGGTTATTCCTCACACATTAAAGTTAACTAATTTATATTATTTAAAAAAAAATGATTTAGTTAATATTGAGATAGATATTCTATCAAAATATGTAAAAAAATTTTTAAATGAAAAAAAATAAATTCAGTAACATTGAAAAAATTATTTCTATCTCAAAAAAGGGAGGAATGTATATTTTGGTTGACGATGAAAATAGAGAGAACGAGGGAGATTTAGTTTTCTCTGCGTCAGATGTTGATTACAAAAAAATAAATTTTATGGCTAAGTACGGAAGAGGATTAATCTGCTTAACATTAAATAATATACATGCAAAAAAATTGGGACTTAATTATATGGCACCTGTTAATCAATCTAGAAATAAAACTGCTTTTACAGTTTCTATTGAAGCAAAAAAAGGAATAACAACAGGTATATCAGCAAAAGATCGCGCTAAAACAATAAAAGTTGCTACTAAAAAAAATCCCAATAAAAAAGAAATAGTTTCCCCCGGACATGTATTTCCTATTATTGCTCGAGACGGAGGAGTTCTTGTAAGAGCAGGCCATACAGAGGCATCCGTAGATATAGCTAAACTGTCCAATAAACTTCCAGCTGCAGTTATATGTGAAATTATGAATGAGGATGGAACTATGGCAAAAGGTGAAGACTTATTTAAATTTGCAAAAAAGCATAAACTTGCAATTGCAAAAATCGATGATTTAATCTCTTTTAGATTAAAAAAAGAAAAGTTAATTAAATTAAAAAATACATCGAGTATAGTTGTACAAAATCAAAAATATATAATTAAAGTATTTGAAAGTATTTTAGATGGATCGGAACACTTTGCATTATTAAAAGGAAAAATTAGTTTAAACTCTACACCACGAGTTAGGGTTATTTCATCCAACGTAGTTGAAAATTATTTAATTAATCAAAAATTACCAAATTCATTTAATAAAACATTATCTTACTTTAAAAAATATAATAACTGTGTTTTGGTTTTTATAAGAGATCCAAATTTAAAATCTGTCTCACAAACTCTTAAACAATATAAATCTAAGGAATTTTATAAAAAAGGGTTTGATAAACTCATTAAAAATTATGGTATAGGTGCTCAAATAATTAAAAGTCTTAAAATAAAAAATATGATTTTAGTAACAAGATCAACCAAAAAGGTTGTTGGTTTAGAAGGATATGGAATTAGAATACAAAAACAAGAAATAATAAAATGAAAAAGAAAATATTAGTTATTATCGCAGATTATTATAAAGATATTTCAAATGATTTGTTGAAAAGCACTTTAAATAATTTAAACAAAAAACATTATTCTATTAAGATTCTTAAAGTGCCTGGAGTATTTGAGATACCAGTAACTATTTCAAGAAATATAAATAAATACAATGGTTTCATTGCTTTAGGTTGTGTAATTAAAGGACAAACGCCACACTTTGATTTTATTTCTCAATCTGCAACAGATGCGATAATGAAATTATCCATAAGTTCAAAAAAACCAATTGGAAACGGCATTATTACTTGCCTTAATAAAAAGCAAGCTATTGCTAGAGGGAAAAAAGGACTAGAAGCTTCTGAAGCTGTAAAAGTTGTGTTAACCAATAAATAAATGTCAATAATTTATAGTCCCAAAAATAACCCAAGGGTAATAATTATTCAAAAATTATATGGTCAATTTTTTAATAAAGAAGAAAAATTAGCTTTTCCAAAACACAGATTTAAAAAATTTATTAAAGACGTAGTGAATGGTACATTAGAAAGAGATGAAGTAATTACAGATGAGATTAATAATCATTTAAACACTGATCTTAATATGATTAGATTAGACAAAGTATTTCAAGTAATAATAAAAAGTGCAATTTTTGAATTTTTATATAAGCCAAGAACCTCAACTAAAATTATTATTAAGGAATACTTAAACGCTTCAAATTTTTTTATAGATATTTCTCAAACAAAATATCTTAACGCTTTGCTTGATAAGATTTCTAAAAAAGTGCGATCACCTAATGGATGATGATAAAATAATATCAAAATATTTAAAATATCTAGCCGCTAATAATCCTAGTTCTCTTAAGCTAAATGATGATGTTTTTTTTGATAAAAAGAAACGTCTTGTCGTATCAACAGATACATATAATGAAAAAATTCACTTTAAAAATACTAAAAAACCAGATTTAATAATAAAAAAAATTATTCGTTCCTCTATATCCGATTTAATTTGCAAAGGTGTTAAACCTAAATATATTTTTTTATCAGCTTCAATAAATAATAGGTTGTCTAATCAACCTAATTTTTTATTAATTGTTAAATCTTTAAAAGAAGAATTAAAAAAATATAAACTATTACTTAGTGGTGGAGACACAACATATTCTAGTACCACATCATTCACAGTTACTGTAATTGGCTTTGCAACAAAAATTGTAAAAAGAAATAATTCAGATATTGGTGATGCAATTTTTGTTACTGGTAATATTGGTGATGCCTATGCAGGATTAAAAATTTTAAATAAGAATATTAAATCTACTAAAAGTTTAGAAAATTATTTTATAAAAAAATATTATATCCCTGATATTGCTTTCAAAATATACAAATATTTGCCTTCAATTGCATCTTCATCCATTGATATATCTGATGGCCTTATCTTAGATCTTGAAAGAATGATTAATAATCAAAATTTAGGATATATTTTATCAATTAAAGATGTTCCAATATCTAAAAATCTTCAAAAATTAATACAATTAAATAATTTTCAAAAGAAAAATTTTGTTTCTAATGGTGATGATTACCAAGTACTTTTTACATCTCCTTTGAGGAAAGTTGAGCAAATAAAAAAATTATCAAAGAGAATCAATATAAAAATTACAAAAATAGGTAGTATCACGAATAAGCCCAATCAAATTATAAATACTAATGGAAATTATCTAAAAAGTATTAAAAATAAAGGTTATTTGCACAAGTTTAAATAAGTTAAATATTGCCTTTTAGCTTTATTTTTGTAATGTCCGCATTTTAAAAAACAAACCAAAAGAATTTTAAGGAAATTATGAACTCATCTATCGAAACAATATTACTCTATACAATATTTGCTGGTTTACTGTCTATAGTTTATGGATTTGTAACTGGTTCAAATATTTTAAAATCAAGTGCAGGTAATAGCAAAATGCAAGAGATTGCATCTGCTATACAAATTGGGGCAAAAGCATATTTAAATAGACAATATAAAACTATAGCTATAGTTGGAGTAGTTGTTTTAGTAATAATTAGTTTCGCTTTTTCAATATTAGTGGGGATTGGTTATTTAATTGGTGCAGCCTTATCTGGAATAGCAGGATATGTAGGTATGCTTGTATCAGTACAAGCTAACGTCAGAACAGCGGAGGCCTCAAGAAAAGGCTTAGCAGAGGGTTTGTCAGTAGCGTTTAAGTCTGGTGCAATAACTGGTATGTTGGTTGCTGGTTTAGCTTTATTATCAATTGCAGTTTATTATTACATACTTCTAAAGTCTGGTGTTGATGAAAGAGAAATCGTTAATGCTTTAGTTGCTTTAGGATTTGGTGCTTCATTAATTTCAATCTTTGCAAGATTAGGCGGTGGAATTTTTACAAAAGGAGCTGATGTTGGAGCCGATTTAGTTGGAAAAGTTGAAGCAGGTATTCCTGAGGATGATCCAAGAAATCCAGCTGTTATTGCAGATAACGTTGGAGATAATGTTGGTGATTGTGCCGGTATGGCTGCCGATTTATTTGAGACTTATGCCGTTACAATAGTAGCTACAATGGTTTTATCATCTATTTTTTTTCAATCTGATATTAGTATGATGATATACCCTTTAACAATCGGTGGAGCATGTATAATTACTTCAATTATCGGTACATTCTTTGTTAAATTAGGAAATTCAAAAAATGTTATGAATGCTTTATATAAAGGTTTTATAGCAACAGCAATTTTATCTTTAGTAGTATTATATCCTGTTACAGATTATGTGATTGGTTTAGATGCCAATTATAGCTTTGGCGATACTACATTTACAGGAATGAGTTTATATTATTGTGGCGTTGTTGGTTTAATTATAACTGGATTACTCATATGGATTACTGAATATTACACAGGTACAGATTATCGTCCCGTTAAAACTGTAGCAGCATCTTCAACAACCGGTCATGGTACAAATGTTATTCAGGGTTTAGCTATTTCTATGGAAGCAACAGCTGTACCAGCATTAATAATTGTTGCTGGAATACTGATAACAAATGCAATTGCTGGTTTATTTGGTATTGCTATTGCTGTAACAACAATGCTTGCATTAGCTGGAATGGTTGTAGCACTTGATGCATATGGTCCAGTTACAGATAACGCTGGAGGAATTGCAGAAATGTCTAATCTGCCAAAAAATGTTAGAAAAACAACAGATGCATTAGATGCGGTAGGTAATACAACAAAAGCCGTAACTAAAGGATATGCTATAGGATCTGCTGGTTTAGGCGCTTTGGTTTTATTTGCTGCATACACAGAGGATATTAAGTATTTTTCAAAAGAGGCTGGTTCAAAGCTAGAGGGAATAGTTGTCTCTTTTGATTTATCAAATCCATTTGTAGTTGTTGGTTTATTAATTGGTGGAATGCTTCCATATTTATTTGGTTCAATGGGAATGCAAGCAGTTGGTAGAGCAGGTGGTGCTGTTGTAATTGAGGTTAGAAGACAATTTAAAAAAATTCCCGGAATAATGAAACGTAAAGCAAAACCAGATTATGGTAAACTTGTTGATTTATTAACTAAAGCAGCAATTAAGGAAATGGTGATACCTTCATTGTTGCCAGTTTTATCTCCAATTGTTTTATATATAATAATTTTACCAATAGGCGGTCAAGTCGCTGCTTTATCCTCAGTTGGAGCAATGCTGCTTGGAGTAATTATAACTGGATTATTTGTTGCTGTTTCCATGACAGCAGGTGGTGGAGCTTGGGATAATGCAAAGAAATACATTGAAGATGGGAAATTCGGCGGTAAAGGATCTGAGGCTCATAAAGCTGCAGTCACAGGTGACACAGTTGGAGACCCATACAAAGATACAGCTGGTCCAGCTGTAAATCCAATGATTAAAATTACAAATATTGTTGCTTTATTGCTACTAGCAGTAATCGCTGGCGGTCATTAGTCTTTATTAGTTCTATTTCTTGCGGGGGCATTAACTTTCTCCCGCAAGCTTGAAAATATATTATATATAGTATTATCTTGTTCAAATTCTTTTGTAGTAATTTTTTTAACGTATTTTAAATCGTTCATATCATTGAGATTAACCAATTTCTTATTTTTTACTAAGCCTTTGTTATTAAATTCAATAACTAAAATATTATTTTTACTAATTTTTTTTATACCTAGCTTAAATAACGATTGGTTTGTTTGTTTTCTTTCTATATAGAACCATTTATTTGAATTGAATTTACTAATAGAGGAGGGGTGTCCAATAACTTCAATTATATCATTTTTATTTGATTTATTAATTACTATATTTTCTAATTTATTCTCAAGAGAAATAAAACCGTGGTTTTTTGATACTTTATTTGAAGAACAAGCGGTGATAAAAAAAACAATTAGTAATAATAAAAAACGCATATGAATTCCGAATATTTAAATATTTACAACAATTTAATTAAATTAACTAGAAATAAAAATCTATACTTAAATCTTGAAAGAAATGATGAATTCTCTGATCGACTATTGTTTCTTATGTTTCACTTTGCATTATTCTTGAAAAAATTTAAATCAGAAATTAATAAAAAAAAATCACAAGAATTATTCGATTTTTTTGTAAGACAAATTGAACTTTCTATTAGAGAAATAGGTTATGGTGATGTATCTGTTAATAAAAAAATGAAAGAATACGTAAATATGTTTTATGCTATACTTGATAAAATCGAAGTCACTGATATGTCAATTGACGATAATATTGCAAATTTTTTCAGAAAAATATTCAATTTAGATAAAAATATTAAGTTTTACGCGAATTATTATAAAAAATATAATGAATACCTTTCAAATAATACTTTAAATAACTTTACAAAAGATATAATAAACCATAATTTTTAAATATGGCTGTACCTAAACGTAAAACAACGAAATCTAGAGCTGGTATGAGAAGATCTCATATAAAAGTTTCATCTAAGAATATAATTGAAGATAAAAAATCTGGTGAGTACAGATTATCTCACCACTTAGACTTAAAAACTGGATTTTACAAAGGAAGACAGGTTTTAGATCCTAAAGAATAGTTTTTTATGACAGATCATATTACCATTGCTATCGACGCAATGGGTGGTGAAAATTCACCTGATAAAACCATAGAAGGTATTTCACATCACCTTAAAAACTCAGACAATTCATTTTATTTAATCTTTGGAAATGAAAAATTAATAAACCCACTTATTAAAAAATATAAAATAAACTCGGATAAATACAAAATAATTCACACAGAGAAAATTATAGAGGATACAGATACAGCTTTAGGCGCAGCTAAGAAAGGGAAAGATACAAGTCTTTGGCTCGCAATGGAAAGTTTAAAAAAAGGAGAGTCTGATTGTGTAGTTTCAGCTGGTAACACTGGAGCACTTTTTGTTATAGCAAAACTTAATCTTGAAATGATAACAAACATTGACAAACCCGCGTTATCAGCTCTATGGCCAAATAAAAATGGAATGAATGTGGTTCTTGATTTAGGAGCAAACATAGAATGTAATGAAAAAAATTTAATTGATTTTAGTGTAATGGGTTCAGCTTTACATAAATCATTATTTGAAAATGAAATCTCCAAAGTGGCGTTACTTAATATTGGCTCTGAAGAAATAAAAGGAAATACAATTATTAAAAATACATACCAAGCGCTAAATGATAAAAAAAATAATTTATTTGAATTTTGTGGCTATATTGAAGGAAATCATATTATGGATGGAGATGTAAATGTAATAGTAACAGATGGTTTTACTGGTAATATTGCCTTGAAAACAGCAGAAGGCACAGCGAATTTTATAACATCTGAACTTAAAAAATCTATGACATCAAATTTCATAGGAAAATTTTCATCTTTATTAAATATAAAAAATTTAAAAAAATTCAAAAATAAACTAGATCCCAGATTATATAATGGCGCTATATTACTTGGATTGAACAAGCCAGTAATAAAAAGCCATGGATCAACAGATGCAATTGGATTTGCAAATTCTCTTAAAGTTAGTGAAAAAGTTATAAAAGGACGATTGATTGATAAAATTAAAGAAAATATAAATTAATCAATGAGAATCAACCTGACAAAAAAACAAATTGTTAATTCAATTTATATGCAAATTGGGTTTTCAAAAAAAATTTCAGAAAGTTTACTTGAGGATGTTTTTCAAATAATATTAAAAAATCTTATTTTAAATAAAAAAGTAAAGATTGCAAAATTTGGTACGTTTTCATTAAGAAATAAAAATGAACGTATTGGGAGAAATCCAAAGACAAAAGAAGTTAAAATAATTTCATCACGAAAAGTTGTTTTATTCAAACCTTCAAAAGAATTAAAAAATTACATAAATAATGACTAAAAAAACCTTTGATGCATATAAAACAATTAGTGAAGTAGCTGAAATTCTGAATTTAGTTAATTCAAAAAATGGATCATTATCAACACATACACTAAGATATTGGGAAAAGGAATTTAAACAAATTAAACCAAAAATTTTAGCAGGCAATAGAAGATACTATGATGTTAAAACTATAGAGATAATTAAAAATATAAAATTTCTATTAAAAGACAAGGGTATGACTATTGAAGGAGTTAAAAAGCAACTAGATAATGATGAAACAGATCTTGACGAAACAGTTAATATATCTATAAACACAAAAAACATTTTAAAAACTAAACTAAACAAAATTTCTAAACTGATAAAAGATATAAAAAAATAGAATGGCAAAAAAAACACACGTAAAAGTTAGACTTGTTCCAGAAGCTAAACCAGATAGTCCATTTTTCTATTATGTAAAAAAACCTGCCGGTGGTGAAAAAGCGAAGGTAAAACTAAAGGCAAAGAAATATAATCCTGCTACTAGAAAACATGAAGTTTTTGTTGAAAAAAAACTTCCACCACACAGTAAATAATTATTTTTTTTTAAAATTTCTTCTCTCGTAATCGATATAAGCGAAAATCATATTTTTCCATATCCGATTAGTTATTTTAGGATCGATCTTTTTTTTTAGTGATTTTTTTTTTATATTATTAAGGATTATTGCGATTCTTTTTTTATCAACTATTTCGCTTTTGTGATTTTTAAGCTTAAGGACATCTTTGACTATATTGCTTCTTATACTTATTAGACTTAATAATTTATTGTCTAAAATATCTAACCTTTTTCTAAGTGTATTTAATTTTTTTCTATTTTCTGGCGACATTTCAACAATTGGAATTCTATATAAATATTATATTTAAATAAGCATGTACATAGAAATTAATAATAAATATAGACCCTATATTGCTCAATGGTTATTAGTAATGTTTTTTTTAGTTTCTATAATGATAATTATTGGTGGCTTAACTAGGTTAACAGATTCAGGTTTATCTATAACAGAGTGGGAGTTTTTTAAAGGTTTCTTTCCTCCAGTAAGTAAAAGTACTTGGATTGAATATTTTGAAGCTTATAAAAAAATTCCTGAATTTCAATTACAGAACTTCAGCATGTCTCTCAGTGAGTTCAAAGTAATATTTTGGTGGGAATGGTTTCACAGATTTTTTGGAAGATTGATTGGTTTATGTTTTTTACTTCCTTTGATATATTTTTCTTTTAAAATCAAATTAATAAATCTACTTCATTATTATTTGATATTCTTATTAATATGTTTTCAAGGTTTTATTGGATGGTATATGGTAAGTAGTGGATTAGTCGATAGAGTGGACGTAAGCCATTACAGGTTATCTGTCCATTTATTGATTGCTTTTTTAATTTTATCATTAATTTTATGGAATTATTTAAAATTAATAAAAATTAAAAGTACATTTCACAAGTTAAATCCTATAATTCCTCTTTTTTTTATTATTTTAATTTTTACCCAAATAGTAATTGGTGCATTTGTATCAGGGATGGATGCAGGTAAAATTTATAATTCTTGGCCTTTAATGGGTAATTCATATTTTCCAGATGATAATAATATAATTAATTTATTTAAATTATCTGCATTTAATGATCCATCATTAGTCCAATTTATTCACAGAAACTTAGCTTACGTTATAGTAATTTTTTATTTATTTATTGTTTATAAAATTTATAAAGCAAAGATGTTTGGTTTATATAAATCGGTAAATGTATTAGGTATTTTACTTATTTTTCAGATTATTTTAGGAATTGTGACAGTTATATATGGTGCACAGATATATATTGCATCTGTACACCAAATAAGTTCAATTTTCTTAGTAAGTGCTTGTATATATTTTTATTTTATAAATACAAAATCTAACTTACAGCCTTCAAACTAGGTTTGCCCGAGGCACCTAATGCTTGATCCAAATCAGCGATAATATCATCAGGATGTTCTATACCTATTGAAAGTCTAACATATCCAGGTGTTACTCCTGCTGCTAGTAATTCTTCCTCTGTTAATTGACTATGAGTAGTTGTTGCAGGATGAATTGCTAAACTTCTTGCATCACCAATATTTGCTACATGATAAAACATTTTAAGAGCTTCGATGAATTTTTTACCAGCCTCAACTCCACCTTTTACTTCAATACCAACTAATGCTCCATTGCCTCCTTTTAAGTACTTCTTAGATCTCTCGGCAATTTCACCTTTATGAAGAGTAGGGTAAATAACTCTTTCAACACTTTTATGTTTTGTTAAAAAATCAACAACCTTCTGATACGTTTGCACCAGTTAATTGAGGTACAACCTCACCCCATTTTGCTCCACCATAACTTGCATCAGGTTCATTAAATAATGGCTGTCTTTTTGGATCGGCAGTCCAGTCAAAATTACCTCCATCTACCAATGCACCACCAATAACTGTTCCATGTCCTCCTATAAATTTAGTAAGTGAGTGAACTACTACAGCTGCACCATGTTCTAAAGGTTTACAAATAACTGGAGCTGCAGTGTTATCCATAATTAATGGTATATTGTGTTTTCTTCCAATATCTGAAACTTCTTTGATTGGAAAAACTCTTAAATAAGGATTTGGTAATGTTTCAGCATAAAAACATCTAGTTTTTTCATCTATAAGTTTTTCAAAATTTTTTGGATCTGAAGGATCAGCGTATCTACACTCAATACCCAGTTTTTTAAGTGTATGAGTAAATAAATTAACAGTTCCTCCATATAAATCAGTTGAACTAATAAAATTATCTCCTGATTGACAAACATTCATTATTGCAAATGTTGATGCTGCTTGACCTGATCCCACTGTTACAGATGCTAAACCACCCTCTAATGCTGCAACTCTTTTTTCAAGAACATCGTTTGTTGGATTCATTATTCTTGTATAAATGTTACCAAATTCTTTTAATGCAAATAAATTTGCTGCATGGTCTGTATCATTAAATTGGTATGAAGTTGTTCTGTAAACAGGAACTGCTACAGATGTTGTAGCTGGATCGCTTCTATAATCTCCTCCGTGAAGAGCAATTGTTTCTGGATTTTTTGATTTTGTCATGTTTTCCCCCTTAATTTGACCATTTAACTGTAATGAGAATTTACAATCAAGATAAAATTTGGCTTACATGTCAAGACCACTTGAAAACAGCAGTATTTATTAAAAATACAAAAAATTCTACCTTTATGATTCAATTAATAATAGAAAATTATGTTATTTATTTTTTTTCAATAACAAATAATTCGTTGTTAAAATATATTCCCTGATACTTATTCACAATTTGTTGAACAATTTTTTGATAATTTTTTTGTCTTTCTGCTCTCATAATTTGTTCATCTGATATTTGATTAACATAAACTGCAGCATTCCAAGCAGAAAATATAAGCGAGGTTGCAATACCTCCTGATATTTCATTTGGTAGAGCTCTCAAGATATATTTAACTTTTTGTTTTTTATGAAATTTTAGGTCTCTTAAAAATTCTTTATCAGTATTATTTTTAATATATTTTACAATAGAATCGTGAAGAGATGGGAATGGCTTTTCTTTAGGCCATATTTTTTTTACTATTTGGTTTCCAGGATCTCCACCACAAGCGTGTACAACAACTAATTTTCCGTTTTTATCTAAAGATTTTATCATTGGATCAATTACATACTTTACTTTTTTTTCAGCTGAAATTCTGGATCTGTAAGGTTGTGAGGCAATAATAAAATCATAATATGTTTTTCCATCATTTTTCTTTGGAATAACATTTTTCAATGAAAATTCTTGATCTTTTCTATAAATTACAATTACAGAAGGTTCTTTGTATGTTGGATTTCC
>LULW01000176.1_pt1 | contig 34104 bp, 34 predicted proteins | sample 729531 | NCBI WGS metagenome assembly LULW01 (sample SAMN03860279, study PRJNA289734) | marine metagenome | biome: seawater column; feature: ocean; material: water; isolation source: Red Sea water column Station 108 - depth 10m | place: Saudi Arabia: Red Sea | collected 2011-10-15 | depth 10 m | reverse complement strand
GCGCTTCGGGCTGGCCTGCCTGGGCTCGCGGCTGCTGACCGGTGCGACGCCGTGGGCGACCGCCCGCGAGCTGCGCGACCGCGACGGGGTGTTCCTCGCCGACGCGCTGGAGGCCCAGGGGTTGCCCGGGATGACCGGCACGGCCGGCACGGCCGGCACGACCGGGGACGACGTCGACCTGCTCGCCGGGGTCACCACCTTCGTCGAGCTGCACGTCGAGCAGGGCCGTGCGCTGGTCGACCTCGGGCACGCCGTCGGCGTGGCGAGCGGGATCTGGCCGCACGGGCGCTACCGGTTCGACCTCGACGGCGTCGCCGACCACGCGGGCACGACCCGCATGGAGGACCGGCGTGACCCGATGCTCACCTACGCCACGACCGTGCTGGCGGCGAACGAGGCCGCTCGGCTCGCGGGGGAGCGCGCGACCTTCGGCCGGGTCGAGGTCAACCCCAACGGGACCAACGCGGTGCCGTCGCGGGTGACGGGCTGGCTCGACGCCCGCGCCTCGTCGGTCGCCTCGTTGGAGGCCTTGGTCGAGCGGATCACGGCGCGGGCGAGCGAGGGGGCCGAGCGTGACGGCACCACCGTCACCGTGACCGCCGAGTCGGTCTCCGGCGAGGTCTCCTTCGACCCCGGGCTGGCGGCGTCCCTGGCCACCGGCCACGCGAGCGGCGACTGGCCGGTGCTGCCGACCCAGGCCGGCCACGACGCCGGCATCCTGTCGGCGGCCGGCATCCCCACGGCGATGCTCTTCGTCCGCAACCCCACCGGCGTCTCCCACTCGCCCGACGAGCACGCCGAGGTGCCCGACTGCCTGGCCGGCGTGGACGCGCTGGCCGAGACGCTGACCCGGCTGGTGTCGTGACCGGCTACTCGCTCCAGCGTGCGTGGGTCGACGGCACGGTCCTCGACGACGTGCTCGTCGAGGTCGCCGGGGGGCGGTTCACCCGGGTCACGCCGGACGTGGCCGCGGCCGACGTCCCGCGCGCGACCAGGCTCGACGGCCTGACCCTGCCGGGCCTGGCCAACGCCCACAGCCACGCCTTCCACCGCGCCCTGCGGGGTCGGACCCAGCGCCAGCGCGGCACCTTCTGGACCTGGCGCGAGCAGATGTACGACGTCGCCGGCCGCCTCACACCCGACTCCTACCGCGAGCTGGCCGCCGCCACGTTCCGCGAGATGGTCGTCGCCGGCTACACGTCGGTGGGGGAGTTCCACTACCTGCACCACCAGCCCGACGGCACCTTGCACGAGGAGCCGAACGCGATGCGCGACGCGCTGCGCGACGCCGCCGAGACCGCCAGCATCAGGCTGGTCCTGCTGGACACCGCCTACCTCTCCAGCGGGTTCGGGGCGCCGCCCGAGGGCGTGCAGGTGCGCTACTCCGACGGGTCCGGTGCGGCCTGGGCGGCGCGGGCGGGGGCCGGCCCCGCGGCCATCCACTCCGTGCGGGCGGTGCCCCGCGACGAGCTGCACCACCTCCGCGGCCGGCACCCGCTGCACGTGCACCTGTCGGAGCAGGTCGCGGAGAACGACGGCTGCCTGGCGGCGTACGGGCTGACGCCGGCGGGGCTGCTGCACGCCGAGGGACTGCTCGGGCCGCGCACGACCGTCGTGCACGCCACCCACCTCACCGACGACGACATCGAGCTGCTGGGGAGCACGCGCACCAACGTCTGCCTGACCCCGACCACCGAGCGCGACCTCGCCGACGGGATCGGGCCGGCGCGACGGCTGGCCGACGCCGGCTGCCGGCTGAGCGTCGGGAGCGACAGCCACGCGGTGGTCGACCCGTTCGAGGAGCTGCGCGGGCTGGAGATGCACGAGCGGCTGGCCACCCGGGCCCGTGGGCACTTCACCGCGGCCGAGCTGCTGGACGTCGCGACCGCGCACGACGTGCTGGGCCTGGGCGACGTCGGCCGGATCGAGGTGGGCGCCCGCGCCGACCTCGTCACCCTCGACACCACCTCCCCGCGCACCGCCGGCACGGGCGACGACGAGCACACCGCGGTCTTCGCCGCCACCGCCGCCGACGTCACCCACGTCGTGGTCGACGGCCGGGTGGCGCACCGGCGCGGGGACGAGCCGACCGTGGGTGGCGCGCTGACCGAGACGATCGGGAGGATCTGGTCATGACCTCGACGCTGCTGACCAACATCGGCGAGCTGGTCACCAACGACCCCCACCGCGAGGGCCTCCTGGGCACCATCGAGGCCGCCGCGCTGGTCGTCGAGGGCGACCGGGTCGCCTGGGTCGGGCACGCCACCGACGCGCCCGCCGCGGACGCCGTCGTCGACGCGGGGGGCCGGGCGGTGCTGCCGGGGTTCGTGGACAGTCACAGCCACGTGGTCTTCGCGGGCGACCGGGCACAGGAGTTCGCGGCGCGCATGAGCGGGACGCCGTACGCCGCCGGCGGCATCCGCACCACCGTCGCCGCCACCCGCGCCGCGACCGACGAGCAGCTGCTCTCGCACGCGGCTCGGCTGGTGCAGGAGATGCTGCGACAGGGCACGACCACCGTGGAGATCAAGTCCGGCTACGGGCTGTCGGTGCGCGACGAGGCGCGCAGCCTGGCGGTGGCGCGACAGCTGACCGAGCAGACGACCTTCCTGGGCGCGCACGTCGTGCCGCAGGAGCACGCCGACGACCCGGCCGGCTACGTCGACCTGGTGACCGGGCCGATGCTCGAGGCGTGCGCCCCGCACGCGCGGTGGATCGACGCGTTCTGCGAGCGGGGTGCGTTCGACGCCGACCAGGCCCGCGCGGTGCTCGACGCCGGCGAGGCGGCCGGGCTGCGCGGGCGGCTGCACGCCAACCAGCTCGGCCCCGGCCCCGGCGTTCGGCTCGCGTGCGAGCGCGGCCTGCTGGCCGTCGACCACTGCACCTACCTCGACGACGCCGACGTCGACGCGCTGCGTGACTCCGGCACGATCGCCACCCTGCTGCCCGGCGTGGAGTTCTCCACCCGCCAGCCCTACCCCGACGCCCGCCGCCTGCTCGATGCCGGGGTCCGTGTCGCGCTGGCGTCGGACTGCAACCCCGGGTCGTGCTTCACCAGCTCCATCCCGCTCTGCGTCGCGCTGGCGGTGCGCGAGATGGGCTTGACGCCGGCTGAGGCGGTCCACGCGGTCACGGCCACGGCCGCGGCATCACTGGACCTCGACGGTGCGGACGGCGTCGGCCGGCTGGTGCCCGGGCGACGCGCCGACCTGGTGCTGCTCGACGCGCCCTCCCACGTGCACCTGGCCTATCGCCCCGGCGTCCCGCTCGTCGCCGGCGTCTGGCAGCGCGGGCGGCCGGTGCTCTGACCCGGTCAGGCCACCGGCACCCGGCACACCACCAGCCGTCCGGCCACCGAGCCGTCGCGGAGCAGCCTGATCATCCGGTCCTGGTTGCGCTGCGCCTCCTGGAACGACTCGCTGCCGCCGTGCTCGCGCCGTACGACGTCGTCGACCGCGTCGGCGGCGTCCTGCCAGTCCTGCGGCGGGTCGTCGAAGTCGCCGAGCCAGGCCCGATCCACGACCTCAAGACCGGCACCGCGCAGCAGCCCGTCCAGCTCGTCGGCGGTGACGAAGTGGTTACCCTCGGGCGGGTCGGTGAGCTCCTCGACGGTCCGGACGAACACCAGGAGCCCGACCGCGCCGCCCCCGGCCACCACCCGCCGCAGCTCGGCGACCTGGGCGGCCTTGTCCTCGACGGTGCACAGCACCCCGAGCGACCAGCCGGCGTCGTACTCACCGTTCCCCACCGGCAGCGCGGCCCCGTCGCCGACGAGCGCCCGGAACCCGAAGAGCCGCTCCGCGGCCCGGCACGCCCCCTCCATCGGGTCCACCAGGGTCGGCTGCACGCCGTGCGTCTCCTGGACCAGCCGCGCCGGCCCGCCGACGCCGGCGCCGCTGTCGAGCAGCCGCATCCCCGGCGCCAGCCCCATCCGGTCCGCCAGCCACCGGAGCGCGGCCGGGCTGCCGCTGCCGCGGCACGCCGCCGGCAGCGCGTGGTCCTGCCCGAGCTCCTCGACCGCGTCTGCGGTCCAGCTCGCCACCGTGTCGAACTCCTCGACCATCGGTTCCTCGCTCATGCACCCTCCTGGATCCGACGACCGATCTCGGCCTTCACCTCGGCGCCGTCGAGCTCGCTCGACGAGCTGCCCCGTCCCGACAGGTTGACCCCTGACACGCCCGGCACCGCGAGCAGCGCCCGAGCCTCCTCGACGGCCGCCTCGATGCCTGCCTCCCGCACGTCGCCGGCGGCCAACACCCGCTCGACCCGGGCGTCGTCGAGGTGCAGCCCGGGGAACCCCTGCAGCACCCGCGCCCCCGCGGCGTCCGTGTAGACCGCCACGCCCGCCACGACGGGGATCGTGAGCCCCAGCTCCCGGGCCCGTGCGACGAACCGCGCCACCGTCTCCGGCGACCCGGCGTGGTTGAGCACCGCCACCTGTGCCCCGGCGCGCTGCTTCTCCACCAACCGCCCCGGGCGCAGCTGCCGTGGCGCGGCCTCCGGCGACTCCGGGACACCGACCGCCAGGCCCCGCCCCGCGGCCAGCGCCGCCAACCGGGTGCCGTCGAGGTCGAAGACCTGCGTGACCCCCGGCCGCACCCCCGGAGCCCGGCCGTCCCCGGTCACGCACAGCACCCCGTCGGCCTCGACCAGTCCCAGCCCGGCGACCTCCTGCTCCAGCACCACGCGGTTGCGGTCGCGGCAGGCCAGCGTCACCCACGGCACCCCGCCGGCCTCGCGGACCAGCGCCGCCAGCACCGTCGGCGGGAAGTCCGGCCGGTTCTGGTGCTCCCCGAGCAGCAGCGCGTCGCACGACCCGCGCATCACCGCGACGCTCTGCGCCACCGCGGCCGGGTCGTAGGACGGCAGCGTCAGGTCGCTCAGCACGGCGTCCCCGCGCTCCAGGGCTGCCAGCAGCACCGAGGACGACGGGCCGGGGGCGGCCTCACGCCCGGCCCACGGGACCGGGTCCTCGAGGTCGGCGAACGTGCACCGGTGGTCTGCCAGCTCGCAGCGCAGGTCCTCGCGCACCCCGCCGCACGGACCGAACGTCATGCCCTTCGGGCAGGCGGTCGCGGCGGTGGTCACCCCGATGACGCTACCCACGCCGCAGGCACCGACCGGGCGAGCCGGTGCCGGGCGAGCAGCCGGAGCCGGACGGACCGAACGAGCCCCTGCGCCGTCTCACCCCGCCGAGGGGGCCCGGCCGGAAGGCCCTTCGGTCCGTCCGGCTCCGACGGATAGGTTGCGCCCGTGCCCCGCCTGACGCCCGATCCGCACTCCTACGCCCGCCCCACCGAGGTCGTCGTACGCCGGATGGCGCTCGACCTCGACGTCGACCTGGACCGGCAGCGACTGGCCGGCAGCGTCACGCTCGACGTCGAGCGGGTCGACCCGGAAGCCACCGAGCTGGCCCTCGACACCTGGCACCTGGACCTCGGGGCGGTCACCGACGGCGACGGGACTCCACTCGAGCACCACGTCGGGGAGCACGACGAGATCCTCGGCGCCCCGCTGACGATCCGGCTCGGCGAGAGCGACCGGGTGGTCGTCCACTACGCCACCACCGACAAGGCCACCGCCCTCCAGTGGCTCGGCCCGGAGCAGACGTCGTCGGGCCAGCCGTTCCTGTTCACCCAGTCCCAGCCGATCCTGGCGCGCAGCTGGATCCCCTGCCAGGACAGCCCGGGCATCCGCGCGCCGTACGACGCGACCGTCCGCGTGTCCGCGCACCTGATGGCGGTGATGAGCGCGGAGAACCCCACCGAGCGCAGCGCCGACGGGCAGTACCGCTTCACCATGCCCGAGCCGGTGCCGACCTACCTCGTCGCCCTCGCCGTCGGTGATCTGCGCTTCCGCGAGCTGGGCGCCCGCAGCGGCGTCTACGCCGAGGAGGCCGTGGTCGAGGAGGCGGCGTGGGAGTTCGCGGACACCGAGGCGATGATCGAGGCCGCCGAGCGGCTCTACGGCCCCTACCGCTGGGGCCGCTACGACCTGCTCATCCTGCCGCCGAGCTTCCCCTACGGCGGCATGGAGAACCCCCGGCTCACGTTCGCCACCCCCACCGTCATCGCCGGCGACCGGTCGCTCGTCACCCTCGTCGCCCACGAGCTCGCGCACTCCTGGTCGGGCAACCTCGGGAGCAGACCGTGCTGCACGCGGAGCTGGTCGATCCCGACGGCTACCTGCCGAAGCTGCCCTACGAGAAGGGCTCGCTGTTCCTGCGGATGCTCGAGGCCCGCGTCGGCCGCGAGACGTTCGACGCGTTCCTGCGCGACTACTTCGACCGGTTCGCGTTCGGCTCGATGGACACCCCGACCTTCCTGGCCCACCTCGAGTCCGAGCTGCTCGCGCCGGCCGGCCTGACGCCCGACGACGTGCGGGTCGAGGAGTGGATCCACGGTCCCGGCGTCCCCGACGACGCCCCGGTCTTCACCTCCGACGCTTTCAGCCTCGTCGAGGCGCAGGTCGCGCGGCTGCTGGCCGGCACCCCCGCCGCCGACCTCGACGTGGGCGGCTGGGTCAGCCACCAGTGGGTGCACCTCGTCCGCTCGCTGCCGGCCGACGCCGACCACGCGCTCCTCGACGACGTCGACGCCGCGTTCGGCTTCTCGACCACCGGCAACATCGAGGTCGCGACCGCCTGGTTCGAGCTGGTCGTCGCCGCCGGCTGGGTCTTCGAGCGGCCGGCCGCGGACCGGGCGCTGGGCGACCTGCTCACCCGGCACGGCCGGGCGCTCTACCTGCGCAAGGTCTACACCCGCCTCGCCGCCACCGAGCGCGGCAAGGAGCGGGCGTGGGAGATCTACGCCCTCGCGCGACCGACGTACCACCCCGTCAGCCAGGGCGTCGTCGACCGGATTCTCGCCTGACAGCGCCCGCAGTGGCCGTGAGCCCGCACGGCGCAGATCACGACGTTGTGCAGGTCTGGAGGCCGGATTCCCTGCAGAACGTCGTGGTCTGGGTCGGCCCGGAGCGTCAGTAGCCCTTCGGCTTGCCGTCCAGCCGCAGCCAGTCGTCGAACAACTCGTCGAGCTGCTCGCCGGAGACCTTCTCGGCCAGCCGCTCGAAGTCACGGGTGGTGACGTTGCCGTAGGCGTGCTTGCCCGCCCAGCGGCGGCCGAGCCTCTTGAAGTCGCGGGTGCCGATCTCGCGGCGGAGCACGAAGAGCGTCATCGCGCCGCGCTGGTAGACCGGCTCCCCGAACAGGTCGGCGGGGTCGGTGAACTCCGTGGGCGCCGGGCTCCACAGGTCGTCGTCGGCGTCGCGGGCGTAGAGCGTGTCGAACCGCTCGCGCGGGGTCCGCCCGTCGTGGGCCCCCGACCAGAGCCACTCGGTGAAGGTCGCCCAGCCCTCGGCCAGCCAGATGTCGTGCCAGTCGGTGAGGGTGACGGAGTTGCCGAACCACTGGTGCGCGGTCTCGTGCACGACCGTCGAGGTGGAGGCCCCGCCCGGCGGGTAGAACGGTCGGGTCTGGGTCTCCAGCGCGTAACCGACGTACGCGTCGTCGACGACGTGCCCACCCGAGGAGAACGGGTAGGCGCCGAAGAGCTTCTCGCAGAACGCGATCACCTCGGGCAGCACCTCGCGCGCCGGGCGGGCGCCGCCGAGCGCTGCGTCCTCGAAGAACCACAGCGGCAGCTCGCGGCCGTCGACGGAGGTGACGCTGGACTCGGTGACGTCGTAGCGGCCGATCCCGACCATCGCGAGGTACGTCGACATCGGCTCGGCCTGGCGCCAGGTCCAGGTGGTGCCGGTGCCGTGCGGGGCGGTCCCGACGAGCTCGCCGTTGGCGACGACGGAGTAGCCGGCGGGCGCGCTGACGCGGAAGGTGAAGCGGGCCTTGTCACCGGGGGTGTTGTTGGACGGCAGCCAGGTCATCGCACCGACCGGCTCGTTGACGGCGACCGCGCCGTCGCTGGTGCGGACCCAGCCCTCGGTGCTGCCGTCGTCGTCGGTGTGCTCCGGCGGCACCCCGTCGTAGGAGACGACCGCGGTGAAGCGACCCTTCTCCAGCGTCTCGGCGGGTGTCACGACCAGCTCGTCCCCGCGGCGCACGAACGTGGCCGGCTGCTTGTCGACGGTCACCGCGGTGACCTCCGGGCCGGAGAAGTCGAGGTGGAAGCGGCGCATCTCCTGGCGGGCGACCGCCCGGATGCGGACGGTCGCGATCGCGCGGTTGGTCAGCGGGGCGTAGTCGATCGCGACGTCGTAGGCGCGCACCTGGTAGCCGCTGTTGCCCATCGACGGGAACAACGTGTCCGGCTTCGCGGCCACGAGCGGCGCGGCCAGCACCGACCCGGCGAGGACGCCGGCCACGGACAGCCCCAGCGTGCGGGCGCGGCGGGTCGGCGTACGGCGCCGGTCGTTGGTCACCTGCTGACAGTAGGTGAGACGGGGCTGCTCGGCCGGGTCTTCGGGGTGGACGCGGCTCCTAGGGTGTGACCGTGGCCACCGCGCACGAGCTCCCCGACACCGCCGACCTCACCGCCGACCGCTTCCGCAGCATGAGCGGCGCCTCCATCGGCGCCCGCGACCTGCCGCCGCCGAGCGGTGCCGGGCTGCCGCCCGGCCCCGGGTGGCCGGTGCTGGTGCAGAGCGCGGCGCTGATGCGCTTCCGGCACTGGTTCCACCCCTACCTGCAGCGGACGTACGGCGACGTGTTCACCGTCCGGCTGATCCCCGGCGGTCGGCCGCTGGTCTTCTTCACGCGGCCCGAGCACGCGCGCGAGATCTTCGCCGGCGACCCCGAGGTGTTCCACGCCGGCAAGGGCAACGCGATCCTCGGCCCGATCATGGGCCGGCACTCGCTGCTCCTGCAGGACTCGATGGAGCACAAGCGGGCGCGCAAGCTGTTGATGCCGGCGTTCAACGGGCAGGCGCTCAAGGGCTACCGCGAGCTCGTCTCGCAGCTGGCCGCCGACGAGGCCGAGCACTGGCCCGACGGTGCGACCTTCCGCTCGCTGGACCGGATGAACGCCCTCACTCTCGAGGTCATCCTGCGCGTGGTCTTCGGTGTCACCGACGCCGACCGGCTCGCCGCGATGCGGCCGCTGGTCAACGCCACCGTCGACATCAGCCCCGTGGTGCTGCTGGGCTGGGGCTACCCGTGGCTGCAGCGGATGGGGCCGTGGAAGCGCACGGTCGACACCCAGGCGGCCCTGGACCGGCTCATCCACGCGGAGATCCGCGAGCGGCGTACAGCGCCCGACCTCGTCGAGCGCACCGACGTGCTGTCACGACTGATCCGGGCCGGCGCCGACGAGGGCGAGCAGCCGCTGTCCGACACCGAGCTGCGCGACCAGCTGGTCACCCTGCTGCTCGCCGGGCACGAGACGACCGCGACCTCGCTGGCGTGGGCGCTGCGCGAGCTCGGGCAGCACCCCGACCTGCTGCGTCGCAGCCAGGAGGCTGCGCGCGGCACCGGCCCCGACGGCCCCACGACCGAGGACGACGCCTGGCTGGAGGCGGTGATGAAGGAGTCGATGCGACTGCACCCGGTGATCCCGATGGTGGTGCGCACGCTGATGGAGCCCGCCACGATCGGCGGGGTCGACCTGCCCGCCGGCACCACCGTGGGGCCGTCGATCATCGTGGCTCACCAGCGCCCGGAGAACCACCCCGAGCCCGACGCCTTCCGCCCCGAGCGGTTCCTGGGGCAGAACCCGCCGACCAACACCTGGATCCCGTTCGGCGGCGGCGTACGACGCTGCATCGGCGCGGGCTTCGCGCAGATGGAGGGCGTGGCGGTCCTGCGTGAGGTGCTGGCCCGCTGGGACGTCGCCGCCGTCGGGCCCGAGGAGCCGAAGGTCCGCAACATCACCTCGGTGCCGAAGCGGGGTGCGCTGGTGCGGGTGACGCGGCAGTAGGAGCGGCTGCCCTACCGGTCGAACGCCGCCTGCACCTGGGCCTCCGAGAGCCCGTAGTCCTTCAGCGAGTAGCGGTGCGAGGGCTTGGCGTGCCCGGTGCGCGCCTCCTCGTCGATCGCCTTCACAACCGCCTCGGCCTCGGCCGACAGCGACAGACCGAACGCCTCGTAGACCCCGCGGACCGTGCCCATCGGGTCGCCCTGCAGGTCGGCGAAGGAGACGTCGACGAACTGCGAGGAGTCGTAGCGCGGCCGGGCGTCGTGGAACGCGTGGTAGGCGCGGCTCCACAGGTCCAGCTGGGTGTGCCCGATGACCCCGCCGACGTAGGTGTCGCTGTGCCCGGCGGTCGTCGCCGCCGACAGCGAGCACGACGAGGCGATGCAGACGACCGGGTCGCGGTGCGTGTAGACGACCAGCGCGTCCGGGTAGACCGACATCAGCGCGTCGAGCGCCGTCATGTGCGAGGGGTTCTTGAGCACCCAGCGCTTCTCGGGGTCGTTGAGCCCGATGAGTTGCAGGTTCTCCCGGTGCCGCGCGTAGGCGTCGGTCCAGTCCTGCCCCTTGAGCCACTCGGTGTAGCGCGGCAGGTTGGCCAGCGACTCGTAGGAGTTGGACTTGCCGGTCTGGCGCAGCAGCCGCCAGCACTCCTCCTCCGAGGTCGCGTCCATGTAGTGGATCCCCATGAACTCCGGGTCCTCCACGTGGTGCGCGGCGAAGGCCTGCTGCATCGCCGAGAAGATCGGGTCGTCCTCCCAGGTCTCGCGCGGCGGCCGCGGCTGGGGGTACTGCGTCAACCACATCTCCAGGCCCTGGTGCGCGGGATCGGCGGCCAGCAGCCGGTGCAGCGCCGTGGTGCCCGTCCGCGGCAGGCCCATCACGAAGATCGGCCGTTCGACGGGTACGTCGCGGTGCTGAGGCAGCGCGTTGAACTGCGCCTGCGTGAGCAGCCGGCCGACCAGCGCCGACTTCACCTCCGAGCGCTGGAAGTAGTTCCCGCGGCCGGTCAGGCCCGCCTCGGGGGAGTTGAGGTCCTCCACCAGGACCCGCAGCCCCTCCTCGTGCGCGGTGCCGCCGAAGTCGTCCATGCCCACGGTGCGCACCGCCGCGGCCACGATGTCCTCGTAGCTGCCCACGTCGGCCCGCTCGCGGGTCATCACGTTGTCAGACATCAGGTTGCCTCTCGTCTCACCGGGTCTCGAGGCTCGTCGCTGGCGCTCCTCGCACCTCGACCGCCGGCTCGCCCCCGATGGTCGAGGTGCGAGCGCAGCGAGCCTCGAGACCCCTCTCAGTCGTGGAACTCGCCGCAGTCGACGGTGAGCATCTGGCCGGTCACCGCCGACGCGAGGTCGGAGGCGAGGAACAGCGTCGCCCGGGCGACCTCCTCCGACGACGCGAGCCGCTTCAGATCCGTGGGGGCGGCCTTCTCGGCGTACACCTCGTCGTGGGTCTTGCTCTCGACCGCGGCGAGGAAGTCGAAGTAGCCGCGGTTGACGTCCTCGTAGATGTAGGACGGCGCGACGCTGTTGACCCGGATGCCGCGCGGCCCGAGCTCGGTGGCCAGCGAGGAGGCGAGGTGCTCCAGGGCGCCCTTGGACAGCTTGTAGCCGGCGTACTCCGGCTGGCTGGAGAAGGCCACGCAGGAGTTGAGCATGATGATCGAGCCCTTGGACTCCGCGAGCGCGTCGGCGAAGAGCGCCGAGAGCCGCAGCGGCGCGAAGACGTTGGTCTCGTTGACCTTCGCCAGCTTCTTCGGGTCGATCTGGGTGATCGGGTCCATCGGCGGGATCGCGAAGGCGTTGTTGATGACGCAGTCGACGCGGCCGAAGGCCTCCAGGGAGCGGGCGACGAGGTTGGCGCGGGAGTCCTCGTCGGTGACGTCGGTGACGACCATCGCCACCTCGGCGCCGAGCGCCTCGACCTCGGTGGCGACCTCCTTCAGGCGCTCCTCGGTGCGGCTGGCGATGACGAGCCTCGCGCCCATCTTCGCGGCCTCGACGGCCAGCGACCGGCCCAGGCCGGGGCCGATGCCGGAGATGACGACGACCTTCCCGGCCAGCACGGGCGCGGGGGTGTAGCGGTCCTCGATGGAGGTGTCGTGGGCGGCGGCGTAGCCGAGCTGGCTCAACTGATCATCCTTCTCGCGATGTGGCGCTGCCGGGCGGCGATCCGCGCGGCGTACTGCTCGTGGGTGAGGGGAGTGAGGTGCGGCAGCAGCGACGCGACGTCGCCGAGCTTCACGACCTCGACCGAGGGCGGCTTCTCGCTGACCACGAACCGCATCACGCCGTCCGGGTCGGTCTCGGCCTGCGCCTTGGTCAGCGAGGTCTGGTGGGTCTCGTAGTCGGTGGAGGCGTACCAGTCCGAGCCGATCTGGATCGCCTGGTACGCCGCGTCGTCGCACCGGGGCACCGAGACGACCATCGCCTCGTCCTCGCCCAGCTCGTAGTGGCCGATCGAGGAGCGCTGGGAGGCCAGCCCACCGGGGGTGGAGACCGGCGCGGTGAGGGTGTTGGCCTCCTCGGCGTACTGGAACCAGTGCGGGAAGGCGAACCAGGTACGGATCGAGGAGGTGATGGAGCGGGCCGCGACCTCGTACTTCTTGGTCAGCAGGGCGCGGGTCAGCGGCTTCGCGGCCGCCCCGAGGGCGTCGGCGCGCTCGATGGAGATCCAGCCGGGCTCCTCGGTGTCCCAGTCGCAGAACACCTCGCGCACGATCAGCGTCTTGGCGCCGGGCTCGGCGGTGTAGGTGAACTCGAAGCTGCCCTCGGCGTCCCGCTCGAGCTCGCGGTCGTCGAAGGCCATCAGCGAGGTGGCGGCCGAGTCCGCGGTGTAGGCACCGCCCATGACCTGGAAGGACAGGTCGGCCGAGGTGCCCCGCCGCCCGCGGATCACGTACTCGACGCCCTCGCGCAGGTAGGCGTTGAAGTACATCGCGTCGGGGTTGTCCAGGCCCTGGCGGGAGAACTGGTGCGTGGGCTGGACGAACAGCGGCCGGTCGAGGTCGTAGTCGAAGGCGGTCTGCATCGCCATCCGGATGCGCCCGGCGAGGTAGTCGTAGCCCTCGAGCAGGTCGGCCTCGGTGCGGATGAACGGTGCGGCGGCGATCAGCCTCTCGCCTTCGGCGATCGCTTCGCGCAGGGGGGCAGTGAGGTCCCAGGAGCCGTCGGTGCCGTCGACCTCGGGGTTGGCCGCCGGCTCCATGCCGTGGGGTGCGTGCGACATCGGATCAGCCCCGGCTCAGCCGTTGACCTTGGCGATGACGTTCTCGGCGTACTGCTCGAGGTGCTTGATCTTCGTCTCGAGCGGCTCGGTGTCGGGGCCCTTGATGTAGGGCACGCGGAAGCCGACGATGCAGTCGGTGACGCCCTTGTCCTCCAGGCGCTTGATGCCGTCGACGGTGTAGGCGTCGTAGGAGATGACGTGCACCTCGAAGTCGTCGCGGGTGTCGCCCTCCTCCTCGCGGATCTCGGCGAGCCGCGTGAGCAGCCGGTCGAGCTCCTCGCCGTCACCGCCCGCGTGCATCCAGCCGTCGCCCTTGCGGACGGCGCGGCGCAGCGCAGCGTCGACGTGGCCGCCGACGAGCAGCGGGATCGGGGACGGGGCACCGGGGCACTGCTTGAGCGACTCGATCTCGTAGAACTCCCCGGAGTAGGAGAAGAACTCGCCCGTGGTGAGGCCCTTGAGGATGTCCATGCACTCGTCCATCCGCTTGCCGCGCTTCTCCCACGGCACGCCGAGGGCGTCGAAGTCCTCGGGCCAGGGGGAGAGCCCGACGCCGAGGCCGAGGCGGCCGCCGGAGAGGTGCGCCAGGGACGAGGCCTGCTTGGCCACGAGTACCGGCGGGCGCACGGGCAGCTTCAGCACGAACGGCGTCAGGCGCAGCGTCGTCGTGTGCGCGAAGAGGTGCGCGCACAGGACCATCGTCTCGATGAACTCCTTGCCGTCGAGGAACTCGCGGTCCCCGGTGTCGGTGTAGGGGTACTTGCTGTCGGAGCTCTCCGGGTAGATCAGGGAGTCGGCCACGGTCATCGACGTGTAGCCGGCGGCCTCGGCGGCCTGGGCCAGGGGTGCGTAGTAGGAGGCCTGGGTCATCGCCTCGGCGTAGGTGAACCGCATAAGCCATGAGACTAGAACGTGTTCCACTTTTCTGCCAGAGTGCCGTGTCGTGGACCTCGCAGAGATCAGCGACCGGCTCGAGATCGCCGACGTCGTCACCCGCTACACCCGCGCCATCGACACCGGCGACTGGGACAGGCTCGACACCGTCTTCACCGCCGACGCCGACATCGACTACGTGCAGTCCGGCGGCATCCACGACACCTACGCGGTCGTGAAGCCCTGGCTGGCCGAGATGCTGCCCGCGTTCTTCCCGAAGCGGATGCACACCATCGGCCAGGTCGAGGTGCCGTGGGTCGCGGGCGCCGACGAGCTGCAGTGCGTGGCCTACTTCGACAACCCGATGCCGATGTCCGACGGGCAGGGCGGGGAGAAGATCGTCGAGGTCGGCGGGCTCTACCACCACACCATGGTCCGCACCCCCGACGGCTGGCGCTCGCGCAAGCTCGTCGAAGAGGTCGTCTGGAAGAGGGGACTGTGATGGGCCTCCCCGAGGAGCGGCCCCCGGGCCTCGACAACCCGCGCACCGTCACGGCCATCAAGTGGATGGCCAAGATCCAGGTGGCGGTGTTCAAGGCGACCAACGGCCGCGTCGGCAGGTACTGGCGCATCGGTGCCGGCTGGAGGAAGCCGGTCCCGACGCTGCTGCTGCACCACGTCGGCCGGAAGTCCGGCACCGCGTTCACCACGCCGCTGCTCTACCTGCCCTACGGGGACGGGCCCGACGCCGACCTGGTGATCGTGGCCTCGCAGGGGGGGCTGCCGAAGAACCCGCAGTGGTTCCACAACCTGATGGCCGCCCCCGACTGCGAGGTGAGCCTGCCGGGTCGCCGACGCGTGCCGGTGCACGCGCACCGGGCGGACTCCGCGGAGAAGGAGCGGCTGTGGCCGCTGCTGGTCGACCTGTACGCCGACTTCGCGAAGTACGCCGTGTGGACCGACCGCGACATCCCCGTGGTCGTCCTCTCGCCCCGCTGAGCCCCGGTGAGCCCCACTGAGCCCCCGGTGGGCCCCGCCCGCCGTGGGGACCCGGCTTGGAAGGGCTGGACGTCTCCGCGATGATGGGCGCGTGATCGACAGGCTCCGGACCGAGGACCACCCCGTGCTGACGGGGCTGGTCGCCCTCGTGTCGGTGGGCCTGGTCGTCGGGCTCGTGCTCGGTGGTGTGGCGCTGGGCGCCACCCGCTTCCTCGGTATCGGCGAGGACCCCAGCACCGAGACCGTCTCCGACGACGTCGACTTCTACCTGCCCAAGCCCTCGCCCACCGACGGTCCGTCCGGCCCGCTCATCACGCTGGCGCCGTCGGAAAAGGAGCAGGCCGGGCAGGAGCAGCCCTCGCAGCCGCAGGAGACCGAGACCGAGGAGGCCCGGGAGGACGAGATCACCCTCTCGGCCGGCCAGACCTCCGTCGGGGTCATGGAGAACATCGACCTGACCGGCGTCTACCCCGGCGGTGAGGGCTCGGTCCTGCAGGTCCAGAAGTTCTCCGGCGGCGGGTGGCAGGACTTCCCGGTGACCGCGGTCGTCAGCAACGAGACGTTCTCGACCTTCGTGCAGACCAGCTTCCAGGGCGTCAACCGGTTCCGCGTGGTCGACAACGACAGCGGGCTGGCGTCCAACGAGATCAAGGTGACGGTCGGCTGATGCGCCGCCGGGCCGCCCTGCTCGTCGGGTCGCTCGTGGCCACGGCGGCCCTCACGGCCTGCGCGGGCGAGGAGACGTCGGCCCCGTCCCGGGGGCTGCAGGTGCGGCCGGTCCTCGGTGCGGCCGACGGCCTCGCGTGCGACGCGCTCGGGGACCGTGCGGTGGCCGACCTCGAGCGGCCCGGCAACGCTCCTGCCGAGGAGGACGTCGAGGCGTGTGCGCTCGACGGTGTCGGCTACCGGCTCGGGGAGGCGGCGGTCGACGGTGGTGTGGTGAGCGTCGAGCTCCGCGCCGCCACCGACTCCTACCTGGTCGAGATCGCCCTGGACGACGACGCCGCGCAGGCGATGTCCGACCTCACCTCCGACGCCGCGTCCTCGGACTCCCAGGTCGCCCTGGTCGCCGACGGGGTCGTCATCAGCGCGCCGATGATCGCCGGCGTCGTGGGCGGCTCACTGCAGGTCAGCGGCCCCTGGAACGGCAGCCAGGCCGAGGAGATCGCCGCGCTGCTGCGTGGCTGACCTCCCCGGCCCGGTGCGGTCCAGCGGTGCGCTGGCGACGTGCTGGTGAGCGGGTGCCTCAGGCGGGCACGTAGTCGAACGTGTCCGGGTTCGGGCCTCGACGACCGTCCTCGCCCCTGTCCAGCGCGCTGATCGCGTCGATCTCCTCCGGGCTCAGCTCGAAGTCGAAGATCGCGAAGTTCTCCTCCATGCGCTCACGCTTCATCGACTTGGGGAAGACGATGTCGCCGCGCTCGACGTGCCAGCGCAGGGTGACCTGCGACGGGGTCTTGCCGTGGGCGGCCGCGATCTTGCCGATCACCTCGTCATCGAGGACCGCGCCCTGGGCGATCGGCGACCAGGCCTCGACCTCGACGCCGTGGCGGATGGAGGCGGCCCGGGCGTCCTCGTTGCAGAAGTAGGGGTGCACCTCGATCTGGTTGACGGCCGGGATGACGCCGGTCTCGGCGACGATCCGGTCCAGGTGGGCGGGCTGGAAGTTCGAGACGCCGATCGACCGGGCGCGGCCGTCCGCCACGAACTCCGAGAGGGTGCGCCACGTGGAGACGTAGTCACCGTCGTACAGCGTCGGGAGCGGCCAGTGGATGAGGAACAGGTCGACGTGGTCCAGGCCCAGCGCCTCGAGCGACTGGTCGAAGGAGCGACGGGCGTCGTCGGGGGCGTGGAAGCCGTTGTCGAGCTTGGTGGTCACGTAGAGCTCGCGGCGCGGGATGCCGGAGTCGGCCAGCGCGCGACCCACGCCCTGCTCGTTCTGGTACATCTGCGCGGTGTCGATGTGGCGGTAGCCCACCTCCAGGGCGGTGCTCACCGTGTCGGCGGTCTGCTCGGGCGGCACCTGGAAGACACCGAAGCCGAGCTGCGGGATCTCTGTCTGGTTGTTCAGGGTGATGGTGGGAACGGTCATGCTCCCCACAACACCAGTGGGTCGACCGGTATTCACCACCCGCCCGGTGGACCCGGTGAAAGCCTTCTCACAGCCCGCGCAGGTGTCGCCTCAGCCCCGGGCGGGAACGGGCGGCCGCGGCAGTGGCAGCGGGAGGCTCGGGTCGAGCGCCAGGTCGGCGAGCGCGTCCGCGTGCACGAGGGCCGTGTCGAGGACCGGCAGCGGTGCCGCCTCCGCCGGGACGAGCAGCCCGATCTCGGTGCAGGCCAGGGCCACCACGTCGGCGCCGCGGTCGGACATCCGTCGGATGATGTCGACATGGAGATCGCGCGAGGTCGTGCGGAAGACGCCCTGGGTGATCTCCTCGAACACCACCCGGTCCACCTCGAGCCGATCCTCGAGGTCCGGGGTCACGACCTCGAGGCCGTACGCCGCCAGCCGGGTCGCGTAGAAGTCCAGCTCCATCACGGGGCGGGTGCCGAGCAGGCCGACGCTGCGGTGACCCGCGCGCAGCGCCGCCTCGGCGACGGCGTCCGCGATGTGCAGGACCGGGGCGTCGACCGCGGCGACGAGGTCGTCGTAGTTGCGGTGCATCAGGTTGGTGCAGATCGCCAGGACCTCCGCGCCGCCGGCCTCGCAGGCCCGTCCGGCCTCGGCCAGCATCCGCCCGGAGCGGGCGTAGTCGTCGGCCACCTGGCAGGCCCGCACCTCGGAGAAGTCCAGCGACTGCAGGCTGATCCGGGCCGACGCGTGCGCGCCGCGTGCGGCGGCGACCCGCTCGTTGAGGTGGCGGTAGTAGGTCGCGGTGGAGTGCCACGACATGCCGCCGATGAGACCCAGGGGACGCAGGCGCTCGCTCATGCCCTCATCGTCGGTCGCGGCCGCCCGATAAGGAATCCCTGACCTCGTTGCCGGACCCATAAGCCACACTTGGGTCATGGACCCGCGCCGCCTGCTCGTCTTCCGTGAGGTCGCCCGTGCCGGCTCGTTGACCGCGGCAGCACGCGCGCTGGGCTGGACCCAGCCGGCGGTGAGCCAGCACCTCGCCGCGCTCGAGCGCTCCGTCGGACTCCCGCTGGTGCTGCGCGGCCCGACCGGGACGTCGCTGACCGAGGCGGGGGAGGTGCTGCTCCGCCGTGCCGACGCGGTGGCCGCCGAGCTGCACGCCGCGGAGGAGGAGCTGGCGTCCCTCGCGCAGCTGCGGGCGGGGCGGGTGCGGCTGCACTGCTTCCCCTCGGCTGCGGCCACCCTCGTGCCCGAGGCGGTGCGCGCCCTGGCGACCTCGCACCCCGGGATCAGTGTCGGGCTGGTCGAGGCCGAGCCGCCCGAGGCGCTGGCGGCGGTGGGGGCCGGCGACGCCGACCTCGCCCTGGTCTTCGGGTACGACGCCGAGCCGGTCGGTCTGGGGTCACTCGTCTGGCGGCCGCTGCTGACCGAGCCGGTGCACCTGGTGCTCCCGCCCGCGGGCACGGTGTCGTCCTTGGATGAGCTGGCCGGCGCGGACTGGATCGGAGGCTGCGAGCGCTGCCGGGTGCACCTCGTCGACTGCTGCCGGGAGGCCGGGTTCGAGCCGGCGCTGCGCCACGAGACCGACGACTACGTGGTCGTGCAGAACCTCGTCGCCCGCGGGCTCGGGGTCACCGCCCTCCCGGAGTCCGCGTTGACGGCGTACCGGCATCCCGAGGTGCGCGTGCTGGAGGAGCCGGCGCTCGGGCACCGCGTCGTCGGCGTCGCGCACCGTCCCGGCGCGGACCAGGTGCCGGCCACTGCGGCCCTCCTGCGCGAGCTGGTCACCGTCGTCGGCGGTGGGTGACCCCCGGTCGGGAGGGGCCGCCCACCGGGCTCGTCCTCACGTGGGAGGACGCATCCTGGCCAACCTGCTCCGCAGCGCGTCGACGCGCTCGCGGTTGGTCTGCAGCTCCACGTAGCGCTCCCCGAGCGCCCAGAGCAGCGCGTCGTCGAGCCGGCGGACGGCGCCCGGCGGGTAGCGGTAGTCCATGCGCTCCATCAGCGTCGCGGTGTCCACCGGTCGCACGATCTCGCCGAGGTCCTTCAGCGAGGTGATGCCGAGCTCCAGCACGGTGCGTGCGATCCACGCGTAGTGCTCGGTGCGCGACCACCCGGCGTCGGGGTACTGACCGGCCAGGAACGCAGCGAGGTCGCGCGGGCTGAGCCGTGGGTCGTCGTCCTCCGGCTCCGCGGGCTGGTCGCCGGTCCCCTCGCGCAGCCGGTCGCGGATCGCCGTGAACTCCCGGTCGGCGAGCTCGAGCAGCCCGGCCGCGAGGGTGAACCTGCGGTCGAACTCCGAGACGTGCTCCTCGGGGATCGAGCCCTTGTAGCGGATGTCGTGCTCGAACTCCGCCCACGCGTGCTGCAGCACGGTCCGGATCTGGACCTGCGCCTGGCGTCCGCGCAGGGCCCGGTGCTCGGGTCGCCCCTCCTGCTCGGGGTGCAGCCCGACGAGCAGGTGCCGGCTCGCGTAGCCGAACCGCCCCTCACTCGCCGTCTCCTCGCCCAGGTCCCGGTCGTCGTGCACCGCGACCTGGTCGTCGAGCAGGTCCACCACCGCCTGCACGTCGCTGTGCACGTAGGTGATCACCCGCAGCCCGATCTGGTCGGTGATGTCGCGCTGCGGGTCGGGGTAGACCGGCCGGCCGTCGACGGTCCGCGCCACCTTCGCGGCGTACGACGCCACGGACTTCGCGCGCCCGGTCACCGTGAGGTAGTTGATGCCGGCCTCGTCCAGGATCGACGTGACCAGCTCGACGTACCGCTCGGTGGCCTCGGTGACGGCGGCGTGGTCCTCGGCGTACCGCCGCACCGCCGCGGCCGGGTCGGCGGTGCGGCGTCGCCGTGGCTCGCGCGGGGTCGGGACGAGGTCGTCGGGCAGCGTGGGGGTGACGACGTAGCCGGTCTCGAAGTCGCCGTACGTCGTGGTCCGCTCGGGCCGGCGGTCCGCGAACATCGCGACGTAGGCGCACACCACGGCGTCGACCTGGTCCTCGACCACCCTCAGCTCGCTCTTGCGGCCCGCGCGCTCGGCCGCCCGCCGCAGGCCCTCCCAGGCCGCGGCGCCCGGGGCGTCTCCGGTCAGGCGCAGTGGCGGGTCCGCCTCGGCGAGCCCCTCGAGGAGGCCGATCAGCACCAGCAGCTCCCCGCGCAGCTGCTCGATGTCGCGGCCGGACCGCTGCTTGTACTTCAGCGTCCTGCCCAGCCGGAAGAGGACGACGGTCGCGGGGTGCGGGTAGACCTCGATCGCGCGCCGCCGCCGGCCCGAGCGCGGGTTCATGTCGAGACCCAGGCGCCCGGCGATCCGCGCCCCGCGCGGCTGCCCGCGGAACTCGGGCTTGCCGGTGTTGGAGGGGTGCGCCCCGGCGTCGAAGGTCGCGAAGTCGCGGTTGAGCAGCGCCTCCGCCGGCCGGTTGCCCGTGGGGTTGACCACGACCAACGGTGCGTCGACGGCGACCAGGCACTCGTCCCCGGCGTACGGCGTCAGGGCCGTCACGATCTCGTCGTCGCTGCGCACGGCGCTGACGTGGACCAGGCGACCGTCGCGGTCGAGGACCGCCAGGCCGGTCGGGTTCCGGTCGCCCCACGCCAGGTCGACGCCGATGAAGTTCATGACCGCAGCCTGCCGCACCGGTGGGCGGTGCGGGGCCGGCGTGCCGGGACCGACGCCACGGTGGCTGGGGGGTCCTTGACACAATGGCCGCGTGCACTACACCGAGTACGACACCCGACTGGCGGCCTACGCCGTCGTCACCGACGACGAGGGTCGGGTGCTGCTCGCGCTGTGGAACGAGGGCTCGCGGCGGCAGTGGACGCTGCCCGGCGGCGGCTTGGAGCTGCACGAGCGCGCCGAGGAGGGCGCGGTCCGCGAGGTGCTGGAGGAGTCCGGCTACCACGTCGAGCTCGACGAGCTGCTCGGCGTCGACTCCTACGTCTTCCCCGCCGAGCGCCGCAGCGCCTCGACCGACCGCCCGATGAAGGCCTTCCGGGTGCTCTACCGCGCCCACGTCGTCGGCGGCGAGCTCACCCACGAGCTCGACGGCAGCACCGACGAGGCCGCCTGGTTCCACCTCTCCGAGATCGCCGGGCTCGACCGGGTCTCCGTGGTCGACGTGGGGCTGCGGATGGCGGGCCTGATCCTGCGCTGAGCGGTCCCCTCGGGCGACCCCCGCAAGGGCCGAACCGGCGTATTGATACGCCGGCTCGACCGGCATCGAACCGGCGTATCAATACGCCGGCTCGGCGTCAGGTGGTGGGGACCCAGTAGCGGCGCTTGGCCGAGACCGCCTCGGTCGCCTCGGCGACGGGAAGCTCGGGGTCGAGCACGCCCCCGCAGCGCTCGATGGTGGCCGCGGAGCCGACGTTGTCGGTGTCGCAGGTGACCAGGGCGCGCTCGATGCCGAGGTCGGCGCACAGCGCCAGGCAGCCGCGCAGGATCGCCGTGGCGTGGCCGCGGCGCCGGTACGCCGGCCGCACGCCGTACCCGATGTGCCCGCCCCAGGTCGCGAGGAACTCGTTGAGCTCGTGGCGCACCGAGGCCCGGCCGACGATCTCGCCGTCGACCTCGGCGACCAGGAACGAGGCGGGCACGAACCCGGGGTCCAGGCGGCGGCCGTGCCGCTGCTCCTCCAGGCGGGCGACGTACTCCGCCCAGGTCTCCGGCGGCGCCCCCTCCTCCCGGCGCTGGGCCAGCAGGAAGGCGAAGTCGTCGGCCGCGAGCTCCTCGTGCGCGGCGCGGGCGGCCGCCTCGTCGTCGACGGTCAGCGGTCGCAACAGGAGCTCTCCCATGTCGGCACCCGATCACGGGAATGAACTCGAGCGCCAATGCATTGAGACCAGTGAAGAAAGTTGAGTCAATCCCACTCAAGTAACTTGCCTGGAGCTCGGGAGCGACGCACACTGGCTCCGAATCCCCGGATCTTCCCCAGCACCAACTCATCGTGGAGGTAGCAACCATGGCCCGTGCCGTCGGCATCGACCTGGGTACGACCAACTCCGTCGTGTCCGTCCTCGAGGGTGGCGAGCCCACCGTCATCGCGAACGCCGAGGGCGCGCGGACGACCCCGTCCGTCGTCGCCTTCGCCAAGAACGGCGAGGTCCTCGTCGGTGAGGTCGCCAAGCGGCAGGCCGTCACCAACGTCGACCGGACCATCAAGTCCGTCAAGCGCCACATGGGCACCGACTGGAAGCAGTCGATCGACGACAAGGACTTCACGCCGCAGCAGATCTCGGCGTTCATCCTGCAGAAGCTCAAGCGCGACGCCGAGGCCTACCTCGGTGAGACGGTCACCGACGCGGTCATCACCGTGCCGGCGTACTTCTCCGACGCCCAGCGCCAGGCGACCAAGGAGGCCGGCGAGATCGCGGGCCTCAACGTCTCCCGCATCGTCAACGAGCCCACCGCTGCGGCCCTGGCCTACGGCCTGGACAAGGGCGAGGACCAGACGATCCTGGTCTTCGACCTCGGTGGCGGCACCTTCGACGTGTCCCTGCTCGAGGTCGGCGAGGGCGTGGTCGAGGTCAAGGCGACCTCCGGTGACAACCACCTCGGTGGTGACGACTGGGACGCCCGGATCGTCGAGTGGATGGTCAAGAAGTTCAAGGACAACAACGGCGTCGACCTCGCCGCCGACAAGATCGCCAAGCAGCGCCTCCAGGAGGCCGCGGAGAAGGCGAAGATCGAGCTGTCCTCCTCGAGCGAGACCACGATCCACCTGCCCTACATCACCCACGGCGAGTCCGGCCCGCTGCACTTCGAGGAGCGGCTGACCCGCGGCGAGTTCCAGCGGATGACCCAGGACCTCCTCGAGCGCACCAAGGCCCCGTTCCAGGCCGTGCTCAAGGACGCCGGCGTCTCGATCTCCTCGATCGACCACGTCGTGCTCGTCGGTGGCTCCACCCGCATGCCCGCCGTCACCGAGCTCGTCAAGGAGCTGCTCGGCGGCAAGGAGCCCAACAAGGGCGTCAACCCCGACGAGGTCGTCGCCGACGGCGCGGCCCTGCAGGCCGGTGTCCTCAAGGGCGAGGTCAAGGACGTGCTGCTCCTCGACGTCACCCCGCTCAGCCTCGGTATCGAGACCAAGGGCGGCGTCATGACCACCCTGATCGAGCGCAACACCACCATCCCGACCAAGCGCTCGGAGATCTTCACCACCGCCGACGACAACCAGCCGTCGGTGGAGATCAAGGTCGCCCAGGGCGAGCGCCAGATGTGGAGCCAGAACCAGCCGCTGGGCAACTTCGAGCTCACCGGTCTGCCGCCGGCCCCGCGCGGCGTGCCGAAGATCGAGGTCACCTTCGACATCGACGCCAACGGCATCGTCCACGTCATCGCCAAGGACCAGGCCTCCGGCAAGGAGCAGTCGATGACCATCTCCGGCGGCTCCGCGCTGTCGAAGGAGGAGATCGACCGGATGGTCAAGGAGGCCGAGCAGTACGCCGAGGAGGACGCCAAGCGTCGCGAGGCCGTCGAGACCCGCAACCAGGCCGAGCAGCTGGTCTACACGACCGAGAAGTTCCTCGCCGACAACGACGAGAAGCTCCCCGAGGACGTCAAGACCGAGGTGCAGGGCGACGTCGACGCGCTGAAGTCGGTCCTGGAGAACGCCGAGGCCCCGGCCGAGGAGATCCAGGCCGCCGTCACCAAGCTCGGCGAGTCCAGCCAGAAGATGGGTGCCGCGATGTACGCCGCTGCCGAAGCCGACGCCTCCGCCGCGGGCGGCACCACCGGCGCCACCGGTGAGGGCGACGACGACATCGTCGACGCCGAGGTCGTCGACGATGTCGACGCCGACGGTCAGGACGAGAGCAAGTGACCCAGCCCGACCACGAGGGCACCGCCGACCGAGGGCCGCAGGACGCGGCCCCCGGTCAGGGGTCCTTCGGTGAGGAGGCAGCAACGATGACCGAGAACACCGAGGTCGAGGCGGGCGCCGAGGGCGGCGACCCCGCCGTCGAGCCCACCCCGGCCGAGCAGCAGGCCACCGCCGCAGAGGGAGCCCCCTCCGTCGACGGGGCCAGCGGCGACGCCGCCGACGACGGCGGCGCGCTCGACGTGGACCCGCTGCACGCGGCCCACGACGAGGTGGCCACGCTCAAGGCCGAGCTCGCCGAGCGGACGCTGGACCTCCAGCGGCTGCAGGCTGAGTTCGTCAACTACAAGCGGCGCGTGGACCGGGACCGTGACCTGATCAAGGAGAACGCGACGTACGCCGCGCTCGCCCCCATCGTCGAGGTGCTCGACACCATCGACCGGGCCCGCGAGCACGAGGAGGTGACGGGCGGCTTCAAGTCGGTCGTCGACCAGCTCGAGCGCACGGTGGCCTCGGCGGGCCTGACCCGCTTCGGGGCGCCGGGCGACGCGTTCGACCCCACCCTCCACGAGGCGCTCTCCCACATCGGGGAGGATCCCGACGTGGAGGTCACGACCTGCAAGGTGATCGCCAAGGCGGGCTACCGCATCGGCGAGCGGGTCGTGCGTGCCGCGCAGGTGCTGGTGGTGGACCCGGCCGGGTCCTGACCGCCGCACCCTGACAGCGCACCCTGACAGCGCACCGAAGAAGCGCACTGAAGAACTGAGACGAAGGGAGGTTCCCCCGTGGCGGGCAACGACAACGACGGCATGCGTCCGGACTGGGCGCAGAAGGACTTCTACGCCGTGCTCGGCGTGAAGAAGGACGCGAGCGCCGACGACATCAAGAAGGCCTACCGGCGGCTCGCCCGGGAGAACCACCCCGACTCCAACCCCGGCGACACCGCCAAGCACGACAGGTTCAAGCAGATCGCGGAGGCCTACGACGTCGTCGGCGACCCCGAGAAGCGCAAGAAGTACGACGAGCTCCGCCGCATGGTCGCCTCCGGAGGGTTCGGCGGTGGCTTCGGCGGGGGCGGCGGCTTCGGGAGCGGCGGCCAGGGCATCAACCTCGAGGACCTGCTGCGTGACCGCGCCGGCGGGGGCGGCGGCGGGTTCGGCGACATGTTCGGCGACCTGTTCGGCGGTGGCTTCGGCGGCGGCCGCCGAGGCGCCGGGCGTCCGCGCCCGACCAAGGGCCAGGACCTCGAGAGCACGGCCACGATCTCCTTCACCGACGCCATCGACGGCGTCACCATCTCCCTGCGGCTGACCTCGGACTCCGCCTGCTCGACGTGCTCGGGCACCGGCGGCAAGCCCGGCACCAAGCCGCACGTCTGCGCCCAGTGCGAGGGCAGCGGCTTCGTCACCGGCTCGATGGGCGGCGGCTTCTCCCTCAACGAGACCTGCCCCGCCTGCGGCGGCCGCCAGCTGCTGTACGACGAGCCCTGCCCCACCTGCCACGGCTCTGGGCGCGGCGCCTCCTCGCGGACCATCCAGGCCCGCATCCCCGCCGGCGTGAAGGACGGCCAGCGGATCCGGCTGCGCGGCAAGGGCGGCGCCGGCGCCAACGGCGGGCCCGCCGGTGACCTCTACGTCACCGTGAAGGTCTCCGGGCACCGCGTCTTCGGACGCTCCGGCGACAACCTCACCCTCGACGTCCCGGTCTCCTTCGACGAGCTCGCGCTCGGCGCCGAGGTGAAGATCCCGACGCTGGGCGGCTCGCCGGTGACGCTGCGCATCCCCGCGGGCACCCCCAACGGCCGCACCTTCCGGGTGCGCGGCAAGGGCGCCACCAAGGCCGACGGCTCCAAGGGCGACCTGCTGGCCACCGTGCAGGTGCAGGTGCCCGCGGTGCTCGACGTCGACGCACGGGCGGCCCTCGAGGCCTACCGCATCGCGACGGCCGACAAGCCGTTGCGCTCCAACCTCTTCGACCAGGCCCAGTCGTGAGCGGGAGGTGTCGGACATGACCCGCGGACGCGGACCGTACGGCGCCGACCCGGACGCTGCCGTCTTCGTCATCTCCGTCGCCGCCGAGCTCTCCGGGCTGCACCCGCAGACTCTGCGCACCTACGAGCGGCTCGGCCTGATCACCCCCGGCCGCACCGGCGGTGGCGGGCGGCGCTACTCCCAGCGCGACATCGAGCTGCTGCGGGTCATCTCCGAGCTCACCTCCTCCGGCATCGGCATCGAGGGGGTACGCCGGATCCTCGACCTCGAGAACCGCGTCACCGCCCTCGCCCAGCGCAACGAGGAGCTGCAGGCCGAGCTGGAGGCGACGCGTGACGCGCTGCGCCAGGCGCTGGTCCAGCGGCGTACCGACCCCCGCGGCGCGGCCCCGACCAACCGGCTGCCGGTTCTGCGCGGCCCAGACCCGGGCTCGTCCCTGGTCGTCTGGCGCCGCCAGCGGTGAGTCTTGCGGCTGTCTCTGTCTGAGACACCGTGTCGCAGACAACGCTCCGGACCCCTGTCGCCGGGACGCTGCGCCGGATAGCCTTCGCGCACGGCCGACGACGGCGTCGGGCGGGACGGCAGGGGAAGCGCTGTGGACTGGTTGCTCGAGTGGGTCCGGGACTGGGCCTCGCACGTGCACTGGGTCCACTTCCTCACGATCCCGGTCTTCACCGGCGTCGTGGGCTGGCTGATCAACTGGTCCGGCCTGGTGATGCTCTTCAGCCCGGTGCGCTTCCGCGGCGTGCGCATCCCCGGGATGCGCGAGCTCGCGAGCGTGCTGCCGCGCAAGGTCCAGGAGGTGCCCGGCGTCCTGCAGGGCGGCATCGGCTGGCAGGGGATCGTGCCGGCCCGGGCGGCCAAGATGGGCTCGATCGCCGTCGACAAGGCGATCGCCAAGCTGGGCACGCCGGCGGAGTTCTACCAGCAGCTCGAGCCCGAGAAGATCGCCGAGCACATCGTCACGGTGTTCCGCCCCGAGCTGCCGCAGCTCGTCGACGAGGTCATGCGTCGCGAGCACCCGCGGCTGTGGCGCGACCTGCCCCGACCGGTCCGGCAGGCGGTCATCGACCGGGTGCAGGCCCAGCTCCCGAGCGTGGTCGGCAACGTGACGCACGAGATCGGCGTCCACATCGACCAGATCCTCGACCCCAAGATCATGGTCATCGACCACTTCCGCGAGAACCCTTCGCTGGTGGTGCGGATCTTCCGCGACTTCGGCCAGCGCGAGCTCAACCTGATGGTGACCTTCGGCTTCGTCTTCGGCTTCCTGCTCGGCATCCCGGTCGCCTTCATCGACAGCATCTTCGGGCTGTGGTGGGCGCTGCCGGTGATGGGCGTGATCGTCGGGTGGATCACCAACGCCCTCGGCATGTGGCTGATCTTCGAGCCGCCGGAGCCGAAGCGCATCCTCGGCATCCCTGTGCACGGGCTGTTCCTGCGACGCCAGGACGAGGCCGCGGAGGTCTACGCCCGGATCATCGCCGAGGACGTCATCACCCTCGAGCGGATCGGCGACTTCATCCTCGAGGGCCCCAGCGGCGACCGGACGCGGCAGATGCTGGCCACGGCGCTGCGCCCGGCCATCGAGAAGGCCGCCGGCCCCGCCCGTGCTGCCGTGCGCGTCGCGATGGGCCCGGCGCGCTTCGACACGATCCGCGACAGCGTCGCGGAGGAGGCGGTCAGCCGCACGCTCACCCCGTTCAAGGACCCCGAGTTCAGCAGGCAGCAGTCGGAGAAGATCAGGGTGCTCATCGCGCGGCGGACCAAGGAGCTGCCACCCCGCGACTTCGTGGAGATGATGCGCTCGGCGATCAAGGAGGACGAGTGGATGCTCTACGCCCACGGCGCGATCATGGGGCTGGCCGGTGGCTTCCTGCACCTGTGGATCTTCGGGGTGTCCGGCGGATGAGCAACGGCACCGAGCGTCGTCCCGAGTCCTCCGTGCGTGGTGGGGGCGAGCCCCCACGCGCGCTGTCGGAGCAGGTCGCCCCCGTCGTCGAGGCGCTGCCCGGCCTGGCGCGTGTCGCCGCGTCCGCGGCCTGGCACACCGGCGAGTGGGGCGTGCGCAGCTACGTCCGCTCCGCCAAGCGGCTCGCCCGGGCGGCCACCGACCGCGACGAGGCGGCCCACCTGGCCCAGGAGGCCACCGAGGCGGCCCAGGTCGTCTCCGACCTCGCCCGGGCGGTGAGCGGCGGCACCCCGGTGGGCACCGCGCTGCTGCGTGCCGCGGAGTCGCTCGGAGCGGTCCGCGAACCGGCCGGCCGCCCCGCGAGCCCGGTCGTGCCCGGCGGGTTCGTGGACGCCGAGGAGCCGCGCGCCCAGTCGCTGCGCGAGCGGGGGGCGGAGCTGCTCGAGCGCTCCCGGGACGTGTGGTCCAGCGAGGCCGGCCATCCGGCGTACGAACGGATGCTGGGGGAGCTGGCCCCCGACGAGGCCCGGATCCTGCTGCTGCTGCTGGAGAAGGGGCCGCAGCCCAGCGTGGACGTGCGCACCGGCGGCCCGATCGGGATGGTCTCCAGCCAGCTGATCGCACCGGGGCTGACGATGATCGGGGCCCGGTCGGGTGCCCGCTACGTCGAGCAGGTTCCGGCGTACCTCAACAACCTGCACCGCCTGGGCCTGGTCTGGTTCAGCCGCGAGCCGCTGCGCGACCCGATGGAGTACCAGGTGCTCGAGGCGCAGCCCGACGTGCTGGCCGCGATGCACTCGGTGAAGTTCGCCAAGGTCGTGCGTCGCAGCATCCACCTGACGCCGTTCGGCGAGGACTTCTGCCGCACCGTGCTGGTCGATGAGCAGGCCGCCGGGCAGACCTTCCCCGAGCACCAGGCACCGCCCGAGGCCCACAACGGCGAGCCGTCGGGGGAGTAGGTCTCCGACCTTCTCACTGCGGTCTCGACACGCCGGTCGCGCCTTCGCGAGCCCAGGCGCGCCGCTGCTCGACCTGCTCGCCGACGCGGCCTCGCACGCTCGGCCGCTGGCTCGGACGCCCCCCGGCTCCCCTGCTCGCTGCGCTCACAGGTGACCCGGACCCCTGACCACGCCCCCGCCCGGGGGGTGGCCAGGGGTCGGTGCTCCCTGAACTGCGGAACGGCTCTAGGACTGGTCTGGAGACGGGTCCTGCAGGGCCGGTCCGCCCGCTCCCTCCACGGGCGGCTCGGAGAGCGGCGGCTCGGCGACCGCCATCAGGGAGATCGTGAAGACCGAGCCGCCGTACTGGCCCGGTCGGTAGGAGACGTCGCCGTTCTGCGCCTCGGCGAGGGTCCGCACGACGTAGAGGCCCAGGCCCGTGCCGGTGGCGACGGTGCCGGTGGCACGTGAGAACTCCTTGAACAGCTGGGCGCGGAATTCCTCGGATGCGGATGGTGTACGGCGCCTCGCCGTACTTGATGGCGTTGCCGAGCAGGTTGCTCACCATCTGCTCCAGGCGCAGCGGGTCGGCGCGGACCATCCGGTCGTCCTCGACGACCACCTCGACGTCGATGCCGTAGCGGTCCCCGGCCACCGACTCCACGACCGTGCGCGGGTCGAGCGGCGTGAGGTCGATGCGCAGGGTGCCGCGCTGGATCTGGGCGGCGGTCAGCAGGTCGGCGGTGATCGAGTCCAGCATCCGCGCCTGACGGGCGACCGAGGACATCAACCGCGCCTGCATCTCGGAGTCCAGCTGCTCCTCGCCGTCCCAGCCGCTGGCCTCCGCGATGCCGCAGATGACCGCGACCGGGCCGCGGATCTCGTGGGCGGTCGTGGCGATCGCGCGGCGCAGCAGGGCCACGTCGTCGGAGGTGGAGTCGAGGTAGACCAGCAGCGACCAGCCCGTACGCCGGATGGTGGCCCGGCAGGTGCCGCCCTCGAGCTCGACCTCGAACGAGGCGTCGGCGTCGAGACGGTGGTAGGCCACGAGCGTCGCGAGGTTGGGGGCGCTGAACCCCAGCGGGGTGCCGGGACTGGTCTTGTTGACCAGCAGCCGCTGCGCGGTGGTGTTGGCGTAGACGATCCGGAACAACGGCTCGTCGGCGAGCTCGAGGATGCCGACGGGCGCCATGCTCATCGCCTGCCACCACGAGATCGAGGACGCCGAGACGCCGCCGGGGGTGGAGGGGGAGCTCGGCGAGGCCGGGGCGGGGACGTGGCCGGTGGCTGCCCCGCTCGCGAGCGGCTGTGGGGACGTACCCGCACGCGCCTGGGGGTCGGCCTCGCCGAAGGTGGGGGGCAGGGGGGCCATGCTCTCGGAGGCGTCCAGCGGGGGGACGACCGACAGGGAGCGGGAGGGCCGGGGCTTGGTGCCCGCGGTCATGTCCCGGACGTAGTCGAGGATCGAGTCGAGCGAGGCGCCCTTCTGCACGTAGCCGTCGGCCCCGTTGGCCAGGGCCCGCTCGGACATCTGGGTGGCGCCGAAGCCGGACAGGACGATGATCTTCGCGCCGGGCACGGTGCGGCGGATGGTCGGCAGCGCCTCGAGGCCGTCCATCACCGGCATCGACAGGTCGAGCAGGACCACGTCGGGGTGCTCGGTGCGCACGAGGTCGATGCCGGCCTTGCCGTCGCCGGCCTCGCCCACGACGTCGAACCCGCCCCGGTTGAGGGCGAGGCGCAGCAGGTCGCGCAGGTCAGCGGTGTCGTCGATGATGACCGTGCGAAGCGGTCGCAAGCGGGTGGCGGGGCTCATGGTCATGGCCTCTCAGGGTCCTTCTGATGCGGTCGGTCGTCGCCGGGTCCGGGGTCGACCGACGGGGTCGGTGAGGCGTCAGCGCCCACGGTGGCGGCGCTGCTGCGGACGAGGTCGAGGGCGTGGTGGCTGTTGCCCAGGAGGTCGGTGATGATCCGGCTCGCGGCGTCGATGGAGACGGCGAGCGACTCCTGGGCCCGCTGGTGGTCGTCGAGATCGAGGGCCATCTTGGCCACGACCAGGCCCTGCAGGACGGTGTCGTTGAGCTCCAGGGCCTGCTGCTCGCGCTGGCGCAGGTCCTGGAAGAGCTGGGCGCCCTCCATGAGCGAGGAGTAGTTGCGCCGCAGCGTCCAGTAGTAGACGCCCACGACCGCGCCCACCACGTCCCACAGCGAGAGCGGCCAGTCCCAGGCCTCGCGCATGGCGTAGCCCTGCGGGTCGTCTATGCCCAGGGACGGCAGCGCCATGTGCACGGCATGGATGCCGTGGTGGACGGCGCAGGAGAAGAAGATGGAGGCGGTGGCCGCACCGAGCGGGTTGCTGCGCAGCTGGCCCGACCGCGCGAGCGGGACCGTGATCGCCAAGGAGATGAGCAGGTAGGCGACGGTGATGATGCCGTTGCAGAGCATGCCGATGACCCAGGGCTCCATGGCCGTCACCTCCTCCTCGTCGTGGTCGGGTGGACCGGTCGTCTCGTGCGTGCGGGTGGGCTGCTGCGGGGGGTGGTCGGGGGCCGTGGGCTCATCCGCCGGCCCCGCTCAGCGACAGCACCAGCAACGCCAGGACCGACACGACGGCCGTGGTGGCCGCCCCGCGGTGCCAGTCGACCCACGCCGGCAGCCGGAGACCGGCGTACGACGTGGGTGGACGGGCACGCAGCAGTGCTGCGCACGCGGCGACCGCCCCGAGCTCCCACGCGGCGGCCGCGAGGTCCCAGGGACCGACCGGCTCGGGCGTGGGCATCAGGCCCAGGGGCAGTCCCCAGGCCCGGGTGGCCGCCCACAGGACGACGCACCCGAGATTGACCGCCACCCCGGCCCGCAGCAGGGCGGGGGTGACCGAGCGCAGCGCGAGCGTGGTCCAGCCGAGCTGGGCCAGGATGAAGGCCGGGGTGAGGTTCAGCTTGATGACGCGAGCGAAGGAAAACACCACGTCTTCCGCACGAACCGGATTACCGGAATGGAATTTCGCACCATCGCGCAGGGTGAAGGTGATGGTGCCGGCGTCGAGGTCCCAGGCGGCGTCGACGTCCTTGACCCTGCCGCTGGTCTCGGCGTTGTAGTCGGTCCACACCGCGTTCAGCCGCGGCTCGTCGCCCACCAGGATGGTCTCCACCGCGACGCGTACGTCGCGCTTCTGCCAGCGGTACATCAGCAGCACGCGGTCGCTGGCCACGAGGTCGGGCACCTCGACGGTGACCGTGAGCGCGTCGGCGTCGAAGGTGCCGTCGACGCCCGTCACCACGGCCGGGTCGGGGTCGACCGACGGCTCCGCGCTGGGCTCGTCACTGGGCTCGTCACTGACCTCGGCGGAGGGATCCGTCGTCGGGTCTGCGCTCGTCGTCGCCGACACCGTCGGGCTGGGCTCGTCGGCGGCGGTCTCGGGCGAGCGAGCCGCACCCGGCCAGAGCCGTCAGCAGGAGCGGGACGACCGCGGCGTACGCCGTGCGCTGGAGTCGCATGTCCTCACCATGCCACGGATCTACCGCCCCAGGTCATCGTGCCCCGCGCCGCGAGGACGACGAAGGCCCCCTGACCTGGTGATTCAGGTGAGGGGGCCTCTGCGCGACGGTGGGCGATACTGGGTTCGAACCAGTGACCTCTTCGGTGTGAACGAAGCGCGCTACCACTGCGCCAATCGCCCGTGCGGTGGCCGACTGTAGCGCATGGCGGACCGCTCCCCCGCATCGGCATCGACGCACGGATCCAGCCGTCCCGAGACAGGTGCTGCGGCCACGTCGGCCACGATCGCGAAAACTCCTGAAGGTCTCCGCGTCATGAGCCGATGGGAACGGCGTCCCCTCCACAGAGACGGCCGCCCGGCCGCCTCCCGGGACCATCCAGGAGGACCGATGCCGAACCACTCCGAGCCCCTGCGCAGCGGGCCGCTCACCGTCCTCGTCTCCGAGGTGCGAATGACCTGCCTGGAGTCGCCCGGCGAGCGCGGCGGTCAGCTGCCGGTGTCCATGGTCTACGACCCCGAGGACCCGTACGCCGTGGCGCTGGTCTTCCACGCCTCCGACGGCGACGTGACCTGGATGGTGGCCCGCGAGCTGCTGGTCACCGGGGCGAACAGCCCGGTCGGTGACGGTGACGTCATGATCTGGCCGGCGCTCACGGCCACGCTCGAGGAGGCTGTGGTCATCCGGCTGCAGGCGCCGTCCGGCCGGCTCGTCCTCCGCTTGGAGATGGCCGACCTCGACGACTTCCTGGGGCGCTCGCTCTCACTGGTGCCCTGGGGCACCGAGTCCGCCCACCTGGACCTCGACGCGCTGGTCGAGGACCTGCTGCAGCCGCGCGGCTGATCCGACCGGAAGACGGGTCAGAGGGAGTACCCCTCGGGCTCGCGCTCGGCCCACGTCGCCGCGGCCGCGCGCGTGATCGGGCCGGGCTCCGCCCAGGTGCGGCCGTCCCAGCGCAGCACCGGTTGGACGTCGCGCGTGGTGGAGACGAGGAACACCTCGTCGGCCCGTGTGGCCACCTGCCCCAGCGGGGCATCGACCTCGAGGCCACCGCACCACTGCAGCACCAGCGCCCGCGTGACTCCGGCCAGGCAGCCGCTGGCCAGGGTCGGGGTGCGGAGCTCGCCGTCGACGACGTAGAAGATGTTGGACCCGGTGCCCTCGCACAGGTCGCCCACGGTGTTGGCGAAGACGGCCTCGTCGGCCCCCTGGGACTTGGCGTGCGCCAGGGCGATGACGTTCTCGGCGTACGACGTGGTCTTCAGGCCCGCCGTGGCGCCACGCTCGTTGCGCGGCCAGGGGACGGTGACGATCGCCGCGCTGGGCGCGGTCGGCGGCATCTCGTCAGCGACGACGGTGATCGTCTGCCCCTCGTCCCCGCGACCGCTCCCCATGGGCGCCGGCCCCCCGGTGACAGTGATGCGCAGCCGACCCAGCGGCAGGTGGGCCGCGTCGAGCACCGCGCGTACGCCGGCGAGGACCGCGTCCCGGTCCGGCGCGTCCAGCCCGAGGCCGGTCGCGCTGCGCTCGAGCCGGTCCAGGTGCGGGCCGAGCGCGAACGGACGACCGTCCACGACCTTCAGCGTCTCGAAGACCCCGTCACCGACCGTCAGCCCGTGGTCGGTGACCCGGACGGCCCTCGCGTGCGGGTCGGGGAGCAGGGAACCGTCCACCCAGGCGTGCATGGGCGTCACTGTAGGGCTCGCCGGACAGGGCCGCAGACACTCCTCCGGGTGCTGCTCCGGGGACTCCGTTCGCACCCACGAAACGCCGAGGACACCTGGATTTGGCGCGGTCTGGGGCATGGGCTACTGTTCCTGTCGTTCGCCGGGAAGCCCCGGAGGAACAAGCGGACGTAGCTCAGTTGGTAGAGCGCAACCTTGCCAAGGTTGAGGTCGCGAGTTCGAGCCT
>LULW01000044.1_pt1 | contig 34336 bp, 44 predicted proteins | sample 729531 | NCBI WGS metagenome assembly LULW01 (sample SAMN03860279, study PRJNA289734) | marine metagenome | biome: seawater column; feature: ocean; material: water; isolation source: Red Sea water column Station 108 - depth 10m | place: Saudi Arabia: Red Sea | collected 2011-10-15 | depth 10 m | reverse complement strand
ATATTATTGCTTTGATTGATTTCTCGCCCATGTAGATCTCAGTTTGGCCTTTGCCTTTCCAACACTGGTATTTCACATTTGGACTATAATCTCTTTCCGCTGTTCTTTTTCCTCTTAGGCATTTAGCCATGCTGTCTTGGATTCTGTGTTCTTTTATCTCGCCATTCACGAACATCAATAAGGCTACGACTGTCTCTATCATTAGTTTCCGTTCTTGTAGACGATCTCTCTGTCAGCGTCTTTTAATTTTTCGATTGATTCTTGTGCTTTTTCCATTTGCTCTTTCAAGAACTCGATGTTTACTCTGTTATTTGCCATGTCGTCTAAATGCTTTTGCATTCTTTCGACAGACTTGTATAGGTCTTCAATTAACATGAACTGTTCTATGTCTTGTGAACTTTGACCTAATTCTCCTCTTGGATACCTAATTCTGAAGTCTGTGTTCTTTGTGACTTCATTGTGTAATCTTTGATCTTCGGCAGTCATGTCTTTTTCTAATAAGACTGACTGTGTTTCCAACTTGTTAAGTCTCTCAACAACGCCGAAATATGCCCACACACCAACTGCTACCGCTCCTATGATGGAGATAAGATTACGCATTGGCATCGAGATAGATGTTGAATCACTTATTTTCATAATAGTAGTATTTATTGAGTATTACCGGAATCTTCGTAGTACTTCTTGTACTCTTCTAGCAGGTTGTTGGTTTCTTGCAGTTTCTGTCTGATCTGTGCGAAGTTCCTAGCCAGCACCTGGAAGTCCTTGTCCGTGATTCCGAACAGCACGGGGTCTATGCCGGCCTCTTCTAGTTTCTTGAACACTTCATCTGCGTTTGCAGAAGTGATTATGATCCATTTGATCTCTTCCATCTGCAACGGTGTAGGCATCTCGTAGTTCAACTTCTCTCTTGGTTTTTCAACTGAGAATATCTTGATCTTTTTCTCACCGCCTATGCTACAACCTGTCAGTAAAAGGATAAATGCTACGGCTAATATTTTATTGATGTGGTACATAATTCGGATTTGCTAGTGCTGGGCACTCTGGGTTGATTTTTGATTTTAATGTTGCTTTCAATTCTTCTTCTGTGTGTTCGGCACCTGACGCCAACTCAATACATCTCGCGGCATTCTTGCCACCTTTGTTTATAATCCTTTCAATTGCCTCTGTTCTTTTAATTGCAAGTTTACCTATGTCTCTGTTTTTCTTTGTGAATCTTTGGTCAAGGTCTTCTAGATCTTTTTTGAAAGTGTTTATTAGAATGTTAAGTTTTTTATTGCTTTCCATAATGGCTTTAAAGTCTGCTTTTTGTTGCTCTAGTAATTTTGTTTGATCTTCTATAGCCGTTTCCAGTTTAAGTTGATTTGCCTTAAGTGTGGCGTTGTCTGCCCTCAATTTCATCACATAGATCCCTGCTCCTGCGATACCTGTGATGAGCAACATGGTAATAACCATTCTTATTGAACTAAACATAATATACGTATTTATTGAATTAAACCAGGCTTGTAGACAGTCTTGCCGTTTTCTTTCATGGCTGTAAGGACACTTTTACGATTAGCGTCGTGTTTGTAAGATACGTGAACCCATCCAGAGTCAGGTATACCCGGTGTATAAAATTCTAAAATTAATTGATCGAATTCGAGATTTTCTTTGATAAAATTTGCAACATCATAGTTTGCGGTTCCAGGACATTCTATGTCCACCGCTTCACCTTTACAATGCTGTGATTTGCTTGATCCACCAACCGCTTCATTCAAAGCTGGTCCTCTGTATCCTGAGTTGATAACCGTGACTCCAAAGTGATCTCTTACAGGTTGCACCACATGAGCAAAAAGCATTTTTGCATTTTGCAAATGGATAGGACTAGGATTGTTATCTAAACCTTGCCTGATTGCGGTTTGGCTTTTAGTAAATTCTTGTATCGTGAAATTTTTGCTTAATCTTACCATCCACTCTTACTTAACAGAGCAGACTGGTCACCCTTGGTGAAAATGAATTTGTTTTCATTAGTTTTGGTAATATCATATGGACCAAAGTATTTGGTAAGATGTGTGCATTCTGCAATGGAATCCATATCTATCTTGAATGCTTTTGCTTCTTTCATAATGTCATCTGTGGATCCAAATTTATGTATTTCAAATTTTAATTCGTGTCCGGCACCAGATTTTTTCACAGACATTATGCTTTCGTTTATTTTGCATTCCATCATATCATAAAGATCAAAGAACTTCCTTGCTTCGCTTACTTTCATCTCATTTACTCTTTGTTCGTACGCTTCTGGCGTAGTCGGAATAGTCTCTTCCATAGTTCCTGCGGAAACCATTGTTGGATTTACACCTTTGTGGTATGTGTATTCAAATTCTTCAATATTAGTAAGTTTCTTTAGATCTTCTAAAAATCCAGCTATTTGTTTTATTACTTCTGGCTTTCTAGCAAACTCTACAAACACTCTGTGTTTACCATCTTCAAGTGTGCCTGGTGTAGCGTCAGCGTCAAGGATTGAATTGTAACCAACTTCAGCAAACCTTTCAAGATCTTTTGCTGGTGCTTGTCCATCCACAACAAAGCCAAGAACAAGTATGTTCTTGTCATCGCCCATTTTTGATTTATATTGGTCAATAGAAAAACGTGGACTTACTACGCCTTCTAGGTCTCCAGCTTTTAATCCTTCGTATATTTTCATTAAATGTCTAATCCAGTTTCAGCAGTCTTGGGCATATCGTCCTGTCTTTCTATTTCGTCCTGGCCGTGTTTGATATTTCCTATCAATTGTTTTGGCATCTTAATTTCAACGACCCATATGTCATGTGCATCAATTTTGCCTTTAGTGGTGCCTGGTCTGTAATCTTCAGGTCCCTTGATCTTTCTTGGTTTCAATAATTCGTCTTTTGCATACGTCACCTTACAACCTTTGTCAGTCAATCTCTTTCCACCTGCAGGATCTGGCATTTTTTCTAACGGCCACATGAATGAACAAGTGACAAAATGTCTCGAGTCATTTGGACCGGATAGTAATTCTCCATCTTTCCAGTTAGCAAAAACATATACATCTAGTTCGTCCACGACTCTCTCGAAGTCCTTCAATATGCCTAAAGTAGGGCCTACCGAGTATAACGATTGTACGTTTTTGATTATGTCTAGGACGTCATGCATAGTTCTTATTTATCCTAAATATCTGTGTTGTAAAATATGCATACTTAATCTGGAAATTTGATAGTAAGTATTTGTACATGAGTCGACAAAGACACATCAAATCACAACCAACCACAAACCACGAGGAACCTTATGTTATCATCAAACGGGCTACAAATGCGACCTTTATTTCAACGCAAACTATGGAAATTAATGAGGAAGAAAAGAGTGTACGACAAAAGAGTAAGATTGTATATGCAGAATCAGGCCTGGCTTAAGATAAGGAAACAGAAGGACAGACGTAGGCGTAGGGTGTTGATGAGAATATGGAAGGCCAATCAACTTGCTATGCTAAAGCGAATGTACAATCAGTCTATTTGATAAACTGATCTAACATTTGACCATAGGCCTTGTAGAAGTGTTTGTATAGGGTTTCGTATGCAATATGGTTGACCAGGTTCGGCTGACCGGGAACTTCACATTTCAATACCTCTTTATTGATAAGGTCCAACACCACGCCCGATTTCAAGATCTTGCCTGGACCACATTTTTTCTTTGACAGTTCCACGAGCTCGTCGTAGCCGCCTTTGGCGTTGAAAGTGTAATTCACAATCAAGAATCTTTTTTTATTGTGTTTACTGCCCATTACTTAATCTTGCTAATTTAATCATAACACTTGCTAGATTAATTTCAGGATCAGCAACAAATGAATGATCAACTAGCCCCTGCTTGATAATCAGCACGGCCTTGTCTTGTGCTTCTTCGTTTTTGGATATGATATCCAAGTTGTCATACAACCATCTGTATATCTCTTCACACTCCTCTGGCCTCGCTTGGGCACATACAAGTTTCCTTGCTTCGTTTATTTTGCCTTGTTTGAACAGTTCAACCATCTGTAGTCTATAATCTTGTTGTCCTGAATCACCCGACTGTGGTGGCATCAGTTTACCGTCTCTGCAATTCTGTTGTATCATGTTGATGCATTTTCTTAGGTCCGGATATGACGCTTTCACATACGTGTCTAACACTTCTATGTCTGGTTGCATCTGTTCCGCAATCAGTATCTCTGCTGTCCTTGCCGTGAATTCGTTCTTGTCAATTGTTTCCATATGGAATCCTTGGCATCTGCTGTGAAGTGCTGGAATAACTCTGTTTGGATAATTGCAAGTCAAAATAAATCTCGCTGACGTGTGATACATCTCCATCACACCACGCAACGCCGCCTGTCCGTTTGGTGACATGTAATCTGCCTCGTCAAGCAACACATACTTGTATGCACCAAATGGCATGATCTGCACAAATGAATTGATCTTCTCTCTTACAGTGTCTACCGAATTTTCTCGCGAAGCATTTATTTCTAGTATGTCATAACTGCTGACATCTAGTTCTCCAAACAAAACTTTTGCCAGTGTGGTCTTACCCACGCCAGGTGCACCACTCAACAACAGATGTGGAATCGCTTTGTCATCGATCCATGTTTGTATTTGTTTTCTTTGTGCCTCATCTCGCACAACATATTCTTTAAGTGTTTTTGGTCTATATTTTTCTACCCAAAGTTCTTTCATTATTCATAGCCTTTGATCTTTTTATATGTTTTGTGTAACACATAGAACCATAAACCGTTTATGCTAGGCTCGATCAAAGCAACTGCACCTGCCTCCCACAAATTTGCCCCTGTCATTACACTTACAACAGTCATTGCAATTATAACATGACCAACGGTATAAATCAAAGCTAATCCTACACTGGAACTAGTTAATAATTTTTTGATTGCCCCTTGTATGCCTGAGGTGAATTCTGTCATTTACGTAACCACTTCCTTGCCGCTTCGATTGGATTTTTCAAACCTTCATAGGTGTTATCAATGAATTTGATATGTTTGCTTAACTTGATGTTAAGGTCCTCTATCGTTTTTTGCAACTTATCAATTTTGTCGTTTAGTTTCTTAATGTTTTTTTCGTTTGCCATACCGCTATATTACAGCAGATTCTTTGGCTTGTCTATATAATTGTTCTGCGGCCATGTTTTTACCTTTGGCCTCTGTCTGTATGTCAAAGTGTTCGCCGAAACTCAATGCCCAATCATTTACCTTTCTGTTTGGTAAAAGATCCGAGTGTGCCCGTAATTTCTGTTTCTTGCAACCTCTTTCCAACAGCATCTTGATATCATGCATTTCGGAATGCATTTTGTCACCAAGTCCTGCAGGCGCAAGATGTTCATCTCTGGAATATGAATAATGTAGGGTAGGCCTCACGCCACGCCAACTATCTATGACTCTCTTCACCCTGTCGTCATTGGGTTGTATGTATTCTTCTGCACGTATCCAGTGGTGATGTATGTCAAGCACTAGGGCAATCTCTTTTGCCACTTCGAGAGTGCTTTCAAGACCATGCCCCATCTCATCATTCTCTATTGTTATGAGATTCCTTGCTTCTTGAGATAATCTCGGGAACTCTTTCAGTAGTCCCTCCGGCCCACGTTTGCCGGATATGTGTATGTTGATCTTGCAACCATCATGCCAGGTCTTGCCATATCCCATCCAACGTGCCATGTCAACATGATATTCGAATTCTTCAACGCTTCTTTCAACAATGTCTGGCGTGACACTAGAAATGCAACAGAACTGTCCAGGATGGAAACTTACCTTTACATCCAAGCGTCTGGCCGCTTCGCCCACAGGGGCAAATATTTTCGCACAGTGATCTTGTATCTCCTTGCGTTGCCACCATGCCTTCCAGTTCTTTTCTGTGTAGCCTTGAAGCATCTCACTGCCTAGCCGCACCATTCTACGTTCGGGTGGTAGTGACCCCACACGTTCAACCATCCTCTTGGCCGCCGCCGCGTTGTGGTTCATTATGTCCCACTGTCTCTGCTCTGCATCTTCTGGATGTTCTCTCAACCAACGCATGGTTGTGGATCTGCCATTTAGATCTCTATCCTTGGCATTTACTTTCATTCCGCCAAATTCAGACTCATCATTGAGCCATTTACAACAAAAACCTATACGCATATGAATATTTTAACACAGTCTGTTAAGATGTCAATCATTATCAGCATCACAAAATGTCGCCCATTGCTGAGGTAGATCACTGCATTTCAATCTGAATCCATAATCTCTGTCAATGTCTCTGAGTATTTTGTTGGCTTTTGCCATGCTTAGGCCTACGTCTGCTGGTATAAGCAAAGCATCCATTTCAACTTCTTTGTTTTTCTTTGCGGCCTGTACTCTGTGCCAGCCATCCGTTAGCAAATAATATCCGGAATCTTTTATAGGAGTAACCAGTATAGGATTATAAGGAACACCTTCTTTGGCCAGTTTATTGATCCAGTATCTTTTTTCTTTATTGAGAGGACGCACCACCCCTAGTCCCATTTCCGCCATGGTAACAAGTTTGTCTATAGGAACATTTTTCCTAATTAATTTAGTTTTTTTAGTCATTGCCCGGAAGAGATGTCATCTGTTGCATTCCGCCCGTGTTGACATATCCGGCTGTGTGTCTGTTGAAGTCAGGCTCTTCATCTGAGACTAACAGGATGTCATTCTCGTCAATCATTCTTACTTCTAGTTCAATACCGATGTCACCCGCTGATCCTTTTTCTTTTCTTTTTACTTTGAAAGCTCTAGACCATCTTCCATGTGCAACCAATATCCATTGACCGACTTTGACGTCATCTTGTAGCCTACCAACTGCGTATACCTTGCCCCATCTAGGGTGTATGCCTTCTGCAGTTCCGTCATCGTCAACTAATATTATACCGCCTTTGGATTTTGTTTCTCCAAAATGCATATCGGATACAAGCACTCTTTTCTTCAAAGGTATGATGTCGTTCTCAACAGTGTATTGCTTACCACCGTCGCTACCGAATCCTTTTGCCTGTGCTGATTTTATATCCATCTTAGTATTATTGTACTAGATTTATTCTATACCGTCAAGTGCTTCGTCTATGCCTTTTTTAGGTGCGACAGTTTTTTCTTCTACTTTAGGTGCCGCTTTTGGTGTTGCGACTTTTTTTGTTTCTACCGCTTTAGGGGCTGGTGCAACTTTGTTGACAGGTGCTGGTTTGGCCCTCGCTGGAGTGTCGTCAACTTTGCCTCTTGGTTGCTCGTAATACTTTCTGATCACTGTTTCTTTGGGTGTAACTATTTGTCCACCTTTTCCTAGAACATCGCCTCTTGCATTGACATTCATATTACCAACTGCTTGAACGCTTTCGTTGGCTGATCTTAATTTTTCTATATCGACCATCCTGCCTTGCATGGTTCTGTATAATTTTCTTCTTTGTGCCATAATATTAAACTCCTATATAATTACTTATCATCTTAAAAACTCGGTGATATCTAAATTGTACAACAACGGATTAATCTTGTGTACACCTATCAAGAAAAGGCAGAAACTTGCCACACTCGATCCTCTGCCAACTCCCCATACCACGTTGTTCGCTCTTAGAGTGTCCACGAAATATATCAAGAACTGCAAAACACGAACAAATTTCTTTTTCTCAAAAAGTGAATATTCTGTTTGCACTCTCATTTTTTCTTCGTCATTCTGACATTTGTCCAACAACCACTGTAACACATTTATTTGGTAATACTTTTCTGGCATGTGCCAGTCATTGATATTTTTATTATCGAACTCCGACAAAGTTTCCCTGCCTGGCAGTGTATTAATTGTTGGCAGATCTAAACCAAGTTCTTTGAGGCTTGATGTGTATTTTTCAACATCATCAAAGAAAAGTTTTGAAATGTCAAATTCTGGATTATTGTATAGTAAATCTATTGCGTCCTGTTCAGTGAATGTGCAGTCACCGTATTCATTTATCTTTATCTTTTCCGCCATTTAATACCTTTGGGTCGAACTTGAATATTTTAGCATGATCTTCGTGCTTGTTGTCAACTGGTATTTGTCTACTGGTGCCCCAACTAAAGTGTCCTGTGTATATGCCTTTTTCAAATTCTTCGTCATAAGTTGCCGTGTCCGGTCTCAACCACCATGGGTCAAAGTTCGAGTATTTGTCTGAGAACCAGTCCGGAGCATCTAATAGTATAAGCTCTTTGCTGTCTTTGTCAACCGTGTAGGTAATACCATCTCCCTGCCAAGACGAAAGTTCAACAAAATTGATTGTCATCTTGCTGTCTAGTATTGCATTTGCTTTGCAGAAACACACAGACGCCATAATCTGATCATAAGGTGGCCTGGGAAGTTCTATGAATCTATTGTTACTAGATTTCTTTAGCACGTGGTATAACTTCTCTTCTCTCCACGTTGTGATTGTGTTCGCGAAAACTAATTCGAAAAGATTCTTTAATCTATCAAAGTATTCGGTTTGCTCTTTTAGGTTTGCTGTGTGTGGAGTCAGGGAAATTTTGACACTGTATTCGTTACCAAACAACTCACCGTCTACTATTATTATCGATTTGAATTTTGTCTTCCAGGAAAATTTATTTGACATCAAGACTATTTACTATTCGATATTTACTAGGTCTCCAAGGTCTGGTTCGTTCCTTAACTTCTTATTATTTTTGTGCCAAGCCTCAATACGCCTTTCTCTGATTGCGTTCTGATAGGTTAAAAGTGCATGTTGAAGTTGTGCCAACATTTCTGGATTCCTGCCAAATCTTTTTGCTGTGTTTACTTTCCTGCTTAATTCTTTGATTCTTTTGGAAATGTCCTCGTCTGACATGTTTCCTATTTCTTCTTGTAGTGGGTGGAAGTACATACTCCTCCTTATCTATTAGATATAGATTTTGCCTATCTGATGCATCAATATTGTTGTGCCACCATCCGGAGTAAGGAATTCATACAAGAATCTTTTATTGTCTGGAAAAGTAATTGTATCTGATGATCCGTCTCCGCCTGTCACATTATCGGCCACCAATACGGCGCTTGGTATTGTCAACGTGTGTGCGACATTGGTGCAAGTGATATCTAATATAATCCTGCCAAGTGAACCACTGGACGGAAGGTTAGTGAACGATAGTGTTACAGATGCATTTGTTGTGATTGTTTGGTAATGTCCGTTTGCGTGGTTAAGTGTAATCGAGCCACCTGTGGTTCCATGTGCGTACACAACCTCTGAAGTGTTTTTGAATTTTGCTTGTAGGACTTCATTGTTTGCAAAATTACTAGATGCATTCAATGATGCCTTGTTAGTTTGTAAGTCCTCTATTTCAGATTTGGCCTCTGTAAAATTAGTTTGTATTGCACTAAAATTATCTCTGAATCCTTGTGATGAATTATCTTGTCCTGCAGTAGGGAAAGTTCCATCTACGTTGCCTGGTACTATTTTACTTGCCATATATTAAATTCCTTTGTTTCTAAATACTAGATATTTATCGTTGGATCTCTCCACCTTGATTATTGTGCCTTCTGCAGGAACTTCTTTGGTAAATGTAATTGTTGTTTTCTTGTTGGCTGTGTCATGTGATAAAGTGGCACCTAGCTCATGGTCGGCAGATCTTAATGTGCCGTCAACTGTGAGATAGCTAGGTACAACATTATTGTCCGCTGTCACACCTTTACCGACTGATACGATGTTTGCTCCTTCTTTAAGCAATATGTCTTCTTCATGGACAATTTCGTTAAGCGTAAATGTTGTAGTTGAACCGTCTGCTGTGAAAGTTTCTGGAGACACAATACTCTTACTGACAAGATATCTGTCTATTGTGAATTCAATATTTTTAAAATCAAGGTTTTTGTCTTCTATCCTTTTCTTTAACCTACCACTGGTACCAGGTTTACAAAAGCATATTGGAACTGCCATGACGTACCCCAATGGTGCCAAGCCACCAACCTGTGTAGTCCTCATCCATAAAGGCAGATAATCGTACTCCTTGTGTCCCAATGATTTCATTCTTGTTCTCATATTTGCAACTGCATTAGGATATAAATGTGTGATAAATCCTAGGTCAGCTGAAAGTTGATTTGCATATCTTACTTTGGATCCTGAAGTGCTGAATGATAGACCACCGTCGGTAGTCACCTCATACACATCATAATCTGTGGTGGCATTTGTGCTGGAAGCCCTTGGACCTATCATTGGTTTAGCCACGGCACTCCTCAATTTTATAGAACTGGACACAGATTCATCTTTGCCGTTTACCAAATTATCTTTTATTTCAACGTATACAACTTCATATTTTACAACACCGTCTTCTTTCGCCTGTGCTGTTTTGATATCACCAAAATAAAGTGTTTTTGATGTATGGTTTTGTTCCATCTGTTGCTGGAACGTAGTCAAGGTCTGTGCCTGTAATCCTGCCATCATTAGCATATCTGGTTTCAGTTTCATTCCAAAGTTTGCATCTTCTGGTCTAAAAATGTATTCTGGAGAATTTATATTGGGATCTTGTGCTATACTGTAAAATATATTTTGATCTATAAATGATGTTGCCTGGCCAGACATGTTTCCATACTCTATCGAAGTGAATGGTATGTCTATGTTAAGCGTGAACTCTTTCTTAGTTGCCTCTGATTGGTACTGATCACTAACTGTGACTTCAAATGTGAAAGACCTTGTCGAGTCAGTAAAGTTACTAGGATCTATTGTACCGATTAAGTTTCCTGCTTCTGACAGTGTTATTCCTGTAGGCAGTGTTCCTGAAGTTACAGAATACGATAACACCCTGTTTGCTGTTTCTGTTTCTGCCTCTATTGCAAGTAGACTAGGTATGTCTGCTTTCAATGTGCCAATGATCGAAGGAGTTGTGAAAGATATACCTATGTCTATTTCTCCAACCACCTTCATTGTGAAAGTTCTTTCTGAGAATGTGTTTAGTCCTGTGGCTACCACCCTGTTAGCTCTTACGGTGAAAGTGAAATCAACTTCTACCGCTGATTGTCTTTGAAGTTTGCCGTATATTTCACCCGAATTTAAATCTATAGATAGTCCTGTGGGTAATGCTCCACCTGTGATGCTGTATTCAAGGTTTGCCTGCAATGGATCGAAATCTGATACATCTATCCTTATGACAACATTGTTGTCGTGTCTGAAAGTTCCGAGGTCCGAATCTGTAATGAACACAGGAGGTCTTCCTGTGTGTAGATCCATCGTTATTGAGTTGTCGCCTATTATTGTTTGGTCGATTGTGACATTAGAATTGGAAACTACCCAGTAGTCTGCCGAGTAAACAAAAATGTTGAAATTACGATCAACACTTGAAACGCCGTCTGTAACTCTCACAATGAAATCATAGTTAACAGATCTTGATTTGGATATTACAGTTCTGTCGTAAATGTTTTTAGCGTCTAAAGGATTACCACCGTCACTTGGTGTAAGTGCAGAATAATCTGGAAATGGATCAAAATCATATCCACCCTGTGGGCCGTAAGAATCATCAATAGCAAGTTGCACTATTCCAGATATTTTTCCTCCAGTTGTCATAGTTACTCCTGGTGGTAAGGAACCTTGTACAACCTCGTATACGAGATTTTGTCCTGCCGCTGTGTCTGTGTCTGTAGCAACGATGTCATATTCTATAAATGAACCGTCAAGCACTGTAACGTTACCTGTTACATCTGCCGTTGACAATGTGCTGTCACAAGTTGATGAACTGTCAGTGGTGTATACCGTTGACAATGGCTTGTTAAGCTGTCCCGCCACTGTTGTGAACACTGGCGAATCTGCGCCAGACACATCAAGTGTAAATGTTCTGTCTGTGATTGCGGATCCGGCCGTGGCTCGCACGACGAAGGTGTAAAGAGTTCTTTTGGCTACCTCAGCCGGAGTTCCTGTTAGTAAGCCTGTGGAAGTAAGAGACATTCCTGATGGTAGGCTACCTGCAATCAACGAGTATGTAATGGCCGTGGAATCGCTAGTATTCGCTTCAAGTTGTAGCGAAAACGCTGACTGCTCATCGATAGATGCCAGTTTTCCTGCTGTGGTTGTCCACACTGGTGTTGCCATTAAAATACTCCTTACATGGATATTTATTGGAGTATCAACGATTTATAGTGTGCGTTATAGTATGCTATTAACTATTAACTTACAGTGGCACTAAATGGAGTTGCTGGGTTGGCACCTGCCGCAACTCTCATGACGCCTCTGACATGATACTTGTCAGTGGCTATGTCAACTATCTCTAGATAGTCACCAACTATACCACCGGTAGTACCACCATTCAAAGTAATTGTATCTGATGCCGCAACTGTTGGAAAAGCTGTTACCGCCGTACCATCTTCATCTAGGTACAACATTATTCCAGCTATTGTGTTGTTTGCATCTGGAACTTTGATCACATAGTTTGATGTGTTTGCTACAGAAACTACAAATTTGTAAGTTGCCCCACTTCCTGTTGCATCTGGTAATGTTAATGTAACCAATGCGTTACCACCTACTTCACCAAGTAATAAAGTTCTACCTGCATGTTCTGCCACCGTGATTGCATCTGTGGCTGTGAATGTGTGTATCGCTGGTAGGAATGATCCTGTCAATGTAAGCTGTGAACTGATTGCAACTGCACCTGTACCCTGAGATGATATGTTAATGTCCGCGTCTGACGTATCACTCTGTATTGTGTTTGATCTTAATACACCTGATACTTCTATGTCAACTGCGTTTAATTCATTAGTAACACCAACAATCTGCCCACCTAGTGTAATTGAGCCGGTTCCGTCTGGAGTAAGTGTAATACCACCATTTGTGTCCGTCGCTGAAAGGACGTTACCATCTAATCTTAAATTATCAACATTTAGTTGTCCTGTTGTGGTCTGTGTGCCTGTTGCAGTGATAGGCCCTGTCAGCACAATGGCACCTGTACCTGCTGGATCGACTACAAAGTCGCCATTTGAATCTGTTGTAATTGTGCCGTCTGCTAATATGTTTAGGTCACCTATTGCAACTGCTCCACCAAGTGTAAGTGCACCTGTTGTTGTCAATGCCGCAACTGTCGTAGTTCCTGTGACATTTAAAGTTCCACCTACTGTGGCATTATTTGTGATTGCAGTGTTTCCTGTTGCAGTTATAGTTGCAAGTCCTGAAGATGAAATTGTCAAGTTTGTTCCATCACCTTCGATCTTCTCACCATCATCACCAAATACCATTCCTACGTTGTTAGGCAAGTTTACATCTGCTGTTGCTGTTAAATTAATATCTGCACCTGATGTCACTGTAAGGTCTGTGCTGTCACCTTCGATTTTCTCGCCAGTTCCAAATGTGATACCCACGTTGGCAGGAATCACAACATCTGTTGTGGCTGTCAACTCAATGGCATCACTTGATGATATTGTTAATTTTGTACCGTTACCTTCAATTTTTTCTCCGTCATCACCAAATGTCATTCCGATGTTCGCTGGCAGGTTAACATCTGCACCTGCTGTAAGGTTGATGTCACCAGTTCCTGTTGGATCTATTGTGATGTCTGCGTTTGAACCATTTGACACAATGTCGTTGGTTGTTACACTTGTTGCCGTGACGCTGTTGTTTACTACAACTGCACCTGTCAATGTAGTTGCACCTGTAACTGCTAAAGTCGAGCTTAATGTTGCGGCCCCTGTAACAGCCAAGGTTGAACTAGCCGAAACTGCTCCTGTCAATGTACTTGCACCACTAATTGACGCTGTACCATCAACCACTAGTCCTTCGTTAATGTTAATCGTGCTAGAGTCATCAGAGCTGATTGTTGTTCCAGCTATTCTTATCGCTGAAGCTACCACTCCACCTGTGCCATTTGGTAATAATACAATGTCTTCGTTTGATCTTGCTGATGTAATTCTTCTTCCGTTTACATCCAGATCTCCACCTAGTTGCGGAGTTGAATCCTCAACCAAGTCATTGGCTTCTGCTGTTGAGCCATATAATTCTGTAAAGTTGTCGTTTATCTTGTCAAATGCCGTTCTTAACGGATCACCTGTTCCGTCGTTTGCACTTGATCCTATGTTAATAGTCTGTTGCGCCATGTTTAAATCCCCTTTTTGCTATGATTATTTATTATTGATTTTATAAACCGAACGTAAAATTATACGTCCATGGATATTCTTTGGAATTTGAATACTGTGCTGTCGCTTGACGTGTTTGTTACCAATACTCTAACGTTTCCACCACTAACATCTGCTGTGAATGTGGTCAATGGTCCTGTGTAATCTGTTGTGGATCCAAACACACTGATGTAAGCATCTGATCCATCGTGTGTTACATTTGCTTCTACTACCTCGAATCTGCTATTAGTTGCATCTGTTATGGATATAAAGTACTTGGCACTCCTGACAGTGTCAGTAGCGAATGTGTTCATGACAGTGGTAGTTGAAGTGGCCACTGTTGTTGTGCCATCCACTAGATCCGAATTGTTTAATGTGGCACCAGCAGTAGCAAATGACAATGTACCAGAGCCGTCTGTCTTAAGGAATTGGTTAGTACTTCCATCTGATGTTGGGAAACTAAGGCCACTTATTTTTACAGTTCCAGAACTGTTTGCTGATAGTTCAAGATTGGCATTTGAAGAATTAGTCTTTATGGTGTTGTCATCGATAGTTATACCTTCTAGTGTAAGTGCTCTAGTTACGGTAAGTGTAGTAAAAGTCGCCGCCGCTGGCGTTGATGCACCGATGGTTGTCCCATCAATGGCACCACTGTTGATGTCCGCTTTGCCAATCACCACTGATCCTGTTCCTGATGGTGATAAAACCAAGTTGGAGTTGGAAGCTGTTGCTTGTATCTCGTTGTCAGTTATGTTGATGTTGTCATCTATCGTAAGGCTTCCCACGATCACTGATCCTGTGCCACCTGGGGTCAAACGAATGTCCGCATTCGAACTGGAAGAGATAGTGTTATCATTGAAGTTCAAGTTGTCCACCGTGACTCCACCACCACCAAATGTAACTGCACCGGTGACTGTTAATGCGCCTAGTGTGGACAATCCGTCTACTTGTAGTGTTCCTGTTGTACTTAAATTTTCATTTCCAAAACTGATAGCACCTGATGAATCGGTGATTGAGCCGTTTGCGAGTGTAAGATTACCTATTGTGGAACCTGAGCCCGCGGTCATTGTTCCAGTGGTCGAGAGGTTCTCATTGCCGAAACTTATGGCACCAGACGAGTCAGTGATTGATCCATCAGCAAGAGTTAGATTTCCAACCGTTGATCCAGATCCTGCTGTGATGGCTCCTGAAAATGAAAGTGTTCCAGACACTGACAAATCACCATCAACAACCAAACCGTCATTAATATTGATCGCTGTGGAGTCATCCGAACTTAATGTTGTGCCTGAAATTTTGATTGCACCGAAAACCACTGATCCTGTGCCTGCAGGCACCAGGTTGATGTTTTCATTAGACCTTGTACCGATTATTTCATTGCCACTAATGCTGATTGCGGGAAAATTCACAGCGCCTGAGCCAGCTGGTTTGAATATTAAATCATCATTGGTCCTGGTTGCCCTGATCTCATTTCCTGTAACCTGTATGCTTGTAAGGTCAAATCCTGCTGATGCGTAAATCTCGGTGAAGTTGGTGTTCACCTTGATCATCGCGTCCCGTAACGTATCTCCCGTTCCGTCGTTTGCGTTTTGTCCTACATTTAAAATTAATTGTGCCATATTCTATAATTCTATCAATCTTCTAACCACGGTTATTTCATGCGTGTTACTAGTATTTATTTGTCCTCTGAGCCTGACATTGTCACCACTTATGTCTGCAGTGATTGTTGCCAGATCAGAGCCAGTGCTACTTGTCCTTCCAGACACAGATATGTATGGATCTGTTCCGTCGTGTGTTAACCTCACATCAAGGGTCTCATAGTTCCCCAACGTGCCTCCGTTTGAGTCAGATATTGACATGTTGTAAAAAGCACCCCTGTGGGTAGTCTTGTCGAATGTGTCTAGTGTGGCGATGTTTGATGGGTTTCCAGCCGCCCTATCCAGGTGGACCTGCCATGCGACTATTGTTCCTGATGCTCTCGAATCTGCCAGCGTTGCTCTAACAGATGCATTGGATCCGTCAACCACTGTTTCCCAGTTGACTAGATTTGCTGTTGCTGAATCAGTGTTGATGCCAAACCTATGGTTATACGCATCCGTGCCGTCTGTGACCACCATGACTTCGTCAATGGCCGACTTGTCGTCGGTCTGGTGAGTCACTGCCACGTACAAGGCACCCTGTGTGCTTCCATGTGCGAATGAGTCAATCTCTGTGTAGGCCGTTCCGGATGGTTTAGCCAATGTTATCCTGTAGGCGTTTACCGTTGTGGACCCACCAGATGTTGACGATGCCTGTAATGTTGTTGTTGTGCTTGAATGAGATGCAGATAGTTCCAACTGTGCTGTGCCTTTACTACTGACCTGTGGCCCTTCTGACACACTTGCTTCTGTGCCGTCACTGATCACAGAGGCCTCCATGATACTTTTGCCGTCACTGGCCGAACCAATTATGATATAGTGTGCGCCTGCATCTGTGTTGGTGCTGAAGGTGTCTATTGTCGTGGCTGTACTTGAAACGGTCACAGCCGAAATCACTTTGACATCAGCACGTGGAGTTGCCGCGGATTGATCATCTGCCAGTCGTATTCTATAAAATCTTATTGTGGTGTCTGCAACAAGTCCAGTGGCTGTGATGACCACGTTACTACCTGATATGCCTGCCGTGAGAGTGAATAGCTTTTCTTTAGTGAAATGATCATTATAAACTGTAATAAAGGCGTCTGAACCATCATGAACCACCAATGCCTCTGCGTTCTGTGTTGCTGAGTTTGATGAACTAGTTGCACTAATGTAATATTTTGCTCCCCTATAATCTGCGTGTGCAAAACTGTCAAGTGTTTGTGTTTGTTCAGCCGGCGCCTTTAATCTAATTGCGTAGGCACTAACTGCCGTTGATCCACCAGAAGTGGAACTTGCTTTGACACTCACCGTGCCTCCTGAAATTGTAGCAGAAAGTTCCAACATGTCTGTGCCTTTTGTGCTGACATTGGGACCTTGGGATACAAAGACTTCTGTGCCATCTGTCACGACAGAAGCTTCACAAAGAAATTTCTCATCTGCACCGTTCTGTCCACAAACAACATAGTGTACAGCATCTGTGTCACTGGATTGGAAAGTGTCAAACGTTGTTGCTGTGCTCGACGTTGTAACATTTCCTATCACTTTCCTTGTGCTGTCGGTTGTTGCTTCGTCTGCTTCTGTGTCAGCGAATGCCACTATCCTGTTGACTACGACTTTGGTGCTACCACCTGCTGTTGCCGAACCTCTCAACCTGACACTGGTACCGTTTATGTCTGCGGTCAATGTTATAAGGCTGTTGTTGCCTGAGAAGACTTCATTGTACGACGTGATGTATGCGTTGGTGTTGTCATGTGTGACCAGTGCTTCTATGTTGCTGGTTTCACCTGTTGATTGATTCTTAACATTTATAAAATACTTTGCCGCGGCGTGTGGACCTTTTGTGAACGCATTTAAGGTAGTCACAGTGCTGTCTATGATTGACACATGAGTGATATCATGCACTAGTCCTAGTTCCCCCACATATCCTGTGGAGTCACTGTCACCAATACCTATCCTGTAGTATGCCAGCGAGTTGGATGCTGTGACTGATGATCCGTCACCATCTGTCAGCCTCAATCTAACTTTTGATGAGCTGTCACCTGATGTCACCACATCAGCGTCGTAGGTTGGGTGTGTGTCACCAACGTCTGTTCTCACAACTGCTGATGACGTAAGAAATGCATCATTGAAATTATGTAGCACTGAAATCTTTTGTGTCTCGAAACTGCCATTGGCAATGTCACGTGTTAAAACATGAAACATGGCACCATTGAATTCACTGGCAGTGAATTCTGCACCTGTCCTCTCTGCCGCTAGTATTCCCCGTGTTGTACCTTCAGCGACAACATGATCAATCTTGGTCTCGCTGTTGCCAGCAACCACTATGCCGTCTTCCGTCGCCACGCCCCCAGTGGTTGAGTCAGTTGTGTTGTCACCGATTCCAATCCTGTATGCGTTGGCAAAATTTGTTACAGTAGTGGAACCATCATCAACTCCTGTCAGTTTCAATTGTATGTTACCATCGTCAACCGCAACCTCAGCAGTCACGGGATCGAATTCCTCGTTCCTTACAACACCACTGTCCGATATAAATGCTTCGATACTACTGTCATCACTTGCCCCATGATTCACTGAGTATTTGTGTAATGCCAATCGATTGCCGTTCATGTCCTTGACCAATGTGTGATACCACACACTGTTGTAGGTTGATGAAGAAAATTCATCTAATATCTCTGTGGTCTCAAATCCTTGTTTCGAAGTCAAAATTGACACGTTGGCATCTGATTCTGTGGAAACCAGCTGTCCTATCGAAGTTGATCCCACAATGGCTATTGGTGTGCCTGATCTTGCTGATTCTGTGTCAGATAAAAGCACCCTGTACATTGTGATCCTACATGTTCCTGCTGTGCCGTTGGCGCCTCTTACTCTCACGTTGCCTCCACTAATGTCTGCTGTGAAAGTTGCCAGTGGTGTGGCTTCTGCGTTTGTGATGATAGTGTTAAATTCTGTTATGAATGCATCTGTGCCGTCGTGGACCACCAATAACTCCGTTGATGAAACTTCGTTGGTAGTGGTGTTGTTGATAGATACAAAATATTTGGCACCCCTGTATGATGATGCACTCCATGAGTCTATATTCGCCGCCGCCGAATCTAGATCCGCAACAACTAAAGTCTGTTGCTGTGTGTAAGTGGAGTCACCGGCCTGAGTGCCCGAAGAGTCATTGTCTCCGAGACCAATTCTGAAGAAGTGTAGTGTGTTGACTGCGGAGTCTGTAGAACCATCTGCCAACTTTCCTCCCGACCCAAGTAACCTTATCTTGTCTGTTGCCGATCTTATGTCTGTGGAAAGTTGCACTTCCTCGGCGGCCGAAGTCCTTATGATCTGAGATGAACCGGAGAATGCGTCAAATGTTGACCCGTCCTCAGTTCCCTGTGCCACGATGTGTTTCTGCATCTGGAACTCTATGGAGCTGTCTGCTTCCTCAAGTCTGCTGAGTGCGATGTACCATGCACTGTCGTACTTCGCCTGTGCGAAGTCGTTGATCATACTGGTTCCTGCTGTGATGGATTCATTTTCCCCTGTTGACAAGTTGGCGTCTATGACAACTTCGGAAGTGAAACCAACAGTGGCTCTGGCGTCCTCTATTGTTGATTCACTGAAAGAGATAGACACACCAGCGAAACTAAGGTTTCCGCTTCCATCTGTTTGTAAAAAATTTCCAGTTCCTCCGTCAGCGTTAGGTAGTTTAAGTCCGTTAATGACTACGTTTCCCGAACCGTTGGCTTCGAATTCCAGATCGTTGTTGGAGGTGTTTGTGGATATCGTGTTGCCTGAAAAAGTAATTTTGTTTGGAAGGACAAGTGTTGTGTAGTTTAGGTTGTCTTGATCAAATAGTCCTGTTGATGGATCATTGGCACCTATAACCACGTTATCTATTGTTCCTGAATTTAGATCTACGCCGTTGATCTCCACAGAACCTGAACCACTTCCTGACAGAACTAGATCTGCGTTTGACGTGGTGACCTTGATGACATTGTCTGTAAAATTAATGGTCGAGTCTATGGTCAGGTTTGCCACGTTCACAACACCCGTGCCACCTGGAGTAAGGTTTAGGTCAGCGTTAGAGCTGGTTGAAATTATGTTATCGTTGAACGTAAGATTGTCAACTGTTATGGAATCTGCAAATGATGTCGCGCCTGATACTGTCATGGAACCTAGTGTGGTCGTCCCAGAAACAGTTAGGGTACCTGTGGTAGATAAATTTTCGTTGCCAAAACTTATTGCACCAGATGAATCGTTTATGATTCCATTAAGTAGATCTAACTGACCAAACTGCGAGCCTGTGGCCGCTGATAGTGTTCCTGTTGTTGTGAGGTTTTCATTATCGAAACTTATTGATCCACCTATAGAATCAACAATGATTCCATCCTGCAATGACAGTGTTCCAAAAAGTGATCCTGATGCGAATGCTTTGGTGCCACCGAAATCAAATGTTCCTGTGGCCGAAAATGTGCCATCTACTATGACGTTTTCATTGATGTTCACAGTGCTTGAATCCGTGGCAGTGATGGTTGTACCTGAACTGAATCCTATGCCGTCTATAATGACTGAGCCCGATCCGCTGGGCACTATCTTTAGGTCGTCGTTGCTATTAACAGCCTCGATATTGTTGTCATTGAATCTTATTCCCGGGAACAGTATCGATCCTGTCCCACTTGGGTGTACGTCTATGTCTGAATCTGAAAGCCTGGCTGTTATGTTATTGCCCAAGAACTTGATATCCGATTGTACAACTGTAAGATTGAAGAAATCAGTGAAGTTGTTGTTTATCTTATTGCCGGCTTCATATAACGAATCACCGCTACCGTCATCCGCATTTACACCTACATTTATTATTTCTTGAGTCATATCGACTAATATTTAGCGGATTTTGTGTGTATGCATCAAGCGGCTATTAGCCGGTGCTTATTTTCACATCATTGCCTGATCTAAACAGTCTACCTGCCACTCCCGGATCGGAGGTCGGAAGGCTTGTGAAATCAATTTGTGAGCCATCTGCCGCAAGGTTTCCTGTGACCGAAACACCACCTGATGTGGTTTCAAACTTTTTACTGTTATCATGATAAAGTTCAACTGCCCCATCAGCAACACCCTTTATCATCGTTTCTGAACCACTATCCTTACCAATTATCACATTGTTGTCACTCTGCACATAAAGGCTTCCAGTACCTGTCTCTCTTATTATTGAATGACTTCCATTGTGGAATATCTTCAGGTCATCATTATCACCGAATCCTGCATAGTTGTCACTGGCACTGCCATCAGGTAGTGTTAAAATACCTGAGACTTTTGCTCCTGTTCCTGTGACCCTAAATGCCTCGGCAAGTCCTGCCGGTACCGTGAACGTCTGGAATATCAATTCGTTTGCTGTGCCGCTTGTTCCGTCGAACAAGATCTTTGCTCCTGATGTGCCGGCCTGCCCTAGGAAGTCTATGCCAGGAACGTTAGCGTTGTCTGTTCTTTGGATTTTAACAAACGGTGTTGCTCCTTGTACAAGTAGATTACTTAATATTTCTACCTCACCTGTACCAGATGCAGATATCAATAGACTATCGTTTGATCTTCCCGCTGTAATTTTGTTCTCAGCCATGGAGATTGTAGCATCACCTAGAGATGAATCACTGTCATCTTTTACAAGAAAAGTTCCTGTTACATTTGCTCCACTTCGTGTGACTCTGAATCTTTCGTCTGTACTTGAATCATCTCTTACTTTAAAAATAATTTCTTTGTTGACACCGTCAGTACCGTCCATGTATATCTTGGCTCTGACGTCACCGCCACTTGCTTGGAAATCAATACCAGGTGTGTTTGCGTCATTAGTTCTTTGTAGTGTTATGGTTGCAGTGGCCTGTTTGATGTGTAATGAAGTGTCTGGAGAATTGACAGTTCCAATACCAACCTGTCCGTCAGTGTCAATGATCAAGTCACCTGTTCCTGCCGTGACTAATTTTAAATTTGCGTTTGATCCTCTGGAAGTGATTTCATTGGTGACTATTTCACCTGCTGTTACCGGACCTGCCAACACAATACCACCTGTGCCGTTGGCTTCAATTGTGATGTCCGCATTGGTATCAAGTGAACTTATCGTTGTGTTGTTCAGAGACAGTCTATCTATCTCAACGATTCCTGTTCCGTTGGCGAATATTTTTACATCACCGTTGGTGTCTGCATTTGTTAGATTACCGTTTGATGATGTTGTGGCCGCCAAATCCGTGTAAAGTTCTAGAAAATTTTCATTGGCCTTAGTCATGGCCGTACGTATAGTATCGCCCGTTGCCGTGTTTCCTAGTGTTCCTGTGTCTATAATTTTTCTGGCCATATATTGGTTTATGTGTATTTATTAAATAATAATATGTTCATAGAAACACTCAAGACGATGAGATTGTACGAACGCCAGTCCAAACTAGGCATTTACCACACGTTCCACCGGAAAAACACAGTATACGTTTTCAAGTGTGATAATTGCGGAGTAACCTTTCTGAGGCCCAGGGCAAAGGTTGATCCTGATCGAGCATCAAATGATTACAAACACGTGTGTTCATATTGTGATACTAAAAAATACGCACAAAAAATTGGTGTCAAAATGAGAAAGGTATACCAGCTGGACGCGAGTTCAACAATGAAGACTTTATAGTCTCATCCATTTAATATCATCACGTTTGCCGTCTACCCATCTCTTGAGGTCTGCGTAGATACCAGTTTTAATGTTTGGTTGGTCAAAATACCATCTGATGAAAGTGTTACCGAATATGTATTCTTTCCTGTTGATAAAATAAAAATTTGTATCTGGAAACTTTCTAATAATCTGTCTTAACTGGAACATCCATTCGTATTTGAGATATGCCTTCATGCTTATACGTGAAGGATAGTTTATTGTGTTTTTGTAAATGTTATTCTGTTCTCTGCTGGGTCCGTCCATTTCCCACTGCCTTGCACCAAGTATGTCAAAGGCCAGTATTACAACGTTCTTTATTCCAGACTCCGCCGCCATGAGAACTGCACTCATACCTGATCCTCTGTTCATCGAAAAGTCAATGGTCCTAATTTTATTACCTCTCTTGATGTCACCACCTCTCCAGATCCTGTAAAGTTTAAGATTCTTTGGAGTGTCATACATCTCGTCTGCGTCACATATGTAGTTCCATTCACTGATGTCCTCAGGTCCGTGTATTCTTGATGTGGGTTTGTTTTGATCATGCCATGCTTTCAGTTCTTCATACATGGGTGGATTGACCGCCACTATATGATCGCAAAGGTCAGGACGGTCTCGGTATATTGCATTGCATCCGTAGATTACGCCTTTGCCTTTAAGTTGTTCTATTGGAAATATATTTCTTGATTCACCGTTGCCTATGACGAAAGCTGTATCCATTACACCCCAAATGATTCTCCACAGCCACAACCACTTGATGCGTTCGGGTTTGTTATCTCGAACTGTGATCCGAACACTTCTTCCTTCCAGTCGATCTTTGTGCCTGCAACATACATCATAGACGTTTCGTCGACTACAAAACGTCCTGAATGCCAATCTTCTGTGTGATCATCTGCAGAAACTTGTTCTTTTTTATCTATAAATCCCCACTTGTATTTGAAACCTGCACAGCCACCACCTTCTACTATCAAACTGACAGCATACTTGTCTGGATTCTTATTAAGCAACTTCTCCATCTGATTCTTTGCTTCATCAGTAATCTCAAACCATTTGTGATTTTCATAACCTTCCATACTATTAATTATCTATTTCTCTCCCCCATACTATTAACTCCGATCGCCAACCAAAATTTGGTTGCATCTCTTTTGTATTGAAAACTCATGTAACTGTCTTGATCCTCCCAGTGTGTATTTGGATTGTCAATACGGTTGGCGTTTTCAAACCACCAACCCCATTTGCCCTCACAGTGTACTTGACACCACTCTATGCATTCACCCATTATGCCATTTGAATTCATGTCTATGTTGAATCGGAATTTTTTCTCATAGCCGCAGTCCTCGGGTATATCATCTAGTCCCGGTTTGATCTTTTTAATTTTTATCTTGCCAAATTTTTTCTTCATTAGTTTGTATAGTAACCTACTCCGTAGCGTTTGTCTACGACTTCTTTGCTACATTTCTGAGAACATTCCACAAAAGGATTCTTGGTAAAACTTTCAAACAGTTTTTGCCATAGGTCATCGTTCAAAATTTGTTCTAAGGACCTATTTCCTTTTGCATTTACTAGATGCTTGTTTTTTACAAAGAAGCTGTCTTCCCAATCGATGGTCTTTCCATTATGTTCTAAACTCTTGTAAGGAAAACTAGTCCAACTGCATGGAAATATTGTGCCTTCTGCATTCATATATAATCCTCTGTTGCCTATCAAACACATAGGGATGATGTCACCGGTAAATTGTTTTTTTATTTCTTTAAATTTCTTATAATTTGTTTTCATGTAATGTAATCTCATCGGTATTCTGCCTGATAAGTTTTTAGTATGTCTTTCATACCTATGCGTCTTGCTGATGTATTTTTCACTTGGTTCCAACAGGTCATATTCGCCACCATATGCTTCACCATATTTGGATCCAAACTTCGTGCTATATGTTAACTGAAAAGAATCACATCCTTGCTTTTTTGCTAAATTTGATATTTGTAGAAGATGGTTTTCATTAAATTTGAAAACTATCGTTGCCCAATTAACAAACATATCACTTTCATCGGCACATATTTTCATTCCGGCCATTATACTGTCCCAGTGGCTGTTTACCCTATATAAATCATTTGACTCCTGGTCATACCCGTCCACACTAAAGTTTATTGAATCATGTTTGTTGGACACAGCGGCAAATCTTTTCCACCACTTTGCTGTTTTGTAACTTCCATTAGTAATCGTGAATATTTGTATTGCAGGATTGTATGCTTTTATGTACTCGATTATGGCAATATAATCCTTGGCATAAATTGGATCACCCACATCACCACACATTGTGAAACGTTGTGTCTGTTTCAGCATATCATGAGTGAACACTCTTTTGAATTCTTCCAGCGATATCTCTTTCTGCATCCAGCTGATGTCAGGATGTTCTTGCCTAGGACATCTAGGACATCTTAGACTACACTTAGAACTAGGTTCTATGTGCCAGTGATACAACTGCCAACCATACCTATTCAACATAAAAATATATCTCCGGTATATATAATTTATTATCTAATACAAATTTAATCATGTCAACAACATCTTGTACAGTCATTTTTTTCCTGTTTTGATTAGCAGTTAGATTTGTATCTGTGACTCCAGGATTTACAAGATACGATTTACATTTAGTTGTTTTTAGATTTACGATGTCACAGTGTGCCTTTCTAAGTTCTCTTTTAAGGTCAACGTAATCACTGTATCCGGTTCCTGTTGGCTCGTATGATGCAACAGTACTTCCTATAGATACAATTTTTTTTGCTTGATCTTTCCACTTACTGAAAAAAAATTTAAGCAGTTTTGTTTGACAATCATTGTCCCACGCATTATTGATAAACACATCACAGTCCTTAAATTTTTCATAGACCGCTTCAATGTTATGTAGGTCACCGTCTATCCTATCAAATTTAACAAAGTCATAAGGCAGTTGACACACGGCTTGGCCGATACCCGCGGTTGTTCCTGTTATTCCTATTTTCATTTCCAGTTGTCGACAACAAACTGATCAGCACATTCCATTGGGTTTGGTTGTCCGTGAAACACTGCTACCTTGTTGTCTTTTGTTACTGTTGGTTCTTTCCTGAAATACCACTTTCCGGACTTATTTCTTAATTTAGTGTCTTTGAATCCCACCATCTCCCACTTATATGAACGTATCCATTCGTCAGGCCAATGTGTAATTTGTTCTCTGCCTGCTTTCATTATCCAGTCCTGGTCTCCCCAATTCTGTCTCATTATTCTCTCATAGTTACTCACAAAGTCTGTGTAAAGGTGATTCATCGTGCCTGCCTCCCAACGCATACAGCTGGAGTTCGACTGCTTCCAATCCGGCACTCTGCACCTATTGAAATCTCTGATAATCATGAACTTGCCTGGGTTATGTGTAAACAGACTGTCTATATTGTTGTGTATAATAACATCGAGATCAAAGAAAAGTATGTTACCCTTTAGTGGCATGTCCGGACTGAACATCCATAACTTGCTCCACCAAGTCTTAATCCAGGGGTGGTTCGGAAACATTATGCTCTTGATGTTTGTGTCCAAGCCTGTTGCATTATCTGTGATGCAATGAAACTCGAAAGGCACCGTGGTGTGCCTTTTGACCATGTTGTACAATATATTTGCGTACTGTGAGACATACTTGTTCCCCCATTTAACGCACACCACATGATTCATAACCTTTGCGTAATCCTTCTATCTGTATTTGTTTCCAATCTTCGCTGTCCAAAGTGTACGGGAAATCATTTGTAAAGTTATCATTTCCAACGACCTGTATTTTGCTTATATTTAAATTATCTTTTAGTGCCTCATAGATTTTTTGAAAAGATGTTTCTCCAAAAGATGATTTCAAATCAACTTGTCCCAATTTAATATAACCTAACGATAGCTTAGGATCTTCCCAATCATAATTATTTTCCTTGAGCCATGTCTTAAAGCCTTGCATTTCTTTTTTATGCCATTCTGCATTTCCTTCGTGTACAGATTGACCCCATTCTATATCGAACTCACCAGAATAATATTTCTGATGATTAATTTCTGAACATAGTGCCTCGGTCATTACAGGTGCGTGTTCATCCCTGTATACTTCGAATAGGGTTTTACCCACCTGCGACCAGTGTAAATAGACTCCTCCCAATTCTCTTTTGTATCTGTTGTGTTTAAACAATTGGAAATCTTCTTCATGTAATTCATGCCTAGGTGCATTCAAGAACGTTGTTATTTGTGAAGGACGTATCCATTCGGGCTCTATGACACTTTTTCTATATGACAGCACCCAACTTTCTATCTCATGGCAAAGGTTATTAAGCTGTCTTATCGCATATTTTGTTGCATGGTCTGCCTGCTTGTAGTATTTGGACAACTTCCATGATGTGCCTTGCAATTCCTCAAAATATCTGTGCAGTAGATTACACGAGTCATGTTTGAGATTTAGTCCTGGCTTACCGGGTCCTAATGGTAGAGAAGATGAGTACTGAAAATCATCTGCAACAAAAGGATCGATTCTCTCATATGGTGGATTAAAAGAAAATGAATTTATCTGTTCTATACTCTTGTTCAGTTCGCGACACAATAAAGACAGGTTCCTGTTAGAACTGGCCCAACCCAAGAAGCAGAAGTTCTTTTCTAGTATTCTTTTTTTAACGAGATTATCTTTGAGGGCTTCAATGAATCTTTCACCAAGGGGTGTGTCATAGACATCGATCTTTACTTTTTTGTCATCGTAGTCGATTATTATCTTATTTTCTAGTATAGATTGCACTGTTGGCTCCGTGTTCCATGCACTCTACACTTTCCACAAAACATCTTCCATCAGTGTGTTTTCGTATTAGATCATCCGCGAAGTCAAATGCATGTTTGGCAAACATTTCAGCACCAACGCCATCGAATATTCTCACTTCGGCGAGATCATGATTCTCAAGGTCCTTCAATCTTTCTAACTGTGGATCATTTTTATCCAAAGCCAGTTTGTGATCAAACTTGTCTTCTAGCCATGCCTTCAATGGTTTAAGTCCACCAAAGTCCACTGCCCAGTTCTTGTCGTCAAGGTCGTTGCAACCGAATGTGAATCTGAATGCAAGGCTGTATCCGTGCAGTAGATGGCAGTGTGAATGATCTGCGTTGGGTTGTCTGAACACACAGGCCAGGCCTATGTTGTGTCCGTATGTTTTAGTTGAGTAGTAAGTCATCTTTTTTCTCCTTTGATGACTTGCAGAGTGTTTATAGAGGGATGAAAGTCTTGAAGTCCTCTCATTAGTGCAACCTTTTTTTTACGTCCTCAAGGTCGAATCCTAATTCTTCTGATTTGTTTCTTATCTTTTCAGTAAGTTCGTTTGGTATATTTAACTCTCCGTCTATGATACTCTTAAGAAAGTGTATGAGAATGGTGAACTCAGGTTTTTTTGACAGTTCATCTGGATTTGCCCCGTGCTTTTCCATGGCATTGAGCATAGCCTCGGTAACATCAATCAACGCGGTTACACTTTTAGTGTGTTTTTTAAAATTTGGCATTAAACTATAATCTTTGGTTTCTCTGGCACAACCACTTTGTTAAAAACTCTTTTATATTCTTCTTCTATTTTGGAATTTATGATTGAGACGCACTGTATCTTGTCCTTTGCAATAGTGATTTCTTTTTCTTGATCAGCAGTAGAAAAGAAAGTACCAAATGCAAGACCTTGAGGTCCCTGCATCAGTGTCAATGCTCTCTTTATTTGAAGAGTTGTCTCGGTTTGTGAGTGCAGAGTAGAGATTACTTCCTCACCGTGCATTAATTTCAGAGTAATAAGATCTCCATCTTTATATTTTTCAAACATACTGCTATTATAAACTATCTTGTCCGTTTGTCAATGTGTTTTTTCAATTCTTTGTCCTGCACGTCAGGTGGAATTGTGTCCATAAAGAATATCTGGTAACTGTCTGAGCCATACTTTCCTATGCCGTGTAGGTCACTGGCATCTTTCTTGTCCCATGTGAGAAACTGTTCTGTCATCTTTCTTATTCTCTTGGATCTCACTTCCCACATACCCAAAGGTTTCAGCATGTTTTGTTGGGTTGAAAGCCTACCACGCAGGTATGCCCTAGGATTAGGATATCTCTTGAATAGCTTTGGTAAGATTATCTTAACGTGTTTACGGTATGTTAAATTCAAACACATCACGGCCACCATATGTTTCCATCGTTTATGTGGTGCCTTTAATTGTTCTTGAACCATCAGGTGGTCGACCATTGTCTTCATACAACAATTATATTTGATATTACTGTTTTGTCAACTGTTTGCTGACCCACTTGGCAAGGCCTTCGTAGGTGTCCTGGAAAACGTTCTTGTTGGCTTTCCATTCCTCAGGCATCTTCCAACCTTCTTGGTTTACCACTATCCATCTACATTCTGAATGCTCAAACAATTTGTTGAATTGATATATCCAGTAGCTAGGATCAACCGGTCTCTTTATGTAAGTGTAGCCTTTACTACCTTTGTATATGTTGTTGACGTTCTCTGGTTTTTTCTCTGTGCCTAAACCATATAGGTCCATGCCTACAAGGAATATTGCCTTCGGCTTGAAACTTAAGGCAACCAAACCTGCGAACTGTCCAGTGCCCCAGTGGAAAGGATCATCTTGTCTTTTATCTCCTTCATATGGTAATTCAGGCACACACTTGACATTTGGCCAAAAGGCGAACTGCTTGTACCATCTGTCTCTGGTGTATATAGTTGTGTTTTTACCAACCGTGTTTGCGGCCTCCTGGCACATATGCCTGTCGCAAGCCACCACGTATTCGAGGTTATGGTCTCTGAATAAAGCGTTACAACCTACCATTGTCGTGACGCTTTTTAGAGGAGTTATGTCAAATCCTCTTCTGCTTTCGCCGTTTCCTATCACACTAACAAACTTGGTCATAATACACTTAAAACACCCCTTTAAACAGCTTTAGAGCGGCGTACACGCATGGTAAAAGCATCTCTGGAGTCTTTGTATGTCCTATTTATTGGCCTATATATTCTGGGAAGAATTTGGTGCCAATCTTTCTCTGTTTACTCACTGTTTTACCAATATTCCAGCCAAAGTTTGTTATGCCGGCCCTGTTACAGTCGTTACAGATAAGATTCATTTTATCATCTGAAAATTTTTGATCATAGATACGTTGATGTTCTTGTGTGAGATTAGCCCACACACCCTCTATTCCTATTTCAAAAACATTTCCATAGTCCACTTTTTCTTTTGGAAAATTCACATCGTATGACATATCACAACACAACGCCGCCCTGCCACTAACCATTACTTCAAGACGGTTTAAAATTTTGCCAGGTGTCAACCCACATCCATTCACGTAGGACTTTTCGCTAGGCTTCCATTTAACTTTGTTTACCCATACGTCATCGCCTTTGCCCAACCTATTGCTGATCCAGTTGGCCTGTCCCCTTGCTCTACCTGGGGCGACTAAATGTGCTTGGTATTCTGCAACTATGTTTGGATGAGGTATCCTGTTAGTTTTGTCTTTTATCTGCACATCTAGTAGTTTCGATATGTCTGGATAGTTCTCCTTGAGAAATCTCAAGCTGTGCAGGGTGTTTTTCTTGCTTATGCCCATCTGCTCTTTGACTGCCTCCTCTGAGAAACCTATTACTGAAACGAAAATTTTGTTAAGGGTGTGTATGTATTTTTGTAGGAGATCGCACTGCCTTTTTTTAAATGATATTGCGTTGGTTGTTAGTCCGACCCTTAATCCATGTTTACTGGCCAGTTCTAGCGTGGTTTCAAGATGAGGGTTGACCAAAGGATCTGAATATCTCCATGGCAGTATTGCGGCGTTTTTGTGGGGCACATTGTATTTGTCAAGTTGTGCCACCCAGTCTTCTATCAATGTTGTGATCTGTTCTTTTGACATCTTTTGTTTGATGAAACTTTTGTCATCCGCGAATTCTGTGTAAGGGCAACAGAAACATCTTGCGTTACAGAGGTTGATTGGCTCAAATGCTAGTGCCAACGGGACAGGTGAATACCATAGTTTTTTGTGCTCTTCTGACATGTATGTAATTATCTTAGAAGTGTTACTTTTTTCCGAAGAAATACTGGTCTAGCTTTTTCTTGTAAAGAATCACCTGTTCTTGTTTTTTTGGATTACTTACTAGGGCCTTGGAATATGTTTTATTCGCAAAAAACAATCTTGGTGGATTTTCAAAATATAATTTCCACCTTCCACTGAAAAATATGTGATCTGAATTGACTACTTTTGGGCCTTGATCTGCTGTGTGATAAATTGGTCTCTGTCTAGCTTTGAAGATGTGATTCCGCATATCTATCTCATCTATAAAAAGTTTTTCTATCTTGATTCTCATATCCTGTACTATTTGTGCGTTGTGTCCCTGCACCACTGTGTCTTTAGATGTCTTGTCCAGCATTTCTATATGGAGAACGTTTCTTTTCCTTATGGAATCAACATGGAATTCGATCGTGGCTTGCCCTTCGATGGTTTGTTTGACATACTGCCTGTTGTTCACACCTATCGATACTGTCGGGTAACCCCTCCGACCAGCAGAACCATCTAGATGTATCTTTACGACAAATGACTTTGGTCTGGTCGCATTTCTATATTTTGAAGTTTGCTTCCACTTTTCCATTTCAAATATTCTGTATGCCTTGCGTTAAGTTGTGCCATTTCTCTGTCAGAACTAATTGTAGGCCATTTTAACATATCACATACGTCTTGGGCAACCAATCTTCTACGAACTCTCTCTTCCCAATCTAGTCCCGGCACCACCAACGACGTCCAACCCCAATTGGAATCCAAACTCTTGTCCTTTACGAAAAGTTTTCCTTCTTCTGTATGCAAAGGTTGTTCTTTGTGTATGGCCATTGTGGTGTTGAGCGTTGTGCCACTTATCGTACCAGACGCCACATACTTCTGGTGATCATAGAATACGTCAATTGTCCTTTGAAAATCTTCATCTGTCTCTGTAGGATATCCTATAAGCATATAATACATACAAGTAATTTCATGCTTGTCAAAGTTTTCTATAAACATATCTAAATCTTCCCTTGTTATACCTTTTCGCATGTCTGCAAGTACCTTATCTGAACCACTCTCTACACCAAGGGCAAGATTGTATGCTCCGCTGTCTCTGGTTAATGGAAAATACTCTTTGCTCAAGTTTTTATTTTTCCTTACAATGTATTGTCCACCCCAGGTAATATTCGCATTTGTTTTGTAGTTATATTGTGCTAGACCTTCCACCATCTGCATATAAACTTTTAGGTTTCCATTTATAAGACTATCGGTGAAATAAAAATCTCTTATTCCATGGGTTTCATATGTCTTACTAATTTCCTGTATGAGACTTTCACTAGATCTCCAAGTGAATTTTGGCCAATGAGTGTTGATGTCACAAAATGTGCAGTCACGAACACATCCTCTTGATCCTGTAATCATTACAACTTTTTTCTTAAAATTGTTTTTACTTTTATAAAAAGTTTCATAGGAGGTAAGATCGTAGTCATCGTAAGTTGCAGGGCCTAGACTGCTGAGATCAGTTATTTGATCAACTCTGCCATTAATTCCTTTAAACTTTGTGTTGCCTCGTAGTAGGTTTTCCAGTGCTAATTCTCCTTCACCAATGATGTAATAATCTATCTTGTCTAGCACTGTTTCTAACCAAGTTTCGGCACCATCTTCTAGTATACCCATTCCACCTAATAGTATTTTTGAATTGTGTTTCTTTTTTGAAAGCCGTTCTATTATCAATTCACAGGCCACACGGCTGTCGACGCTGAAGACGCTCAATGCTATAAATCTTGGATCAAGTTCTAGCAATTGATCTACCCAACTGTCGATTAACTGATCAATCTCTTTTTGCAATTTGGGATTTTTGGCCAATAGTCCTTCGTATCTTTTTTGAAAGAACGCAGATGCATCTGGTAGGTTGTTGTTCTCAAATTTATTTTTTACAGTAATATTAAAATCAATCGACTTTGCACTGAATCCCCTACTCTCCAAATGGCCTTTCAATACAGCAGGTGCCGCCGGTGGAAGATAATATTCAATAAATGGAAGTGAACATATCGCAATATCCAATCTATTCATTTTTTCCACTACCGCACACTAGATGCCACACTGTCTTGTAGTGTTTCCAGGCCTTGCCAAGTGCAGGATATTTCCTTCTCATTTTGACTGCTTCTTCGTTGACCATTTCTTCTTCGTCCCTTACGGTATCCATATCTTTAGCATACTGCGTTTGCGATACTAACCTTCCACGGGTGCCATCTTTCCTTTGTACGTATACAGTCTCTCCTCCGTCCGGTGATATGTAGATTTGTTTTCCCATCAATAGTAATTAGTGTGATCTCCAGAGGGTATTGACAATCTCACACCGTTGTGTCCTTTACCTTTGTAGTCATTGTCTTTTCTTGGAATAAAATGAATGTGTGGCCAGAATATGCTTTGTCCTGCCGCCTTACCCCTGTTCTGTCCTATGTTGAATCCATCCATCTTGCCTTCTTTGATCCATTGTTCTCCACAGTAGTAGGCCAGCTTGTAGGCTTCTGCAATGGTTGTTGGATTATTTTCCTTTGGTATGAAAAGTAAGTGTCCTTTTACCACAGGATACATGTCTTCGAAGACACCGCAATGTTCATTCTCAAATATGGGAGTGCTGTTGCCCACCCACGTAGACTCGCCGTAGTGGTTAATTTTTTCCCATGGTTTCTTGTAGATAGGTTTTTTTGATTGCATTTGTTTTTATTATTCCTATCTTAATGTTACTAGAATTTGGCCTGTGTAGCAACCGGATTTGTTCCCATCTCTTGGTTTTTGTCACACTTGGATTGTGCTCTACCACATTCAAAAGATTAACAATGGCTTTTCTGACCTTTTCCGCGCCACCGTGCTTCTTACAAGTATCGGAACGTCCAATCTCGACGACTGTTTCATTTATTTTAATTTTATAAACGCATGGTAATCTTATCCATTTAGTTTTTGGATTTTTGTTGTGTTTGATCTTGTATTTTTCTATGGTGTAAAGATCTTCAATCGCATACCATTTAGTATCTGTCATTTTTAATATCCAATTCGTGGAAAACTTTCTGCACTTTTTTTGCCTGGAAGTAGCAGTCTTCTAGTGCGTTGTGTAGTCCTGTTCTTTTTTCTTTTGGGTCTCGTGGCACAAGGCTAAACAGCGTCCTTGAATCTCTTATCTGCCAGTAGTTCCACGGCACAGGCACATTCATCTGTGCGTAAAAATTTTGTAATATCGCATAATCAAACAGTGGGCCTTGGCACCAGAAAACATCTACTCCTACACACCACTTGTTTAACTGTTTGATAAAATACTTAAGATCAATCCTGTCATGATCTCCAAGTGCTTCCTCCCGCACATCGTTTGCCTGTTTGCCCCACCACTCCACGGTCTCATCCATTACATCTCTGCCCATGGCAGTCTGTGAATCAACATCTATCCTGTGGTAAATGCCATGCGTTGGCTCAGCGTATGAGTAAGGATCGAACTTCACACCACCTATTGTGAGAATCGTGGCGTTTGGACGTGTGGAAAGCGTTTCCAGATCTATCATGGCATGAATCATAGTATTATTATACTACAATAAAGGTAAATGTCAACTATGCTTCTATGCCTGAAACTGGATCTGGGTTGGTAAGAGTTGGTTTACCGCCATCTTCTAGCATCTTTTGAAATGCTGAAAATTCATGTTCGTCGAAACAGTGGACCTCACCTGAAGACTGTGGGTACATCTGTTGCATGAACTGTGTTGTTTGCTTTGCAACCTCGTAACAGGCCGCGTGTGTGTCGTAGCGTGTTTGTTCGTAGACGGCTTGGCAATCCACACCAAAACAAATTATTACTACCATGATAAATTTCATTTACTCTCCTGACCTCTTTCTATGTAAGTTGAAAATTGTTGGATTAAAGCGAGCGGTTATTTGCTAAACTTGTCAGTCAACTTGTTGATCAGTTCGAAAGCAACCTTGACCTTTTCCTCCAGCACCTTGATCCTATA
>LULW01000156.1_pt1 | contig 34453 bp, 30 predicted proteins | sample 729531 | NCBI WGS metagenome assembly LULW01 (sample SAMN03860279, study PRJNA289734) | marine metagenome | biome: seawater column; feature: ocean; material: water; isolation source: Red Sea water column Station 108 - depth 10m | place: Saudi Arabia: Red Sea | collected 2011-10-15 | depth 10 m | reverse complement strand
CGGATGGCGCCGGACTTCAAGGCCGAGTCGATCACCGGCGCGATCAGGTACTACGACTGCCAGGTCGACGACGCCCGCATGGTCGTGGCCGTGGCCCGCACCGCCGCCAAGCACGGCGCCCACGTCGCGACCCGGGTGAAGGTCACCGGGTTCCTGCGCGAGGGGGAGCGGGTCGTCGGCGTGACCGCCCGCGACCTCGAGCACGACCAGGACCTCGAGATCCGCGCCCGCGTCGTCGTCAACGCCGCCGGAGTGTGGACCGACGAGATCCAGGAGATGGTCGGCGGCCGCGGCGCCCTGCACGTGCAGGCGTCCAAGGGCGTGCACATCGTCGTCCCGCGCGACCGCATCCGCTCCGAGACCGGCTTCATCGTGCGCACCGAGACCTCGGTGCTCTTCGTCATCCCGTGGGGCCGCCACTGGATCATCGGCACCACCGACACCCCCTGGGACCTCGACAAGGCCCACCCCGCGGCCAGCCGCCGCGACCTTGACTACATCCTCGAGCACGTCAACGAGATCCTCCGCGAGCCGCTGGACCACGAGGACGTCGTGGGCGTGTACGCCGGCCTGCGACCGCTGCTCTCCGGCGAGTCCGAGCCCACCTCGAAGATCTCCCGCGAGCACACCGTCGTCACGCCCGTGCCCGGGCTGGTGATGATCGCAGGCGGGAAGTACACGACGTACCGCGTGATGGCCCGCGACGCCATCGACGCCGCCGCCCACAGCCTGCGCACCACCGGCCACGGGGCGGTCCGAGACTCCATCACCGACCGGGTGCCGCTCGTGGGGGCGGAGTCCTACGAGACCCGTGCCAACCAGCGGGTGCTGCTGGCGCGTCGCTCGGGACTGCACGTCGCTCGCATCGACCACCTGCTCGCGCGCTACGGCGGCCAGATCGACGACCTGCTCGCCATGGTGCAGACCCGCCGTCAGCTGGCGCTGCCGCTGGAGGGAGCCGAGGACTACCTCGCCGCCGAGGTCGTCTACGCCGTCACCCACGAGGGGGCGCTCCACCTCGACGACGTGCTGACCAGGCGCACCCGCATCTCCATCGAGACCTTCGACCGCGGCGTCGCCGCCGCCCCGCGCGCCGCTCGCCTGATGGCCGAGGTCCTCGACTGGGACGACGCCCGCATCGCCGAGGAGGTCGACCACTACCTGCGTCGCGTCGAGGCCGAGCGGCAGTCGCAGCTCAAGCTCACCGACCAGGAGGCCGACGAGGCGCGGGTCCAGGTCACCGACCTGGTGTGACCCCGGAGATGCCCCGCGCCTGCTTGACCCGGTTGTTGCGGTCCGGGCGCTCGGGGTCGCGCTTGAGGACGTAGGCGCCGACGACCCGCGACGGCTTGCGGTAGACCACGCGCCGCGGCCCGTTGCCGCCCTCGGTCGACCACAGCTTGGTGCCGCTCCACTGCGGGTCGCCCTGCAGGTAGCGGGTCTCCAGCATCAGCTTGGTGTCGGTCACCTGCCCGAGCACGTACGACGACTCGCCGCGGTAGAAGAGCCCGCCGTGGCACATCTGCACCACGCCCTTGCGCCGGATCACGGTGTGGTCGTGCACCTCGCCGCACAGGTAGGCGTCGACGTCGTGCTTGCGCATCAGCTGCCACAGGTCGCTGCCCTCGTAGGTCAGCCCGGAGGAGAAGCGGGTGCGCACCGGTCCGAGGACCGGCACGTGGCCCTGGACGACCACCCACGGGACCTGCTGCTTCTTCGCCCGGCGCAGCACCTTCGCGAGCCAGTCGCGCTGGTCGGGGTCGAGGCTGACCGAGACGCCGCTCGAGGTCGGCCGGAACACGTCGACGGTGACCAGCAGCAGGTCCCGGTCCAGCCGGACGGCGTACGCCGTGTCGCTGGCCTGCCCGCGCTCGGGGCTCGAGACCCCGCCGACCCGGCGCAGGTCGTCGCTGGGGGCGCGACGCACGGCGTCGTAGGTGTGCTTGACCAGCTGCCGCTTCCACAGCCAGGTGTGGTTGGCCTTGAAGCGGATCCACGCCCGGCGCTCGGCGTCGCCGCGGGGCGTCCACGGGTCGTCGCCGATCTCGTGGTCGCCGACGGCGGGGTAGGCCGGCAGCCCGTGGTCGGTGAGGCGGCGCAGCCAGTCGCCGTAGTAGACGCGCGCAGCCTCCTTCAGCGCCCTCTTGCGCTGGTCGGTGGTGCGGTGGGGGCCGAACGGGTCGACCCCGGTCTCGTCCTTGCCCCACTCGCCCTCGACGAGGTCGCCGGCCACCAGGAACGCCTCGGGCTGATGGGCCGCGACGTCGTCGAGGACGTGGTCGAGGGAGTCCTCGTAGGCGGAGTTGGTGCCCTTCGGGTCGCCCTGCTGCCAGTGCGGGGCGCGCGTGACGTCGCCGACGTCCTGGTTGAGGAAGTCGGGGAAGGACACGAAGCGGTACGCACCGTCGGGGCGGGGGAGCCCGCGCACGGTTGGGCGGTCGTCGGGGTCGGCGGTCACCGCCCCCCGTGCCGCGGACGGGGCCGCGGGCGCCGGCGGAGCGGCGGGCCCGGCGAGGGTGCTCACCGCGGCACCGACCGCCAGGGCGGCGACGGCAGCGGCGCGTGCGGTCGGGCGGGGGGAGGGGCGGAGCACCCAGCCAGGTTAAGGAAGGGGCTGCTGGTGTGCTGAATCCCCGGCGGACCGGTCGCCGAGCGGACCCGAGGGCCTGGCGGGCGCCCTGAGACACCTCTTTCACACCTGTCTGGCACGCGTTGACAATGTAGAACAGGTTCTAGGATTCTGGCCGGGCATGACCCACGTCACACCGTCCGGACGAAGGAGTCGACCGTCGTGACCCAGGCGCCACCGCCCGCAGACCTGAAGATGCAGCGCAGCAGCCGCGACGCGGCCCGCGTGCCCGAGGTGCTGGAGGGGTGGCTGCAGGGCCTCTTACCGGAGCACGCCGAGCCGGAGGTGGTGCTGCACAGCGGCACCGACAGCAACGGGATGTCCTCGGAGACCCTGGTCCTGGACGCGACCTGGACCGAGGGCTCCCGCGACACCGTGCCGATGGTCGCCCGGGTCGCACCCGCGCCCCAGGACTTCCCGGTCTTCCCCCGCTACGAGCTCGGCCACCAGTACGAGGTGATCCGCCAGGTCGGCGAGCTCACCGACGTCCCGGTGCCCGGCGTGCGCTGGCTGGAGGAGTCCGGCGAGGTGCTCGGCACCCCGTTCTTCCTGATGGACCGCGTCGAGGGCGTCGTGCCCCCCGACGTGCTGCCCTACCCCTTCGGTGACAACTGGCTCTTCGACGCCGACCGCGCCGACCAGCGCCGGCTCCAGGACTCCACCGTCGACGTCCTGGCCCGGCTGCACGCGATCGAGGACCCGCTCGGCCGCTTCGGCTACCTTGCGCCCGAGCAGGACGGCGAGACGCTGCTGCACCGCAACCTCGCCAAGGTCCGTGCGTGGTACGACTTCGCCGTCCGCGACCTCGCCCCCTCACCGACCGTCGAGCGTGCCCTGGCCTGGCTCGAGGCGAACGTCCCGATGGCCGAGGAGCAGGGCGACCCGGTGCTGTGCTGGGGCGACGCCCGCATCGGCAACGTCATCTACCGCGACTTCGAGCCGGTGGCCGTCCTGGACTGGGAGATGGTCACCCTCGGCCCACGCGCTCTGGACGTGAGCTGGCTGCTCTTCGCCCACCAGGTCTTCGAGTCGATCGTCGGGATGCTGGAGCTGCCTGGCATGCCGCACTTCCTGCGCGAGGAGGACGTGGTGGCGACGTACGCCGAGAAGTCGGGCGTCGAGCTCGGCGACCTCGACTGGTACCACGTCTACAACGGGCTGCAGTGGTGCATCGTCTTCATGCGCACCGGCGCCCGCCAGGTGCACTTCGGCGAGATCGAGATGCCTGCGGACATCGAGTCGCTCTTCCACTGCAAGCCGCTGCTGGAGTCGGTCCTGGCGAAGGTGGGGGCCTGATGAGCACGCCCAGCCGCGCGCGCGGCGGGCTCGGCCCTCTCGACGAGTACCCCCTCCACCAGGTCCCGCAGCCGATCGGCTGGCCCGGATCCAGCGACCGGCACTTCTACGACCGCTGCTACTTCAACGCCCACGACCGCACCGGTGACATCTTCGTCATCTCCGGCATGGGCTACTACCCCAACCTGCGCACCAAGGACGCCTTCTTCCTCGTCACCCGCGGCGACCAGCAGACCGCGGTCCACCTCGGCGGCGAGATCGACGACGACCGGCTGCACCAGCAGGTCGGCGGCTACCGCCTCGAGGTGATCGAGCCGCTGCAGAAGATCCGGATGGTGCTGGAGGAGACCGAGGGGCTCGCGGCCGACCTGACCTGGGAGGGCTCCTTCGAGGTCGTGCAGGAGCAGCGCCACGTCATGCGCCAGGGCGCCCGCGTCACCCTCGACGCCCAGCGCTTCGCCCAGGTCGGCACCTGGTCCGGCTCGCTGTCGGTCGACGGCGAGGAGATCGCGGTCAGTCCGGACGCCTGGGTCGGCTCCCGCGACCGCTCATGGGGTATCCGCCCGGTGGGCGAGGCCGAGCCCGCCGGCCGCCCCGCCGACTTCGACGGCATGTGGTGGCTCTACGTCCCGATGCGCTTCGAGGACTACGCGATCGTCGTGATCATGCAGGAGGACGGCGACGGCATCCGCACCCTCAACGACTGCACCCGCGTGTGGAAGGACGGTCGCGTCGAGCAGCTCGGCTGGCCGCAGGTCACCATTCACTACACCCCCGGCGGTCGTACGCCGACCGGTGCGACGCTCGAGTGCGCGACCCGGCAGGGCCCGCTGCGCATCGAGGTGGAGTCCAGGCTCGCGGTCCCGCTGCACTTCGGCGGCGGCTACGGCGGCGACCAGGACTGGCTGCACGGGCAGTGGCACGGCGACGGCTGCGTCGACCACGTCGGCCGCGCCGTGGTGCACGAGAACGGCACCGAGACCGAGGGCTTCGGCCTCTTCGAGCACTTCTCCGTCGGCCGCCACGAGCCGTCCGGCTTCACCGACTTCTTCTCCGTCGCCGGCGGCTGAGGAGGGACGGAGTCCCGTCTCGAAGCCCCGGCAACCACCCGCAAGCACCACCCCGCCACCACCACCCCTGGAGCACTGATGAGCCTCGACCGCGACGCCTTCTACATCGACGGCGGCTGGCGCGCGCCGGTTACCGACGCCACCCTGCAGGTCGTCTCCCCGCACAGCGAAGAGGTCATCGCCACCGTGCCCGAGGCGTCCATCGGTGACGTCGACGCCGCCGTAGCGGCCGCCCGGAAGGCCTTCGACGAGGGCCCCTGGCCGCGGATGACGCCGCAGGAGCGGATCGCGGTGATCGAGGCGTTCTCGGGTCTCTACGCCGCCAAGCTGACCGAGATGGCCGAGCTGATCAGCCTCGAGATGGGGTCGCCGACCTCGTTCTCCCAGCTGGCCCAGTCGCCGGCGCCGTGGATGCAGATCGAGTCGTTCCTCGCGATCGCCCGTGAGTTCCCCTGGGAGGCCGCGCGCCCCGGCTCGCTGGGCTCCGACGTCGTGGTGCGCCACGAGCCGGTCGGCGTCGTCGCCGCCATCCCGCCGTGGAACGTCCCGCAGTTCACGGTGATGTCCAAGGTCGTCCCGGCGCTGCTCGCCGGCTGCACGGTCGTGGTGAAGCCGGCGCCGGAGTCGCCGCTGGACTGCTACCTCATGGCCGAGCTCCTCCACGAGGCCGGTGTGCCCGCCGGAGCGGTCAACATCGTCGCCGGCGGCCGCGAGGTCGGCCAGCACCTGGTCGCACACCCCGGCGTCGACAAGGTGGCCTTCACCGGCTCCACCGCTGCCGGCCGCGCCATCGGTGCCGCCTGCGGCGAGCAGCTCAAGCGGGTCTCGCTCGAGCTCGGCGGCAAGTCCGCCGCGATCGTGCTCGAGGACGCAGACCTCGCCGCCACCGTCGAGGGACTGAAGTTCCTCTCGGTGATGAACTCCGGGCAGGCGTGCGTCGCCCAGACCCGCGTCCTCGCACCGCGCTCGCGCTACGAGGAGGTCGTCGAGGCGCTCGCCGCAGGCATCGGCGGCATGACGGTCGGCGACCCGATGGACCCCGCCACCGAGATCGGCCCGATGGTCGCCCAGCGCCAGCAGGAGCGGGTGCAGAAGTACATCGCCCTGGGCCAGGAGGAGGGGGCCCGCCTGGTCGCCGGCGGCGTCGGGATGCCCGACGGCCTGGACCGCGGCTGGTACGTCCGTCCCACGGTGTTCGCCGACGTCGACAACCGGATGCGGATCGCGCAGGAGGAGATCTTCGGCCCCGTGGTCTCGGTGATCGCCTACGACGGGGTCGAGGACGCCGTACGCATCGCCAACGACTCCGACTACGGCCTGGCCGGCACCGTGTGGACCGCCGACGTCGAGGCCGGCCTCGAGGTCGCCCGGGGCGTGCGCACCGGCACCTATGGCATCAACACCTACACGATGGACTTCGCCGCGCCCTTCGGCGGCTTCAAGGCCTCCGGACTCGGGCGCGAGTTCGGCCCGGAGGGCCTGGGCCAGTACACCGAGCTCAAGTCGATCTACACGCCGCCACCAGCCGGCTGAGATCCCGGCTGGTATAGGCCGCTGGTCTGGTCTTCCGGGGGCCGAATCCGGCTCCAGGGGGCGCTTTCGTCCCACCTGGTCCTTTGCTTGTTCTTTACCCTGTCCGGCTCGTCCGGGCGTGGCTACTGTCGCGAGCAGCACGTGGCGCGGGAGGGCGCTACGTCGGAGGGAAGGACGTTCTGCCATGCGCAATTCGCGCGTGAAACACCTGACGGGAGCGATGTGGGGCGCTCTCGCACTCACGGTGCCACTCGTGGCCGTGAGCACCCCCGCCAGCGCTGCTGGCGCGGACCTGAGCTACACCAGGACCGGGAAGTTCGTGGAGGTCGCCGCCGGCGCCACCGCGACCGACTCGGTCTCCTGCCCGAGCGGCTACACCGCCGTGGATGGCGGCTTCCAGGTCGACGCCGACTCCGTGGGGGAGTCGACCGACGTCGTGGTCACCAGCAGCAACCGCGGCAACGCCGCCGGGAAGTGGACCACCAGCGTGTCCAACGGCTCCGGTGACCGGATCACCGGGCGGGTGCGCGTCACCTGCCTGGGCAACAAGACGGCGGGAGGCCAGTCACTGACGTTCGGCACGGGGCAGGCGACGGTTCCGTTCGGCACCACCGCCACCGACTGGTTCGCCACGGCGGCAGCTGCCTGCCCGGGCTCCGCGACCATCCCGGTCGGCTCCGGCTGGACCCTGGACGGCGACGCCTACCTGCTCAGCTCGACGGTCAGCGGATCCACCTGGACCCACTACTTCGAGGGTGCGGGAGCCGGTTCGGTGACCTCCACGGTCTACTGCGTGGCCACCTCGGCCACCAGCAGCGCCGGCGAGGTCACGCTCTCGACCGTCCCGTCGACGACCGCGGGGGCAGAAACCACCGTGCGTGACGGCTCCGCCGCCGACGCCACGGCCTCGTGCCCGGAGGGGTCGCTGGCGGTCACCGGCACCTTCGCGGAGCTGACCTCGGGGGTCTACTACCTGGGCTCGGAGTCGGCGTACAAGGACGTGCGCCAGCGCTTCTACAACGACTCCGGCGCCTCGGCGAAGGTCTCGACAGACGCGGTCTGCCTGGCCTCGTCCGCCGAGGCCGCCCCGGAGCCCTCGATCAGCCTGGACGGCGGGTTGACCATGCGCACGGCCGGCTCGAAGACCTACCTGGTCGGCGACGTCACCTGCGCGAACGTCAGCCCGCAGTGCCGCACCGTGACCGGGAAGGTGTTCGAGCAGAAGAACAACGGGTCCCGAGGTGCTCGGGTGGCCACCGGCAAGACCAAGTACGCCGGCGCGGGGACCGACCTGCGCATGCGCGTCCTTGACGGTCCCGGTGTCTCGTCCCCGTCGGGGATGTTCATCGTGGTCCTGAAGGCTAACGGAATCACCGTGGTGACCAAAGACGTGACGGTGGCCGCTGCCCCCTGATCGCTCACCGTGCAAGACCCCCGGAGCCGCTCGGCCCCGGGGGTCTCGTGTTTGACATCGCAAAAGAATGTGTCAAGCGCCACGAAGTGCTACTGAAGGGTAGTTCCGGAGACGCCGGTCACATACTCTCGGTACATGAGTGCCTCCACGCCCGACCCCACCGGCCGTCCGCTCGCCGAGGGCCCGCACGACCCCGAGCACGACCCCACCGCCTCCTACGCCCTGGAGCCGGAGTACGTCGAGGCGCTGACGCGCCGCATCCTGGCGACCTCGGGGGAGACCGCGGAGGTCCGATCGCCGATCAACGGCGCGCCGCTGGCCCACACACCAGCCTGGAGCACCGCTCCGCGATCATGCTGCGCCTGCACGACCTGGTGCTCGACCGCCAGGACGAGATCCTCGACCTGATCGTGTGGGAGTCCGGGAAGGCCCGCAAGCACGCCTTCGACGAGCCGATGCACATCGCGCTCACCGCGCGCTATTACGGCCGCACCGCCCACGAGCACCTCGACACCAAGCGCAAGCTCGGCGTGGTGCCCGGTCTGACCCGCGTCGAGGTCAACCGGGTGCCCAAGGGCGTCGTCGGCATCATCTCGCCGTGGAACTACCCCTTCACCATGGCGCTGTGCGACGGCCTCCCGGCCCTGCTCGCCGGCAACGCGGTCGTCGCCAAGCCCGACGCCCAGACCATGCTCTCCGCCCTGCTGGGCGCGCAGCTGCTGGAGGAGGCCGGGTTCCCCAAGGACCTCTGGCAGGTCGTGGCCGGCCCCGGCTCCCGCGTCGGCACCTCGGTGATCGGCAAGGCCGACTACATCTGCTTCACCGGCTCGACGGCCACCGGCAAGAAGGTCGCGGCCGGCTGCGCCGAGCGCCTCATCGGCTGCTCGCTGGAGCTCGGCGGCAAGAATCCCATGCTGGTGCTGCGTGACGCGGACGTCGAGCGGGCGGCCGAGGGCGCCGTACGCGCCTCGTTCTCCAACGCCGGCCAGCTCTGCGTGTCCATGGAGCGGCTCTTCGTCGCCGACCAGGTCTACGACCGGTTCGTCGAGCGCTTCGTCGCCCGCACCGAGGCGATGACGCTGGGCGCGACCCTGGACTGGGGCAACGACATGGGCTCCCTGATCAGCCAGGACCAGCTCGACACCGTGGTCCGTCACGTCGACGACGCGGTCGCCAAGGGTGCGCGCGTGCTGTGCGGCGGCAAGGCGCGACCCGACCTCGGTCCGTTCTACTTCGAGCCGACTATCCTCGAGGGCGTCACCCCCGAGATGACCTGCTTCGGCGAGGAGACGTTCGGTCCGGTCATCTCGCTGTACCGCTTCCACGACGAGGCCGACGCCGTGGCGCGCGCCAACGACGGCGAGTACGGCCTCAACGCCTCCATCTACAGCCGCGACGGCGCCCGGGCCCGCGACCTGGCCCGCCAGGTCAAGTGCGGCACCGTCAACATCAACGAGGCCTTCGGCGCCACCTTCGCCAGCATCGACTCCCCGATGGGCGGCATGCGCGAGTCCGGCATGGGCCGGCGCCAGGGCAGCGAGGGCATCCACCGCTACACCGAGTCCCAGTCTGTCGGCACGCAGCGCCTGCTGCGCTTCGCGCCGATGCTGGGCATGTCCGACGAGCAGTACGCCGGTGTCATGACCGCGAACCTGCGCCTGATGAAGAAGCTGGGGAGGGCCTGACCCATGGGCAAGCACGCGACCTTCGACTACGACGTCCTGGTCATCGGATCCGGCTTCGGCGGCTCGGTCTCCGCGCTGCGACTGACCGAGAAGGGCTACAAGGTCGGTGTCATCGAGGCCGGCGCTCGCTTCGAGGACTCCGACTTCTCCTCCGGCACCCTCGACATCAAGTCCTACCTGTGGGCCCCGGCCCTGGGCTGCTACGGCATCCAGCGCATCGACGCGGTCCGCGACACGATGATCGTGGCCGGCGCGGGCGTCGGCGGCGGGTCCCTGGTCTACGCCAACACGCTCTACGAGCCGCTGCCGGCGTTCTACAACGACGCCCAGTGGAGCCACATCACTGACTGGCGCGACGAGCTGGCGCCCTACTACGACCAGGCCAAGCGGATGCTCGGCGTCGTCGAGAACCCCATCCGCACCCCGGCCGACGACGTGATGGAGAAGGTCGCCACCGACATGGGCGTGGGCGACACCTTCCAGAGTGCATGTCGGGCTGCCGCCACAACGCCAAGAACACCCTGGTCAAGAACTACCTCTACCTCGCGGAGAAGAACGGCGCGAAGGTGATGCCGCTGACCACGGTCACCCGGGTCAGCCCGCGCGAGGGCGGCGGGTACGACGTCGCGGTGAAGTTCACCAAGGCCCGCCGCGCCACCCCGCGCACCACGCGCACGCTGACGGCCGAGCACGTGGTCTTCGCGGCGGCCTCGCTGGGCACACAGAAGCTGTTGCACCGGATGAAGGACGAGGGCCACCTGCCGGGGCTGTCGGACCGCCTCGGCTACCTCTCGCGCACCAACTCCGAGTCGATCCTCGGCGCCATCGCGCCCAGCGGCGACACCACGGACTACTCCTACGGCGTCGCGATCACCTCCAGCTTCCACCCCGACACCGACACCCACATCGAGCCGGTCCGCTACGGCAAGGGCTTCAACACCATGGCCCTGATGCAGACGGTGCTGACCGACGGCGACGGCGACGAGCCGCGCTGGCGCAGCTGGCTGAAGGAGATGTGGCACCAGCGCGGCAACATCAAGGAGCTCTACGACCTCAAGCACTGGTCCGAGCGCACCGTGATCGCGCTGGTCATGCAGTCGCTGGACAACTCCATCCAGACCTACGGCAAGAAGGGCCTGCTGGGCTGGCGGATGACCTCCCGCCAGGGCCACGGCGCCCCGAACCCGACCTGGATCCCGGTGGCCAACGACGCCGTGCGCCGGATGGCCCGCCTGCTGGGCGGCACGCCCGGCGGCAACATCGGCGAGCCGTTCAACATGCCGCTCACCGCCCACTTCATCGGGGGTTGCGCGATCGGCGACTCCATCGAGAACGGTGTCATCGACCCCTACCAGCGCGTCTACGGCCACCCCGGCCTGCACGTCGCCGACGGGTCGGCGATCAGCGCCAACCTGGGCGTGAACCCGTCGCTGACGATCACCGCCCAGGCCGAGCGGATGATGTCGCTGTGGCCCAACAAGGGCGAGGAGGACGCCCGGCCGCCGCTGGGTGCGGACTACCAGCGGATCGCCCCGGTGCCGCCGGCCTCGCCGGCCGTCCCGGCCGCGGCCCCCGGCGCGCTGCGACTGCCGATCGTGGGGGTCTCCTGAGACCCCTCCTCAGGTCGGTGGTCTGGACCGGGAAAGTATTTCTGATCCGGTCGTGACCTGGACGTAACCCCGGCCCCGGGTGGTCGTTGAGGTGAGCAGACCCGGCAGTCATGCTCCCTCCCAATAGCCGGGTCGCGGTCCAGGCGCTGTCCAGCAGAGCGTGGACGATCAGGGCCCGGCCACCCTCCCTCCCCGGCCGGGCCCTGGTGCATTTTTCCGAGCAAGAGCCGGCGAGGAGATCGAGCAGCCCCGCGGCCGAGGGACGAGGCCGCGACGGACGTGTCGAGATCCGCGGTCAGGAGGCAGGCGCTCGAGCAGCCCCGCAGACCACGACGTTCTGCAGGTGGAACAGCCCGGTGGCCTGCAGAACGTCGTGATCTACGCAGTGTCGAGAGCCACGCACCTGGTGGGGGAGCGGTCGGCTTCTCGCCGATAGGATTCGCCGCATGACGGATGCGCCTGAGCACGACCTGGTCCTCGTCGTCGACTTCGGCGCGCAGTACGCCCAGCTGATCGCCCGCCGGGTGCGCGAGGCGCGGGTCTACTCCGAGATCGTGCCCCACGACATGCCCGTCGCCGAGATGCTGGCGAAGGGCCCCAAGGCCATCATCCTGTCCGGCGGCCCGTCCTCGGTGTACGCCGAGGGCGCCCCGTCGATCGACCAGGCGATGTTCACCAGCGGCACCCCCGTCTTCGGCATGTGCTACGGCTTCCAGCTGATGGCCCTCGGGCTCGGCGGGACCGTCGACAACAACGGTGCCCGGGAGTACGGCCGCACCCCGGTCACCATCGGTGAGCACGGCGTGCTGCTGGAGGGCATCCCCGCCCAGCACAACGTCTGGATGTCGCACGGTGACTCGGTCTCGCAGGCGCCCGAGGGCTTCTCGGTGCTCGCCAGCACCGAGGGCACCCCGGTCGCGGCGTTCGAGAACGTCGAGGCGGGCTTCGCCGGGGTGCAGTGGCACCCCGAGGTGATGCACTCCGAGCACGGCCAGCGCATCCTCGAGCACTTCCTCTGGAACATCGCCAAGTGCGCCCCCACCTGGACCATCGGCAACATCGCCGAGGAGCAGGTGGAGCGGGTGCGCGCGCAGATCGGTGAGGCCGGCCGCGCGATCTGCGGGCTGTCCGGCGGTGTCGACTCCGCGGTCGCCGGTGCGATCGTCGCCAAGGCGATCGGCGAGCGCCTCACCTGCGTCTATGTCGATCACGGGCTGATGCGCAAGGGTGAGTCCGAGCAGGTCGAGCGCGACTTCGTGGCCGCCACCGGGGCGAAGCTGGTCGTGGTCGACGCCGAGAAGCAGTTCCTCGACGCGTTGGCGGGTGTCAGCGACCCGGAGACCAAGCGCAAGATCATCGGCCGCGAGTTCATCCGCACCTTCGAGGCCGCGCAGTCCGACATCATCGACGCCGCCCCCGAGGGCACCACCGTCGGCTTCCTGGTGCAGGGCACGCTCTACCCCGACGTGGTCGAGTCCGGACACGGCGCGGGCGCTGCGACGATCAAGAGCCACCACAACGTGGGTGGCCTGCCCGAGGACATCGAGTTCGAGCTGGTCGAGCCGCTGCGCACGCTCTTCAAGGACGAGGTCCGCGCGGTCGGCGCCCAGCTCGGCCTGCCCGACGTCATCGTCCAGCGCCAACCCTTCCCCGGCCCCGGCCTGGGCATCCGCATCATCGGCGAGGTCACCCGCGAGCGCCTCGACATCCTGCGCGAGGCCGACGCGATCGCCCGCGAGGAGATGACCCGCGCCGGGCTCGACCACGACATCTGGCAGATGCCGGTCGTCCTGCTCGCCGACGTCCGCAGCGTCGGCGTCCAAGGCGACGGTCGCACCTACGGCCACCCGGTGGTGCTGCGCCCGGTCACCTCCGAGGACGCCATGACCGCCGACTGGGCGCGGCTGCCCTACGAGGTGCTGGAGCGGATCTCCACCCGCATCACCAACGAGGTGCCCGAGGTCAACCGGGTCACCGTCGACATCACCAGCAAGCCGCCGGGCACCATCGAGTGGGAGTGATCCCGCGGGTCCCCGCGCGGTCCTTGTTCGGAGTCGTTCGGGAATGACCGACACACCTTCGTCCGTCTGATCATCGCGGCAGAGTGCAGCACATGCCCTCCCTGCAGCGTATTGCGCGCCTCCTGCCGTCATGCATGATCGCCACCTTGATCCTGCCTGCCGCGCTGGTGACGAGCACAGCCACCGCGGTCGAGCCGGACCTCGACCTGGAAATCATCGATGTCGTGCTGGACAAGTCAACGTGGTCGCGCGGCGATCATGTCGGTGGTGATCTCCGACTTCAGACCGGGTGCCAGGCCGTCGTCTCCTTCGAGGACGCGACGCCTCCCGAGCCTGGCACCGATGGCTACTACGAGTTGCGCGTCGACGGCTACGAGTGGCCGATAGGCACGGCCTACACCTTCCAAGACGAGCTGCCGACGTCGCTCACGACCTACGGTTGCTATGCCTTGTCGACCGACGAGCCGTCGAGGCTCACCCTGGAGTACCACCAGTTCGACAGGTCGGCCGGTCAGTACGGCGAGTACGTCGAGTCCGCCCGGAGCCAGGTCTACTCCTACCAGCACGAGGTGGTCGGTCAGCCCACGGCAGCGACCGTCTCTGGCCCGGAGGGCGGAGTCGGCGACGACTACGACTACATCGTCTTGGAGACGGGCGAAGAGGCGACCATCTCCTTCACCGGAAGCTGGGACGAGGACGTCGACGTGATCGCGCGCGTCACGGCCACCCACGGCTGGAAGCCGATGGCCAAGCAGGTGAAGGGGCAGGTCGAGATCCCGACCACGTACGACGAGGCCACCCAGACCTTCTCGTTCGTTCCGGAGGAGCGCCTGTCCGGACGGACGGTCTACGTGACCGTCCAGGGCAAGGACGCGTCACCCGGGGGCGCACGAGCCGACGCCCTGTGGACCTGGGCGCCGGGCCTGCTCGTGGACCCCGGGGCGAAGCCCACTCGACGCTCATGGGTCAAGACGTTCGGCTCGGTGGACAAGAAGAAGTCCTCGATGTGGTTGCACACCACCAAGGCATCGGCCACGAAGAAGGGCAAGAAGGCTGGTCTGAAGTTCCTCTACCAGGGCTGGCTCGGCGATGGGGTGTCGTACTCCTGGCATTCCAACGTGCGCACCATCGGTCTCGGCGAGGTCGGCGGGTGCCCGGCGGTCGACGAGTTCGTCCGCGTGACCGCGTTGGTGCCGGGCAGCTTGCCCCGCGTCAAGACGTTCACGATGCCCGCGCCGAGCTGCCGTAGCAGTGCCGGCGAACCAGCCGCGCACGGCGAGGCAGTGGGGACCGGGAGCGTCGGCAGCACCGACTGAGACCCGTACGGGGTGGTCGGCGGTGGTCGACCATCCCGTACGAGGGGTCGCGCCACGCCTGCCGCTTGTCCCTACCAGGGCGCCTTGACGTAGTCCTTGAGGAAGCAGCCGAACAGGTCCTCGCCGGCCTCGCCGCGCACGATCGGGTCGTAGACCCGAGCCGCGCCGTCGACGAGGTCCAGCGGGGCGTGCCAGCCCTCGGCGGCGATGCGCAGCTTCTCCTGGTGCGGGCGCTCGTCGGTGATCCAGCCGGTGTCCACCGAGGTCATCAGGATCCGGTCGGTCTCGAACATCTCGGTCGCCGAGGTGCGCGTCAGCATGTTGAGCGACGCCTTGGCCATGTTGGTGTGCGGGTGTCCCGCGCCCTTGTAGCGCCGTCCGCCGAACTGCCCCTCCATCGCGCTCACGTTGACGACGTACGCGCGGCGCGCACCGCGGGCGATCGCCGCGCGCATCGCGGGGCGCAGGCGCGAGACCAGCAGGAACGGCGCGATCGCGTTGCAGAACTGCACCTCGAGCAGCTCCAGCGGGTCCACCTCGTCGACGACCTGGGTCCAGGAGTTGGTGGTCTGCAGGTCCGGCAGCAGCCCGCCGGCGTCGACGGCGGTGCCGGCCAGGTGCGCGTCGAGGGAGGCGTGGCCCGCCTTGAGTGCCAGCGCGGTGAGGCTGGCGGCGTTGTGCGCCGCCTGCGCCTGCTCGGCGGACTCCCCCTCGTGGTGGGCCACGGAGTGCTCGCGCAGCGCCCCGGTGATCGCCGCGGGGTGTGCCTCGGAGATCCGGTCGAAGGAAACCATCTCCGGCAGCACGGGCAGGTCTGGCAGCGGGGCCGACTCCATCTCCACCAGCTGGGAGTAGGCGCCGGGACTGCGCCGCACGGTCTGGCAGGCGTTGTTGATGAGGATGTCGAGCGGGCCGGCCGCGGCCACGTCGTCGGTCAGCGCCACCACCTGCGTCGGGTCGCGCAGGTCGATGCCGACCACGGTGAGGCGGTGCAGCCAGTCGGCTGAGTCCTCCATCGCCGCGAACCGGCGCACCGCGTCCTTGGGCCGCAGCGCGATGTACATGCCGATCTTGGCCCGCCCGCCGGTGAGCAGCGCGCGGCGGCCGGTCAGGTCGGTGCGCTGGTCGCGCTTGGAGTGGGAGAACGCGGCGCAGTCGGGGCACAGGCCGTGGTAGAACGCGTCGACCAACGTGTAGTCGGTCTTGCAGATGTAGCAGCCGCGGGCGGTGATGAGCTCCCCGGCGTAGGCGCCCTGCGCGGTGGAGACCAGCGGCAGGCCGGCGGTCTCGTCGTCGATGCGCAGGGCCGAGCCGGTGGCGGTGCGCTCGACCACGGCACGGTCGTGGGCCGCTCGCTCGGCGCGCAGCGCAGCACGACGGGTCTTCTTGATCAGCTTCCACATGTGCCCGGTGGCGTGCTTGACCGTGCGCACGTCGGGGTGGTCGGGCGCCAGCAGGTGCAGCTCGGAGAGTACCTTCAGCGTCGTGGCGAGCTCGTCGGGGTCGACGCGCTCGAGGTACGACGTGGGGGTGGCCGAGGGCTCCGCGGGCCCCGTCTCTGGCACAGTCACCGGGAGACCATACGCGGCCCCGCGTGTTCGGACATGTTCGGACTTGTTCGGGGGTGTAGCGCGGAAACCCTTAACAGGGTCGGCCGTCACCCCTATCCTTCTCGCCGTGAGGCTCGGATGACCACGTTTGACCAGATCGCGGGGGACCTCCAGGCCCGCCGCGCGGCTGCGGGGTCCCCGTCCTACGCCGAGATCGCCCTGCGCATCGCCAGGATCCGCGAGCTGCGAGGAGGCGCCGAGGCGCACTCCCGCCCGGCGCGCACCACCGTCTACGACGCCTTCCGCGAGGGCCGTCGCCGCATGGACACCGCGCTCGTGCTCGACATCGTCCGTGCCCTGGGTGCCAGCGAGGCCGAGGTCGACGAGTGGGCCGAGCGCTGCCGCACCGCCCACGCCGGGGCCGCACCGACGCCGGTGGGGGAGCCGGCGCCCGCCCCGGAGCCCGAGCTGCCGCCCGAGCCCCCGGCGCCGCCGCCGGCACCGCCGACCGTGAAGGCGGCACTCCTGCTCTGCCTGGGCTGCCTGGCGATCAACCTCTTCGGCCGGTGGCTCGTCGACGTCCTGGAGATCCCGCTCTACCTCGACATGGTCGGCACCGCGGTCACCGCGATCATCCTGGGCCCCTGGTGGGGTGCCGGCGTGGGCCTGTCGAGCAACCTGCTCGGCGTCGGCATCTCCGGCTACGACTCCATCCCGTTCGCCGTCGTCAACGTCGCCGGGGCGCTGGTCTGGGGCTACGGCGTGCGGCGGTTCCGGATGGGCACCACCGTCCCGCGCTTCTTCGGGCTCAGCGCCATCACGGCCCTGTGCTGCTCGGTGCTCGCCGTGCCGATCATCCTGGCGCTCAACGGCGAGACCGGCAACGGCGCCGACGACGTCCGGGTCATCATCCAGGACGTCGTGAACTCGTCGTGGCTGGCCGTGGCCAGCTCCAACATCATCACCTCGCTGGCCGACAAGACCATCTCCGGCGCGGTGGCGCTCCTCGCGGTCGACGTGCTGCCCTGGACCGTCGTGGCCTCGATGAGACCGCTGATGCCGCTGGCCGGGTCGCGACCGGAGCCGGCAGTACGCTCCACCGCATGAGCAGCCCCCAGGCCCACCTCGTCCTGACCGTCATCGGAGCCGACCGTCCCGGGCTGGTCTCGGCGGTCTCCGCCCCCGTCGAGCGGCACGGCGGCAGCTGGCAGCAGTCGCAGATGGCGCGGTTGGCCGGTGAGTTCGCCGGCATCGTGCTGGTGAGCGTGCCCGAGGCTGCGGTCGAGGCGCTCGAGGCCGACCTGGCGGCGCTGGCGGGCGACGGGCTGCGCGTCGACGTACGCCGCACCGACGCTCCCGCGGAGTCGTCCCCGACCAGTGTGGCGCTGCACCTACTGGGCACCGACCGCCCCGGCATCGTCGCGGAGATCTCGCGCACGATCGCCGCTCACGGGGTCGGCATCGAGAGCCTGGCCACCGACCTGCGAGAGGCTCCGATGGCCGGTGGTCTGCTGTTCGAGGTCGACGCCGAGCTGAGTGCCCCGGACGGGTCCGGCCTCGACGAGCTGCGCGCCGCCCTGGAGCAGATCGCCGACGAGCTGATGGTCGAGCTCAGCCTCGAGTGACCTTCCGGGTCCGCCGGCGCAGCTGGAGGATTCGCAGGGAGCCGGCCGTCGCGGTGAGCAGGATGCCCGCGGCGACGGCGATCAGGAGGGCGACCGCCACCGGTGCCTCCCCCTCGAAGGAGAGGAACCGCACCGTGGTGGTGTCGGTGTTCTGGGCGATGAACACGACCAGGAGCACCAGCAGCAGGCCCAGCCCGACGGTCCCGACCCACACGCCGCTGGTCCGCGACCCGCGCAGCGGGTTCTCGGGCTGCTTCTCGGAGCTGGACGGCCGCGACGGCTCGCTCGGCTCCGGCGACTCGGGCGACCCAGGCGCCGTGGGCTGGGTCTCGGGCTGCTCGTTCGGGGTGCTCACGACGCCAATGTAGTGGGCTGGTGGGCTGGACCAGTTCGCCCGCATGGCGGGATCTCGCGGTCGTTCACCTGACAGGCGCCGGCTCGCGGCTTAGTGTTCTTCATGAACCGCTGGTGACCCGAGACACCAGCGGTTCTCTACATTTCCGGGTGCTCCGCCACTCCCAGGGGCCGCAGCACGTCCTGGGCGAAGCGTTCCAGCCCGTCGAGCTTCTGCTCCAGGCTGACGTCGAGACCGTGGTAGTAGGCCCACGGCATGGTCATGACGTCGGTGACGCCCAGCTCGGCCGCCCGGGCGAACTGCTCGGGGGTGAAGGCGTCGGTGAGCGCGGTGATGACCGAGAAGTCGCGCTCGTTGCCGGCCTCCTCGCGCATCCGGGCGAGGGTCGCGGCGTGCGACGCCGCCTCCTCCACGGTGTAGAGGTCGCCCACCCAGCCGTCGTGGCGGGCGGCGCGACGGAAGGCGACCTCCGACAGCCCGCCGACGTAGACCGGGATGCGCTCGCCCGGCGTCGGCTCCATGACCATGCGCGGGGCGGAGTAGAACTCGCCGTCGAACTCGGTCCAGCCGGGCGCCCACAGCGCCTCCATGAGCCGCAGCGCCTCGTCGGTGCGACGCCCGCGCGTGCGGAAGTCCTGCTCGAGCAGCTCGAACTCCTCGCGGCACCACCCGATGCCCACCCCCAGGGCGACCCGGTCGCCGGAGAGCACCGCCGCGGTGCCCACCGACTTGGCGACCTGGAAGGGGTTGCGGATGGCCGGGACGTAGACTGAGGTGAAGAAGCGCAGCCGGGTCGTCACCGCCGCCAGCGACCCGATCAGCACCCACGGGTCCGGCCATGCCGCGTCCCGGTCCCACCGTCGCTCACCGTCGGCGGTGTAGGGGTAGGGCGTCTGGAGGGTCTCCAGGTCCACGACGTGGTCGGGGACGGCCATAGCGTGGTAGCCGAGCCGGTCGGCTGCCCGCGCCAGGGCGGGTAGCTCGGTCACGGGCAGGTAGGCGGTGCTGAGGCTGAAGCGCACCTCGGCACCCTACTGCCGGACTAGAACAGGTTCTACTCTCTCCGGGTCACTCGTCGCGGACGACGTGGACCGCTGCCTCCTCCGCGGAGGCTGCGGCGCCGTCGATGCCGACGTCGTCGCCCACGAGGTCCTTCTCGGTGTCCTCGCCCAGGCCCTGGTCGGGGTCGACGAGCCGTCCGGCGCGCTCGTCCCCGACCTCGCCGTCGTCGAGGTTCTCGGTCGGGACCTCGGCGTAGGGGTCCGGCTCCGGCTCCTCCTGGGCGATCCGCTGGTCGAGCGACTCGCCGGTGGCCTCCTCGTAGGGCGTGTTGCCGTAGCCCTGGGCCGGTGAGTACTTCTCCGGGGGTGAGTAGCCCCGGTCGAGCTCGTCCTCCACGTCGCCCTCGACGTCGGTGAGGTTGTCCAGCCCGACGGGCTGGTCCTCGTCGTCGACGCTGTAGTCGCCGTAGCTCTCCGCGGCGGTCGTGGCGTCGGGATCCAGGTCGGTCGGTTCGCTCTGGCTCATGTAGCCAACCTAGGCACGCCACCGGCCGGACCGTCCCACCCCCTCAGGCGATCCGCCAGCGGGGTAGCGCGTCCGGTTGCTCCTCCCGCAACCAGCCCACCAGCGCCTCCCGCACGTGGCAGCGCAGGTCGTAGAGCGTGGGGGCGTCGTACGACGTCACGAGCACGCGTACCCGGACCAACCCCTCCACGGCGTCAGTCACCTGCAGGTGCGACACCCGGCCGTCCCAGAGGTTGCCGGCGGCGGCCATCACGGTGGGCAGGTGCGCGCGCAGCCGGTCGGTGTCCACGCGCCAGTCCAGGTCCATCTCGACCGACCCCATCAGCTCGGAGTTGCGCCGGGTCCAGTTCTGGAACGGCGTGGTGGTGAAGTAGGTGGACGGGAGGATCATCCGCCGGTCGTCCCAGATGCGGACCACGACGTAGCTGAGCGTGATCTCCTCGATGGTGCCCCACTCGCCCTCGACGATGACGGCGTCCTCGACCTTGATGGCGTCGTTGAAGGCCAGCTGGATGCCGGCGAAGACGTTGGCCAGCGTGGACTGGGCGGCCAGGGCGGCCACGACGGAGATGAGGCCGGCGGAGGCGAGCACGGAGGCGCCCAGGGCGCGCACGCCGGGGAAGCTGAGCAGGATGGCACCGAGGGCGACCACGACCACCGCGGCGACCGTGAGGCGGCGCACCAGCAGCACCTGGGTCCGGACCCGGCGCGCCACGCGGTTGTCCCTGACGTCGGTGCGGGCGCGACCCAGCGTGAGGTCCTCGAGGAAGAGCAGGACCGCGCACAGCAGCCAGGCGCCGACGACGATGCCGGTGATGCGCAGGCCCAGTGCGCCGGCCGACCACGCCCAGTGCTCGGCCCCGCGTGGCCGGACGCTGGCGACCCAGCCGTTGGCCGCGAGGACCAGCGCGAGGGCGCGGAACGGGACGCGCGCGGAGTCCGACAGCGCCGCTCCCGGTGGCCAGCGCCGTGCCAGCAGCCGGAACGCGACGTGCGCGGCCAGCACCAGCGCCAGTGCCCCGCCCAGGGCGGAGCCGGCGGCGATCAGGGCGTTCGTCCACGACAGGGCCATGGCTCCATCGTGGGGGAGACCCCTAACGGGCGGCGTACAAGGTGGTGCGCTCGCGGACGGGTCGGTCGATGCCGGCGCCGATGTCGACGAGCTCGGCGACGGTCTTGGCCGACCCGTGCTCGGAGCCGGCCATCCGGGAGATCGTCTCCTCCATCAGGGTGCCGCCGAGGTCGTTGGCCCCCGCCCGGAGCATCGCCCGGGTGCCCTCGACACCCAGCTTGACCCAGGAGGTCTGGATGTTGTCGATCCGCCCGTGCAGCAGGATCCGCGCCATCGCGTGGACCGCGAGGTTGTCGCGCATCGTCGGCCCGGGGCGGGCGACGCCGGCGAGGTAGATCGGTGCGGAGGTGTGCACGAAGGGCAGCGGCACGAACTCAGTGAACCGGGCGGCGCCGTGCTCGAGGGCCTCGTCCTGCATCCGGGAGAGGACGCGCAGGTGGCCGACCCAGTGCCGCGGGTTGTCGACGTGGCCGTACATCATCGTCGAGGTCGTCGGCAGCCCGATGCGGTGCGCGGTGGAGACGATGTCGATCCAGGTCCGGGCGGGTAACTTGCCCTTGGTCAGCACCCAGCGGACCTCGTCGTCGAGGATCTCCGCCGCGGTGCCCGGCAACGACCCGAGCCCCGACTCGCGGGCCTTGATCAGGAAGTCCTCCACCGACAGGCCGGTGCGGGCCGTGCCGTTGACGACCTCCATCGGCGAGAAGGCGTGCACGTGCATCTCCGGCACCCGCTGCTTGACCGCGGTCGCGAGGTCGAAGTACGCCGAGGCCGGCAGGTCGGGGTCGATTCCGCCCTGCATGCACACCTCGGTCGCGCCGAGGTCCCACGCCTCCGCAGCGCGGTCGGCGACCTCGTCCATCGACAGCGTGTAGGCGTCGGCGTCGGTCTTGCGCTGCGCGAAGGCGCAGAAGCGGCAGCCGACGTAGCAGACGTTGGTGAAGTTGATGTTCCGGTTGACCACGTAGGTCACGTCGTCGCCCACGACCTCGCGGCGCAGGTCGTCGGCCAGCCGGCACACCTGCTCCAGCAGCGGGCCCTCGGCGGTCATCAGGGTCAGGGCGTGCTCGTCGGAGAGGTTGCCCGGGTCGGCCTCGGCGGCGGCCAGCGCCTCGCGGCCCTCGCTGTGCAGCACCGCGGGGGCTCCGGTGATGGTCGCCGCGGCGCCGACGCTCTCCCAGTCGCCGTAGACCTCGGCGAAGTCCGAGCGCCGGTCCTCGGTGCGGCCCCCTCCTGGCCCCTCTGCGTCGATGGCGGCGAACAGGTCGGTCCTGCCGGTGGACTCCAGTCCACCGTCGGGCTCCTGCCACGCCAGCCCCTCGGGTCGTACGCCGGGTCGGGCGAGCCCCTCGGGGGTGGCCAGGGCGGCCACGTGGGACCGCACGCGGGGGTCGATCCAGGCCGCGTCACCGGCCAGCGAGGCGCGGACGTACTCCGGGTGGACCGTGAGCCGCGCGGCCAGCTCGAAGCCGGCCTCGGCGCTGATCTCGCGCAACCGCTCCACCGAGGGCCAGGGGCGCTCGGGGTTCACGTGGTCCGGCGTCAGCGGGGACACCCCGCCCCAGTCGTCGATGCCGGCGCCGAGCAGCGCGTGGCACTCGGCGAGGTCGGTGAGGTTGGGCGGTGCCTGGACCCGCGCCCTGGGGCCCAGCACGAGCCGGGTGACGGCGATCGCGGCGAGGTACTCGTCCAGGCCGAGGTCGTCGGCGTGCCGCATCGCGGTGTCGGGCTTGGCCCGGAAGTTCTGGACGATCACCTCCTGGATCGCCCCGTAGGCCGTCGCGGAGCCGCGCAGCGCGAAGATCGTGTCCGCACGCTCCTCCAGCGTCTCGCCGATGCCGACCAGCAGTCCGGTGGTGAAGGGGATCGAGAGACGACCGGCGTCCTCGAGCACCCGCAGTCGCACCGCCGGGTCCTTGTCGGGGGAGCCGAAGTGGGCCTCGCCCTTGGTCTCGAAGAGCCGCCGCGAGGTGGTCTCGAGCATCATCCCCATCGACGGGGAGACCGGCTTGAGGCGGTTCATCTCCTCCCACGACATGACGCCGGGGTTGAGGTGCGGCAGCAGCCCGGTCTCCTCCAGCACCCGCACCGCCATCGCACGGACGTAGGCCAGCGTGGAGTCGTAGCCCTGCTCGTCGAGCCACGCGCGCGCCTCGGGCCAGCGGTCCTCGGGCCGGTCGCCGAGGGTGAACAGCGCCTCCAGGCAACCCATCGCCGCCCCCTGGGAGGCGATCGCGAGGATCTCGTCGGGCGAGAGGTAGGGCGCCCGGCCCTCCCGGGCCGCCTGGCCCGGGGTCTCCACGAACGTGCAGTAGTGGCACCGGTCGCGGCACAACCGCGTGACCGGGATGAACACCTTCGGCGAGTACGTCACCACGCCCGCACGACCCGCGGCCTCCAGGCCGGCGTCGCGCACCCGCGCCGCCGCGGTGCACAACCGCTGCAGGTCCTCGCCGGACGCGGCGAGCAGCACCGTCGCCTCGGCCGGATCCAGCCGAGCGCCACGCTCGACGCGGGCCAGCGCCCGGCGTACCTGCTGCGGGGTGGGCTGCTCGTTCATCGACTCAGGCTAACGACCGGGCGGCGCGCCACGTGACCTGGCCCACCGGCCAAGACGGGTGCTTGAACGGGGTCCGACGGGTCTGGAGGGACCGTCCGGACTTGTTCGATCATCGGACCGTGACTTTTCCTTGACGTCGATCGTTTGGTTGTCTGGAGGCCAGCGGCGCATGGGGGACACACAGGCATGAGCACTGACATGAGCACAGGCACGACCACAGGTACGACCACAGGCATGACCACCGACGAGGTACCCAGCAGGGCGAGGCTCGGACGCCTCGCCCTGGTCGGGGCTGCCGCGGTGCTGGTCGTGGCACCGATCATGGCTGGGCTGGTCCTGGCCTGGCAGGTCCACCCGCTCTGGGTCGTGCCGGCCTACCTGGTCGGCATCCCGGCGTGGCTCACGCTGCTCAGCGGCGCCTGGAGCCTGGTCGGCCGGCTGCGGCCGACGCGCGACGAGCCGCTCGGTGCTGCGGCTCCTGCGGATGGTGCGGGCTCCGCCGGCGAGCAGCTGCCGGCGGTGCGCACCGAGCTGCGGCTGCCGCCCCCGCGGACCGAGGTCCCCTCGACGGCGCGGACCGAGGTCCGCACCCTCGCGACGGGGGCGGCGCCGCGGGTGCTCAGGACACCCACTCCTTGATCTGGGCGATGGTGCCGGCCGGGTCGTCGCTGGCCGGGGTGACCGACAGGTGCGTCACGCCGGACTCCTTGAACGCGGCGATGCGCTCCTTGACGTAGGACTCGGGACCCACGAGGTTGCCCGCCTCGAGCCACTCGAGCGGGACCAGTGCCTCGGCCTCCTTCTTCTTGCCCGAGAGGTAGAGGTCCTGGATCTCCTTGGCCTCCTTCTCGAAGCCGTACTCGCAGGCCAGCTGGTTGTAGAAGTTCTTGTCGCGTGCGCCCATGCCGCCGACGTAGAGGGCGTACATCGGGCGCATGAAGTCCAGCAGCGCCTTGGTCTCCGGGCCCTCGCCGATCGCGACCATGCCGCCGGCGCAGATCTCCAGCGGGGCCAGGTCGGCCGAGCGCTTGGCGGCACCGCGGGCCAGCGGCTCGCCCCAGACCTGGTGGGCCTTCTCGGGGAAGTAGAGGAACGGCAGCCAGCCGTCGGCGACCTCGGCGGTCATCGCGACGTTCTTGTCGCCGAGGGCGGCCACCCACAGGGGGACGCTGGGGCGCTCGGGCTTGTTGAGCAGCTTCAGCGGCTTGCCCAGGCCCAGGCCCTCGCCCTCGGGCAGCGGCAGCGAGATCGTCTTGCCCTGGTAGTCGAGCTTCTCGTGGCGCAGGCCCATCCGCAGCACCTCGATGACCTCGCGGGTGCGGGTCAGCGGGCGGTCGTAGGGCAGGCCGTGGAAGCCCTCGATGACCTGCGGGCCCGAGGCGCCGAGGCCGAGCACCGCGCGTCCGCCGGAGACGTTGTCGAGGCCGGCGGCGGTCTGCAGCAGCGCGCCGGGGGTGCGGGAGTAGACGTTGAGGATGCCCGCACCGATCTGCACGGTCTCGGTCTTGGCAGCGAGGTAGCCCATCAGGGTCGGGGCGTCGAAGCCGTACGGCTCGGCGACCCAGATCAGGTCCAGGCCCGCCTTCTCCAGGCCGACGACCTGGTCGGCGGTCTCGCGCGGGTTGCCGGCGTAGACGAGCGGCATCGACAGCTTCATGGGGACCTCCACGGCTCCGGGGTGGTGTACGTCGACCGTGACAGTATCAGTGTCACGATCGGTCCGGGAGGGAGACGTGGTCACCCGTCGGCGAGGCCCAGGGCCCGCCCGAGCGCACCCGCCAGCGCCGCGGCGTACTCCGTGGTGAGGTGGTCGGTGTCGCGGTAGGACAGCGTGTCGCCGATGACCACGGGGCACAGGTCCTGCCAGCACAGCCAGGGGGTCGGGTCGACCACGTCGGCGCCGTGCAGCAGCGCCACCTTGACCGCCACGTCGCCGAGCAGCGTCGAGCGCTCGACGGGGGTGAACATGCAGTCCAGCAGGCTGGGCCGCGAGCTGGTGAGGCAGTCGCCCGGGTCGTGCCCGGCCTTCGGGACGTCGCGGATGAGCACGGTGCGGTCGGCGGCGGTGTCGAGCTCGTCGAAGAGCGAGTCGTAGCCGTCCTCGAGGACGTCGGCCACCTCGTCGAGCTGCTCGTGGCGCTCGCCGTCGACCCAGACGCCGTTGACCGGCGGTGAGGACGCCACGATCGCGAGGTCGGGGGAGAGTGCCGCCACCGTGGCCATGCTCCACTCCTGGAACTCCTCGCAGGCCTCGAAGACGACGGCCTCGCGGACCGGCGCCACCGTGACGTGGGCGGCCGGGCACTGCGGCTTGACGAGGTAGTAGGCCCGCCAGCCGTGCTCGGAGGCGATCTGCTCCAGCGCCGGGATCCAGGCCCGGGCGTGGGAGTCGCCGAGCAGCACCAGGGTGCGGTCGCCGGAGCTGTCCCCGCGCGGGCACAGCGCGCGGACGTCGGCGTCCTCGTAGTCGCAGGCGCCGACGTCGGCGATCGAGCTGCGCAGGTCGAGGAGGTTCGGGGTGAGGTCGGAGGGGATGTCGACCTCGTTGCGGGCCGCCTCGACCGAGGCGCGCACCAGGGCGACGGCCCGCTCGTGCTCGGCCAGCCGGGCGGCCTCGTCGACGGTGATCGCCGGGTTGTCGCCGTCCTCGCCGCCCTGGACGCCGGTCCACCACCAGCCGCCGCCCACGGTCGCGGCGACCAGGACGAGGCTGGCGGGGTAGAGGACCAGGCTGCGGGGCACCGTGAGTCGGCGCGCCGGGAACCCGTGGCGGAACGGCTGCTCGACGAAGCGGTAGGTGAGCGCGGCGAGGTTGACCACGACGAGCACCACCGCGGCGGTCTCGACGGCGGTGAGCTCGCGACCGGCGCTGCGCTCGGTGAGGACCAGCGCGGGCCAGTGCCACAGGTAGAGGGAGAAGGACCAGTCACCGACCCGGCGCATCACCGGGTTGTCCAGCAGCCACCGGACCGGGGCGAGGAGCAGCCCGGGCGTGGAGCCGACCAGCAGCAGGGCGGCCGTACCGAGGACGGGGAGGGCGGCGGCGTACCCGGGGAAGGGCGTGGTCTCGTCGATGACCACGACCGCGGCGGCGATCGCGGCGACGCCGGCGAGCGAGAGTAGCCAGCCCAGCAGGCGCGGCAGGCGCGACGCCAGGCGGGGGGCGACGAGGGCGACGAGGGCGCCGATGCCGAGCTCCCAGACGCGCGCGGGGGTCGAGAAGTACGCCGACGTCGGCGAGGTCTGCGTGACGTGCACCGACCAGGCGAACGACGCGGCCGTCACCACGAGCAGCACGGCCAGCACCGACCCACGGGCCAGGCGCTGCTGCTTGCCGCGGCGGCTCAGGACGCGCGCAGCGACCGTCACGCCGATGAGCAGCAGCGGCCAGACGAGGTAGAACTGCTCCTCCACCGCCAGCGACCAGTAGTGCTGCAGCGGCGAGGGCCCGGTCTCGGCGGCGAAGTAGTAGACGCCCTGCTGGGCGAAGTGGACGTTGGCGAGGAACGCCGCGGACCAGGCGGCGTCGTCGAGCACGTCTCGGGCGTCGATGATCGTGGTCCAGAAGAGCGACATCACGACCGTCGCGACCAGGACCACCGTCGCCGCGGGCAGGATGCGCCGCGCCCGCCGGGCCCAGAAGCCGGTCAGCGAGAGCGCGCCCCCGCGCTGGAGCTCGGAGAAGAGCAGCCCGGAGATGAGGAAGCCGGAGATGACGAAGAAGACGTCGACCCCGACGAAGCCCCCCGGGAGGTGGGGCACCCCCGCGTGGGCGGCGACGACCGTGAGGACTGCGACGGCGCGCAGCCCCTGGACATCACCGCGGAACCCGCCGGACACGCCCGCGACGGTATCAAGGGTTGGCTCCACGTCGGCAGGGTGAGCAGCGGGTGCGAAGATCCGGCACGACCCGTCCGCGTCCAGGAGAGGACCACTCGTGAGCGAGACCCCCACCACCTACCGCGTCGCCGTCATGGGAGGCACCGGCCCCCAGGGCAAGGGGCTGGGCTACCGCTTCGCCCGTGCCGGCCACGACGTGGTGCTCGGCTCCCGGGCCGCCGAGAAGGCCGTCCCGGTCGCGGCCGAGGTCACCGAGCGCCTCGCTGGCGTCGAGGGTGCCGGCACCGTCACCGGGGCCGCCAACGCCGACGCCTGCGAGCAGGCCGACGTCGTGCTGCTCGCCGTCCCCTACGACGGCCACGACGAGCTCGTCGCCTCGCTGCCGCTGGCCGGCAAGACCGTCATCTCCTGCGTGAACCCGCTGGCCTTCGACAAGCGCGGCGCCCACGGCCGCGTCGTCGACGGCGGCGAGGGCTCGGCCGCCGAGGAGGCCCAGCGCCTGCAGCCCGAGGCCACCGTGGTCGGCGCCTTCCACAACGTCTCCGCCGTCCTGCTGTGGGGCGAGGACGACTTCCTCGACGAGGACGTCCTCGTCGTCGGCGACGTGCTCGAGGCCAAGGAGGTCGCGATGGACCTCGCCGCCTCGGTCACCGGTCGCCGCGGCATCGACGGCGGCAAGCTGCGCCTCGCGCGCCAGCTCGAGCCGTTCACGGCCGTGCTGATCTCGATCAACCGCAAGTACAAGACCCACGCCGGTCTGCGCATCACCGGCCTCGAGGGCCACTGAGGGGCCACTGATCACCTGACGTTCACCCGACCGTTCACCCCGGCGTCGCCGGGGTGAGGGTCGGGGCTCGCACCGTGGCGGGGTGACCACCACACCCGTCTCCCGGCTCGCGGTGCGCCGCACGTCCTCGCTGGCCGTCACGCCGGCCGTCGCCGGTCACCGCGGCGCCAGCGGCCACCGGCCCGAGCACACCCTCGAGGCCTACCGCCACGCCATCGCCCTCGGCGCCGACGAGATCGAGCTCGACCTCGTGAGCACCGCCGACGGGGTGCTGGTGGCCCGGCACGAGAGCGAGCTCTCGGTGACCACCGACGTGGCGGACCGTCCCGAGCTCGCGCACCGGCGCAGCACCCGGGTGGTCGACGGCCGCCCCGTGGAGGGCTGGTTCGTCGAGGACCTCACCCTCGACGAGGTCCGGCTGGTGCGTGCGCGCGAGCGCTGGCCCGCCCTGCGCGCCGGCTCAGCGGCGTACGACGGCGTGCTGGGGGTGCCGACCTTCGACGAGGTCCTCACGATGCTGGCCGAGGAGTCCGCGCGGCACGGCCGCAGCGTCGGCGTGCTGGTCGAGCTCAAGGACCCCGCCCACTCCGCGTCCCTCGGCCTGGACCTGGCCGAGCCGCTGCTGGACGACCTGCGCCGCCACCGCCGCGACCACAGCCGCTCGCGGGTCAGCGTGATGAGCTTCGAGCCGACGGTGCTGCGCTCGCTGGCCGGCCGGACCCGGGTGCCGCTGATCCAGCTGGTCGAGCGGCTCGACGAGCGGCCCGCGGACTGGGCGATGACCGGCGACCCGCGGACCTTCGCGGACCTGGTCACTCCGGCCGGGCTGGCCCTGGTCGAGCGGTACGCCGACGGCATCGGCGCCCGGCACTCCCTGGTGGCCCACGACGCGGGTGACCGGGTGCTGCCGACCCGGCTGGTCCGCGACGCGCACCGTGAGTGGCTCTCGGTGCACGTGTGGACGCTGCGTGCCGAGGACCGCTTCCTGCCCGCGGCGTTCCGGGGCGGCGACGGCCCCGCCGGCCACGGTGACCTGCGGGGCTACGCCGCGCTGCTGCTGGAGATGGGGGTCGACGGGCTCATCACCGACCAGCCCGAGCTCTGCCTGGCCGCCCGCGACCTGCTCGAGGTCTGAGCGCGGCTAGCTCCAGCGGTCGCGTCGGGCGGCGCCCGACACGGCGCTGGCCACCAGGCCCGCGGCCCCGGCCAGGACGAACGGCACCGGCAGCAGCCAGCGCACGTCGCCGCCGTCCACGGCGTCGGTGGTGAACAGCGCCCACACCGCGACCAGGCCGAGGAACGTCAGGCCCATCACCAGCTGGCCGATGTTGACCGGGTGGCGGCCGGCCTCCCAGATCGTCGGCTTCTGCTCCTGCATCTGCTCCGGCTCCTGCACGTGCTCGCTCATCGGGTCCTCACCACGATCTCTCCCAGGTTGGTCTCGGCGTCCAGCTGCAGCACCGGGCTGCCCGGACCGCCGTCGTGCGTCTCGGTGGCCTGCGTGTCGATCCCGCCGCGCTGCTCCCCGAAGAGCCGGATCTCGCCGGGCCCGTGCACCGTGGCCGTCGCCTCGACGGTGAGGTCGCGGGGGACCAGCACCTCGATCCGCCCGACCTGCACGGTGATGTCGAGGACCCGGCCGTCGAGCTCGTCGAGGTCCTCGATGTCGCGCAGGTCGATGACCAGCTCGCCGACGCCCATCCGGTACGACGGGTCCAGCGACGCCGCGCTCGTCGGCGCCTCCTGCAGCGGCTCGGTGTCGATCCGGTCGGCGGCGGTCGCGCCGAGGAGGACCGGCACGGTGAGCAGGCCGACCAGGATGAGCCCGCCGGCGCGGCCGAAGAAGGAGCCGACGACGAGCATCGTGCCGATCACGCCCAGCGCGAGCGCGGGGTAGGCGCCGTCGGCCACGGAGGCCCCCGCCAGGTCGACGGTGCCCAGGACGCCGAGCGCCAGCGTGACCAGGGCGGCGGTGAACCAGAACAGTCGCGGTCCGCGACGGCGCGGGTCCCGGACCACGGGCGGCGGGGGCGCCACCCAGGTCTGCTGTGGCGCCACCCACGTCTGCTGCGGTGCCTGCTCGCCGACCCAGCCCTGGGCGGACTGGCCGTACCCGTGCTGAGGCCCGTGCTGAGGCCCGTGCTGGGGCCCGTGCTGGGGCGGCGCCGGGGGTGCCGAGCGGCGCCGTTCGTGCCGGTTGATGAGCACCGCGGCGATCACCGCGACCGCGGCCAGCTGCCACGGGAACCAGAACGGCCCCCAGGCGTCCCCAGCCAGCTCGGCGACGATCGCCAGGCCGGCGAGCACCGTGACGATGGTCAGGACGACCGCGCGGTTGCGGTCCTCCATCCGGATCACGCCCTCGGACCCGTCGTCCATCGGCAGCAGCAGCCAGCCGGCGGCGTAGGCGATCAACCCGGCGCCGCCGAAGAAGGTGAGCACCACGAACGCCACCCGCAGGATCACCGGGTCCACGTCGAGGTGGCGGGCCAGGCCCCCGGCCACACCGGCCACCTTGTTGTCGGTGGTGGAGCGGCGGATGCGGCCCAGGTCGCGCACCTCCTCGCCGGAGGTGCGGGGGCCCTGGTCGTCACCCGGGGGCGGCGGGCCGGCCGGGCCAGGTGGAGAGGTCGGTGTCTCGGTCATGGCTCCAGCCTGGCGCCAGGGCGTCCCCGGCACCATCGGGGACAACCCTGGTCCTCGGGGTCGCACCCCCGGGGTCGGGCAGGGGTCGATCCCCGTGGTGGGTCCCCTGCCCCTGTGTGACGATGGTCGGGCCATGACCTCCACCCATGTCCCGCCCGCGGACCGCGCGCCGCGCAAGGCCTTCCGCGACACCCGTGACCCCGTGCTGGGCGGTGTCTGCGCGGGCCTGGCGCGCCACCTGGCGGTGCCGGTGGTGTGGGTGCGGGTGGCGATGCTGCTCGCGGCCGTGCTCGGGGGCATGGGCATCGCGATGTACGCCGGGCTGTGGCTGGTCCTCCCGGCCGACGCACGCTTCGAGGAGGAGCCGCCCGGGCTCGCGAGCGCCACCCGCGGCGGCCGGCGACCGGGCCGGTCGCGCCGCCTGCAGGACGTCGGGCCCGCGGTCGCGCTCGCGGCGCTGGCCCTGGGCGCGGTGCTGCTGCTCGAGGCCACGCTCGGCCGGGGCGCGGTGTTCTGGCCGATCGCGATCGGCCTCACCGGCGTCGCGCTGCTGTGGCGCCAGGCCGACGAGGCGCAGCGCGAGCGGTGGCTGGACACTACCGGCCGGGTCGATCCGGTGCGGGTCGTCCTGGGGTCCGGTGGCTGGGCGTCGTACGCGCGGATCGCGGCGGGCGGGCTGCTGCTCGTGGCCGCGGTCTTCATCGTCGGCTTCGACAACGGCGGCCAGGCGCAGGGTGTGCTGGTCGCCGCCCTGCTCGGCGTCGCGGCGCTGGCCGTCGTGGTGGGGCCGTGGGTCTACCGCCTGGCCTCCGACCTCAGCGCCGAGCGCGAGGAGCGGGTGCGCTCGCAGGAGCGGGCCGACGTGGCTGCGCACCTGCACGACTCGGTGCTGCAGACGCTCGCCCTGATCCAGAAGTCGGCCCACGACGGGCCGACCGTCGCGCGGCTGGCCCGCGCCCAGGAGCGCGACCTGCGGGCCTGGCTCTTCGCCGGCGACACCACCGACGCCGCGACCGTCTCCGGCGCGCTGCGCGCGGTGACCGCCGAGCTCGAGGACGCCCACGGCATCAGCGTCGACGTGGTCGTCGTGGGGGAGTGCCCGATGACCGAGGGACTGCGGCCGCTGGTCGCCGCGACCCGCGAGGCGGTCACCAACGCCGCGAAGCACGCCGGCACCGGCCGCGTGGACGTGTACGCCGAGGTCGGGCCGAGCCTGGTCGAGGTGTTCGTCCGCGACCGGGGCGCCGGCTTCGACCTCGACTCGGTCCCCGAGGACCGGCAGGGCGTCCGCGGCAGCATCGTGGACCGGATGACCCGTCACGGCGGCCGCGCCGAGGTCCGCACCGCGCCGGGCGAGGGCACCGAGGTGCGCCTCGCAATGCCGCGCCAGCCCCGTGAGTCCGAGCCCGGTGAACCGCAGGAGGAGAGCCCGTGAGCCAGCCCGTCCGCGTCGTGGTCGTCGACGACCACGCGATGTTCCGCGCCGGGGTGCGCGCCGAGCTGGCCGCCGCCGGCGAGGGCCGGGTCGAGGTGGTGGCCGAGGCGGCCGACGTCGACGAGGCCGTCGCGGCGATCGCGACCCACCGACCCGAGGTCGTGCTGCTCGACGTGCACCTGCCCGGCGGCGGGGGAGCGGAGGTCATGAGGCGGCGTCCGCACCCCGACACCCGCTACCTCGCGCTGTCGGTCAGTGACGCGGCCGAGGACGTCATCGGCACCATCCGCGGCGGGGCGCGCGGCTACGTCACCAAGACGATCACCGGGCCGGAGCTCGTCGCGGCGATCGGACGGGTCGCGGACGGTGACGCCGTCTTCAGCCCGCGACTGGCCGGCTTCGTGCTCGACGCGTTCGCCGGGTCGATCGAGGTGGCCGCGGTCGACGAGGACCTCGACCGGCTCACCGAGCGAGAGCGGGAGGTGATGCGGCTGATCGCGCGCGGCTACGCCTACAAGGAGGTCGCCAAGGAGCTGTTCATCTCCATCAAGACCGTCGAGACCCACATGTCCTCGGTGCTGCGCAAGCTGCAGCTGTCCTCGCGCCACGAGCTGACGCGCTGGGCCTCGGACCGACGGCTGCTCTAGCGGGTCAGCGGAGGCGCACCTCGGCGCCCGTGAGCCTCGGGTCGATGAGGATCTTCGCGTGCCGGTCGGCTGCCTCGAGGGCGTCGAACGCCGCGGGCACGCCCTCGAGACCGACCACACCGGTGAGCAGTGGCGACGGGTCGACGCTGCCCTTGGCGAGCAGCTGCAGCGTGTCGTGGAACTCCAGCGGCGTGTAGCCGAGCACGAAGCGCAGGTCGAGCTCCTTGTTGACCGCCATCGAGGGCCGGATCGTGTCGGGCGCCATGCAGACGCCGACCACCACGACCCGCGACGCCAGTGGTGCCTCGGTCAGCACCTGCTCGAGCATCCCGGGGACGCCGACGCACTCGAACACGACCGGTGCGGGCTGGTCGGCCGCCCCGGCGAGCTCGGCGGCCCGGTTCACGTGCTGCCAGCCGGGCACCCTGCGCAGTCGCTCCATGGTGCTGACCGCGAAGTCGAGCAGCTCCGGCGCCGTCGTACGCCACCCGCGGCCGGGGGCCGCCGTCCACGGGGACTCCACCCTGGGGTCCACCACCACGTCGGCCCCGCAGTCGCGTGCGAGCCGGCGGCGCGCGGCCGAGGGGTCGCTGGCCACGACGGTGCGCACCCCGCGCGACTTGAGCAGCAGGACGACCGCCAGGCCCACCGGACCGCAGCCCAGCACGATCGCGGTGTCGCGCTTCCCGACCTCGCCTCGGCGCACGGCGTGCAGCGCCACCGCCATCGGCTCGGTCAGCGCCGCCAGGTCGTCGTCGAGGGCGTCCGGCACGCGGTGGGACATCGACGCCTCGACCAGCACCTGCTCGGCGTACCCGCCCGGCGCCAGCGGCGACAGCCCGACCGGGTGCACGCCCTCGGTGCCGCGGACGAGGGGGAAGGCCACGACGCGGGAGCCCAGCGGGAAGGAGCGCGCGGTGCCGCGGCCCTGCGCGACGACCTCGCCGCACAGCTCGTGCCCGAGGACCGTCGGCTCGGTGGAGCGGATGCTGTGGGCGTAGGCCAGCTCGTCCATCACCGCCGCCAGCTCATCGGCGTGCCGTCGGGCGTGCAGGTCGGAGCCGCAGATCCCGGTACGCCGCACCCGCAGCACCAGCTGGCCAGGTCCCGGCTCGGGGTCGGGCAGGTCGACCAGGGACAGCTCTCCGCCTTCACAGCTCACCGCACGCATGCGCGCCATCGTGCCGCACGGAGGCGTCGGTCAGTCGCTGCCCAGCCAGACGGCCGCGCCGGGGCACTCCTCCTCGACGTCGATGCCACCGGCCGTCGGGGACGACGACTCGCCGCCGCCCACCGAGAGCTGGTCGCCGAGCTGGTGCTCCTCGCCGTCCGGGAGGGCGATGGTCAGCGGGCTGTCCCGCACGACCTCGGTCCCGTGCGGCCAGATGACGACGTAGGACACTGCGCCGTCCTCGTAGTCCAGCCCGAGGCACCCGTCGACGACGGCGAGGCGCCCTGGGAGCAGGGCGTCCATCCCCGAGCCGCTGCGTGCGCCGATCAGGACGGTGACGTCGTCGACGACCGCGACCTCCGCGCTGCCACAGGCGCTCAGGGATCCGGCCAGCAGCGCCGTGGCCACCAGGCGGGAGGAGAGGCGCGAACCGCGGCGGGTGCTCCGAGACATGCCCAGAGTCTGAGGGTTCACGAGAGCGACTGCCAGGGGCAGCCCTGTGCGAGCTCGGAGCGTGCGCGTCAGAGCTCGGTGGTGCCGTCGGGGTGGACGAGGTAGCGGAGGTCGTGGGGGCTGGTCCAGAGCCAGGTGGTGGGGGTGAGCTGGTCGTAGTCCCATTGCCCGTCGGGGGATGGGTGGGTCTTGGCTCGGTGGTGGCGTCTGC
>LULW01000416.1_pt1 | contig 35682 bp, 46 predicted proteins | sample 729531 | NCBI WGS metagenome assembly LULW01 (sample SAMN03860279, study PRJNA289734) | marine metagenome | biome: seawater column; feature: ocean; material: water; isolation source: Red Sea water column Station 108 - depth 10m | place: Saudi Arabia: Red Sea | collected 2011-10-15 | depth 10 m | reverse complement strand
CGGCTCCTTCGCCGCGCACATCTCCAAGGCCCTGCCCGCCCCCGAGCTGGTCAGTGCGATCGAGAGCCTCCACGACGGAGGCGGTGTCGGCGCCGGGCGAGCGCTGCGGCGGGGCAGCGCCGCCGCCGCTTCCGGAGCGGGTGTCGCGGCGCGCGGTTTCGCCTTGATCGGTGCGGCGGGAGCGGTTGCCGATTGCTTCCATGTGTCGAGTTCGCCGCGCCGGAGAAAGGCTTCCACGTCCTCGGCGCTTGCGGTCAGTCCGTCGGTTCCGATGCCGATCACGGGCTTGCCCTTGGGGTCGGTGAGACCGAATCTCCCATAGTCGCCCGTTCCCGGCGTGCGCTTGCGCGAGGCGACCAGTCGAAAGCCGCGGTGGACGGCGGCCTCGCGCAGCGCAGTGACGGTCGGATCGGGCATGAGGAGAAGACTCCAGCCCGCGCCTTTTCGTTCCGGCTGCCGCGCGGATATGCGGTTCGTCGCAAAATGGGAGGCCGAGGGATAGATCGGGCGCGCGGTGCGTAACCTTGGTGAGGGGACGTGAAAGGAACACTCCCGTGCAAACCGATATTGCCACCGACGAAACCCAGCATCTCATCGCCTCGAACAAGGTCGAGGGCACCGCCGTCTATAGCCGCGAGGGCGAGAAGCTCGGGTCGATATACAACTTCATGGTCGATAAGCAGTCCGGAAAGGTCGAATATGCCGTGCTCCAGTTCGGCGGCTTTCTCGGCCTCGGCAGCGACTATTATCCGCTCCCTTGGGATGTCCTGACCTATGACGTGGCCCAGGGCGGCTATGCGGTCGGCCTCGACAAGGCGGTTCTCGAAAAGGCCCCGCGCTACGCGACGAGCGAAGAGCCGGCGTTCGACCGCGACTATGGCCGACAGGTCTATGGCTATTACGGGATCAACTATCCCTTCTGAACATGAGGTGCGCGGCGGTGGGCGTGATGCGTCCGCCGCCTTGCCCCGGCGCTGCGTCCTGCGGCCGATACGGAGATAGGAGACGATAATGAGCGATATCCACACCCGCGACGACGGCACCCAGACCGGACCCGGCGAGCAGATTCGTCCGAAAGGCGATCAGGAAAGTGGCGATCGAACGGTCCGTGATGTCCCTACCGAGAAAACGAAGAACCCCAATATCTCCACCGAGAACCAGCCCGAGGGCGCGGCGCGTCGGCCGAGCGACACGCTCGACCGCGAACCGAAGCGCGATCCCGAAAGCGGCGGCAGCATCCCGGAGGACTATAATCCGGAAAGCGGCACGCGGGTTGGCGAGGAAGACGATACCCGCGCCGGCCGGGCGGGTGAAGGACAACCACGATAGGACAGGATGATGAGCGACGATCCCGATATCTGGAACCAGCGCGGTACGCTGACGCTTGGACATGACGAAAGCGGGGGCGCCGAGGTTCCGCCTCTTCCGGACGAGATCGCCGAGCCGCGCCCGCTTCGCGACATCCTTGGCCGGTTCGTCGAGGCGGCGCCTGCGGAGCGCGAGCATTTCACGCTTGTCCTTGAGAACGGCCAAGCCTTTTCAGCGGACGATATCTTCGAGCTGGTTGCCCGGCCGGATTCTCCGTTCCGATGATCTGTCTTATCATAGGTTATAACCGACCGGCGCCGCGCTTGTTTGCTCGAAATTTATAACCGGGCGATTACAGCGCAGTAAGGAGAATTTCGGCAATTTATTGAGATTTCTTACTTTTTTGGTTCGCGACGTGCTACGCTGCCATCATTGGCTGCGGTTCCACCCTAGATCGGCTTCTCTTGGTTCCGGCATTACCCGCAGTCCCGTTGTTACGGTCGGCCGATCGATTGAATGTCGTGAGCCTGGTAGCGCATGCTCCCGTCACATAGGAGCACATCGTGCGTCCTTATCACCTGATTATATCGGGCGCTGGCGCGTCCGAGGCCCGGCGCGTGGATTTCACCGCCGAGAGCCCCGATCATGCGTTTCAGATCGCCCGCAACGAGGAAGATGGAGTTCATGTCGAACTCTGGGAAGGCGCGAAGCTGCTGGCCCGGATGACCAAGGGCGACGCCAATATCTGGCAGCTCCTCCCGGTCCGCCCCGACAATATCGTGGCGATCGAGGTCGCGGCGGCGCAGGTCCCGTCCTTGGCACCGGAAGCTCAGCGAAGTTCGGGTTGAACCGCAACTTGCGGGTTCGGCCGGCGTTGCCGGTAGAAGGAGACTCACTTGGCGACGGAATTCGATCGGGCGATGACTTCGCCGCTGGAGCGCGTCGCGCGCGTCCTCGCCGGCCATGCGCTGAGCCGCAACGCCGAAGGAGACATGTCCTCGGCGGGCGAGGCGGTCGATGCGCTTTGGGGCGAATATAGCGATGCCGCGCTCGCGGTCCTCAAGACTCTGCGCGAGCCGAGCGCCGCGATGCTCGCGGTGGGCGATGCGGAGGTCTGGGATCGGATGATCCACGCCGCGATCGAAGACGAGACGATCGCCGATTAGCTTTGGTGGAAGGCTGGCTTCAGACTTCGGAACGTGATCGACCAGCGCCGACCGGGCATCGGCGCGATGCTGTGCTCCCAGTCGTTCCTTACCTCGCCTTGCATATGATAGATCGACCGCGGCGCGAGATCGGCGCTGGCGCGATCGAACCCGCCGGCTCGCCGGCGCCGGAAGCGCATTGTGGCCGGGGCGCCGAGCGAGAGTCCGATCACATGCTCGAATACCGGCCGATCCCTGTGCCAGCCGATTCCGGCGCCGACGCCATAGTCTATCAGCAGGACCTGCTCGAGCGCGTCTGCGTCAAGCCTGGCAAATTCGGCGGCGCGGGTCCTGAACGGCTCGATCCATGCGGGGATGGCCTCGCCGCGCGCGAAGCGCCCGGTCTGGAAATCATAGGTCCAGCCGAACGAGCGCGTCAGCCTTTTGCCCTCCCATTGCTGAAACTGGAATGGCGTGAGCCCTGCCGCCTCGATCTGCCGGATGGCTTCGGCTTCTTCGGCCGCGCCGATGATCTCGTCGGCATAGGTGAGGCCGGGAAGCAGGGCCGGGCCGAAGAGGTCGGGCTGGGGCGCGGGCGCCCCGGCGCTGGCGGCTCGGCTCACAGGGGCAGGTCGGCCTGGGCGCGCAGCGGCTCGACGCAGAAGCTGTGCCGCGGCGGTTCCTCGAACAGCACCTCGTTCGGCAGGGTCCCGTCGAGCCAGTGCATCACGTCGCGGCGGTGGATGATGACCCCGTGGCGCGACTGATAGGGGATGATGTCAGCGCCCGCCGCTATGGTGAGGATGCGATAGGAGAGCGGCCAGTCCGCGAGCGGCGGATCCCAGATCGCGGCGAGGTAGAAGAAATTGCCGCTGTCGAGCGTCACGCGGTAGCGGTGATCGCCCGTACCCATCCGGAAATCGGAAGCCGGGATCAGGCAGCGGCGCGCCGGGAAGGCCCGGCCCTCCGTGCGGACGAAGCGATAGTTGATACCGTCGTTGAATCTCGGGTCGGAACCCCATACCGCCGTGACCAGTTCGGTCTTGGTCGGATCATCGGTCTTGCGCCGGACGAGCAGCCGCTCGCCGCGGTCTACGGCCTCCGGATCAAAAGGGGTTGGCGTCAGGGTCACGACTGGAACATAATGAGAACGAAGTTGAGTCGCAAGTGCCAGGGGACGGCCGCACATGTGCAATGATTACAGGCTCGAGGTCGACATCGCGTCGATCGCCGAGGATTTTGACGGTCTCGAGATCAATATCGACATGCCCGAAGGCGCGCCGAACGTGCCCGCGCGCGAGGATGTCCGCATCACCGACACGGCGCCGATCGTGAAGAGCAGCGACGGCGCGGCCGCCGGATCGCTCGTCAACCGGCGCTGGAGCTGGCCGGGGCAAGGCGGCAAGCCGGTCTATAATGTGCGATCGGAGCGCCGCGATCTCGGCATGCAGCGATGCCTCGTCCTCTGCGACGGCTTCTACGAGTTCACCGACCCCACCGACCCGGCGCAGAAGCGTTTGGACAAATGGCTGTTCACGATGAAGGATCATCGCTGGTTCTGCATGGCGGGCGTGTGGCGCGACAGCCATGTCGGCGAAGCCTTCAGCCTCCTGACCATGGATGCCGGTCCCGACGTCGCGCCCTACCACCATCGCCAGATCATCCCGCTCGCGCGCGATCAATGGGCGGCCTGGCTCGATCCGCGCGTCCCGGCCGACGAGATATTGAAATGGCTCCCCGAGGGGAGCCTCGAGGTATCGCAAGTCTATGGAAAGCCGCCCGCGCAAGGCGCCCTCGCCCTATGACGAAGGAAGACGGGCTCGACCGGTTCGTAGAGGCGCAGGATCAAATCTATGCGCGAGCGCTCGGCGAGATTCGCCGGGGCCATAAGAGTTCGCACTGGATGTGGTTCATTTTCCCGCAGCTTACGGGTCTGGGCCGGAGCGCGATGGCGAAGCTTTACGGTCTTGGCGGGGCCGATGAGGCGCAGGCCTATCTCGCGCACCCGCTTCTCGGCGCGCGCTATGTCGAATGCGTCGAGGCGCTTCAGGACCTGTCCGCGAGCGATCCGGTGGCCGTCTTTGGCGAGGTGGATGCCACGAAGCTGCGCTCGTCGCTGACCTTGTTCGAGGCGATGAGCGGGCGTCCGTTGTTCGCGGCCGCGCTCATGCGCTGGTTCGGCGGCGAGCGCGATGCGCGCACATTGGCCATGCTGACCGACGCCGGCAACATGATGCCGGAGCGGCTTTCCTAGCCCCGCGGATTTCGGAACAGCGGCAGCATCCGGTGCAGCACTTCGTCCTTGTCGAAGAAGTGATGCTTCAGTGCGCCAAGCACATGGAGCGCGAGCACGACATAGATGGCTTTCACCATGAGCTTGTGCAGGTCGCCTAGCTCGTCGGCGAGATTGTCGTTCAGCGGCAGGGGAAGGTTGGGCGCGGGCACGGCGCCGTAGAGCGGCACTTCGGGCGCGCCGCCGGCCGACGCCGCAGCCCAGCCGAGGAGCGGCGCGCCGATCATCAGCCCATAGAAGAGGACATGGGTGGTGCGCGCGAGCAGGCGCTCCCATGCAGGCATGCCGCCCGGAAACGCCGGCCACGGATGACCGAACCGCCACCCGAGACGGATGAGGCTGAGCGCGAGGATCGTGATGCCGACCGATTTGTGGAGCTGATAATAGCCGAGCTTTTCGCTGTCGGCGGCGTCCTCCATCCAGCCGCCGAAGGTCGCATTGGCGATGATGAGAATGGCGATCGTCCAGTGGAGGACGATCGAGACGGTCGAATAGCGGCTGTGATGTTCGCGCATGATGTCCTCGGTCAGAGCCTGTTGTTCAAATGCGCGAACGATAGGCCTGTTCCGTCAGGCACCGGCTATGTCCTTCTTGGGGGTGAGGATGAGCGTCCGTCCTTCGACGCGCCAGGCCTCAAGTGCGGACAGGAAGTTCATGCCGAGCACGTCGGTGGTTCCCATACCGGGCGAGATGACGACTTTCAGCTTCATCGCTTCGATCCCGCCGATCGTGAGATTGTCCACCGTCCCCGCATCGGCGCGAATGGTGCCGTTCGCCGTCTGCATCAGCAGCGGCACGAGCGTTGCGTCTGCCTTCACGCCGGCCGCCGCCGCCGTTGCCGGCGACAAGGCGGTCACGGTCGCGCCGCTGTCGACGAGCATGCGGCGCTCGGTTCCGTTGATCATGGCCTTCGCCCAGAAATGGCCGTCGCGTCCCATCGGAATGCGCACCTCGTCGCCGACGACCTCCTGACGGTCGAGCCCCAGGCTCGCGGTGATGCGCGACAGATTGGGGTCGAAGGGCGCCTGCTGAAGGATAAGGAAGATACCGAATGCGAGCAGTGCGAACGAGAAAAGCGCGCGGATCACGCGGCCGACATAAGGAATCTTGAACAGAGTGACGAGGATCAGCGCCGCGCCGACGGCGTAGATCGCGAGCGTCTGCCCGGAGAGGCCAGGCGCAAGGTCGGTGGGAATCGGCATATATTTCCTCGGCTTTACAGGGCGGAACGTGACGCGGCGCTGAATGATCCACAGCCGCTCGTCGCAGGCGCCTTGACGGACGTTCCGTGCGGGTGGAACATAAAGAGAACATTCGAGTCGATACCAGCATGAGCATGTTGCCCATTTCTTCGCTCCGGCCGCGTGCCGACGAGCTTGCCGCGCTTCGCGAAGCGGTCGCGCGCGTCGCCGCGTCGCGCGGTCCCGTGCTGCCGTTCGGCGTCGGCCCGCTCGATCATCTGCTCGCCGGGGGCGGTCTCGACGGCGCTGGCCTTCATGAGGTCGCGGGCGCGTCAGCGAGCTGGAGCGACGATGCCGCCGCGACGCTGTTTGCCGCCGGGATTGCCGCACGCTTCGCGGCCGCCCCCGGCGTCTCGGCGCTCTGGGCGCTGACGCGCTTCGATCTCTACGCCCCCGGACTGGAGCAGGCCGGGCTGGGCCCCGACCGGGTCCTTTATGCGCAGGGCCGGACCGACAAGGAATTGCTCGCGATGTGCGAGGATGCGCTGCGCGATGGCTCGCTTGCCTGCGTCATCGCCGAGGTAAAGGCGGCGGACCAGACGGCGACACGGCGGCTGCAGCTCGCGGCATCCGAGGGCAACACGCCCATGCTGCTCTACCGTCACCGGGCGTCGGGCGCGGGCGCTGGTCGGTCGAGCTCGTCCGCCAGCGCGGCGGGCCGCCTTTCTCCCTCGAACTGGAGGCGTGCGATGATCAGGGTCGCCTCGCTCTTCCTGCCGCAGCTCGCAATCGAGCGATTGCGGCGGGCGGGGCGGCAAGACACGCCGCCTGAACCGGCGCGCGCGGCGCCGCGCTTCCCCCAACCTGTCGACGACAATCCGGGCGCCTGTTCGGTCCCGCGCGGCGGCGGCTGGCGCCCCGGCGCGCGCTGGGCGCAGGCCGCGTCGGATGGGGCGCGCTCCGATCGGTCGGCGTTCGACGCCTTGCCTGCGCACCAGCGGCCGACGATGCGTGAGCTGGGTCGACGGAGCGAAGCGGCGGCACCGGTCTTCCGGGCGCTCCGCGGCGATGACGGGCCGCCTCCCGGCGCAGCCGCTCCATTGCCACTGCTCTGGGGTGCTCGTCCGACGATCATTGTCGCGCGCTCCGGCCAGCGCGACGTCGTGACCGCGGCCTGCCCGGCGGCGCTCGACCTCGGGCTGGCGCCCGGCATGGCCGCGGCGCATGCGCGAGCGCTGGTATCCGACCTCGAGATATTCGACGCCGATCCCGAGGCCGACCGCGCCTGGCTCGATCGGCTCGCACTTCATGCTGCCCGCTACTGGACGCCGACAGCAGCCGTGTCCGGAAGCGACGGAATCTGGCTCGATCTATCCGGGACGACGCATCTCTTTGGCGGCGAGGAGCGCTTTGCAGCGCGGCTGCTCGGCTTTCTGAAGCGCCTCGGCTTCTCCGCGCGTGTCGCGATCGCCGGGACACCCGGCTCCGCTTACGCGCTCGCGCGCTATGGCGGGCGGGCGGCTACAGTCTTGCCGGAAGGGAGGGAAGGAGAGACGCTCGCACCTTTGCCGCTGGCGGCGCTCCGGCTCACGCCGGAAGCGCTCGCCGCCGCAGCCCGGTTCGGGATCGAGCGGATCGCCGATCTCTACCCGATGCCGCGCGGGCCGCTGGCCCGGCGCCTCGGCCGTGCTGCGGTCGAGCGGCTCGATCAGGCGCGCGGGTTCGTGCCCGAACCGATCGTGCCGGTCATTCCCTTCGAAATGCCCGAGGCGCGGCGGTCGCTGCTCGAGCCGATCGGCACGGCGGAGGCGATCGAACAGGTCATTGCCGACCTGCTCGCCGATCTCGTGCCCGCGCTGCGCGAGCGCGGGCTCGGTATACGGAGCCTGGTGCGCGGGTGCCGAGAATCTGTTTGGCAAGCGTCCGGCCGACATGAACCGAACCGACGCCGCTTTGTTCGCGGGTCTGCTGCCCAATCCGGCGGCAAGCCTCGACGCGCTCGGCGGACGCGCGGGCGAGGCGGCCTTGTTCCGGTTGCGCTCGATCGAGAGCGATGTTCCCGAGCGCGCGATCGGACGCGCCGGTCCCTTGGCCAAGCCTGACGGTTGGCCGTCGTGGGCGCGTCCCATCCGTATGCTCGCGCTGCCCGAGGCGTTGCTGGGCGTCGTGGCGTTGCTGCCCGATCATCCGCCGCGCCGCTTCGCGTGGCGCGGACGGACCTATGCCGTGGTCGCGGGCGATGGACCCGAGCGCATTCACGGCGAATGGTGGCGCCGCCCGGGCGAAATGTGGGCCGTGCGTGACTATTTCCGGGTCGAGGCGGAGAGCGGCGAGCGCTTCTGGTTGTTCCGCCGCGGCGACGCGATCACCGACAATACGGGTGACCTCAGCTGGTATATGCACGGCGTCTTCGGATGACGACCCCGATCACTACCTACGTCGAACTATACGCCACCAGTCATTTCTCCTTTCTGCGGGGGGCTTCTGCGCCGGAAGAATTGTTCGGGGCGGCCGCACTCCTCGACCATTCGGCCCTAGGGCTGTGCGACCGGGGCAGCGTCGCGGGCATGGTGCGCGGCCTTTCGGGCCAGGAGGCGACCGGCGTTCGGCTGATCGCCGGAACGCGCGTCGATCTGCGCGACGGGCGTTCGATCCTTCTCTATCCGACCGATCGGGCCGCCTGGTCGCGGCTGACCCGCTTGCTGTCCTTGGGCAAGGGGCGCGGCGGCAAGGGCAATTGCTGGCTCGACTGGCCCGACATCGCCGCCAGTTCGCAAGGCATCGTCGCGATCCTCCTGCCCGATGCAGCGGACGAACGCACCCGGCTCGATCTCGCCGAGCTGCGCGGCGCCTTCGGCCCACGCGCCTTTCTGGCGCTCTCACTGCGGCGCCGTCCAGGCGACTTCGCACGGCTTCGCGCGCTCGACGCGCTGGCGCGGGAACTCGGGGTACGGAGCGTAGCGCTCGGCGACATCCTCTACCATGCGCCCGAGCGTCGGCCGCTGCAGGACGTGCTGACCGCGATCCGCGAGAAAACGACGATCGATGCGCTCGGCTTCAAGCGCGAGCGCTTCATGGACCGGGCATTGAAGAGCCCGGCCGAGATGGAAAGGCGCTTTGCGCTCTTTCCCGACGCGATCGCGGCGACCGCCGACATCGCGGCGCTATGCCGCTTCGACCTCGCCGAGATCCGATACCAATATCCCTATGAGCAGGTGATGGAGGGACGGACGGCGCAGGAGGCGCTTGCCGCGCTCACCGAGGAAGGCGCTGCGCGGATGTTTCCCGGCGGCGTTCCGCCTGCCTACCGGAAACAGATCGATCATGAGCTTCGCCTGATCGGCCAGCTCGGCTACGCGCCCTACTTCCTGACCGTCAATTCGATCGTCGCCGAGAGCCGGCGCCGCGGCATATTGTGCCAAGGGCGCGGGTCGGCCGCGAACAGCTGCGTCTGCTTCCTGCTCGGCGTGACCTCGATCGACCCGATCAAGCACGAGCTGCTCTTCGAGCGCTTCGTGTCGGGCGAGCGCAAGGAGCCGCCCGATATCGACGTCGACTTCGAACATGAGCGGCGCGAAGAAATCATCCAGTGGATCTATGAGACCTACGGCCGTCACCGCTCCGCGCTGACCGCCGTGGTCACGCGATACCGAAACCGCGGCGCGGTCGCCGAGGTGGGGAAGGCGCTTGGGCTGCCGCGCGACCTCACCAAGATGCTCACCGGCCTCGTCTGGGGCTGGTCGGTCGACGGCATCCCCGAGGAACGGATCGCCGAGCTCAACCTCAACGCCGGAGATTATCGGCTCCGCCTCACCCTCGATCTCGCGCGGCAGCTGATCGGCACGCCGCGGCATCTCTCGCAGCATCCCGGCGGCTTCGTGCTGACCGAAGAGCGGCTCGACGATCTCGTGCCGATCGAGCCGGCGCGCATGGAGGACCGGCAGATCATCGAATGGGACAAGGACGATATCGACGTCCTCAAGTTCATGAAGGTCGACGTGCTGGGCTTGGGGATGCTCGGCTGCATGAACCGCGCCTTCAATCTGCTGCGCGATCACAAGGGCGTCGATGTCGGCATGGCCGACCTGCAGGACGATGACCCGGCGGTCTATGGCATGATCCAGAAGGCCGACACGCTCGGCGTCTTCCAGATCGAGAGCCGTGCGCAAATGTCGATGCTGCCGCGGATCAAGCCCAAATGCTTCTACGATCTCGTGATCGAGGTCGCGATCGTGCGGCCCGGCCCGATCCAGGGCGACATGGTCCATCCGTATTTGCGCCGGCGCGAGGGCAAGGAGAAGCCCGAATATCCCAAGCCCGAGCTTCGCGCCGTGCTCGAGAAGACGCTCGGCGTGCCGCTCTTCCAGGAGCAGGCGATGAAGGTCGCGATCGTCGGGGCGGGCTTTACGCCGGTCGAGGCCGACCAGCTTCGCCGCGCGATGGCGACCTTCAAGCTCACCGGGGGCGTATCGCATTTCTACGACAAGCTCGTCGGCGGCATGGTCGAGCGCGGTTATCCCAAGGATTTCGCCGAGCGCACCTTCAAGCAGATCGAGGGCTTCGGGAGCTATGGCTTTCCCGAGAGCCACGCCGCGAGCTTCGCGAAAATCGCCTATGCGTCGTGCTGGATGAAGCATCATCATCCCGACGTCTTCTGCGCGGCCTTGCTCAACGCGCAGCCGATGGGCTTCTACGCGCCCGCGCAGATCGCGCGCGACGCGCAAAACCATGGCGTCGAGGTGCGCCCGGTCTCGATCAACGACAGCCATTGGGACTGCACGCTCGAGGAAACCGGTGGGCGCTATCTCGCGGTGCGCCTTGGCTTCCGCCAGGTTCGATCGCTCGCCAATGTCCATGGCGCCGCGATCGTCGGGGCGCGGGGCGATGTGCCCTATGATTGTGTCGAGGATGTCTGGCGCCGCGCCGGCGTGCCGCGCGCCGCGATCGAACGGATCGCCGAAGCGGATGGATTCGGCTGCCTTGCCGAGGACCGGAGGCAGGGGCTGTGGAAGGTTCGCGGCCTTGGCGAGGCGCCGCTGCCGCTGTTCGCGGCAGCCGACGCGCGCGCGGCGAGCTTCTCGCCCGAAGGGCTCGAACCGCCGACCTCGCTGCAGCCGATGACCGAAGGACGCGAGGTGGTGGAGGATTATCGCACGCTTCAACTGAGTTTGCGTGCGCATCCCCTGAGTTTCCTGCGCGACGAACTGGACGCGATGGGGATCGTCCGTTGCGCGGATCTCGCCAATATCCGCGATGGCCGGAATATCGAGGTCGCGGGCGTGATCCTCGTCCGGCAACGCCCCGGCTCAGCCAAGGGCGTGCTGTTCATCACGATCGAGGATGAGACCGGTATCGCCAACGGCATCCTATGGCCCGATCGCTTCGACATTTATCGGCGCCAGGTCATGGCGGCGTCGATGATCGCGATCCGCGGCCGCGTTCAGAAGGAAGGCGAGATCATCCATATCATCTGCGACCGGATAACCGATCATGACGCAATGCTGCGGCAGGTCGGGCGCAGCTCGCTTTCCATTGCGCCGGGACGGGGAGACGGAGCGCGGAACGGGGGCGGGCCCGATAGCCGCGAACCTGCGCTGCGCGTCCGGAGCCATGACTTTCACTGATGGTGGCCAAATGCTCCGGTTGCAGGACCACTCCCTCCTTGGCTGCCTGACTGCGGGCCTCGGCTCGCCTCATGCCGTCAACCCCCTGCGGGGGTTCGCCCTCGCGTACCGCTCGGTGACGGCGGCTCGCGGGCCCTTCGGTTGGCGCCATCGGGGATGGTCCCGAGCAACCCAAGGAGACACGACATGGCCACCATCGCAAATCTCACCGTCAAGGCCGACGGCAGCTTCGAAGGCACGCTGACGACCCTTCTGGTTGCCGCGCCGATCGCGATCGTCCCGAACGGCCGCAAGGTGAAGGACAATGAGCCCGACTTCCGCGTGATCGCGCGCAAGAACGGCTACGAGGTCGGCGCGGGCTGGACCCGCACGTCGCAGTCGAACGGCACCGAATATGTCTCGGTCACCCTCTCGGCCCCCGAATTCGGCACGATCTACGCGAATATCGCGAACGCGCCCGGCGACGACCCGATGAAGAAGGTGCTCATCTGGAACCCGCCGAGCTGAGCCCAGCGGCCCCGCCTTCGGGCGGGGCCGTCATTTTTCCTGCGTGAGTTTCGCCAATCGGCGCGGAAGCTCCGAGGCCAGCTTGCGCTGCTGGAATGGCGAGGCTTTCTTCCAGCTCCGGCATTCGGGCTGGGTGCGGCCGCAGCCGCGGCACCAGCCCGTCCGACCGTCGAACGCACATAATTCGATGCAGGGCGAGCGCATCGCTCAGTTGCACTCGATCGTGACGTGACGCAGCTCGTGGACCGGCGCGAGGCGCTCGCGGATCGCCGCGCCAGTGAGACCGGCAGGCCCGGCGACGCTGACGATCGCGGCATGCGCGTCGGGTCCAAGGCGCCATACGTGAAGATCGACGATCCGGGCATCGCCGGGCGCCTCGACCAGCTCGCGGACTTCCTCCGCCACATGATCGTCGCTCCGGTCGAGCAGGACCGCGGCCGTGTCGCGCATAAGGCTCCACGACCAGCGCGCGATCACGATCGCGCCGACGATCCCCATGACGGGGTCCATCCACACCCATCCGAGATAGCGACCCGCAAGCAGGGCTGCGATGGCGAGGACCGACGTCAACGCATCGGCAAGCACATGCACATAGGCCGAGCGCAGATTATTATCCCCGCTCTGCGCCATTGGGCCATGGTTGTGATGATGATCGTCACCATGGCCATGATCATGACCATGGTGATGTCCGTGCCCGTGACCATGATGATGCCCGCCCGACAGCAGGAACGCGCTCGCAATGTTTACGCCAAGGCCAACCGCCGCGACGACGGTCGCCTCGAGAAAGGCTACGTTGGTCGGATTGAACAGTCGCGACACCGCTTCGACACCGATGCCGAGCGAAACAAGCCCGAGCGCCATCGCCGAGGCGAAGCCGGCGAGGTCGCCGACCTTGCCGGTTCCGAAGCTGTAGGCCGCGTTGTGCGCATTGCGCTTCGCATAACCATAAGCGATCGCCGCCACGCCGAGGGCACCAGCATGCGTCGCCATGTGGAAACCGTCGGCGAGCAGCGCCATCGATCCCGTGATGTAGCCGGCGATGATCTCGCCGACCATCATCAGCGCGGTCAAAACGACGACGAGCAGCGTGCGCCGGGCATTCTCGTCATGTGACGCGCCCAAGAACATATGATCGTGGACACGCGCGTCCGCAATGGGGGTAGTGGCCATTATGCGATCCTATTTGCTGTAGCGGCGGATAACGGTGAGCAACTCCTCGGCACCGGCCGCGCGCTCGGCGTCGGTCAGCCCCGGGCGCGAGACATGCTCCTCGAGATGATCGGAGATCACTTCCTCGATGAGCCCGGCGACCGCGCCGCGGACTGCCGCAACAAGATGCAGAACTTCGGCGCACGGCGCCTGCGACTGGAGCGCTCGCTCGATCGCGCCAACCTGTCCGCTGATGCGGCGGACGCGCGCAATGAGTTCGGAATTATCGCCTGAAAGATGTGCCATAGGGATACCCTCTACCCCTATCTAGAGCAAAAAGGCAAGCGGCGTCGCTCGGAAAGCAGGGTTGCCAACGGAGTGGGATTTAGCTTCCGTCTCCGGCTTTGGCCTTTGCGGGATCGGGTACGACCTCGCGGAAAGCGTCGTTCATCCAGCCTTCGCGCTCGCCGATATGCTTGTCCCAGAAGGCGCGCATCGCCTCGAGCCGCTTCCCGGCGAGAAACGGCTCGGTGAGATGTTCGAACATATTGTGCTGCGGAACGGGGACGGGCGAGGCGCGCCAGACGCCGAACAGCACGACCGACAGCGTCTGGAATACCGCGAACAGCAGATAATGGGCGCGGTCGAGATCGTGAATGGTGAGGCCTGACCGGAGCCCTTTCGCCTGCGCGCGCGAAAAAGCGTCGGCCGCATGCGCGATGCTCTTGTTGCGCAGCGCCTTGATCTCGGGAAGCGGCGGCCGCGCGAGCAACTCGTCCAGCCGGTCGAAAAAGGCCTCGCCAATCAGGTCGCCGCGCGCCCGATTTTCCGGAGCGACCCCCGACAACAGGTCGAACAACTCATGCTCCTTCCGCGCCTGATCGAACCCTTCGGGTCCCGACAGGCTGAGGCTCACCCGCCGCGCCTTGTTCGGATTGGCCGCCATTTCGGCGGACAGCCGCTCCAGCTCCGCCGCCAGCAAGGCTTCATAGTCATAAGGCAGCGCGTCGCGGCACACGAAATTCTCGCGCGTCATAATCTCGCGCGCCGCGCGCATCTCGTCGACGATCCGCGGGAGTGAGATCACGGCCTTCTTTGGCTGGTTCGCAGGTGCTTTCTCAAGCAGCCGGGTGATCGAGATGACCTGTCCGGCAAGATAGCCGCGGTCGAGCATCATCGCGATCAGCGGCGCGGTCGAGCCGCGGGTGCCGTCGTCATCAGCGAACTGCCGCGCCTCATTCGCCGTGCGCCAGGCTATGTCGAACCACATCATGTCGGCGAACTGCCCGGCGAGCGATGCGTCGGGATCACGCTCAAACAGCTCGGACCAATGCTGGAGTTTCTCGCGAAACGCTTCGAGCGAGGGTTTGTCGCTGACGTCGCAGGCGTCGATCGGATAGTGGAAGATGGATGGATGCTGGCGTTCGGGGACCGCCGGGGCAGCCTTGGCGGTCGGTGCCGCGGCCTTGCCGTCGCTTCCCGCGACACCTTGAGGCTCCATCACGCAGCTGCCTTTGCGTCGAATGCCTTCACGCGCTTCCGCGCCTTGCGGGCGCGCTTGCGCATTCGCGGCAGCGCGTCGATCGCCGCGCAGAAATCGGGATCGTTCACCTTATTGGCGGGAAGGTCCCGATAGGGCTTCATCGCCTTGAGAAAGCGCTTGCGCAGCCACAGATATTTGCGCGCGACACGCGGGTCGGCATGCTTCAACCCCTTTCGGATCAACCGTGCCATCCGGCCGAGATAGTCCGGATAGGCGTCATGTTCGCAGCCCATGGCCTCGACCACCTTGTCCCAGGAGAGGTAGTCGATGAACAGCCAGCCGTCCTTGTCCTCATCCAGAAAGGACCGGACATAGCGCTCTTCCTGCGGCCCCGAATGCTGCGGTTGCCTGTAGGTGCGCGCCATCCTGAGCACCTCGCGGTCGACGATCACGCGGGGAAAGCATGCGGTGCGCGATTCCAGCTCATAGGCCTTGACCATTGCCGGCCCGACAATGTGCCGCTTGTCGTGAAGCAATTTCCCGACCGTCACGGCGCCGCGCAGCAGATAGCCGCGATCGGCGAGGAGCACGACGGTGCGGGCGATCGCATCGATCATCCAGAAGACTGCTGAGGTCTCTTCGACCTTGTAGGACAGGACGAGCGAATCCGAGAATTGGGTGACGCGCTCGCTCTTCGAAAGGCCAGGCTCGACCGTCTGGCCCACCTCGTCGAGTGCCGCGACGAGGCGCTCGAGCGCCGTCGCGTCGCGCTCGGTCTCGGCCACCACCTCCTTGAAGGCCAGGAAGTCGAGAAACAGGATCAGGCGCTGCTCATAGGCGGGCGCTTTTGTCTTTGCAGGTTTAGCCAAGGTCGAGCCCCTGTCTTTGGCGGGTGCCGGTGGAACTGGTTATATAGCGATTGTTTCGCGCGCCGAGGAGCGCGACGAGCAGCCGGGAAACCAAGCCGGACATTTCGAGGGTGAGGTTTGGCCCCCCGCCTACGCCATGAAGTGCAAAGCCGAGCGGCTCGCCCATGTAGAGGCCTTCGTGGATCATCGGATTGCGCATCGCCGCCACCTCTACCCCGCCCGCTGCAGCCGGATCGGCCCATGCCGGAACCGGCACCCCGAGCCAGTCGCACATCCAGGCGATGCGCTGCCCATGTGACAAATTCCTTGCCGGAGGGTTCAAAGACTTCGCAAGTGCAAAGCAGGCATCGAGCGCGGTATAAAGATACAGAAAGCGTTCGAACTGTAGATGCTGCGGGTTCTGACTCAGGAACAGGGCATGGACTGCGGCGACCCAGATGCGCGCTCGCTCGGGCACTGCGAGATTGTCGATCCAGAATGCCTCCGCGAGTTCGATCGACTTCTCCAGGCTGCCACCCAGCAGAAGGAAGTCGACGAGGACATCGGGCTCGACTGGCGTCGAATCAAGAAACCCGGCCTCGGTGATCGTGAACCGCATTCCCTTGAAGAACGACAGGCTCCACACATGAAAGTTCACCTGGTCGAGGTCCGGCGCCGTGGCATGGGTGATGTCGTGGGTCTTCGGGAGACTGAAAACCCGAGCGGGATAGGGGCGGGTGTTAAGCCCCCCGCCGAGGTGGGAAACCTCCCTGAACGGCGAATATATCCACTTGCCCTCGCGCCATTCGTCCTCGTTGACGCTCTTCACCATATCGTCGAGCCCATCGCGGGTCGCAATCGACACCGGTCCAACCGTGATATCGAGCGGCCGCGGATAATATCCGAACTCGCTTTGCTGACCTGACATCCGATAATTCTCCCTGTTCTTCGCGCACACCGGGGCGAGGGGGCACGCAGATTATGGTCCGGGAGGAAGGCGTGAGGGCCTCTCCCCCGCGAAACCGTACCCGCTCTCGATAGCCGCTGGTCCCTGGGCTCGGAGCCGGGCCTCCTTCAATCAACCCGTGAAGGGTCCGCTACGCTTCGCGTGCGGCCGCAGCCTTGCTGCGGTGATTGCGGCCCGCCCCCGGCCGGCGGGGCGACTGTCGAGCGGGAACGGTCCCGCTCCGAAAGGACAGGAGCCAAACCCATGCCGCTTTCCACCGCTCAATCGCTCGGCTGGAGCCTCGCCCGCACGATGATGACGATCATCGTCCTTATCGAAACGACAAAAGGCTATGCGGTGATGCCCATCGAAGAGTTCGACGGCGACCCCGAACACATCGTGTGCGAATATGACCCGTTCAACCGCTGAACCCGCAAAACTTGCCCCGCGATGGTTCCAGTTGCGGTTCCGTCGCGGGCGGCCGTCTGCTAGATTGACGGTGCAGATCGCGCTGTGGTGGTGGTGGAGTTTCAGGACCGTGGCTATGGCATTGGCGCCGCCCTTGCGATGGCATTTCTGGCGGGGCTTCTGCTCCATCTTGCTGGACGGCACCTCTACGCGCACGGCGGATCGACATTGCTGCGAGCCTGTATCGCAATGCTCTTCCTCCTCCCGGCGGGGGTCGCAGGCTATTATGGCATGACGGGGATCGTGAGGTTCTTCGCTAAGGAGGGCATGCTGGTAACGATCCTGCCTGTGCTCGCTGCCGTCGTCGCCGCCGTGGCGGCGGTCCGGGGACTGGCTGGGTCTTCGGTGGATTCAATTGGCGTCGGCGACCGGGAATGTGACGATCGTGCACCCGCGATCCCGGCGTCCGCTTCGCCCGCTTCCGACCGCCTCTGAGCCCCTCGCTCCCGCCGCAGAAACACGGTCTCTTCCCTGCGCGATCTGCCGGCAAGCCGCTGCGCTGAGCCCGCTGGCCGCAACGGCGCTCCCCGATTTTCTTCCCCCGGCGTGCCGCCGTTCCTCGCGGACCAAGAAAATCGCTGCGCTGCCATCCTCCGCATGCGCTCCGGGCCTGCGGCTGCGGCGCGGCCTCCTTTCCGGCCACCGATGCGCATCGAGACCGCGATCCTGCGGCTCGAAAGCACGGAAAGGACTTCAACATGGCCAAGATCGGAACCTTCAAGAAAGCGAAAGGCGAATATCGAGGCGCAATCGCGTGCCTCGCCCTCTCGGTCGACGCGGTTCGCATCGTTCCCGAGGACAATCCCAAATCCAGCGCTCCGACCCACCGCATCTATGTCGGCGACGTCGAGGTGGGTGCAGCCTGGGAAAAGACCAGCCAGGACGACCGCACCTATCTTTCGACCAAGTTCGACGACCCGAGCTTCACCGCGCCCTTCTTCGCGCAGCTCTTCGAAGGAAGCGACGGCGACTATGACCTCGTCTGGAGCCGTCCCCAGCGGCGGGACTGATCGAGCACGCCGCCCGGCCGCAAGCCGGGCGGCGATACTCTCAATTTGAGGCTTTTCGCGCGGGGATTCTCCGCCGCAATGCGTTACGATGATCCTTTGCATGCCGCTAACCAAGTTCCAGCCGATGCGGGCAAGCTGCTGATAGGCTTTGCTTTCATTCCTGAAGATCAGCCGGAGGTGCGAATGGATCAGGTCGTCGATTGGCAATCGCCATATTTTCCGAGAATATTCGAAACATATGATCGCGCCGATTTCGCGCAGGAGTTCCTGCGCCGAAGCCCGGCCTATCGCCGCGCCTATCGTTCGGCGGCGTTGGCGCCCGCGCGGCGCCGCACCGCGCGCCTCGCTGGGCTAGCGCGACGATGGGGGTTGGTCTTTCGCCCTAGACCCTGACCGATCCGTCACCGAATCCCCCGCGCTCTGGCAGCCCGAGGCCTGCGCGCATGTCGCCATCGCCGAGCCGGCGCCTGACGGCTTCGCCGCGCCGCGGCTCGCCGAGCTCATCGCCTCGGCGGATATCGCCTCCGAGATCATCCTGCCGGGCGAGTGGCATCTCGTGTTCGTGGCCGACGGACGGCGCTTCCGCCTCTGGCTTCGCCGCTTCCTCGCCGATGAACGGCTCGCCTATGTAAACCCGGCCGACCCGCACAGCGAGCTGCGGATGGCGGTGAGCCTCGCCGTACAGCGCCGCTTCTCGGCGGGCGTCACGACGCACCGTTTCCTGCGGGGAGGCGCCCCCGGACCATCCGAGCGCTGGCGTCTCATCCAGTGGCTGCGGCTCCTTGATGCCTCCGCCGAGGGACGTTCGGCGCGCGACATCGCCGCCGCCCTCATCCTCGACGATGCCCAGGATTTCTCCGCCGCCGACTGGGACGGATCGAGCGAGCGCCGTCGCATCGCGCGCTGGCACCGCGCCGCGCTCGCGATGCGCGACGGCGGCTATCAGGAGCTGCTCGGCGCCGCCTGATCGGGACATTCCGCGCGTCGTCACTTTGTCCGTTCCTAAACCGGATCCCGATTTCCGAATGTCGCCGCCTCTCCGCCGGAGCCCGCCACGGGACCCGGCGCTGCGAACGGAGGCCCCTTTTGAGCGACATGCATACCCCCATTTCGCCGCGCTACCTCAAGACGCCCGACGCCGCGCTGCACCTCGGCCTGTCGAGCCGGACGCTCGAAAAGCATCGCTGCTTCGGAACGGGTCCCGAATACCGCAAACTCGGCGGGCGGATCGTCTACGCCATCGCCGATCTTGACGCCTGGGCCGAGATCGGCCGCAAGAGGTCGACGTCCGATCCCGGAAAGGGCGTCGTCCATCCCGCGCGCCCGGTCCGCCGCTGATGCGCCCGGCCCAGAACATCCCGCCGGCTCCCGGCGTGCAGCCGGTCGAGGCGACTGCGAGCGGTCTCACCGACCTCGAACTGACCTGGATCGAGCAGCGCCTCGAGCATTGGCTGCGCTTCGGCCGCGTCGCCGCCGAGCGCATCGTCAGCCGCCGCACGCGCATCGTCTCCTTCCGGCCCGAGGCCGTCTTCGGCTTCGTCCGCTGGGGCGCGAACGACTTCGGCACCATCTTCTCGAGCATCTCGGTCATCGCCGCGCCCGCGCCGCGCGCCCCCTTCGCGACGCATCCCTACGTGCGCCCCGGCGGCGACATCCTGCTCCGCGTCGACGGTTGGCCGAGGGTTCAGCAGGTGCTCTCGGCGATCGATGCGATCGAGGCCGACGGGCTCGACCCGTGCGAGACCGCGCCGGATCATTGGCGCCACATCGGAAGCCACATCGCCGCCGGACTGCCGTTCCGGCCCTATGGTCCGGAGCGGCACCGGGCCTGGCTTCGGCGCAAGGCGATCGCGCCATGAACCGCCGCTGGCTCCGCGCGACCGCGGCGAGCGCTACGCTCTTCGCGGCGCTGTTCGTCGCCGCGGCAGCGCTCGCGCCGCAACCGCGCCTCATCTGGAACGCGAGCCCGAGCGTTCCGATCGGCTTCTACCGCGTCGATGTCGGTGCCAAGCCCGCGGTCGGCGACCTCATCCTCTTCCACCCGCCCGAGGGGGTCGCGGCGCGTCTCGCCGTGCGCGGCTATGTGCCGCGCGGCGTGCCACTCCTGAAGCATGTTGCCGCAGGCCAAGGCGCGCTCGTCTGCCGCAGCGGCACTTTCGTGACGATCGACGGCGCGCCGGCAGCACGCGCGCGGGACGCCGACCGCCTCGGGCGACCGCTGCCGCGCTGGCTCGGTTGCTACCGCCTGCGCCCCGGCGAACTGTTCCTCCTCAACCCCGCGCCCGACAGTCTCGACGGCCGATATTTCGGACCGCTCCCCGACACCGGCGTCGTCGGCGTCGCGCACCCGCTGCTCGTGCGCGATGCGCCCGGCGCGCCGCTGCGCTGGCGCCGTGACGCCGATCGCTCCGCATTCACCCCCGAAGGAAAGGATATGTCCTCATGATTATCGGAAGCTTTCAATCCGCTGGCGACGGCTATGCCGGACAGATCCGGACGCTGCTCCTCGATGCGATGATCGCGATCGTTCCGGCGAAGCCGAACGACGCGGAAAATGCACCGGCCTGGCGGGTCCTGCTCGTCGAAGCCGACACCGGCGTCGAGATCGGGGCCGGCTGGGAACGCCGCAGCGAACGCGCCGGCTCCTATATCGCCCTGCAGATCGACGACCCGGCGCTCGCGGTTCCGCTGCGCGCCAATCTGCTCCGTTCGACGCAGAACGAGGATGAATATCATCTCCTCTGGACGCGACCCGTCCCACGCGAACAAGCGTGAGCATCATGCATCCGGCTCGCTCGGCGCGCGTCCGCGCCGTGCGCCTCGCCTTGCTGCTGCTCTGCTCGGCGAGCGCCGCCCCGGACCGGGCATGGGGCGCGGCACCGGCGGAAGCGCCGACGGCCGCGGCGCACCCCTATGCCGCCCATGTGGCGGAGGCATCGCAACGCTTTGGCGTACCGGAGGTCTGGATATGGCGTGTGATGCATGTCGAGAGCCGCGGCAAGCCGCGGGCGCTCTCGCATGCCGGTGCAATGGGGCTGATGCAGATCATGCCCGCAACCTGGGCGATGCTGACGGCGCAGCACCGTCTGGGGTCCGACCCCTTCGACGTGCGCGGCAACATCCTCGCGGGCGCGGCCTATCTGCGCGCGATGTGGGACCGATATCGCGACGTTCGCCTCATGTTGGCTGCTTACAATGCAGGCCCCGGCCGCGCCGACGCCTATGCAGCGGGGCGGCGCGGCTTGCCCGCCGAGACGGTCGCCTATGTCGCAGCCATCGCGCCCGCGCTCGGTGCGCCGGCTGGTCCGTCAGCGGCGATGGCGCGGACGGCCGAACCGCCGAGCTGGCGCAGCGCGTCACTCTTCGCCGAGCAGCGATCCGACACGCCGGCTGCAACTTCGGTGCAGCGCGGCGACGCCGCGGCTGCAGGGCCGTCGCACTCCGCGCCTGCTCCCTCGCCCCTATTCGTCCCGCTTTCCGGGAACAATCGGTGATGGTCGTCGTGGCGATATTTGCTGGAGTGCGCCGGTCCGTGGATGGGCTCTCCTTGGCGTTCGGAAGAGGTTCGGGGGGATGGCAAGATAAAAGACCTGCCAGCTCACCGGCAGATTGTGGTTGGATTACAGCGCCTTATGCGTATGGCACCCCCCTCCGGCTGCCATATCGACCTCTGGATTTCCGAGGCAGAACAAGCGCTTACGATATGGCACCGGCGCTGTGAGCGGCGACGAGCATGATTTTCGGGTGCGGCCGGGAAGAGGGCGCGACGCTGGTTCAGGATCGGCGCGGCGCGGGAAAAGGCTCGCCGCGCAGGTGCGCAAGGCCGCCGCCCGCTCGGGTTACACCCGCTCTCGTCGCGGCGGCGGCTGTCGCAGCGGAACCGGTCGGCATGGCCGCGGCCGCGCCGCGCTTGCGACGATCCGGCGCGGCCCCGCGCAGCGCCGCGTGACGGTCATGGCGCGCATCGTCCGGCATAAGGGCGCGCAATTTCGCTCCGCGCCGCTCGCACGGCATATCGCTTATCTGGAACGCGACGGCGTCACGCGCGATGGCCGGGAAGCGATGATGTTCGATGCGTCTGGAGACGCCGCCGACCGTGAGGCCTTCGCAGATCGCTGCGCCGACGATCGCCATCATTTCCGCTTCATCGTCAGCCCTGAAGATGCCGAGCAACTTCAGGACCTTCGGACCTTCACCCGCGATCTCATGGGCCGGATGGAGAAGGATCTCGAAACCCGGCTCGACTGGGTGGCGGTCGATCACTGGAATACCGACAATCCGCATATCCATATACTCGTGCGCGGCGTCGCCGAGGACGGAAGCGACCTGGTCGTCGACCGCGCCTATATGTCGGAAGGCGTGCGCGGAAGGGCGTCGGAGATCGCCACTCTCGAGCTCGGTCCGCGAAACGAACAGGAGATCGACGCCAGCTTGGCGCGGGAGGCGAGTGCCGAGCGTTGGACCGGGCTCGACGCGCGGCTGCGCGAACGCGGAGGCGAAACGGGGATCGTCGATCTCCTTCCCGACCCAAGCTCGCCGCCGGGCCGCGATCGGCATCTCATCGGACGTGCGGCGAAGCTCGAGACGCTTGGGCTCGCGACGCGCCTTGGACCCGGCATTTTCGAGATCGATCCGCGCGCCGAAACGATATTGCGCGACCTCGGCGAGCGCGGCGACATCATCAAGGGCGTCCACCGCGCCATGCGCATGCAGGGGCTCTCCTTCGACGCATCGAGGCTCGCCCTTCACGGCGAGGCGGAGCGATCGGGCCTCGTCGGGCGGCTGGTCGCACGCGGCCTCGACGACGAGCTTGCCGGCTCCGCCTTCGCCATCGTCGACGGGACCGATGGCCGGACCCATCACATCAAATTCTCCGATCTCCAATGGACCGGGGACGCGAAGCCGGGCGCGATCGTCGAGCTGCGGCGCTGGGAAGGACGCGACGACGGCGAGCATCTCTCGCTCGCCCTGCGATCGGACCTTGCGGTTGCCGACCAGATATCCGCGCGCGGTGCAACCTGGCTCGACCGCGAACTGGTCGCGGCGAGGCCCGTAGCAGCAACCTCGGGCTTCGGCATCGATGTTCGCCGCGCCATGGCCGCGCGCGCCGAGTTTCTCGCGGGTGAAGGCCTCGCGAGCCGTCGGGACGGCAAGCTCGTACTGGCGCCCGATCTCATCGAAACGCTGAGGCGGCGCGACCTCGAGGCGGCTTGCGAGACCATCGCCGCGCGCACCGGGCTCGCGCATCGCCCGCCGGCCACCGGCGACGCGGTGAGCGGGACCTACCGCGAGCGCGTGTCGCTCGCCTCGGGGCGCTTCGCGATGATCGACGACGGGCTTGGCTTTCAACTCGTGCCCTGGCGCCCGGCGCTCGACCGGCACCTCGGCCAGCATGTCACCGGCACCGCCACCGCGGGCGGCATCGACTGGAGCCTTGGCCGCAATCGCGGGATCGCAATCTGAGAAAGGATGAACGATGAGCGACAGGATATTATGGGGCCAGATCTTCGCGGTGCTGCTGATCGTCGTCGCGGCGGTCTGGACCGCGACCCAATCGACGGCGGAGGCGCTCGGATTTCAGGCGGCGCTCGGTGCCCCCTGGTTCCGCATCGGTGACTATCCCGTCTATCCGCCGCCCGCCTTCTTCTGGTGGTGGTTTGCCTTCGACGCCTATGCGCCGCCGATCTTCTACCGCGGTGCCGCGATCGCCGCGTCGGGCGGGCTTCTGTCCGTCGTCGCGGCGATCAGCATGTCGGTGTGGCGTGCGCGCGAGCGTCGGCGGGCCGAGACCTATGGATCGGCACGCTGGGCGCAGGAGCGCGAGATACGGGCTGCCAACATGCTCGGCCCTGATGGCGTCATTCTCGGGCGCATGGCCGGAACCTACCTACGCCACGATGGCGCCGAGCATGTCCTCTGCTTTGCGCCGACCAGATCCGGAAAGGGCGTCGGCCTCGTGGTGCCGACCCTGCTGACTTGGCCGGGGAGCTGCATCGTCCATGACATCAAGGGTGAGAACTGGCAGCTCACCGCGGGCTTTCGCGCAAAGCATGGCCGGGTGTTGCTTTTCGATCCGACGAACCCCGCATCGGCCGCCTATAATCCGCTCCTCGAAGTCCGGCGCGGCGCATGGGAAGTGCGCGACGTGCAGTCCATGTTCTCTACGCCGAGGAGGAAAAGAGCCTGGCCGGTGTCGCGGCCTTTCTGTCGAACCCGGAGCGCAAGATCGAGGCGACGCTCCACCGGATGAAGACCACCCGCCATTTGGGAGATCGCGTCCATCCGGTCGTCGCCGCGGCGGCGCAGGAACTGCTCAACAAGAGCGAGAATGAGCGGTCGGGCGTGCTGTCGACCGCCATGTCCTTCCTCGGCCTCTATCGCGATCCGGTGATCGCCAAGGTCACAGGACAGTCCGACTGGCGCATCGCGGACCTGATCGGAAGCGAGCGCCCGGTCTCGCTCTACCTCGTGGTCCCGCCCGGCGATATCAGCCGGACCAAGCCGCTCATGCGCCTGATCCTCAACCAGATCGGGCGGCGGCTGACCGAGGAGCTGAATCCCAAGGCGCGATCGCAACGGCTGCTGTTCATGCTCGACGAATTTCCCGCGCTCGGACGCCTCGATTTCTTCGAAAGCGCGCTCGCCTTCATGGCCGGCTATGGCATCAAGGCCTTCCTGATCGCCCAGTCGCTCAACCAGATCGAAAAGGCCTATGGCCAGAGCAATGCGATCCTCGACAATTGCCACGTCCGGGTCAGTTTCGCGACGAACGATGAGCGAACCGCCAAACGGATATCCGATGCGCTTGGCACCGCGACCGAGCAACGCGCGATGAAGAATTATGCCGGCCACCGGCTCTCGCCCTGGCTTGGCCATTTGATGGTGTCGCGCACCGAAACCGCCCGGCCGCTCCTGACACCCGGCGAAGTGATGCAGCTCCCGCCTGACGACGAGATCGTGATGGCCGCCGGCCTCGCGCCGATCAGGGCCAAGAAGGCGCGTTACTATAGCGACCGGCGCCTGGCCGGCCGCGTCATGCCGCCCCCGGCGCCGGGCCGCGGCGCTCCCGCCGCCCATGACTGGATCGCCGGCCGGGTACAGCAACCGGCGGAGGCGGAGCCGGGGCAGAAGGATGCCGATGACGCTGCCAATGGCGGTATCCGGCAGGAACCCGAACTTCCCGTCCATGAAGATATCGCGCCACCGCCGCAGCGCAGCGCGAGCGGCGAGTTTGATTTCAGCGAAGATGGAGCACAGGCCGATGCGGCGAGGCTCCGCGCTGCCGCCGATCGCCGGATGGCGCGGCGTGCTCAAGCTGCCGCGCTCGATCCCGACGACGGGATCCAGCTTTGATCCGATCGCATGTCAAACAGACTTTCCGGATCGAAACCGGGCTCTCGCGCGACCTGGCGGATCTGGCCCGTCGGCGCGGCCTCACCCGGACCGAAGTGCTGGAGGCTGCACTGCGCTCCTTTCTCTCGCCCGATCAGGAGGAAAGGATCGAGGCCCTGCTCACCCGGCGCCTCGACCGCATCGGCCGCCAGCTCGACCGCATCGAATGGCATGGTGAAATGTCGGGTGAAGCGATGGCCCTGTTCGTCCGGCACTGGCTCACGAGCACGGCGCCCTTGCCCGATGATGCGTTGCCGGCCGCGCAGGCCAGCGGGAAGCGGCGGTGGGAGGCTTTCGTCGATGCCCTGTCACGCAGGATGGAAGTTGGACCAAAGCTCGCCGCAGAGCTGATGCGCGACGTCAGCGGTTCCGATTGAAGCCTTTAAGCGACTCACCCAGCACGGAGTTTTGCGAGAAAGCTGACGGCCTCGGCGGGGACACCGCACAGGGCAGCCACTAGGAGCAGTATCGTGAGAGCCAGATATTTGGCCAAAGGCGTTCGGCACAGTTCGAGGAGCACCGCCGTTTTGTGGCGGCCCTGTTGCACGAGCGCCATAAACTGGGCGAGCTCGGCCTCCCGGTCAGTCATCGGACGCTCGCCTACGGGCGGGAGAGGGGGAATGTCCGTCATCACAAACCTCACGGATTCATCGCGAAAATGGCGCGCTGTTACAGATGCGCGTGCGGGTTACCGTGAGGGATAAGCCCTCCGGGCTGGAGTGCCCCTCAGGCGAGTCGCTTGTCAACAGGGTGAATCGCAATTTTATCAACAGTCGGGGGTGCGTCTGGGGATATCTTGCCGCATTTCCGGGAAAGCCGGAGTTCGTTCAGTCCTCTTCGCCCTGCCGCTCGCGCTCGCGTAGTCTCTCGGCGTAGCGGTAGCTCGCTTCGAAGGAGTGATAGTCGTCGGCGTAGCGATCGATGTCGCCGAGTGCGCATTCGACCTCATACTCCACCGAATGGGGCGACGAGCCCGGACGCTTTCGGGCCAGCCAGCGCTCCAGCTTGTCGAAGCGGCTCTGCATCCCCTGCACGCTGCATGCGATACGCAGATCGTCGAGATTGCTACTCGTCCGATTGCGGCTCCAGGCCCTGCAGGCGAACTCAAGCTCTTCACCCCGCGTCGGAGGGCGATCGCTGAGATCGGCCCCACCATCTTTCGCGAGAGTGGAGTCGGCCTGTACATTGGCAAGGCCCGCACTGAGTGCCTCGCAGAGTTTGCTATGATATTCATCCCGGCGCGCGGCGTCCCAATCGTAGGGGCCAGCGCCGACGAAAAGATGCGGCAGCTTGAAATGCGCCCGCACCACCTTCGGCAGCATCTTCTCGATCCGGATCACTCCGCGGATGACGTTGAGAAGATGCTCGGCATCGATCCCGGGCCACGGCCGCGCGAGATTCTCGATCGCGCCGAGGTTCGAATTGGTGGGCGTGTCCCCTGTGTTCCAGTATCGCATGGTCAGTGCTTCCGTTTCTCTTTGGCCTTGATCCCTAATATGGCTTTCGCTTCCTCGCTCGCATTCTTGCCGATCTCGTCGAGGCGCTTTCTGACGATGGGGTCCGCGAGGAGTTGAGCCTTGGGTCCTTCGCCGGAATCGCAGACGACGGCATAGAAGAGCCGGTACAGCTGCTGCGCATGCTCGGCCTCGGCCACCGCCGCGTCGATGTCGCCCTGCCGGTACACCAATATTTCTTTGTCATCGATCGGTTCGGGACGGATCACGCCGCGCCCATCGGGCAATATCTCAGCTCTTTGTCGATGGCTGACATTATGGTTCACGATCGTCTTCGGATGGGTGAGCAGGATCGCATCCGGCAGTTCGGAGCTATGACCCCAGACGCGGTGCGCAAACTGGTTACGCTTGGTTCGCGAGGTCTCGGCCACCGACCCGATGGTCTGCAGGAGCAATTGCTGCCATTCCGGCAGCGCTTCCTTGGCCGCGGCGTTGAGCGCCGATCTCTGCCCTCCTGAATTGACGAGCGAAAGATACATGGCTGTGCCCACCGCGATATCGGCTTTCAGCATCCGGCTGAGGATGCTCGCTAGATCGCCATCGATGTGGGCCCAGAGCGCTATGATATAGGCTACATCGGCCGCAAACGGCGATCGCCGCAAAACGCCGGGGCCGAAGAACAGCTGCCCATCGGGCGCAACATCGAAAAGGCGTTCGGGCATCAGCTGCGATCCAGGCCGCTCGTGGACACCACCCGTGCCGAGGCCGTCGCGCGCGCCACGCATCGGCCCTCGGCGTCGAAAAGCTCGCCCTCCAGAAAGGCGACCGTCTTCCCCAATTGGACGATCCGGCCGACACCGGTGAAGCTGCCCGGCCGCGCGGGAGCGAGATAGCTGATATTGAGCGCGATGGTTGCGCAGTAATGGGTGCCCCCCGATTTAACGAGCACCGTCGGCCCCAGCGTATCATCGAGCATTGCAGCGACGAAGCCGCCCTGGATATTGCCTCCGGGATTGCAGAAGGCGGGCTTCCCTTCCATTTTCACGCATATGGTGCCGGTGGCTTCGTCGGCCTCGATAAGCTCCCAGCCAAGTGTTTCTGCGCAGGGCGGGCGTGCAAAGCTGTCGAATATGCTCATGTCCATCTCCCGATGCTGCCCCGGCTAATGCAGGCATTCGGCAGCATAGTGACGGGCCTCTCCGCCAAACTCCAGACTTGACGCAATCAGCATTCCATCCCGGACCAATCTGTCTGGCCATGCTCGCTTTTCTCCGGGTGCGAATGCTGGCATCCCCGGTGCTCCATCACATGGGAGAGAATAATGGACGAAGACGCTTTGTTCGCGGTTGGAACAGTCCTGGCGGCGATCGGCGGCCTGCTGGAACGAAAGGACGTCTGTACGACCACCGAATTTGCCGAAACTCTTGGCGGCGTTGCCCTGATGACCGCCGAGTCCGGCGAGCAGTACCGGAATCGTGCTGCCTATGTCGGAAGTTGGGCACAGATGGTGCGCGCTGCTGCCGAACACGCTGGCGGCGCGCGCGAGCATTGACGCACCCTCATTCGGCGCCAGCTTCGAAATAGGCGCGTATCCGGTGGGCAATGACGGGATCGAGCCGGATGAAAGTCCGGCGCCCGTCGATCGGATCGGGTACGCGGCGCGTAATGCCGGCATCGCAGAGGCGCTGCGCCAACCTTAACGCGCTGCTCATCGGGATCGAGGATGTGACGCACAGCGCGCTGATGGAGAGGCGCTTGCGTTCGCATTCGTGAACGAAGAGATCAATGAGCATCTCCCAAGCGGGATCGCCGAAAAGCTCGGGCGCACCGATCAGTTGTTGGCGGAGGAGGCGCCTGCGCATTGCGGCCTTCGCATTAGCCAGTGCAATGTCCCCATGGTCGGTGCGCGCGGGACCTTCCGGACTTCGCAATGTGAAGGAGGCTGACGGAACGGGCCTTCCGGCAAGGGTGTCATCACTCACGACGTGATGGCAGTGGGTTGAGGTCACGACGATGTGGTCGATGATCTCGACGTTGAGCGATCTGCCGATAATCTGAAGCTTCTGCGTCGCCTCGATGTCCTCGGTACTCGGATTATGGTTTCCACTCGGGTGATTGTGGACAAGGATGAGGCCCGCTGCATTCAACTCTAAAGCGCGTCGAAAGATCGTTCTCGGAAAGATGGAAAGCTGTGCCAGCGAGCCACTTTGAACGACCTCATCGGCAATCAGGTGCCGTGCGCCATCTAGGAACAATATCCTGAGACGCTCGTCTGACAGCGATCCCATCGACATGATCAAATATTGGCGCAGCCGCCGGTCGAACGGATCTATAGCGATGCCTCGTATGTCCCCTGCAAGACTCTCGATGGCGACCGCCCGGGCCTGGAGAAGCAGCGAGACGACGCTGGATTGAGATCCGAGCACCTTGGTCAGTGCCTCGGGCGATTGCGCCATAATGCGACTGACCGACTGGAACGCTTCTAGAAGCCGCTTCGCTAGGAGGTCGCTGTCCTCTGGCGCGATAACTTCGATGAGCTTCGCCAGGCTGGATCGCTGCCGTTCTTCGTGAGCCGCTTTTGATGCCGCCAGGTTGCGGCGATGAGGAGAGGTGGAAGCACCCAGGAAGTGGCCACCTGCATCGTGAGATAGGCCACCGGGTCCATCTGAACGTCCACCGCGCGGCTGAAGTGCGCCAGTAGCGGCAAACTGTGAAGCGGTGCCGCTATCATCGGCCAAAAGCGGTGCGCGACCATCGCGAGGATGAAGGTCGAAGAAGCTCCGAAAATATCGAGAGCAAGATATCCAACATCGACCGAGTGATAGACTACGGTGCCAAATGTCACGAGCATTCGGTCCCAGATCACGATCGTCACCGCAATGCCGACCATCGTTCGCTCGGGAGCGCCACCCCGCCACGCGGCATAACCGAGAGCAACCAGCAAAAAGGCGGCGAAGATGGCTATTCGCATCTTCCGACCTTCCCATGCCGACTGCTCCCGGTCAATTCACCTCAGGCTACGGCCGAAAGATGGTCGCCGCGGAGGCCTGCGGCGGCCGGGCATTCCCGTAGATCGTAGCCAGCAGTCTCTTTTCCGATATCGGCAAGTTCGCCGTGCGCACGGAGGATGTCGCCACTCACCTCGACCAGCGACATCTGCGCCTTTGCCAGACGAAGAATCGTGCCTTGGCCGGTTTTCGTGGGCACGCCCGTTTCCCGCCTCGCAGTAACGACGCTGGTGAAGAGCGATGATACTGCGATCAGCGCGTCGTCGACCCGCATCTCTGCATTAGGTACCTCACGCTCCAAGCGGGCGGTCATAGAATCCAAATTCTGAAGCATATCCTCTCCTTCGCCGGAGCGCGGCGGCTCCTCACGTTGCGGTTGAACGATGAAGGGATCAGCGCGACACGAGCTCGGTAAGCAGGTGTGCAATTCCTAGGCCGCCAAGCGGAACCAGAAGCAGAATGACCACGACGGCCAGCATGATGCCAATTCGCATTGCCGAACCAAAATCGTGTCGAAACAAATCCCTGAACGGCGAACCCGTGGCCGTTGAACTTCCAACGGCAGCGACGCTGTCGTGCAAGTCCATCAGGTTTGGCGGGCTTCCGTCTGGGAACTCTGATCGCACCCATTCCGGAGCGGCGGGTAGTATGACCGGATCACATGGTATCCGATCATAGGTCTGGCGCAGCCGCGCATAGATGATCGCGGTCTCGTCGCGGTTGGCCGCGCCTAGCGTGTCGCGTGCGGTGGTGAGCCGCAGATCCACCGCCTGCTTCGATATGTCGAGGTCGCGGGCGATCTGTTTCGAGGTTTTTCGTTCCAGCAGCAAATCGAGACAGGCCCGCTGCTTTTCTGTCAAGCGCGTCCACCTCAAGAACTCGTCCGAATGCTGCGACCCCGAATCACTCATCCTGACACTGTTGTCAAAATTGCGCTCGGCACAACCCGCCGACCTTCATTTAATCGCCACCGAATCGGAACTGATCGCATCGCGGCCTACGCCATTCCCTGTCTTTCTTACCCACAGTACGACGCGCGCAAATCTCTGTTGAAAATAGTGAATCTTTGCGTCTCTTACTCATCCCCGTCGAGCCGGGCGCCTTTGCCCGGACCATCCAACGGGGACTATCATGGGCGCAGAACCGGTCCGTTTCGAGGCGCAGGGACGTGGTGCCCGCATGCTGCGGACAGCGCTTGGCGGCGCGATTGCCGAGTGGCTTGCCGACCCCGCGGTCATCGAAATCATGCTCAATCCCGACGGCCGGCTCTGGGTCGATCGTCTCGGCGCAGGGATCACCGATAGCGGTATCCTGCTCGCGGCCACCGACGGCGAGCGCATCATCCGGCTCGTCGCGCATCACGTCGGCGCCGAAGTCCATGCCGGGTCGCCGCGCGTGTCGGCCGAACTTCCCGAAAGCGGCGAGCGCTTCGAGGGCCTGCTGCCGCCCGTGGTCGCGGCGCCGACCTTCGCGATCCGCAAGCCTGCGGTCGCCGTCTTCTCGCTCGGCGACTATGTCGCAGCCGGCATCATGTCCGCACCGGCGGCCGAGGCGCTGCGCGCCGGGGTCGCCGCGCGCCTCAATATCCTCGTCGCCGGTGGCACCGGGACAGGCAAGACCACGCTCACCAATGCCCTGCTCGCCGAGGTCGCCAAGACCAGCGAGCGCGTCGTCCTGATCGAAGATACCCGCGAGCTGCAATGCGCCGCTCCGAACCTCGTCGCGATGCGCACCAAGGATGGGGTCGCGTCACTGTCCGATCTCGTCCGCTCCTCGCTTCGTCTTCGGCCGGACCGCATTCCGATCGGGGAGGTTCGCGGCGCCGAGGCGCTCGATCTTCTGAAGGCCTGGGGCACCGGACATCCCGGCGGCATCGGCACGATCCACGCAGGCAGTGCGATCGGCGCGCTCCGCCGCATGGAGCAGCTCATCCAGGAAGCCGTGATCACGGTCCCGCGTGCCCTCCTCGCAGAAACGATCGATCTCGTTGCCGTTCTCGTGCGCGACGGGGCCGGCCGACGCCTTGCTGAAATGGCGCGCGTCGACGGTCTCGATGCGTCGACCGGCGACTATCGCATCACCCCCCTCTTTACCCCCGAAGGAGACTGACCATGACGCATGCCGCCCGGCAGGAAGCACCGCGCTTCCTGCTCACCTCGACCGCCCTCTATGTCGCGCTCGTGACCGCCTTGCCCGCCCGCGCGGGTGGGTCGTCGATGCCGTGGGAAGCGCCGCTGCAGTCGATCCTCGAAAGCGTCGAGGGACCGGTCGCAAAGGTGATCTCGCTGATCATCATCATAATCACCGGGCTGACCATCTCGTTCGGCGACACGTCGGGCGGCTTCCGCCGCATGGTCCAGATCGTGTTCGGGCTGTCGATCGCCTTCGCGGCGTCGAGTTTCTTCCTGACCTTCTTTTCTTTCGGCGGCGGAGCCGTCGTCTGATGGATGCCCCGGCCGAAGTCACCGGTTTCTTCGCGCCCGTGCACCGCGCGCTCGCCGAGCCGATCCTGCTCGGCGGCGCGCCGCGCGCCCTCGCGATCGCCAATGGCACGCTCGCGGCCGGGATCGGCCTTGGCCTCCGCCTCTGGATCGCGGGTCTTGTCCTCTGGATCGTCGGCCATGCGCTCTCGGTCTGGGCGGCGCGCCGCGACCCGCAATTCGTCGACGTCGCCAAACGTCACCTCAAATATCCTGTCTGGATGCGGCCATGATGAACCTCGCCGAATATCGCTCGAAGTCGGCCTGCCTTGCCGATTATCTCCCCTGGGTCGCGCTGGTCGCCGAGGGCGCGGTGCTGAACAAGGATGGCTCCTTCCAGCGAACCGCGGCCTTCCGCGGTCCCGATCTCGACAGCGCCACCCCCGCCGAGCTCGTCGCGGTCACCGCCCGGCTCAACAATGCGATCCGGCGCCTCGGCTCGGGCTGGGCCTTGTTCGTGGAGGCGCAGCGGCTGCCGTCGAGCGACTATCCCGGATCCTCGTTCCCCGATCCGGCATCCGCACTGGTCGACATGGAGCGCCGCGAGCAGTTCCGGGAGGAAGGAGCGCATTTCGAGAGCCGTTATTATCTGACCCTCCTGTGGATGCCGCCGGCCGAGGATGCCTCGCGGGCGGAAGGCTGGCTTTATGAGGGCATGGAGCGCTCGGGGGTCGACCCGAGGGAGCATCTCGCGAGCTTCATCGACCGGTCGAACCGCATCCTTCATCTCGTCGAAGGCTTCATGCCCGAGGCCGAATGGCTCGATGACGGCGAGACGCTGACCTATCTGCATTCGACGGTATCGACGAAGCGTCAGCGCGTCCGGGTGCCCGAGACGCCGGTCTATCTCGACGCGCTGCTGACCGATCAGCCGCTCGTCGGCGGGCTTGAGCCTCGGCTTGGCTCGTCGCATCTGCGGACGCTGACGATTACGGGGTTTCCGTCGTCGACCTGGCCGGGGCTGCTCGACGAACTCAACCGGCTCGCCTTCGCCTATCGCTGGTCGACCCGCGCGATCATGCTCGACAAGACCGACGCGACCAAGCTGCTGACGAAAATCCGGCGGCAATGGTTTGCCAAGCGCAAGTCGATCGCCGCGATCCTCAAGGAGGTGATGACCAACGAGCAATCGGCGCTCGTCGACAGCGACGCCTCGAACAAGGCCGCCGATGCCGACATGGCCTTGCAGGAGCTTGGCGCCGATCATGCCGGCGTCGCCTATGTGACCGCGACCGTCACCGTGTGGGACAGTGACGCGGCGCTCGCCGCGGAGAACCTCCGGCTGGTCGAGAAGGTCATCCAGGGGCGCGACTTCACCTGCACGATCGAGGGCATGAACGCGATCGAGGCCTGGCTCGGGAGCCTGCCCGGTCACGCTTATGCCAATGTCCGCCAGCCGCCGATCTCCACCCTCAACCTCGCCCACATGATCCCCCTGTCCGCGGTGTGGGCGGGGGCGGAACGGGACGAGCATTTCGGAGACGCCCCCTTGCTCTACGGCAAGACCGAAGGCTCGACCCCGTTCCGCCTTTCGCTCCATGTCGGGGACGTCCTCCACGACGGCGAGGGCGGCGTGGCGTTGCAGCCGCTCGCCCGGATCGACGAGGCGTCCGAGCGGAGCTGGGCGGCCGAATGGCTCGCCGCGCTGTTCGCGGGCGAAGGCATGATGATCGACCCGGCGGCGAAGGAGCATCTCTGGTCTGCGCTGACCTCGCTCGCGACGGCACCTGCCGCCGAGCGCACGCTGACGGGGCTCGCGGTCCTCCTCCAGTCGCGCGACCTCAAGCAGGCGCTCGCGCCCTATCTGGTCGGCGGGCCCTGGGGGCGGCTGCTCGATGCCGACGACGAGCGGATCGGAGCCGCCCGCGTCCAGGCCTTCGAAACCGAAGGCCTTGTCGGCGCCGCGTCGGCGGGACCCGTCCTGTCCTATCTGTTTCACCGGATCGCCGGACGGCTCGACGGCTCGCCGACCCTCATCATCATCGACGAAGGCTGGCTCGTGCTCGACAGCCCCGCCTTCGCGGCGCAGCTGCGCGAATGGCTGAAGACGCTCCGCAAGAAGAATGCGAGCGTGGTCTTCGCAACGCAGAGCCTTGCGGACATCGAAACGTCGAGCATCGCCCCCGCGATCATCGAGAGCTGCCCGACCCGCATGTTCCTGCCGAACGAGCGCGCGCTCGAACCGCAGATTGCCCGCATCTACGAGCGCTTCGGCCTCAACGACCGGCAAATCGAGATACTGAGCCGGGCGACCCCGAAGCGCGATTATTATTGCCAGTCGCGGCGCGGTAATCGCCTCTTCGACTTGGGGCTGGGCGAGGTCGCGCTCGCCTTCACCGCGGCATCCTCGAAGACCGACCAGACGCGCATCGCCGAACTGTTCGCAGCGCACGGCCCCGACGGGTTCGCGGCCGCCTGGCTTTCCCACCGCAAGCTCGAATGGGCGGCCGAGCTGCTCCCCACCATTGCCGCCCCCAATGAGGAGTTCCCCCGATGAAGAAGAATATCGTTCATGCCGTTGCCGCCGCCTTGCTTGCGTCGGCTGCGGCGGGCCCGATGGTCGCGGTCCCGGCGAGCGCGCAGCTCGGCGGCATCGTCCACGATCCGCGCAACTATTCGCAGAATATCCTGACCGCCGCGCGCACGCTCGAGCAGATCAACAACCAGATCAAACAGCTCCAGAACCAGGCGACCTCGCTGCTCAACGAGGCGCGCAATCTCCAGAGCCTGCCGACATCGACGCTCGGCGAACTGCAGGCGCAGATCGACCAGACCAAGCAGCTGCAGAACCAGGCGACGTCGCTGATGAACGAGGCGAAGAACCTCAACAGCCTGCCGACATCGACCCTCGGCACGCTGGAGGCGCAGGTCGACCAGACGCGGCAGCTCCTCGCGCAGGCCAAGGGCATCGCGTTCAACGTGTCGGATATCCAGAAGGGGTTCGAGGCGCGGTACAAGGGCGGGGCGCTGACTGCCTCGGCCGCCGAGATGGTCGCCAATGCCGAGGCACGCTGGAAGGACAGCGTCGGCGCCTTCGAGGATGCGATGAAGGTGCAGGCCGGCATCGTCTCGAACATGGGCGGCACCCGCACCTCGATCTCGACCATCGTGGGCGCCAGCCAGGGCGCGACCGGTGCGCTGCAGGCCGCCCAGGCGGGCAACCAGCTTCTCGCCATCCAGTCGCAGCAGATCGCCGATCTCGCCGCGGTCATGAGCGCACAGGGTCGCGCCGAGATGCTCGACGCTGCGCGTGCCGCCGCCGCGGAGGCGGAAGGCCGCGAACGCTTCCGCCGCTTCCGCAAGGGCAATTGAGATGGGCCGGGCGGGCGGGCTGGTGATAGCGGCAATCGTCCTGGGTCTTGCGCTGACCCTTGCCCTCATCGCTG
>LULW01000297.1_pt1 | contig 35704 bp, 42 predicted proteins | sample 729531 | NCBI WGS metagenome assembly LULW01 (sample SAMN03860279, study PRJNA289734) | marine metagenome | biome: seawater column; feature: ocean; material: water; isolation source: Red Sea water column Station 108 - depth 10m | place: Saudi Arabia: Red Sea | collected 2011-10-15 | depth 10 m | reverse complement strand
AAGAAATAATTAATAAAACCCAAAATTCCAAATTAAAGGTTGGTTACAAATTTGGTCTTGAGTTTTTAAATTCAAAAAATGGAAGAACTTTTGTTTCAAAAGTAAAAAATAAAACAATTTTTGCCGACTTGAAACTACATGATATACCGAATACCTGTGCATCTGCTATTAAAGCAATAAAAGACCTGAAAGTTGATTATTTAACAATTCATATAAGTTCTGGTTTAGATGCTCTTAAAGCTGCAAAAAAAGTATCTGGGAAAATTAAATTAATTGGTGTAACAATTTTAACCTCATTAGATAATAAAGCATTGAAAGAAATTGGCTTCAATAAGGATGTTAAAAAAATAGTTCATCATCAAGCAAGATTAGCAAGTAAAGCTAAACTTGATGCAATAGTGTGTAGTGCTCAAGAAGTAAAAATAGTAAAAAAAGTATTTAAAAAAGAAATAATAACTCCGGGGATAAGATTTAGTTCAAATACAAATGATCAAAAAAGAACTTTAACTCCAAAACAAGCATTTAAAAATGGGAGTGATTGGCTAGTTATAGGAAGACCCATCACAAAAGGAAATATTAAAAAAAATATCCAAACATTAATAAAACACTTAAATTAAAATGGATGCAAAGATTTGTGGTGTCAAAGATCCAAAAACTTTAGACTATATAATTAATCATAATTACCCCCCAAAGTTTATCGGATTTATTGCTAACTACCCAAAATCAAAAAGGTATTTAGAATTTAATCAACTCAAAGAAATTTTAAATGTTGATAAAAAAAATATCAATTTTGTTTGTGTGTTAGTGGAACCTGATGACGAAACACTTGAGAAAATAAATAAGTTAAGTTTTGATTATCTCCAACTCTATAAAGTTTCACCAGATAGGACAAAAAAAATAAAAGAATTATTTGATATAAAAATAATTACTGCTCTTACAATAGAAGATATTAATGATGTTTTGATTTATAAACAATATGAGAAAATTTCAGATATAATTTTATTTGATAGTAAAGGTTATGAAAAATCTGTTGGCTTTAATCATGAACTGCTAAATGAAGTGCCTGCATCAATAAATAAAATGTTAGCAGGTAACATTAAGTATAATGATAAGCTTGATAAATATATTAAAATAACAGATATTATTGATATTTCAGGAAGCTTGGAAACCTCTGGAGAAAAAGATATTTCTAAAATTAATATTTTTTTAATTAAGAAAAAACAAAAGCTTCATAAAAAAAAGGGACTTTTATTTCAATAATTACATTGGTGCACCTACTCGTTTTATTAAATTAGAAAATCTTTCTAAGCATTTAGGTGGTGCTCAAATTTGGGCTAAAGTAGTTTCTGACGCAAATGGTGGTGCTCACAAAATATATAATGCTACTGTTCACGCTTTACTTTGTAAAAGTATGGGAAAAAAATACATTGTTGGTGATACTGGAGCAGGATACGCAGGCAAGATGTTAAGCATGGCCGCAAAAAAATTTGGACTTAAATGTAAAATATTTATGGGGGCTAAAGACATTAAACGTCAAAAGCCAAATTGTGATGCCATGAAAAAAAATGGTGCTGAGATTGTTCCGGTTACAACTGGTAGTCAAACTTTAGTGGATGCAGTTAGTGAATGCATGAGATACTGGGTATCAAATTGTGATACTACTCATATGTGTGTAGGTTCTACAGTCGGTCCAAATATATTTGTTAAAATTTGTGGCTGGAGCACAGCACAAATTTCAAGAGAATTAAAAAAACAAATAAAAATTCAATTTAAAAAAATTCCAAAAAAAATTAAATTGATTAATTGTGTTGGTGGTGGGAGTTCAGCTTATGGCTTCTGGAGCGAATTTATTGATTTTCCAAAGTCACAAATTGAATTAATAGGGGTTGAAGCAGGAGGTCCAAAAAACTCAAAATTACATGCCGCCCCATTAAGCAGAGGTGCAAAATTAGGTGTGCTGCATGGAGCAGCTTCATACGTTTGTCAAAATAATGAAGGACAAATAAATGAGACTGAATCGATAAGTGCTGGATTGGATTATCCTGGGGTAAGTCCAATACATTGTTTTCTAAAAGATACAAAAAGAGCAAGATACACATATGCAACAGATGAAGATGCATTGAATGCTTATAAACTTGTAACAAAATTCGAAAAACTTAATCCAAGTTTAGAACCCAGCCATGCATTTGCTGAAGCAATAAAAATTTGCCCTAGGTTAAATAAAGATACGGTCATAATTGTAAATTCATGTGGAGACGCCAAGAAAGATAGAGATATTTTAAAAAGAAGATTGGGCAAAAGAATATGATTAACCCAATTAACTTAGCGTTTAAAAATGCAAAAGAAAAAAAAAGACCAGCTTTATTAACCTATACAGTAGCAGGCGATAACACTAAAAAGAAATCTTTAGAAATATTAAAATCAATTTCTAAGGATGTTGATATTTGTGAAATCGGATTTCCTCACAACACACCCATAGCTGATGGGGGTCAAATTCAGACAAGTGCATATAGAGCACTGAAAAATGGATTAAAAATTTCCGATGTATTTCAAATAGTGAGAGATTTTAAAAAATCAAAAAATTCAAAACCAGTAATATTGATGGGCTATTACAATATGATTTATCAATATGGGGGAAATAATTTTATAAAAAAATGTAAAAGTTCTGGAGTAAATGGATTAATTGTTGTTGATTTACCTTGGCCAGAAAATAAAGGATTTGCAAAAAAGTGTAAATCTAAAGCTATTAGCTTTGTTCAATTACTATCTCCTACTACATCTAAAGAAAGACTAAAAAATATAATAAAAGATTCTCATGATATGATTTACTATATAAGCATGTTATCAACTACAGGAGGGAAGCTTAAAGTATCTCCAAAACAAATTTTAAATAATTATAATAAAATAAAAAAAATTGATCCAAAAAAGAATTGTGTAATTGGCTTTGGAATAACTGAAAAAACTATTGCAAAGTTAAGATCTGCTGACGGATTGGTGGTTGGAAGTGCTATTTGCAAAGAAATAACAAGGAGTTTAAACAATAGACAAAATCCTGTCACAAATGTAAGTAAAGTGGTGACTAAATTAAGAAATAAAATTTCATGAACTGGTTAACAAAAGCAATTAAATTTGGTGAAAAAATAAAAAAGGTTTTAAAGAAAAGACCTTCAAAAGAAGATATTGAGAATTCAGATTGGACGAGTTGTTGCAAAGGTCCTGTTTTAAAAAAAGAACTTGAAGATAATTTATGGGTATGTGGTTCTTGTGGTAAACACCATCGAATAAGTTGTAGACAAAGATTTGATATTTTATTTGGTAAGAATGCTTATGAAATTCTTGAAACACCTATACCAGCTGAAGATCCTTTAAATTGGGTCGATACAAAATCTTATAAAGATAGGTTAAAGGCCGCTAGAAAGAAAACTAATCAGAACTGTGCTGTAATGATTGCAAGAGGAAAAGTTGATGGAATTGAAATCACTGCAGGTGCAATTAATTTTGATTTTATTGGTGGATCAGTGGGAGCAGCGGAAGGAGAAGCTATTATTTACGGTGTTCAACATGCAATTGACAATCAAACTCCATATGTTTTCTTTCCTTGTGGGGGTGGCCAAAGAATGTTCGAGTCGCCTATTGCACTAGCAAATATGACTAGAACAACCTTGGCAATTAATGAATTAAAGAAAAATAATTTACCTTACTTAGTTTGTTTTACTGATCCAACTGCAGGAGGTATCACAGCATCATTTGCAATGTTAGGTGATATTCATTTTGCTGAACCTGGATGCTTGATTGCATTTGCTGGTAAAAGAGTAATTCAAGCAACAGTTAAAGAGGAATTGAGCGCAGACTTTCAAACGTCAGAGTTCGTCGAAAAACATGGATTTGTTGACAGAGTTATTCAAAGGAAAGATATTAAAAAAGAAATCAGCACCCTTTTATCAATATTGCTTAAGAGAGAAACTGAGTTAAATTCAGAAAAATTAAATGACTCTTCAGACAATATTGAACCGCTTACAAAAGCTGCATCCTAAAGAAATAGATTTAAGTTTAGATAGAGTTAAAAATCTTTGTAAAAAACTTGGTAATCCTCAAAAAGATTTAAAATATATTTCTGTTGTTGGAACAAATGGAAAGTATTCAACAATTCAGGCGCTAAGAGCAATTTTAAAAGAAGCCAACATTAAATGTAATATTTATACTAGCCCCCATATTCAAAGAATTAATGAAAGATTTATATTTAATGATGAGGAAATTTCAGACTCTGATCTTTCAGATTTATTAGTAAAAGTTGAGGAAGTGAACAATGGAGAGGAAATTACTTATTTTGAAATTTTAACTGCAGCCTATTTTTTTCATGCAAGCAAATATAGGGAAAATATAAATATAATTGAAAGCGGTTTATTTCACAGATTTGATGCAACTAATATAATTGATAAAAATATATTAAGTATTGTTACTGCTATAGGCTTAGATCATTTAGATTGGCTTCCTAAAAACGAACAAACCATTGAAAAAATTATTTTTGAAAAAACTTCGGCTCTTTTAAATTCCAAGATTGTTGTAGCCAAACAAAGTAGTGAAAATACACAAAAATTAATAAAACAATCCTTATCCTCAAATTAAGCAAAAAAGGTCATGTTTAATGATAACTTTAGTTATTCAATTAATGAAAATGAATTTATTTATTTTGAAGATGAGTTCGGAGGAATAAAATTACCTCAACCAAATTTAATGGGACAATTTCAAATTGATAATTCAGCAACAGCAGTTGCAGCTGCTAGAAATCTAAATTTAAATATAACTGATGAAAATATTAAATCTGGAATTACAAAAATTAAAAGTATTGCAAGACTTCAAGAAATTAAATCAGGTAAATTAAAGAATTTATGTAAAAATAATCAACTATTTGTTGATGGATCTCATAACCCTTTGGGAGCAAAAGTATTAAATGATTATTTACAAACACTGAAATGTAATAAACATATAATTTTAGGTATGATGGCTAATAAAGATCATGAAGAATACATGAGCTATTTTAAGAATATTTCTTCATTAACAACTATTGATATTCCAAATCAACCTAACTCAATTAAAGGTAAGGATCTGAAAAATAAGTTAGATAAATTTCTAAATCTAAATTATGAAAAATCTATTGAAGATGCTTTAATGAAAATTTCTACTGACAACGATGACATCATACTTATCACAGGATCTCTTTATCTCGCTGGGGAAGTTTTAAATTTAAATTAGATATTTTCTTTTATCCAAGAAACAATATCTGATTTTGGTGTTGCTCCAACTTTAGTCGATTTTAACTCTCCATCTTTGAAAAGTAACATTGTAGGTATACCTCTAACACCGTATTTTGTTGGCGTATTAGGCTCTTCATCAATGTTATGTTTTGCAATAGATACATCGTTTGCCATTTCATCTGAGATTTCCTCTAAAATCGGTCCGACCATTTTGCAAGGTCCGCACCATTCTGCCCAAAAATCAACTACAATTGGTTTGGATGATTTTAAGACTTCTGTGTCAAAATTTTCGTCTGTAATTTTTAATGTTGCCATATGGTTTATATATAAATTTAATTTTTTAATTCAATACTTAATATAGATATGTTCAAATTATCCACATCATACATTTTCATATTTTTTCTGTATTGACATTGCGTAATTATTGAATTCATCAAGCAGATTTAATTTTTCCTCATCATTTTCATTTGTATACTTTTCTCTTAAGGTATCTATCTCAGTGTAAAGAGTAGGAATAGTCCACCATTTTTCTTTTCTTTCACTTAATATTCTTTTAGCGATATCTCTTTTCATAGATTTAAGTATTTCGGGTGGTAATGTTTCAGGTGCCTCTTGATAAATAATTTTTTTTCCAAAACCAACCAATCTATCATCTTCGAATTTGTCTAATAACTTTAATTTATCTTTCCATGATGCAGCATGCCAGGCTGGGAATAATGCGGTATCTTTGTTTGAAGTAAACTTTGTATAAATACTTTCTTCAGCGTAAATATCTTCCTGTGATTTTGAGTGTTCTTTTTCCTCTGCCACTTCTCTTAAAGCAACAAGAATATTTTGAGAAAATTTTTCATTTTTTTGAACAATTTCTGCTCTTTTCTTTATTAAACTTTTATCCATTGCATTATAGGGTTCTGCTTTCATTCCATATTTTGCATCAACAATGATTGGAGCTTTATTTGATCTAATAGTTCTTAAAAACTTAGGTGATTTTTTCATTTCTACCTTTAATTCATTTATTGATAAATTTAACAATGGATCAACATCTGTTCTTAAATCAACAGAATAATACCAACCTTGGTAGATTGGATGCATGCAATATTTTGGATGCAGTGGAACTACTAGATGAAGCCGTGACTTTCCATAATAATATTCGTTTAAAGTAAAAATATCACCTTTTTTAATAATAGTTTCAGTATCAGATTTATTTGCTGTCTTTAAAAAATCATTCCAAGTATGTTCTTGTTTTTTTTTAACAATGCTTAATACTTTAGCAGTCATTTCTGCATCGGCTAGTGCCGAGTGAGCATCACTTGAATCGATCCCCTGCATACGTGCAAGAGATTCTAATTTAAATACAGCATTATTTTTTTCATTAAATTCTACCTCTAAAATATTTGGATCTACTGCATAAGCTGCTCGGGCAATATTTATTCCATCATGTCTTTTATTTGGTGCTGCATTGGTTAAATAGGGATATCTTATTCCTTTAAAGAATTCTTTTCTGATCATTTCATCATCAAAACCGATATTTGACCAACCAAGAAAGATTGCGGGACTCCATTTTTTGAAGATTTTCTCAACCTCGGCCAACATTTGATAATGACTTAAGTTTGCTTGTGTAAGTTTTTTAATTGAGGTTTTATTTACAATTAAGGCCATTGCCTGAAAGATTTCACCTTCTGGCAAACGACATCGTAGATTAAATCTATCTTTTTCTTTGAAGTTTTCATCAACAAGTACTCCACCGATTTCAATTATGCTACCAAAGTCAGTGCTGGCACTTGATGATTCAATATCCCAAATTGCTAAATTCATAATTTAATCCTTAAATTAGCTAAGTTTTGATGGGTATTTGGAAAGTTTTTATTTGAACTAAACCTTTTGCATCTAAACAAGTAGCTTCTAGTTAGTAATATCTCTTTTATGAATTGGAAAATTAAAGTCAAGATATATTATTCATCTCGTAAAATTTTTTAACCCTTCCCATAAATAAATTTTGATACATTTCTAATTCGGCCCCTTCAATTTTAAATTCTTGAAATAAATTGTCTTTAGTACATAGAAGTATTATTCCTGCTTTCATTTTTGTTCGATGTACTACATCGTGAGCTAAAGTGTATGCTCCAAGTTGTAAAAAATAATCTTGAATATAATCAACTTTTTTTGGTTTATTTGCTTGTTTAAAATCTACAACAACATCTTTTCCTTCATAAAAACCAATAAGGTCTGCAGTCCCTGCATATTGTTCAGGGTAATAAAGTGTTTCCTCCATACCATAAATTTCATGTAATCTTCCTTTGATTCCTTTTTCAATTATTTCTTTTGCCATATTTTTATATTGTTCATTCGTTTCAAAAAAACTTTCGTTAATTCTTCCTCTTAAAAAATCTTCAATGTATGAATGCATTGATGTGCCTCTGGTTGAAGCTTCGGTTTTTATTCTATTAGCTTCTTTGTGACCAACTCTTTCTTTCCAATTTGCAAGAGCCGCTTTTTCTTCCTCAGATTTGGTAGCACTTAAAATAGTTGTTACACTTGGTAATTTTTCATCTCCAAATAAATATTTTCTATATCCATTCTCTATTGATCTTGATGACTTTGGGTAAGTATATTTATTATTCCACTCCATTAAATTTCTTATATTTGGATTTAAACTAAAAATGAAACTAATTTTTGAGTTGTTTTGGATGGTTCTCTAGTCTTTCAACATTTTCAGTTTTTATAGCTTTTTCTATTTGTTCAGGATCTTTAATGTTTTCTAGTGTTCTTGTAATTGATCTTGCATCCGTTCCAAATTTATCAACTACAGTCATTGCTTCTTCTAATTTTTTTCTAAGTGAGATTATATTATCAAAATGTTTAGCAAATCTTGTACTTATTGTTTTTAAATGATTATAAATTTCAGTTGCACCCTTTTGGACTTTTAGAGATTGAAAACCCATATGTAGAGATTGAAGATATGCTGAGAGTGTATTTGGTCCACAAATTACAACTTTATATTTTTTCATTAGTTCTTGAGTTAATAACTCTTTAGTACTTGGATCTTGATATTCAGTTAACTCTTTATACAAACTTTCGGTAGGAGCATATACAATTGCAAAATCTGTTGTTTTCGGTGGAACAATATATTTTTCATTCACACTTTTTGCTTTTGCTTTAAATGCGGATGCTAGTTTTGTTTTAGCATCTGCGACTGCTTTTTTATCATCTGCATCATAACCATCTGTAATTGCTTTATATTTTTCAACTGGAAAATGGGAATCTACTGGAACCAAAACATCTCCTTGAAGTTTAATTGCAAATTCAACATTCTCGCTGGTACTCTCCTTCATCTTCACATTTGTCATAAATTGTGAGGCTGGCAATAAATCTTTTATCAAAGCATCCAAACTAAATTCTGCCAAAACTCCATATTTCTTCACACCTGCTAAGATTTTAGTTATTCCTTCTTGGCTTTGATTTAATAATTGTACTTGCTGATTAAAATTTCCAACTTTTTCATCCACTTTTGTTAGTGCTTCGGTCATGTCTTTTGTAACACCAGTTGACAGGTTATTAAATGAGGTCGACATTGCACCAAGTGAGCTATTAATAGTAGAATTAAGCGTATCTTTTAAACTTGAAATTTCTGATTTTAGATTTGCAATTTCCTCTGCTTCCTTTTTTTCATCTTTTTTTTGGTTAGATTTCAAAATTATGAACAGTATTGCTAAAGCAACACCAAATATTAAAACTAGAATAATTAATAAAATTACATCCATGATTCGTAAGTAGTTATTAATAATAAGACTAAAGTTTTTTATTTTGAAATCAAATTAATAACTTTTTTAATTCCCTTAATTTTCACACTTTTTTTAGATATCATTAAACAAGCTTGAGATTTTAAAATTTCACCATCTTTAAGAATTCTAAGATTATTAGCCCTTAAAGTTTCTCCAGTTGAAGTTATGTCTGTTATGATTTCAGAAGATCCTGTAAATGGATAAATTTCTGTTGCACCAAGACTTTTAACTAACTTAAATTGAGTTACACCTCTTTGAAATAGAAATTCCCTGGTTAAGTTAGGATATTTAGTTGCAACTCTTAATCTACTTTTCTTTTTATCTTTAAACTCAAAAGCTATTTCTTCTAAATCAGCTAATGTCTGAACATCAATCCAATCATCAGGAATAGCTATTACTAATGTTGCATTGCCAAAATTATATTTTTTTTTAACTAAGATTTGTTTTTGAATATTAATTTCACTTTCTTTCAGTAAATCATAGCCTGAGAAACCAATATCTAGAGATCCATCTCCTAATCTTTCTACAATTTCTCTTGCATGTAGGTAAGTAACATTAATATTTTTAAATCCTTTAATATAACCAAATAAATCTCTCTCTCCTCGCTCAGATAAAAGTTTTAATTTTTTTTTTGAAAAAACTTTTAAAACATCTTTTCTTAATCTTCCCTTGCTTGGTATTCCAATATTAATCATTTAAATTTATTGCAGCTCCTACCGCTGGTATTTTTTTGTTTGATCCAAGATCTCCAATTAAATTATCGTACCTACCACCATTGATAATATTTATATTTTTAGATTTTTTTTTAATTTCAATTTTAAATACAAGGCCAGTATAATATTCCAGTTGCCTTCCAAATGAAGCTGAATATCTAATATTTAATTTTGAGACTTTGTTTTTAGTTATTGGAAAATAGTTATTCTCAACTCGTAAATTAATTTTATTTTTTTTAAAAAAATAATTTAATTTATTTGCTGCTTGATCTATTGAACATTTTATTTTGAGAAAATCTTTAATGATTTTTGCAACATTTTTTCCTTTTTTGGCTCTTCTTGGATCTTTTATTTTATTATTAAACCTTTCTAAAATTTCATTAACAGATCTTCCTGCAATCATTTTCAATTGATCTTGTTTAAGCATTTGTTGATATCTTTTTTTATCATCTTCTTTTTCTTTTTTGGAACCAATGATTTCAAATCCGATCTGATTTCTTATTATAGGATCTGTTCTGTTCAAGGTTTTCCTAAATGCTTGACCATTGTAAAATACTTTTCTAGTACCTTTTGCTTTATCGTTTAAATATTTTAAACAGGATGCAATCGTTAAGTCAGGTCTTAAACAAAGTTCATTTCCATTTTGATCATTAAAAGAGAATATAAATCTTCTAAAACTTTCACCTGATCTCTCCACAATATGATTAGTTTCAATAACAGAGTCTAATTCAATATATTTGAATCCTTTTGATCTTACAGATTTAAGAATATTTTCAGATAAGTTTTTTGATTTCATTTATAAGTTCATTTCTACTTATTGATAGCTGATCATTTTCTTTTGAAGAATTTAGTTTTTTTATTGTTAGCTTTTCATCTTTAAACTCGTTTTCACCACAAATAATTGCTAAATCTAATTTTTTTCTATCGGCATACTGAAGTTGTTTTTTAAGATTTTTGTTTTGATCTAAATATATTTCTGCAGGAATATTGTTATTTCTTAATTCATTTACTATTTCATAATATTTTTGAATAAATTTTTTATCTAAAATACATACTAATACTGGTTTAGTTTTATTTACTTTAATTTTTCCTAATTGATTAACAGCATATAAAAGTCTGTCTATGCCGATAGACATTCCGCTCCCTTTGTAATCAGCACCTTTAAATCTTGCAATTAAGTTGTCATAACGCCCACCACTTGCAACGCTACCAATATTTATTTCTTTACCTTTCGCATTTGTTACCTTGAAGTTTAGATTAGTCTCAACCAAGAACCCTGTATAATAGCTAAGACCCCTAATTTTTGTAACATCAATACTAATTGAATCTTGATTGTTTCCAAAAGATAATACCTCAAATAACTCCTCTAATTCATTAATTCCTTCAATTGATAATTCATTTTTAAGATTAAATTTTAAATCTTTTATCTCTTTTAAATTAAGAAAATTTATTATTTCTAAAACTTGATTATCTGATAGATCACAACCTTTAGTGAAAGCACCAGATTGATCTTCCCTTCCCTTTTTAAGCAATTCTTCTACACCTTTAATTCCTAACCTATCTAATTTATCTATCGATTTTAGAACTTTGTATTGTTTATTTTCTTCAATTTTAAGATCATTAATTAAACCCTGAAGAATTTTTTTATTTGAAACATTGATAGTGAACTGTTTATCAGTAAGCCCAATTTTTTTAAATGACTCGCTAATAATATTGCATATTTCTGCATCAGCCTGTGATGGGTTTACATCTCCAATTATATCTGCATCTAACTGAGCAAATGAACGGAACCTTGCGCTATCTGCCTTTTCTTGTCTAAACACATTTCCATAAGCAAACCTTTTATAAGGAAAAACTAAATCTCTAAAATTCTCTGCACAAAATCGTGCTAAAGGAGCACTTAAATCATACCTTAATGTTAAAGACTCTTTTTCATTCACAAATGAAAAAACATCACTCATTGGGTTGGTTTCGTCTTCTGCTAGAAATGATCCTATATTTTCGCTCTTTTCAAATTCTTTCTTTATTCATTTTTTGGTACACGGGGACAGATTCGAACTGTCGACCTTCGGTTCCACAAACCGCTGCTCTAACCAACTGAGCTACCCGTGCTCCTTTTTATTGTTTTATACTAATTGTGGAAAAAATTAAATTTATAAATAATTAAATAGCTAGCGTGCAGCCAGCATGGAAATGATGTCTGTGTGTACTTCTAGATGTTCCAGTTTTTTTAATCATCGGTGAGTGGTTTAGCATTTTAAATCTAAAATGCAATACTGAATTGTATAGGAATAAAAATGCTAATTTAGCAATCTATCCCTATACAAATGTTTTAAATGAAATAAATTTTTAAGAAATTTTCTTTAAATTTACTGCGCTTGGACCTTTGTCTCCGTCCTGAATTTCGAATTCTATTGCATCATTTTCATTCAAAAAACGAAGTCCTGCTTCACGAACTGCGCTCGCATGAACGAAACAATCCTTTTCACCGTCTTCTCTTTCTATAAAACCGTAGCCCTTCTTACCGTTGAACCACTTAACTTTACCTTTTAATGTACTCATACTTATATTTTACTCTTTCTTATTAGTTTATTTACTCGCTAATTAAATTAGCAGTCGCTGAGTATAAGAAATTGCCAGATATAGCAAGATTATATTTGGTCTGGATTTATTTATTTTACCACCAAGATGTGGTGGCTTCGGCGGGACTCGAACCAGCGACACAAGCCTTTTCAGGGCTCTGCTCTACCACCTGAGCTACGAAGCCATCATTTTAAGATCTAAAAATTATCCTACCTTTAGATAAATCGTAGGGACTAACTTCTAATTTAACTCTGTCTCCTTGTAAAACTCTGATACGGTTTTTTCTAAGTTTTCCAGCTGTATGTGCAGTTACATTATGTCCGTTATCAAGTTTGACCCTGAACATAGCGTTTGGAAGTAAGTCGGTTACCACACCCTCAAACTCTAACGTATCTTGTTTTCCCAATTATTTACCTTTCATTCTAGATCTAATACTTTGAGCATGATTATCTAGATCTTCATACTCAGCGAGATGTGTAGCGGATTCTCCTAATTTCTCAATACCTTTTTTTGTAAGAGTTATATGGCTAATTTTTTTATAAAACTCACTTGAGTTTAATCCAGATGAAAACTTTGCAGAGCCTAAGGTTGGTAAAACATGGTTTGTACCAACATTATAATCTGAAACAGCCATTGGAGAATATTTTCCAATCATAATACTTCCTGCATTATAAATTTGATTTAAATACTTTTTATAATTAGACACGTTAATTTCTAAGTGTTCAGGAGCTACTTCATTAATTGCTTCTATTATTTGCTTATCAGTTTGAGCTAATACGATTAATCCATTATTTTTCAAACTTTTTAAAACAACAGTCTTTCTCTGAACTTTTTGTATCCTGCCTTTAATTTCAAGATTAAATTTATTTACTAATTTTTTATCTTTTGTAATTAAAATACATTGTGAGTTAACATCATGCTCCGCTTGACCAATCATAGATGTTATAACTTGATTTAGATCAGTTTTTCCATCTGCTAATACACAAATTTCACTAGGCCCAGCTACCATTCCTTCTGTCCCAACATCACCAAAAACCTCACGTTTGCTTCTTGCAACATATATATTTCCAGGCCCAACAATTTTATTCACTTTTTGAATGTATGCTAAACTTGCAATAGCTTGTGCCCCACCCATAGAATAAATTTCCTTAATTCCAACTTTTTTAGCTGCATAAAGAACAGCGGGGTTAAGTTTTCCATCAAGTTTTGGGTTAGCTAAAACAATTCTTTTAACACCTGAAATTTTTGCAGGCACTGCATTCATTAGTAATGTAGATGGTAAATTAGCTGGAACATAAATTCCCACTGACTGTAAAGGCACATGCTTATATTCAAGTTTATTTTTTAAATTATCTACATACTTAATGTCTTTTGGTTTTTGTAGTGAATGAAACTTAAAAATTCTATTATATGCTAAATCGATACTTTTTTTAATCTTAGGGTCTAATGCTCTTATTGCTTTGTTTACTTTATCCTTTGAAGGTACAATCTCTGTATTTTTACTAAATTTTTTCTCATACTTTAAAAGAGCTTTTTTGCCATTTTTTCTAATATCTTTTATAATTTTCGGGACAATTGAAGTATCTACCTCTTTTCCAGATCTTCTTTTATCTAAAAAGGATAGTAGTTCTCTTTTATAATTTTTTTTCTTACAACTAATTACTTTTATCATTCTCTATTTTTTGATCTTCCAATACTGCTTCTATAATTTCAGAAGTGAGTGTTATAAATCTATTTTTTGAAAATAATAGGGTTATTTCAAAATTATGTTCTCTTTTAAATAAATCTATTGCTAACAATTCAAGTTCTGTTTCTGGTTCGTTTTGATCAATATTTTTTGATTTAGTGGATTGAACAAATTCAAACTTTATAATGCTATTTATTATTTTATTGTCATCTTCATTTTCTCTATCTTTTCTTAAAATTGAAATTAGAAATATTCTATTTGAAGGAAGGTATTTAATATCTGATATTTTAACTTTACCTTCAGAGCAACATGCAGATATCATTTGAAGATCTTCTGGAGATTGAGCAATAATTTTTTTTAAGAACTTTTTATCCATTAAGATAATCTTTTTATTCTAACTCCAATTTTTTTCAGTTTATTTTCAATTTTTTCATATCCTCTGTCTAAATGGTATATTCTATTAATTACTGACTGCCCTTTTGATATAATTGCAGCTAAAACTAAAGCAACTGAAGCTCTTAAGTCGCTGGACATTAATTCTGCCCCGGTAAACTCTGTATTGCCTTCCATAGTTGCTTTGTTATCTTTTATAACTATTTTTGCGCCTAATCTTCTTAACTCAGCAACATGCATAAATCTATTTTCAAAAATACTTTCAGTTATCGAACTTCTTCCATTAGCTTTGCACATCAAAACCATAAACTGTGCTTGTAAATCAGTTGGAAAGTTTGGATATTCTTTTGTAAAAATACTATTTATACTTTTAATTTTTTGTGGCCCTTTAATCTTTATTTCGTTTTTATTCGTCTTTATTTTTGCACCAGATCTTTTTAATAGATTTAATTCTGTCTGGATCAATTTTGGATTAAAGTTTTTGATTGTCAAATCACCTTTTGTTAAAGCTGCTACAACACAAAAAGTTCCTGTTTCTATTCTGTCTCCCATTACAGAATAACCAGTAGAGTTCAAAGAATTTACACCAATTATTTGACAAGTTCTTTTTCCAATCCATTTTATGTTTGCGCCTGCCGATTTAAGAAAATTTGTTAGATCCTTTATTTCAGGTTCAATCGCACAATTTTTTAATGTAGTTTTTCCTTGTGCTAAAGTGGCTGCAATAATTGAATTTTCTGTTGCTCCAACACTAATTTTCGAAAATTTAATCATAGTGCCCTTTAGTTTCCCTTTTGAACTTGCATGAATATATCCTTTTTTAATTTCGTATTTCATTCCAAGTTTTTTAAGTGCACTTAGATGATAATTTACTGGTCTTGCCCCGATTAAACATCCTCCTGGTAATGATGTTATAGATTTATGATATTTTGAAATTAAAGGTCCCAAAACCAATATACCTGCTCTCATCGTTTTCACTAGCGAGTAAGAAGCAAAATAATTTTGTTTTTTTGTTTTGTAAATTTTTACTGTTTTTTTATTTTTTGAGAATTTAATTTTTGAGCCAAGAGACTTAAGCAGATTTAACATTGTGTCTATATCTCTAACCCTTGGAAGATTTTCTATAACCACAGGTTTATCAAATAATAATGTTGAAGCTAAAATTGGTAATGCTGCATTTTTTGAACCACTTATTGAGACTTGTCCCTTGACTTTACAAGGACCCGTAATCAAAAACTTGTCCATTTTATTTTATTTTTGCGACCTGAATAGTTGTTTGACCCTGATATTTTCCGTTCTTAGATTTATATGTAGTTTCTGGTTCTGTCTCTGATTTAAAAAATAAAAACTGAGCTATCCCTTCATTAGAATAAATTTTAGCTGGATTAGGTGTTGTATTACTTAGCTCTATAACAATATTTCCTTCAAACTCATTTTCAATTGGAGTTACATTGCAAATAATACCAGTCCTTGCGTAAGTACTTTTTCCAACACAAATACAAAGAACATCTTTTGGAATTCTAAAATATTCAACTGTTTTTGCTAAAACAAAAGAATTAGGTGGAATTATGCAGTGAGGGCCCTTTCTCTCAATAAAATTCTCATCAGAGAAGTTTTTAGGGTCTACTAAAGAACTATTTACATTTGTAAAAATTCTATATTCATCTGAAATTCTAACATCATAACCCATGCTACTTAATCCATAAGATATTTTTCCCTCAGAAACTTGATGATCTAAAAACGGTTCGATCATATTGTGTTCTTTACACATTTTCTTAATCCAAGTATCGGGTTGAATAGACATATCTATTTATTATTTTTCTTTTGTTTCTTTTGAAAAATTTTTCTCTTTTTTAAATTCTTTTTTAATGCAATTTCAAGTTTACTAAGCTTATCCTTCTTAGAATTCATTGAATTACTTTTTATCAGGATTTGTAAGGTGATCTAAAGTTATAATTTGGTCTATAGGAATTGTTTTATCTTCTTCTTTTTTTACTTCTCCATGCTTTGCTTGTTTTTTAGCTCTTTTTTCAGCAAGCTTCTTTTCTCTTTTAGCTTGCTTCTCCATAGCTTTTGCGCCTCGAGTAGATTTATAGTCGTAGTGAATTCCCATAGCATTTCCTTAAGAATAGATATAACTCATTTTTGAAAAAAATTAAGGCAATAATTTGAAAAAATTAATTTTATACACTAAATTTAAAATAGAATTAGCCCCTATAGTTAAATGGTATAACACATCCATGGTAAGGATGAGTTTCCAGTTCAATTCTGGGTGGGGGCACCAGAATTATTTTGAGTAAAATTTTTTTCTTAAAAGAAATCCAATCAAAACTAAAGTTATAATTCCTATAATTGGTAAATAGATATCTGGTGTCAAAAGTAATTGTAAAAGACTAGGTGCCTCAGAATTTTCCTCCAAAATTTTATTTAGGCCAGCGCCTAGAGAAGCTCCTACAAACAATTGGGGCGTCATTCCAATAACTGAACCTAGAAAGAAATTTCTTATCTTAACATTAAAAATTGTAGGTAAAATATTTGATATGAAAAAAGGTATACCACCTATAAATCTATAAATTAAAAAAAATGTAAATTCATTCTCTTTAAATTTTTCAGTTAAATTATTAAAACGAGATGAAAACTTTTCTTCAATTAAATCTTTTAAAAAATAATTAGCAAACATATACAAAAATGTTGCACCAATTGATAATCCAAAAACAATTATTAAAGTACCTAGCCATTTACCAAAGATAAAACCCCCTACCAAAAAAACTGGGGACCCAAATCCTAATAATAAGACCCAAATAATTGTTCCTAATAGAAATAAAATACTTGATATAAAAATATTACTATTTTTAACTTGCTCCAATGTATCTCTATTGTCTCTGATTAATTCATAACTTGAGAAATCTTGAAATGAAAATTTGCTAAAAAAGAACCATAAAAAAATAGATACAATCAAAATATAAGCAGAACCTAAAAATATTTTAATTTTTTTTTCCTTATTCATTGAGCTCTAATTTATTAAAAATCGCTGTACTTATATATATTTATTTGTATAAGTACGTGAATTTAACAATAAATTGACTAACCATGAAACGTACATATCAACCAAGTAATCGAGTTCGTAAAAAATCTGTGGGGTTCAGGGCTAAAATGAAAACCAAAGGTGGAAGAAAAGTTCTTAAAAGAAGAAGAGCTAAAGGTAGAAAAAAGTTAACTAATGCTTAATGAAAAGCAAAATAGTAAGCCTTTCTAAAAACGAAGAATTTAAATCAATCCTTAGTGGAAAAAAAATATCCAATAAATATTTAACAATTTTTTTTAAGAGATTATCTGGTAAGAACAACAAAAAATTAAATATTAGCTTTGTAACTAAAAAGAAAATTGGTAACGCTGTTAGTAGAAACAAAATAAAAAGAAGACTTAAAAATATTATGAATGATGCTGTGAAATCAATTGATATAAACTTTAATTATTCATATCTTTTGATCTCTCGAAAATCTGTTTTGGATGACAATTATAAAATTATAAAAGAGAAAGTTTTTCAAGATTTTGAAAAAATAAAATAATGAGAGTTATTAATTATATTTTTATTTTTCTAATTAAGGCTTACAAATTTTTATTAAGTCCCTTTTTTTATAATTCGTGTAAATTCCATCCAACTTGTAGCAGTTATTGTTTAGAATGTTTTGAAAAATACAATTTTATAAAAGCAATCTATAAGTCGTTTCTAAGAATTTTAAGATGTAATCCATGGTTTGGTCATGGAGGGCATGATCCTGTTGAAAAGATAAGAGGTAAAAAAATTGGACTCTAAAAATGTCATAGCAGCAATTTCATTGAGTGCAGCGGTAATAATAATTTATGGATTATTTTTTGCTCCTCCACCTCCGGATCCAAAAAAAATCAATAATGAAAAAAATAATATTGTTGAATCTACGAGTGAAGCACCATCATTAGATCAAAATGTCGAGGTTTCAAAAATTTCTCGAAATGAGGCTATTGAAAATGAAGATAGAGTTCAATTTGAAAATAGTACAGTAATTGGATCAATTTCTTTAGTTGGTGGATCAATAGATGATTTAACATTTAAAAAGTACACTAATACTCTAAATGGTGATGATAACGTTATTTTGTTAAATCCAAAAAAGGTAGAGGATGGTTATTATATTGAAACCGGGTGGGCAACAGCAAACAAAAATATTAATCTTCCTAATTCTAAAACAATTTGGACAATTGAAGGAAATAATAAATTAACCCCTAATTCTCCAATAAAGCTCTCATGGACAAATGATCAAAATATTAAATTTATAAAAGATATTAGTATTGATGATCAATATTTATTCAAAGTAAACCAAACAATAATTAATAATTCAGAAAAAACTTATAATTTTTACCCCTATGGCCAAATTATAAGAAACCTAGCACCGGAAATAATTGATTTTTTTATTCTACACGAAGGTCTTATAGGTGTATTTGATGATCAATTAGTAGAGGAAGACTATGATGATATAGAAGAAAAAAAATTTTCAATTAATGCTGATAAAGGATGGTTGGGAATTACTGACAAGTACTGGATTACAAGTTTAATACCACAAGAAAATAGAAAATTTAGAACTGACTTTGATTATAAAAATAAGTTTAGAGCAAACTTTATTGAGACAAGTGCAACAGAAATTGGAGCTAATGAAACAAAATCTAATGAGATTAAGATTATAATAGCAGCAAAAGAGGTTGATATTATTGATGGATACGCTGAAAATCTCAATATAAGCAAATATGACCTAGCGATTGATTGGGGTTGGTTTTATTTCTTAGTTAAACCACTTTTCTTCTTAATAGACTATTTTTTCAAACTAACTGGTAATTTTGGTATAGCAATCATTCTAATAACTATTTGTATTAGAATAGTATTTTTCCCACTTGCAAATTACTCATTTAAATCAATGGCAAAAATGAAAGTTCTACAACCTGAAATGACACGACTAAAAGAACTTCATAAGGAAGATAAAATGAAACTCCAGCAAGAAATGATGGCATTGTATAAGAAGGAAAAAGTAAATCCTGTAAGTGGATGCCTTCCAATTTTTATACAGATACCTTTCTTCTTTGCAATTTATAAAGTTTTGTTTGTAACTTTAGAAATGAGACATCAGCCATTTTATGGATGGATAAAAGACTTAAGCGAACGTGATCCAACTTCAATATTTAATTTATTTGGACTTATCCCATGGGACCCACCATCATTTTTACTTATTGGTGTATGGCCGTGTTTAATGGGTCTGAGTATGTATCTTCAACAAAAACTAAATCCAACTCCTCCTGATCCAATTCAGGCAAAAATATTTGCGTTCTTTCCTTTGTTTCTTACAGTTATTTTAGCACCTTTCCCGTCAGGCTTGGTAATTTATTGGACAATTAACAACATACTTACTATGGCACAGCAGTACGTCATAATAAAAAGAACTACTGTAAAAACTGCTCAATAGATGGAATTAGAAAAAATTCTACCTAACAATGGACCTTCCATTGATGAAGTAAAAAAATATACAACTAAATACTCAAACGACATCATTGTTATAAAATGTGGAGGATCTGTACTTTTAGAGAAGAATTTATTTAATCAATTCATTGAAGATATCTCGGTAATTAATAAATTAGGTCTTTCTGTGGTTGTAGTTCATGGTGGTGGAAAAAATATTCAAAAAAAACTTGATGAGCATAATTTAAAATCTGCATTTATCGATGGATTGAGAGTAACTGATGAAAAAACTATTAAAATTGTAGAAGAAGCTTTGCTGGAACTTAATTTTGAAATTTTAAGTGAGATAAGCAATCATCACGCTAATTCTGCGTCAATCAGCCCAAAAAAAAACAATATCATAAGAGTAACCCCTGAGAGAAAAGAACTTGGTTTTGTAGGAACACCTACTGAAATCAAGAAAGATACAATTCTAGAAATTATAAATGAAAAGAAAATTCCTTTAATTGTTCCAATGGGAATTGGTGAAGACAACAATATTTATAATATCAATGCAGATGTAGCAGCTGGTGCAATTGCAAAGGAGTTAAAAGCCAGAAGGTTATTATTAATGACCGATGTTGAAGGTGTATTAGACAAAAGCAAAAATCTAATTTCTGAAATAAATTCTTCAATGGCAAATGAAATGCTTAAAAATAAAACGATCGCGGGTGGAATGATACCTAAGATAAAAACATGTTTAGACGCTGTAAATAATGGTGTTACTGGTGTTGTCATTGTCGATGGCAGAAAACAACATTCTATATTATTTGAAATCTTCTCAGATAAAGGAGCTGGCACTTTAATAAGAAAATGAAAAATTTAGCTAATATTAAAAATATATTATTTGATTGTGATGGTGTTTTATACCAGGATTTAGAGGCAGTTTTTGGTCAAGTTAGCAAAAAAATGACGGAGTATATTTCTAAAAAATTAAATATTGATTTAATAAAAGCAAAAGAACTTCAAACGAATTATTTTCATAAATACAATACAAGTCTAAATGGTCTGATGATACATCATGATATTCCTCCTAGAGAATTTTTAGAATATGTTCATGATATAGATCTGTCGTTTTTAGAAAAAGATAAAACTTTAAGGTATGAATTAGAAAATATAAAATTAAATAAATATGTTTTTACAAATGGAAGTAAAGAGCATGTTAAAAATATAACCACACATCTTGGAATAGATGACCAATTTGATGGGGTATTTGATATAGTTGATGCAGAATATCATCCTAAACCAGAAGCAAAAGCATTTGATCTTATGGTTCAAAAATTCAAAATTGATCCAAATGAAACTATTTATATAGAAGATATTGCAAAAAATTTATCCATTGGAAAAGAAAGAGGGACAATTACAGCATGGTTAATCAACGATGAATACTGGGGTAAAAAAGAGTCTGAAAAAGATTATATTGATTACAAAATTGAAAATCTCTCTTTATTTTTAAAAGAAATAAGGTTATTAAAAAACTCATAAAATTATGAGTATAGAAAATATTATAAATGAAGCTTGGGAGAAAAGAGGCCAAGTAAATCAAGATACTGATCAAAATTTAAAAGACACGGTTAATCAAATTATTGATGATCTAGATAGTGGAAAAGTAAGAGTAGCTGAAAAAATAAATGGTGAATGGGTTACACATCAACATATTAAAAAAGCTATTATGCTAAGTTTCAGAATGTATCCAATGGAAAACTTAAATGGCCCATACAGTAGTTGGTATGATAAAGCCCACTTATTAAAAGGAAAGACAGCTGGCTGGACAAAAGAAGATCATGAGAAGGCTGGATTTAGAATGGTGCCTAATTCTCCAGTAAGAAAAGGTTCTTTTGTTGGAAAGAATGCAGTTTTGATGCCATGCTATGTTAACATTGGAGCTTATATTGATGAAGGCACAATGATAGATACATTTGCAAGAGCTGGAAGCTGCTGTCAAATAGGAAAAAACTGCCATATCTCAGCAGGTAGTGGTGTAGGAGGTGTACTAGAACCAGCACAAGCATTACCAACAATTATTGAGGACAATGTTTTCTTAGGTGCAATGTCAGAGGTGGTCGAGGGAGTTATTGTAGGTGAGGGTTCAGTTTTAAGTATGGGAATGTATATAGGTCAATCTACTAAAATAGTGAATAGAAAAACTGGTGAAATAACATATGGAAAAATTCCACCTTATTCAGTAGTTGTCCCGGGCTCATTACCAGATAAAAATAATGCTTCAGCACCCTCATTATATTGTGCGGTGATAATTAAACAGGTTGATGAAAAAACAAGATCAAAAACATCTATCAACGATCTTTTAAGAGAATAAAATGTTAAGACTAAATGAACTTCAATTAGCTAAGGAGCTAATTAGATTTCCTTCTGTTACGCCAGTTGATGCAGGTGTAATGAGTTTTCTTGAAAAAAAATTAAAAAAACTTGGATTTAAAACAAAAATACTTGAATTTAAGGAAAAAAATACAAAACCTGTAAAAAATCTTTACGCACGACTTGGAAACAAAAGTCCAAATTTTTGCTATGCAGGTCATTTGGATGTGGTTCCAGCTGGAAATTTAAATGATTGGACGGTAAATCCGTTCAAACCATCTATTAAAAACGGTCATTTAATCGGTAGAGGTGCCAATGATATGAAAAGCTCTATTGCAGCATTTGTTACAGCTGTAAGTAAATTTATTCAAAAAAATAAAAAATTTAATGGCTCCATTAGTCTGCTGATCACTGGAGATGAAGAGGGTGTTGCAATTAATGGAACTAAAAAAGTTGTAGAATATTTAAAAAAGAAAAAAGAAAAAATAAATTTTTGTTTAGTTGGTGAGCCAACTAATCCAAATAAACTTGGAGAGATGATTAAAATCGGTCGAAGAGGTAGTATAACTGGGAAACTAACTGTCATTGGAGTACAAGGTCACGTTGCCTATCCAAACAGAGCAAATAATCCATCAACAGCTCTAGTTCAAATTCTAAAAGAATTAAAAGGAATTAAATTTGATAAAGGAACAAAAGATTTTCAACCTACAAACTTAGAAATAACTAAAATTAATATTGATAATTTGGCTGACAATGTAATTCCTGGTTTAGCATACGCAAGCTTCAATATTAGATTTAATAATAAACATTCATCTAATACGTTGAAGAGTAAAATTAATAAAATTGTTAAAAAAATTTGTAATAAAAATAAATCAAAATATAAAATTGAATATAATGTTTCTGGTGAAGCTTTCTTAACCAGTCCAAATGAAACTACCTATATGATACAAAATACTATAAAAAAAATTACAAAGATTAAACCTAAGCTTTCAACAACTGGTGGTACGTCTGATGCAAAAAGATTTAAAAAAATTAACTTTAATATACTCAAATATTTTAGAAAATTATTTTAAGTGAAAACTGGTCTAATTACTTCAGATACTTATCAAAATCATAATACTGGAGAAGGACATCCAGAAAAAATAGATCGTGTTACGGCTGTAATTGAAAATTTTAAAAAATTAGATAACAAAAATCTTGTTTGGAAAAAACCATCAAATTTTGAGCAGTCCATTTTAATTAAAACCCACACAAAAGATTATATTAAACAAGTTAACTTATCTTTTCCTCAGAGTGGTTTAAAATTTCTTGACGGTGATACAGTTGTCTCTCCTGGTAGTAAAGATGCAACGAAAGATGCGGTAGGATCAATTATATCGGCAATTGACGGTGTTGAAAAAAAAGAATTTAAAAACGCTTTTTGTTGTGTAAGACCTCCTGGACACCATGCTGAAAAAGAGAAAGCAATGGGATTTTGTATATTTAATAATGTTGCGGTTGGAGCAAATTATTTAATAGAGAAATACAAATATAAAAAAATTGCTATCATTGATTTTGATGTACATCATGGAAATGGTACTCAAGATATTTTTTATAACGACAAAAATGTTTTATATATATCTACCCATCAGTATCCCTACTATCCAGGTTCTGGCTCTGAAAAAGAAAATGGAAAATACAATAATGTTCTTAATATTCCTTTAGAAGCGGGCACTACTGGAAATGAGTATCTTAATGCTTATGAAAAAGTTTTAGATAAATTAAAAGAGTTTAAACCAGAATTTTTACTATTTTCAGCAGGATTTGATGCACATATTGATGATCCACTTGCTCAATTAAGATTAAGTTCAGAGGACTTTTATAAGATTACAAAAAGAACATTAGAAGTTTCAAAACCTTTTTGTAACGGAAATATTGTATCTATACTAGAAGGTGGATATGACCTTAGGGCTCTTCAAGAAAGTACTCAACGTCATGTAGATGCACTTATCGAATTTAATTGATTAATTAATTCATATATCTAAATAGAAACTTAATGAAATTGTACAAAATTAAAAAATCTGACATCGATAAAAAAGGTAAAGGTCTTTATGCATCAAAGAATATTAAAGCTGGAACAAAAATAATAGATTACATAGGAAAAATAGTTACCAATAAACAAATCGATGAGTCAGATAAATATGATAATTCAAAGCCCATTTATCTTTTCACTCTAAACAAGAGATATACTTTGGATGGAGATTTCTCTTGGAACATAGCGGGATTAATAAATCATTCATGTGAAAATAATTGTGAATATGAGGGAAAAGGTTTGAAAATATGGGTTACTGCTATCAAAGATATTAAAAAAGGTGAAGAGCTGACTTGTGATTATGGGTTCGGATATGACAAAGATTACAGGCAGTTTCCTTGTAAATGTAGATCAAAAAATTGTTGTGGCTATATAGTTAGAGCAGAATCAAGGTGGAGAATAAATAAAAAATTTGCAATGAGTAATAAGAAAGCTAATAGCTAACCTTTTCTAAATAAAGCCCATGTGCTGGGGCTAGTGGTGCACAATTTTTTCTATCTTTTGAATTAAAGACATCTTCAAATTTTTTTAAATTCCATTTATTTTCAGATAAATATTTTAATGACCCTACCATGGATCTGACCTGGCTTTTTAAAAAGGACTGTGATTTTATTCTAATTTTAATTTGTTTTTTTGATTTTAAAATTTGTATTTTTTTTATAGTTCTTATTGGGCTTTTCGCACCACAATTTGCTGCTCTGAAGGTAGAAAAATTGTGTGTTCCGACTAATTTTTTAGCTCCTTTTTTCATCAAATTGAGATCTAATTTATTTCGGATATTCCATTCTCTATTATGATTTATTGTTGACGGAGATTGATCATTTCTAATTATATATAAGTAAGTTCTCTCTTTTGCAGAAAATCTTGAATGAAAATCATTTTTTTTTAATTTTATTTTAAGAATTGAAATACTTTTTTTATTTAAAAAAAAATTAAGGGATTTGACTAGTTTATTAATATCTTTTATTTTATTTTGACAGTCAAAGTGGGCTGATTGTTCTAAAGCATGAACACCCTTATCAGTTCTTCCAGATCCATGAAGTTTAATATTTTCCTTTAATAGTTTTGAAATAACATTTTGAATTGTTTTTTGAATTGAATTTCCCTTTTTCTGAGTTTGCCAACCAATATATGAAGTACCAACGTATTCTATGAGTATTTGATATCTATTCATTTTTTAAGATGATCCCTTTTTTTAGTTTGCTACCTAAAAGAAAATCCCTAGTTTTTTGTGGCTTTTTTCCTTCTCTCTGAATTTCAGTTACTTTGATTGATTTATTGCCACAAGAAATCGTTAGTTCATCGTCAATTATTTCACCAGGTTTCATAGTATTTTTTGATAAAGTGGCTCTCAATATTTTGTGCCTATCATTCTCGAAACTAAACCAAGCACCAGGTTGTGGATACAATCCATTTATCTTTGCCAAAATTTCATCAGCTCCATTATTCCAGTTTATTTTACCTTCAATTTTTTGAATTTTTTTTGCATATGTAGCCATTGAAGAATCTTGTTCTTCAAAATTAGCTTTTTCTTGTAAAATATTTTCAATATTAGTTAATATTTTTTCAGCAGCCAAATTTGAAAGCCTATCAGCCAAACTCTTAGCATTTTCGTTTTCCAAAATATCTAATGGATATTTGTTACAAACTGGACCCTCATCTAACTTTGGATTTATTTTCATAATACTTAAGCCTGTAATTTTATCCATATTGATTAACGATCTTTGTATGGGTGCTGCTCCTCTCCACTTAGGCAGCAGAGATGCATGTATATTTATAAAACCATTTTTGCTTAAACTTAAAATATCCTTTGAAAGAATTTGTCCATAAGCAACTACAATTGCTAAATCCAAATTTAAAGATTTTATGTAATCTATTTCTTTTTCAATATTTTCAGGTGTTTTTATTTCAATGCCTAATTCTTCAGATAATAAATGTATAGGAGATTTATTTAATTTATGTCCTCTATTTGACTTTCTTGGAGGTTGACTGAATACACAAGATATTTTGTAATTACTTTGATGAATAGATTTTAAGATAGGAACTGCAAAATTAGGGGTCCCTAAAAAAGCTATTTTTTTATCCATTTATCAAACAATAATTCTATCGGGCTTCTCTTTTTGTTTTGAAAGCTTTTTGATAATCATTGTTTTTTTTAATTTTGATAAATAATCTATAAATAGTATTCCCTCTAAATGATCCATTTCATGTTGGATACATGTTGCCAACAAACCCTCTGCATTCAAAACTTTTTTTTTACCGTTATAATCTAAATATTCAACATCACATTTTTTTGGGCGATCAATTTCTGCAAAATAATTTGGAACTGATAAGCAACCTTCTTCATATGTTGAAAGTTCAGTATTTTTATTTTTGATAACTGGATTTACAAAGTACAAAGGATTTTTTTTTTCTTCACCTTTAGAAATATCCATAACAATAATCCTCTTTGGTATACCTATTTGAATTGCGGCTAACCCTATTCCATTTGCAGCGTACATTGTGTCTAGCATGTCATCCATCAATTTCTGTTCATCTTTACCAACCGAAATTACATCTTTGGATTTTTGCCTTAATATTTTATTAGGTTCTGTGATTATCGTTTTAATTGACATAACTAATTTTATAACAAATTTTAGACTTTTAAAGGCAGAACTTTTAGTAAAATTTCATTCCTCAAATCTACCAGTTTTAATTCATTCAAAATACTAACAATGTAATCTACAGATTCTATGCCAAGATCTTCTAAATTATCTTCTCCAATAATTTCAGAAATTTTTAAAAGTACCAATCCAGTTTCTCCATTTACAATCATGGTATTTATTTCTGATGGTAAATTGTTGTTATAATCATACAACTTTTGATATTTTCTCAATATTTGAACTCCATCTGATTTTAGTGACTCTACTACAATTATATCCTTTAAAGAAAAAACATATTTTTTGTTTTTTTTTATTTTTTTAAGTAAATCATTGGTCTCCTTTTCTACCTGGGGAAGACTTGTTTTATTTTGAAAATAGTTCAAAACTTTTGATTGATGAAAAACTTTATTATTCAATTTAATTTTTAGCTCAGCAAGTTTCTCTGGCTCCTTATTTTTCATAAAAAATGTTGTGTAATTTGAGGGTATTTCATCCTCAGGGATATTTTTTAAAAGACTTGCAAGTTTTTCATCAAAAGCATTAGGTAGATTTGATTGATCAAATGATTTTTTTAGTAAAGAAAGCAAATTTAATTTCTTAGGGATTTCGCTGGTCAATAATAATCTTTGATATAATAATGCTCTTGCTTCGTAATCTTCTAGCAGTTTATATGCATTTCTGTAATTTAGTAGTTGATTGATATCAAATTGAAATCTCATATATAATTTAAACAAATCTTCTTCTTTGTAAACTTCATCGTTAGTTGCTATCTCAATTAATTTAATTTGTTCTTCATTTTCTATATCAACAAACTCTGCATTTTTAAGTAAATTGGATGTCGCTAAATAGTTCCATATAAATTTAGGAGTTTCAATTTTGGGTTCATACTCAAAATTCTTGATAGTTTTGTGCGATAAATGAAAATAAAGAATATTTTTTTCTGATAGTTCTTCATTTGATTTTTTATAACCCATTAAAATATTAAATTTATTTACGAAAAATTTATCTAGATCTCCAAGTTCAGTTTTAAGATCGAATAATAATTGTGCTTCGTCTCTCCTATCTTGATGTATTAAACAATACATTTTAAAATTTGTGAGGTAATCGCTAGAAATTAAATTTGTTATCTCAAATATTTCACATGATTTATCTAACTGAGAGTTTGACAAATAATGGTCCGTATAAAATTTAATTAATTTTTCACCCTCAATTAAATTTGGGTTTTTAATTAGAAATTCTTTTATTAAATCGAAATTTTCTTTTTTAATTAAATAATCAAACTTAAAGTCCAAAAATTCTTTTGAGGAAATATTTGTATTTGGAATGTAAGAGTTTGTTAATAATGCAATATCAAGGATCTTTTCTGAAAATTTTGACAAATCCTTTGAAGTTAAATTTTTTAAAGTGCTTTTGATATCTTCTCCATTGCTATTTGACCACATATCTATTGATAGTCCATTTTCTTGAGGATCATATAAACCAGCTAGTTTAATGTCTGATACACTTAAGGAGTTGTTTACTAATATTTTTTCGTTTTGTTGTTCAATTTTTATTCCTTGAATAACGTCAGTGCTATCTTCATTTTTATTTTGAATTATAGATTGATCTTCAGGGATTTCTTTTTTTTCAATATTCCAAATATCTACTGGCTCATTGGCTTTTATATTATTTATTGGATTACAAACTAAAAATACAAAAAAGAAACTACTTAATTGTTTTAAAATTTTCATTAGGTATTACTTTTTCAATTTTTTTATTTGGTGCTGGAAAATCAACTTTAGCAACAAGAACAACTCCAATAAAAAGAACAATAACTACTAAAATAAGTTTAATTAAAAATTTACCTATAGCAAATATTCCACCTGTGCTTGTTTTTTTTGTGAATTGCATATAGTTTAAGTAATTTCAGAATAAGACATATTTGTGTTTTTTCAATATAGAAACCTATGAAATCAAAAAAAAACATCGTTTTAGTCGGTATGATGGGAGCTGGAAAATCCTCAATTGGAAAATTATTATCCAAGAAAATTGGATTTGATTTTGTTGATATCGATAAATTAATAGAAGAAAAAGAAGATAAAACTATTGTAGAAATATTTAAAATAAATGGTGAAAAGTATTTTAGAGATTTAGAGGAAAAGATTTCAATAGAAAAACTTAAAAATACTAATCAAGTGATTGCCTTGGGTGGAGGTGCATATTTAAACAGAAATATCAGAAAACAAACTTTATCTAAATCAACTAGTTTTTGGTTAAACTGGAACTCATCTACACTAATAAAAAGAATTAAAGATAACAAAAAAAGACCATTAGTTTTAAATTTAAAAATAAATGAGATAAAGAAATTGATAGATGAAAGATCAAAAATATATATTTCGTCTGATTATAAAATTAATTGTGATAAGCTTGATAAATTTGAAATTGTAAAAAAAATAAAAGATATATATGAAGGCTCATAATCTAAGTATTAATACTAAAACAAAAAAATATTCTATTTTTATTGGTTCAAATTTAATCTCAAATATAAACAGAATTTTTACATCACAAAAATTATCATTTTCTAAAATTTTGATTGTAGTGGATAAAAATGTTCCTATTAAATTTAGAAAAAAGTTAATCAGTAATCTAAAAACTGACCTGAAAAAGATTCATGTATTTAACCCTAGTGAAAAGAACAAAAGTCAAAAAACTGTTGAAATTATTCAAAACATTCTTTTTAAGAATAGATTTAATAGGGATGATTGTTTAATTGCATTTGGAGGAGGTATCACTGGAGATGTTGCTGCATATTCTGCAAGCACATATAAAAGAGGTATTAAATTTGTTAACATTCCCACAACTCTGTTGGCTCAAGTAGATTCCTCTGTAGGTGGGAAAACAGGTATTAATAATTCATATGGCAAAAATCTAATTGGAAGTTTCTATCAACCTGACGCTGTGGTATCAGATATAAATTTACTAAAATCATTAAATACCAGGGAAATTATTTGTGGATATGCTGAAATATTAAAAAGTAGCCTATTAGAGAGCTATCAAAGTTTTAACTACTTAGACAAAAATATTAAAGATATTTTAAAGCTTAAAGAGCCATTTATAAACAAAGCTATTCTCAAAAGTTGTAATTTAAAAAAAAAAATAGTTCAAAGGGATGAGACAGAGAAAAATTTAAGAAAAGTTTTAAATCTAGGACATACATTTGCACATGCTTATGAAAGTTGTCTAGGATTTTCAAAAAAACTAAATCATGGTGAGGCAGTTATAATTGGAATTAAGAATTCAATCGAATTTAGTAAAAAGCAAAGTTTAATAAATAACAAATCTTATAAGTTCATAAAAAATCATATAAATAAAATACCATTAAATAAAAGTTTTAAATCATTATTTAAGAAAAAAGATATAAATAAAATTATATCATTTATGAAATCTGACAAAAAAAATAGTTCAAAAAAAATTAATTTAATACTATTTAAAAATTTTGGGAAAATAAAAACCGATTTTCAAATCACTGAATTTTCTTTAAAAAAATTTTTAAATTCGCAGCTAAGTAATTAAAATCTGTAACGAATGTATATATTCTCTCATTTCATTCTCCAATATTTTGAAAATTAGTCTGTTAGATTGAACTTTATTCATTTTTTTTAGTTTTTCTGACTTAATTTTTAATTTTATATGAAATTTTTTAGGATCATTATTTTTATGATTTTTATGTAAAAAGGATTTATCTTCTAAATAAATTTCTTCGACTGATTGATTTTCTAGGATTTTTTTTTTTACTATTTCTGAAAGTTGATTAATATCCATTTAAATAAATATTATACTACATGAAAAATATCTGTGATTGGAACAATTGTTTTGAGGAAGGGTTGTATAAAGCGCCCAAAGAAAGAGATAATAGTAAAAATTTTAGATTACTATGTTTAGAACATGTAAAAGAATTCAATAAAAATTGGAATTATTTCTCTGGTATGAATGATCAGCAGATAATGGATTTTTTGAGATCAGATTTAACCTGGCACAAACCGACGCAGAGCTTTAGTTCATCAGATAATTTTTTTAAAGTTTTATGGAATAACGCACTAAAAGATGAAATGGATAAAATGAAATTTGATAATGAATTTAACCATATGAACAAATTTAAGTTTAATAGTAATGATATTAAAGCATTTGGAATACTTGGAGTATCGGTAGGACTAAAATGGGAAAAAATTCAGGAAAAATTTAAAAAACTTGTTAAAAAATTTCACCCTGATATGAATTCTGGAAATAAAAAATTTGAAGATAAACTTAAAGTAATAACTTTAGCTTATACTCAACTTAAAAATACTTATAAGGATAGAATTGACACCTAATATTGAAAAAACTCCAGATATAAAATTATCAGTTAACCAAACTTTTGGTTTTGAAAGCGATATGGAAGTTGATGCATTTTCTGAAAAGTCAGAATATGTGCCTGAAATAGATAAAAGCTATAAATTTGATAAAGAAACAACTTTAGCAGTCTTAAGCGGTTTTGCTTTTAATAAAAGAGTTTTAGTTCAAGGCTATCATGGTACTGGAAAATCCACACATATTGAGCAAATAGCTGCGAGATTAAATTGGCCATGTATTAGAATTAATTTAGATAGTCATGTTAGTAGGATAGATTTAATTGGTAAAGATTCAATTGTAATTAAAGACGGGAAGCAAGTCACAGAGTTTAAAGAAGGAATCCTTCCTTGGTCTATTCAAAATCCAGTTGCTCTTGTTTTTGATGAGTATGATGCTGGTAGACCAGATGTAATGTTTGTAATTCAAAGAGTATTAGAAGCAGAAGGAAATTTTACATTATTAGATAAGAATAAAGTAATAAAGCAAAATAAATTTTTTAGATTATTTGCAACATCAAATACTGTTGGTTTGGGCGATACAACTGGACTATATCATGGAACACAACAGATAAATCAAGGCCAAATGGATAGATGGAATATAGTTACCACACTAAACTATCTAGGTTTAGAGAAGGAAATGGAAATCATTTTAAGCAAAAACAAAAATCTTAATAATGCTAAAGGTAAAGAAAAAGTCTCTAATATGATTAAAGTAGCAACACTTACGAGAAAAGGTTTTATGGCTGGTGATATTTCAACTGTTATGAGCCCACGTACTGTTTTGCATTGGGCAGAAAATTCAGAAATATTTAAAGACACTGGATATGCATTTAGGGTTACATTTTTAAATAAATGTGATGATGTAGAGAAAAATATTATTGCTGAATACTATCAAAGATGTTTTGGAGAAGATTTACCCGAGTCAATGATAAATGTTCAAGTTTAAATGAACAAAGAAGACAGTTTCAAAGAAAAATTTAAGCAAGCAATATTATCAACCGTTAAAGTAATCTCTGAAGATAACTTTTCAATTTCTAAAAATAAGAAACAATTAAATGAAGAAAACCTTAAGATAAATAACATTGAAAATATAAAAGATAAAAATGAATTTATAAAAATAAGAGCAGAAAATGATTCTGAAGCTTTAAAAAGAAAATTTTCAAATAAATCAATCTTTGAAAAAAATATGCCATCTAATCATGGTTGCCAATCGTTATATAAATTGTCTGAAAAAATTAGATATGAAATGTTAGGATCGGAAATGTTAATGGGAATTTCAAAGAATTTCCAAAATAACTATTCAAATAAATTAAGAAAAATTGATCTTACAAAAATTAAAAAAAAAGACGATGTAAATATTTCAGATGCATTTGAAATTTATATGTTAGAAAAATTTTTAAAAGTGCAAATTGAGCCAGAGGCTCAAAAAATTTTAAGTTTTTGGGAGAAAGAGTTGAGGGATACTTTTGATAAACATATTACTTATTTAAATAAAAACTTAGAAAATCAAGAGATCTACAATTCAAAATTTTCAGAAATATTAGAGAATATGGAAATTTTTGATAATGAGGAAAATGATGAAAAAAAAGAGACTCAAGAAGATAATAACCAAGATAATTCAAGCTCTAATAATCAAGATGATAACGATTCAGATAGCTCTGAAGATAAAAAAGAAGATGACTCTTTAAATGAAGGAGTAGATGGTTTAGACGACATAAACGAATTTAGACTTGATGAACAGACAACCAGTGAAGAAAATGAAAACCAACAATCTGAAAGTGTTGTTCAGAAGAAAAATTTAGGTGTTGGAGATAAAGATTATAAAGTATTTACAACCGAATTTGATGAAGTTGCAAAAGCTGAAAACCTTGAAAGCCCCGAAGAAATTTCTAAGCTCAGAAAAAATTTGGACCAACAGCTAACAAGTTTCCAAGATATTATAACTAAACTTGCAAATAAGTTACAACGTCAATTATTAGCAAAACAAAACAGAGCATGGGAATTTGATTTAGAAGAGGGTTTATTAGATAGTTCTAAATTACCTAGAATTATTATTGATCCGTATAATTCCTTATCATTCAAAAAAGAGAAAGACTTAGATTTTAAAGATACCGTTGTAACATTATTGATTGATAATTCTGGATCAATGAGAGGTAGACCAATTACAATTGCCGCTCTATGTGCTGATATTTTATCTAGAACTTTGGAAAGATGCTCAGTGAAAGTTGAGATTCTTGGATTTACAACAAAAAACTGGAAAGGTGGATTGTCTAGAGAGGAATGGAATAAATCTGGTAAAACAAAAAATCCTGGAAGATTAAATGATTTAAGGCACATAATTTATAAATCAGCAGATACACATTGGAGACAATCAAAGAAAAATTTAGGACTTATGCTTAAAGAAGGTCTTCTAAAAGAAAACATTGATGGAGAGGCTATTACCTGGGCATTTAATAGACTTAAAAAAAGAAAAGAGGAAAGAAAAATTATGATGGTAATTTCTGATGGTGCACCAGTAGACGATTCAACTTTATCAGTAAATTCTGGAGATTTTCTTGAGAAACATTTAAAGAAAATTGTTAAGTTTATTGAGAACAAAAGTGATATTGAAATTTTAGCAATCGGTATTGGACACGATGTTTCTAGATATTATCAAAAAGCAATAAAAATAACTGACGTTCAAGAATTAGGAGATGTGATGATTGGACAATTAAGTGGATTATTTGAGAATAAAAAAAAATTACATTAAATATTTGCTAAATTTTTATTCAGCCATTCTATTTTAATTTCTGCACCACCTCTTGTCTCTGAATTTCTAAATAATAGTTTAGCTTCATTTTTCTCAAGTAGAGTTTTACCAATAAATATCCCTAAACCTAAGCCAGACTTACTTTTATCCTTTGATTTTATTGATTTAATATAGGGTTCACCAATTTTACTAAGAACATCTTTTGGAAATCCTGGTCCATCATCTTCGATTGTTATTTCAGAGACCTCACTATCACTTTTAATTGCAATATAGATGTTATTTTTAGCGAATTTATTCGCATTACCAATAAAGTTTCTAATCCCATACACAATCTCAATTGATTTTGTAACATTGAATGAGTTAGCATTTTGTTCGATATCAATATCGAAATTTTTATCGGAAATTTCTTGGAATGATGTAACTATTTCTTTGATGTAATCGTGCAAACTCAAGTCTTTATCAATAAACTCATCCTCTACGATTGGATTTAATGTTAATCTTTTTAATATCTCATTACACCTATCTACTTGGCTTACAAGAAGGTCGATATCCTTTTTTACATCCTTATCATTTTTAAATTGTTCAAATAATTCTTGTGATATTATCTTAATTGTTGAAAGAGGTGTTCCTAATGAGTGTGCTGCTGCTGCAGCTTGGCCTCCTAAAGATATAAGCTCATGTTCTTTAGAAATTTCCTCTTGTATCTTATCTAAAGCTTCTTTTCTAAGATTAGATTCTTTTCCAAATGATAAAGCAAAATAATTTAGAAATAATAAAGCTATAATTAATGCTAAAGGGATTGAATAATAAATATAAATGTTTGTAATTGATTGGTCTAGTGGTGCTGGTAAATGCTCATGGTAAAAAGTTAGTAAAATTATACATAAAATAGTAAAACCTATAAGTATAATATTTGTTTTAATATCTAAACTGGATGAGGCAAACACACTTGGTATTAATAAAAATATAGCAAATGGATTTAATATTCCACCTGATAAGTATAATAAAGCCGCTAATTGAATAATATCTATTAATAAAAAATTAAAAGCTGATCTATTTGATAAGTGTGTTTTCTTATAAAAAAAAATTAAAAATAAATTACTTATTGCACCAATCAAAATAATTAGGTTGGCAAAAATATAATTGAATTCAAAATCAAATATAAATCTAACACTATTTATCGTTATAAATTGACCAATGATCCCTATCCATCTTAAATTTATATAAGTAGACTTATTCAAAGAGTAAAGTTGTGAAGTTTTTCCAAACTCCATTTTAAATGTCTAAATTTGAAACATTTATTGCGTTATCAACAATAAATTCTTTTCTTGAAGATACATCGCTTCCCATTAAAGTTTGAATAAGATCTTGGTCTTTTTGCGAATTTTTTGAGTATTGTACTTGCAGCAAGTTTCGGGTTTCGGGATCCAGTGTTGTGCTCCATAATTCTTCTGGGTTCATTTCTCCTAAGCCTTTAAATCTTTGAATATTCAATTTTGATTTTTCATCTTGTATAGATTTTTCATAATCCTTGGATCCCTTTTTTATTTTTTTTAGATCTTTTGAATTTTTTACTATGAAATCCTCTAATTCTTTCTCATCCTTGATGTAAATTCCTTTAGATC
>LULW01000035.1_pt1 | contig 36577 bp, 66 predicted proteins | sample 729531 | NCBI WGS metagenome assembly LULW01 (sample SAMN03860279, study PRJNA289734) | marine metagenome | biome: seawater column; feature: ocean; material: water; isolation source: Red Sea water column Station 108 - depth 10m | place: Saudi Arabia: Red Sea | collected 2011-10-15 | depth 10 m | reverse complement strand
CAAAGAACATTGGTATCGTAAGAGCTACCAACGTATCCACTCAAGACTAAAGGTAATTAAATCATGCCAAGTTTATTCGAGGTTAGTGCTGGTAAGTTAACTGGACCAACAACAGGCGGTACAGTAACCCAAGCATCTAATAAATCAACAGGTGTAACTCTCAATGCAGAGTCTGGTCAAATCACTATGAATGGTGCTGCTTTAGGTGCTGGTGCAGAAGTAAGTTTCACTGTCACTAACAGTAAAATTTCATCTACTGATGTTGTTCTTGTAAACCATAGCTCTGGTGGAACTGCTGGTGCTTATATGGCACAAGCCAACTTAATTGCTGACGGATCTTTCAAAATATCTGTTACCAATTTGACAAGTGGATCTGAGTCTGAAGCGATTGTTCTTAGCTTTGTTGCACTCAAGGGTGCTTCAAGCTAATGGGAATGTTCGCTTTTAAGCGTATGAGAGAACAAGAGGCTGCCAAATTGGTAGTCTCTGCTCCCTCTAAAAAAAAGAAAACCAAAGTAAAACAAAATGGCAATCTCGATAGACGCAACAGTAGGAGGAGCATCAGCGAACAGTTACATAACACTGTCTGATGCAAACGCAATAATAGAGGGTCTTGTTGCAGATGATGATGTGGCTGCATGGGATGGTTCAAATACTGACAATAAAAACAGAGCTTTATTTACTGCTGCAATCAGAGTTGACCGAGAAAGATTTTTAGGCGCGAGAGTAACTAATACACAGGCATTACAATGGCCTAGACAGGGTGTAAGGAAACCAGACACTTACATAAATACATATTCAATAGGTTTTCCATTCAGAATATCAACAGATTATTTCGCAGAGACAGAGATACCTGAGCAAGTTAAGAAGGCGCAAGTTATTCTTGCTGTTTACTTGAATAATAATCGTAATGGTTTAGGATTGAGTGGTCTTGAAGATTTTAAAAATGTAAAAATTGGTAATCTAGATGCAACACCGAATTTTTATGGTTCGGTTGGTGCTGATAGAGTACCACCACTATTTGAACGGTATTTTACTGGTTTACGAATTAGTGGTCCAGGCAATGTCGCAATCAAAAGGAGTTAACAATGAGCTACTACCCAGCCGCCAAAATTATTAATGATACTGCTGCACATACAGGTCGTTTTGGCTGTATAAAAGCATTACAAGATTCTGTTATTAATACACTTGTAGCAGAAAACATTACAGGCGATTTAACATCTCTGCAGTTTAAATCTAATACTGCCATTGAAGGTGTTATTACAAGTGTCAAGCTTGATAGTGGCACTGTTATTGCTTATCTAATATGAGCCTTGCAAACGCCTTAAAAAAAGCTGCATCAAAGACACTAAGTAAACTTGGTGGAGATGTAACTATAAGGCGAGTTAGTACTGGCAGCTACAATACAACCACTGGTGCCATAACAGAGACAACATCTGATACAACCATAAAAGGTGTACTTGATAATGTTTCAAGGTCAGAAGTAAACGATCTCATTGAGTCGCAAGATAAGATTCTTACTATTTCTGCAAATGACATAACCTTTGTACCTACAACAAAAGATAGGGTTGTCATAAGTAGTGTTGAATTTAAAATTATTAGTATTTCTGTTAATGAACAGAATAATACACCAATTAGCTTTGAACTTGTACTGAGGTAACTATGGCAAGAGAAATAAGATTGTCTGGTATTGGCGAACACTTTGAAGATAAAGTAATTCGTACTGTAAAAAAAGCAACTTTGTTATGGGAAGCAGAAGTAAAAAAGGCAACGCCAGTTGGCGAAACTGGTAATTTAAGAGCATCATGGCAAAATGATATACAACCTTTTGTTGGGGAAGTCTTTACAGATATAGAATATGCTGAACCAGTTGCTTATGGTACAAGTCTGCCACCAAGTTGGGGTGGTCAATATAGAACAAGACAACAAACAATTAAAGGTTATCCTGAATTAATTGCCAAACAGCTTGAAGGTTTTATTGAAGATGAATTTAGGAGAGCATAATGGCAGCATTAGATTTAAACACAGTAAGATCAACGATTGAAGGCAGACTTGCAACAGAGTTAGCATCAAGCCCTGCTATACCTGTTGTATTTGGTAATATGTCTTTTGATTCAACAACAGAAGATACCTTTGTTCAATGTCTTACAAGTTTTGGAACAGGTAGATACTTGGCTGGTGGTGTAAATGTTTTAGTTGGCCTTGTTCTAATTAATATATTTACAGAAGAAGGAATTGGTCCTGGGGCAAACTTTACAATTGGCAAAAGGTTGCGTGACCTTTACAATAAAGTGACAGTATCAGATGTTATTTTTGACTCGCCAGTAGGTCCAGAAGTTTTGGCATCTAGTCCAGAAGGCAAGTTTCAAACACAACTTAGAATAACATTTGAGATTTACGAGGAACTTTAACTATGGCAAAGCTTGAAATTACTGAAGATATGCTTGATGCAATCGAAGCAGTAAAGGGTAGAAGAGAGTCACAATATTGGGACCCAGAATGTAGAAAATATTATGAGGCACAACAAAATGCCAAAAAAGATGTGAAAAATACTAAAAAAGGTTAATATAAAATAAATACTTTTTTTTGTTATGGCTGTAAAAGGTGATGTTGGAAAAATTATGTTCCACAATGCTGCTGGTACTGAGGCAGATGTAAGTGATTTAAGAGCATGGTCATTGTCTGTCACTAAAGACACAATGGAAACCACAAAAATGGGAGACACATCAAAAACTTTTGTTGGTGGCCTAATTTCTGGTGAAGGTTCTGCAACACTTCTTTACAACCCATCTGGTAACTCAGATTACCAAGCATTTATTGATGATGTTCTTGTAACTGGTGATGCTGCAGACGCATTATTTGAGTTGTTCCCTGACTCTGCGCAATCTGCTAAAAAAATTGGTTTTTCTGGAATAGTCACCAATGCAGAGTATGGTGCAACACTTGGTGAGATACAAGAGGTAAATATAACCTTTATCACAAGTGGTGCCATAACTTCAGCTATATAGTACATTAGGATAACCAACCTAATAATTTATGGCAAAAAGAAATGTCGACCTTATTACTGAAGCTTTTGGCGAGGTAATGAGCAACAGAAGAAAGTATGAATTAAAAAAGCCAAATGGCGAACTGTTAAAAGAATTATATTTTCCACCATTAACTAGACACGACAGAATACAAGCACAAGCTGCTGCTGGCTCTGAGGAAGGATTGGTAATATCAACAAGACTTCTTTGCCAGCTTGCAGAGAATGAAGATGGATCAAAAGCATTTGCTTCTGCTGATGCTGAAAACCTTAAAAGGTTTCTTCCTGAAACAGTTTTAAATGATCTAGAAATATTTATGATGGGTTTAAATGTTGATCTAGGTGCAGCAAAAAACGAATAAAGCGAGACAACTGGTTAAATTTTGAGTTTTTTCTCGCAACAGAACTTGGTAAGACATTAGTTGAATTAAGAAAAGCTATAACAGAAGAGGAGTTGGTTCATTGGGCTGCCTATTATGAAGTTAAATATGAAAGGGAAAAACAAGAAATGAATCGTCAAAAAGCCAAAACAAGGTAATATATAATAAAGGTTATTTGCGTTTGTGGCACAATCTACTGTCAGATTAATAGTTGATGCACAAAATGCAATAAGACCATTGCAGCGTACTGACCAGATAACAAGACAACTTAGTAAAAATACAGATAAATTAAAAGGCAGATTAGATAGATCAAATCGTTCATTTAGAGAGCAGGGAAGATCGGCAAAGGTGGCTGCTGGTGGAGTACAAACATTAACAAGATCATTAGCACCCTTATTAAAAGCACTAGCAGTTGCAGCAACAGCAAGATTTATATTTGTCAGGACAGCAGAACTACAAACACAGAGAACAGCACTTATACAACTCACTGGCTCTGTTGATTCTGCAAATAAAATTATTAGCCAATTACAAGCTTTTGGTAATGTTACACCATTTACAAGTAGTGAATTAATAGAACAATCAAAACGATTAAAAGCTTTTGGCTTTGAAACAGAAGATTTGGTTGATACTGTAAAAAGATTATCAGATGTTGCTGGTGCCACTGGTGCAGATTTAAGTGGTATATCAACAGCCTTCGGTCAGATTTTAGCAAAGGGTAAGCTGCAAAGAGAGGAAGAATTGCAGTTATTGGAAAGAGGTGTTGATATTACAAGTGAATTAAAACGTATTACAGGATTGCAGGGTGATGAATTTGAATCAGCAATGCGTAAAGGTAAAATTGGTGCTGACCTTGTTAATCAAGCATTAATAAATCTTACAAGTGAGGGTGGTGTATTTTTTGGTGGAGCAACAAAACAATCCCAAACATTAAATGGTCAGTTATCAACTTTTCAAGATAATGTAGAAACTTTGGCAAGAACTATTGGAGAAGTATTAGAACCAGCATTAATGGGTGCTTTAAAAACTGCAAACAAACTATTAGGCTCAATTAATAGATTATTTTCAAGTGAGTTTCAAAGACAAATATCTGGTTTCAGAGCAAATTTAATAATCCCAGGCGGTACTTTAAGTGACCTAAAAAAAATAGAAAATTTTACAAAAAATATACAACCTTTAGGTCTTGATACAGAAGCACTTGATTTACGAATTAGTCAGTTACAAGGAACAAAAAATCAAATAGACACACTTATGAATCAGATGGGTGGAAGAATAAGTCTTGAAGAAATAAATCAATCTTTATCAACACAAGAAGCATTAACAAAAAAAATCAATGAGCTTACTGCTAGAAAAAATTTATTACTTGATGGTACTGATAGAAAAGTTAAAAAAATTGAAGAAAGCACTGGTGGTGTAAGTGATGCCTTTAAAAAAATTGGCGATAGTATTGCACAGGGTGTATCTGATGCTCTTACAGATGCAATATTACAAGCAAGAACATTAGGCGAAGCTGCAAGAGGTATTTTAAATATGATCGCACGATCACTTTTACAACTTGGCATAAATACAATTCTTGCTGGATTTGGTGGTCCATTTGCAAATTTACCTACTTTTGCTAATGGTGGCAGACCGCCTGTAGGCAGACCATCAATCGTAGGGGAGAGAGGTCCAGAATTGTTTGTACCTTCTACTGCTGGAACAATTATTCCAAATCATTCTTTAGGTGGTGGCGTAACAAATAACATTGTTGTTAATGTAGATGCATCAGGTTCTAATGTAGAAGGTAATGAAGGTCAAAGCAGAGAGCTTGGCCTTGTTCTTTCTACTGCAATACAGGCACAACTAATACAAGAAAAACGACCTGGAGGTTTACTTGCATAATGGCCACATTTCCATCATTCACACCAACATATTCTAGTTTTAGAAAAAAATCAGAACCAGTAAAAAGACTTGTACGTTTTGCAGATGGTTACGAGCATAGGGTTTTGTTTGGACTAGCTAGTCATCAAAATCCAAAAGTATATGATTTAGAGTTCAACGAATCTGAAGAAGATGCAGATGTTATTGAGGCATTTTTAGATAGTAGAGCTAATGACCAAGCAAGCTTTACTTTTACACCACATGGAGAAGGTGTATCAAAAACAGGTACTTACAGTCAATCAGGAACCACTGTTACAATCACTGTAACCAAACATGGTATAGCTATTGGCGAAACTGTAACTCTTGATTTTACAACTGGTTCTGCAACAGACGGAACATTTATTGTTGCATCTTCTGCTGATCAAAATACTTTCACTGTTACTGCTGGTTCAAGTGCTACCAACAGTGGTAATGTATCTGTTACTGTTTCTGGTGCTAAAAAGTTTGTTTGCGAAAGCTGGACAAAAACAATACCTTACAATAATAGAGCCAGAATTAACACAACATTTAGAGAGGTATTTGAACCATGAGCAGTAGTGTTATTAGTGATATTCAATCAATAAATCCATCATCAATTATTGAATTATTTACACTTACAACTACTGCAGCTTTGCATGGGTCTGCAACAACATATAGATTTCATGCGGGTTCAAGTTTAAATGCTAATGGAGAGATTGTTTGGGCTGGAAATACTTACCAAAGATTTCCTGTACAAGTAGAAGGTTTTGCATACCAAAAAGGCCAAATACCAAGACCAACTTTAACTGTTAGTAATGTTCTTGGAACTATTACTTCAATTTTACTTACTGTTAATCAAACAACTACTGGTAATGATTTAACAGGTGCAACCTTAACAAGAATACGAACACTTGCCAAATTTATTGATGCTGTAAATTTTGCTGGTAATGTAAATCCCTACGGCACACCAGACCCAAACGCTGAATTTGCACAAGAGATATATTCGATTGATAGAAAGTCACAAGAGACAAGAGAGGTTGTTTCTTTTGAACTTGCTGCACCAATTGATCTTGCTGGTGTTCGTGCGCCTAAAAGACAATGTACAAGGGCAGAATTTCCTAGCATTGGCCGAATAAAAATATGAGTTGGAAAGATGTTGCATTGGCTCATGCAAAAGAGCAAGACCCAAAAGAGTCTTGTGGTTTATTAATAGATATAAAAGGAAAAGAAAAATATTTTGCTTGTAAAAATTTATCAAATTGGTCAAATCAATGTTTTATTATTGACCCTATTGATTATGCAAAAGCAGAGGATACCGGAAAAATATTAGCTGTTATACATAGCCACCCAACAACACAACCTATTGCAAGTCAAGCAGATATGATAAGTTGCGAAGATTCAAAATTACCATGGCATATAGTTAATCCAAAAACGGAACAGTGGGGATATTATGAACCAAGTGGTTATAAACCACCTCTTATTGGTAGACATTGGGTTTGGGGTGTTACTGATTGTTGGGCATTAGTAAGAGATTGGTACAAAGAAACAAAAGGAATAATTTTAAGAGACTGGGAAAGACCAATTACACCCGAAGAATTTATTGCAGACCCTATGTTTGAAAGATGTGCATGGCGTACAGGTTTTAGGCAATTAAGACCTGAGGAAAAACTTGAAAATGGCGATTTGTTATTTATGTCTATTTTGACCACAGGTTTAAATCATGTGGCGATTTTTATAGATGGTGATGTTTTACATCATTTAGCAGATAGAATAAGCTGTAAAGAACCATACAACGAATGGTTGTTAAAATGTACTGGCATGAGGTTACGCTATGCTCCGTAAACTTAAACTGTATGGCGAACTAGCTGAGATAACTGGCCATAAAGAATTTGATGTTGCTGTAAATACAACAGCACAAGCTGTAAGCTTTCTCGTAAATAATTTTCCACAGTTAGAAAGTCATATGGCTGCTAGGTATTATCAAGTGTTATTAGAAAAAGAAGATGTTGGGATTGATGAATTGCATTTTCCTATTGGTCAATCTGATATTAAATTTGTTCCTGTAGTATCTGGTGCTGGTGGTAATTTAGGAAGAATACTTTTAGGTGGTGCTTTAATTGCAATGAGCTTTGGTGTTGGTGGTTTATTTACAAATCCTTTGACTATTGGTGGAAAAGGCTTCTTTGGTTTTGCTTCTGCTGGGATGGGTGCCAAAGCTGCTTTTGGTATTGGTGCTGCATTAGTTCTAACTGGTGTAAGTGGTATGTTGTTTCCTGTACCTAAAATGCCTGAGTTTACTTCAGAGCAAGATCCAAGGTTGTCATTTAGCTTCAGTGGAACACAACAAACTGGCAGGGCTGGAACGCCTGTGCCTGTTGTTTATGGAGAAATAATAACTGGCTCTGTTGTTATAAGTGGTGGCATAGATACAGAACAGGTACAAGTATGACCGACAAAAGAAAAATTATTCGTGGTTCAAAAGGTGGTTCTCCTCCGCCACCACCACAACCTACTAGGACACCTGATACTTTACACAGTAAACAGTTCGCAACCTTTCTTGATCTGATAAGTGAGGGAGAGATTGAAGGAAGTGCATCTGCATCAAAAGAAGGTATTACTGATAAAACATCTACAGCATACAAAAATGCGTATCTTAAAGACGTATTTTTAAATGATACACCAATATTAAGATCAACAGCATCATCAACAGACCCGCAAGATGTTGATTTTAACTTTCAAGACGTAACATTTAACTCACGACACGGAACTGCCAACCAGACAAAAATTGATGGAATAGAAAGTAGTCAATCTACAATACCTGTAGGTGTAACTGTAACTGCTGCAAGTCCAGTTACAAGACAAATTACAAATACAGATGTAGATAGAATAAGAGTTTCAATCACATTTCCGCAGATACAAATAGCTACAGAGCAAGGGGATTTATTAGGAGATACAGTACAATTTAAAATTTCTGTTCAATACAATTCTGGTGGTTTTACAGATATACATACTGATACTGTTACTGGAAGAACTGCTGACGCCTATCAAAAAGATTTTTCTGTTAAAATTACAGGTTCTTTTCCTGTTGATATAAGGGTTACAAGAATAACAGCAGACAGTACAAGTAGCAGTACGATAAATGCTTTTCAATGGACAAGTTTTACAGAAATAATTGATGATGCTTCTACTTATGCAAACTCTGCTTACAACGCAATAAGATTAGATTCACAGCAGTTTAGTTCCATACCATCAAGAAAATTTAGGATTCGTGGAATAAAAGTAAGAATACCGGGTGCAGGCGCATCTAGTTCTGGAACACCGACTGTTGATACTGCAACAGGCCGTATTGTTTACCCTTCGGGTTATATTTTTAATGGTGTTATGGGTGCTGCTGTATGGACTTCATGTCCAGCAATGATTCTATTAGACCTTTTAACAAATACTAGATATGGTTTTGGAGATCACATAACAGACAGCAATCTTGATTTATTTTCTTTTGTTACTGCAAGCAAATATGCAAACACTCTTGTAGATGATGGCTTTGGCGGTCAAGAGGCACGATTTAGTTGCAATGTAAATATTCAAACATCATCTGAAGCTTTTGATTTAATTAATGAATTATCAGGTGTAATGAGATGTATGCCAATTTTTTCTGCTGGTTCAATTACTATTACTCAAGATTCTCCAAAAGATGCAAGTTATCTTTTTAATCTAAGTAATGTTACATCTGAGGGTTTTAATTATTCTGGCAGCAGCTTAAAACAAAGACATACTGCTGTAGCTGTTTCATATTTTAATATGGACAGTCAAGAAATAGATTTCGAGGTTGTAGAAGATAGTACTGCACAAAGTAAGTTTGGAATAATTACAAAACAAGTAAAAGCTTTTGGTTGTACATCAAGAGGACAAGCTGCGAGATTAGGCAGAGCAATATTATTTGCAGAGCAAAATGAATCAGAACTGGTTAGCTTTTCTACTTCAATAGATGCTGGTGCTGTAGTAAGGCCTGGTGCAATTATTGATATAAATGACCCTGTTCGTGCTGGTGTTAGAAGAGGTGGCAGATTATCTGCTGTTGCTTCAACAACAGTAATGACAATAGATGATGCAAATGCTTCTGATTTAGCAACAACAAATTCGCCTACATTTAGTGTTGTTTTACCAGATGGAACTGTTGAGACAAAAGATGTTTCCAGTATTGATTCTAGTGGTGTTGTTACAGTTAGTTCTGCTTTTTCTCAAACACCAAATGTAAACACTGTTTGGCTTTTACAAAATACAACAGTACAAGCACAAAAGTTTAGAGTAATAACTGTTGAAGAGCAAGATGGAATAAATTTTTCAATTACAGCACTTTCATATGTTGAAGGCAAATATGCTTTTATTGAAGATGGATCAAGCTTACCAACAAGAAGTGTATCTGTTTTAAATGAATTAAAACCACCACCTTCTAACCTTTCTGCTGTTGAGACAATAGTTCCTATTAATAATCAAGCTGTATCAAAAATATTTATAAGTTGGCAACCTATTGTTGGTGTTATTGAATATCAAGTAAATTATCGTTTTGAAAATAGTAATTTTGTTACTGAAAAAGTTTCAAGACCTGATTTTGAAATAAAAAACAGTCAGCTTGGAACATATGAAATACAGGTATTTAGTTATAACGTGCAGGGTCAACTTTCTGCTACATCAAACGATCTTACTTTTGAAGCTATTGGTAAAACCGCAAGACCACAAGATGTTACAAATTTAAGAATAGAACCAATATCAGATCAATTTGTAAGGCTCCGTTTTGATAAAGCTACAGATGTTGATGTAACACATGGAGGTAACGTAGTTGTACGTGCCAGTAACCTTGCAGATGGTACAGCAACATTTACAAACTCTGTAGATGTTATACCAGCTTTGCCTGGTAATGTCAGTGAATCTATAGTACCTAATATTGTAAATGGTGAATATATTTTAAAATTTAGAGATGACGGTGGTAGATTGAGTGAAGGCGAAACTTCTGTAATAGTTACTAGTCCTGACCCATTTCCTAAATTAACAGTTTTAACAGATAGAGAGGATACAGATTCACCACCTTTTGCTGGTACAAAAGTTGATTGTTTTTTTAGTGATGATGTAAATGGTCTTGTTCTTGGATCTCTAGTCACATTAGATGATGAAGCAGACTTTGATTCTATTGCAGACTTTGATTTTCTTGGTGCTGTTGATATTACTGGCGGTTCATATGAGTTTGCAAATACTTTAGATTTAGGTGGTAAACAACCTTTGAGATTACGCAGACATTTTGTTACACAAGGTTTTTATCCAAATGATTTGATAGATAAGAGATCGGCCAATATTGATACTTGGACTGACTTTGACGCTGCTACTGCATTTGATGTTGGTGCTTCGTTATTAGTTGCGGTAACTGATCTTGACCCAGATTTGTCAACATCAGCAACTTATGGGCAAAGTGGTACTACTATTACAATCACAAAAACTGCACATGGTTATTCAGTAGGAGATTTTGTTGTAATTGATTTTACAGCTGGTTCCGCAACAGATGGTAACTACGAAATAACCTCAAAAACAGATAACACCTTTACAGTTACTTCAGCTACAAGTGCAACAATATCCTCTGGAACAGCTTGTACTTACGGAGCAAACTTTACTAGATTTAATCCTTTTGTAAACGGGACTTATGTTGGTCGTGGTTTTAAATTTAGATGCGAAATGGATTCTGACGACCCAGCCCAAAGTATTGAGATTGACCAGCTAGGTTATACAGCAGAACTGGAAAGTAGAACAGAAACAAGTCTCGGTAATGCAGGGGCAACAGGTGGTGGAATTATTTCTTCTGGTACTTCTCAAAAATCAGTGACTTTTACAAATTCATTTTTTACAGGACAATCTGGTACAAGTGTTGCAGCAAATTCTGTTTTACCTAGCATTGCGATAACAATAGAAAACGCACAAAGCGGCGATTTCTTTGCTTTATCTTCCATAACAGGCAGTGGATTTAATATAGATATAAAAAATGGAAGTAGTCATGTAAATAGGGAATTTAAATATAGTGCAACTGGTTTTGGTCGAGGCTCTTAAATTATGATAACCTTAAAGAAAAATTAGTGTAAAATGGCTACCCACGATTATGTTATAGACAATAGTACAGGTGCGAACGTTCGTAGTGACATAAATAATGTATTACAAGCAATATTAACAAATAACAGCAGTTCTTCTGCACCAAGTACAACAGCAGCCTATATGTGGTGGGCTGATACTACAACAGGCATTTTAAAAATAAGAAACTCAGCAAACGATGGTTGGGTGGAACTTTTACAACTTGACGGAACTTTAACTCTTGAAGATGGCTCAAATTCGGCTCCCGCACTAGCTTTTCGTGACGATTTGGACACAGGGGTTTTTTCAAGTGCTGCTAATAATTTTGATATTGCAACAGGCGGTTCTGTAAGACTCAATGTTAGTTCTTCAGGAATTAACGTTACTGGCGGTGTGACTGCTAGTGGTACAAGTACTTTTAATGAAGATGTAACTTTTGCGGGTGCAAATGTAAACATCACTTTTGATAAATCAGTAGACACACTTTCCTTTGGTGACGATTCAAAATTAGAATTTGGTGGAGGTCAGGATTTAATAATTCAACATGACACCTCAGGAACAGATGTAAACACCATAAATTCTGCAAATTGCGATTTAAATATTCTGCATGGAACTGAAACTATGATTTCATGTAAAGATGATGGACAAGTTGAACTTTACCATAATGGAACTGAAGCAATTACTACAGGTAGTGTTTTTAATGTAATAAAAGCTGCTTCAACTGGAAACCCCGCAGGCTTACAAATTTTTAATACAAATGATGGAAGCAATTTTTCTCATGCTGCAATAAAACTAGAATCAAAAAATGGAGCATCAACAGGACATATTTTTGCTGATCATAATAATTCAAATCTTAGATTAGGATTTAATACAACTGGAGCAACATTAGAAATATATAATGATGGAGATATAAGAGTACAAGGATTAAGATTTGGTAGTGACACAGCTGATACTAATACACTTCATGATTATGAAGAAGGCGATTTCACTTTTCACTTAAGGAGCGAATCAGGAACCAACGCTAGTATGTCAGGAAGAGTTGGAAGATATGTAAAAATTGGACAAACAGTTCATATTATTGGAGGCGGTCAATATTCGGGCGACCCAGATCAGAGGTCTTCAAATCATGCTATAGAATTTACCAATCTTCCATTTACAAATGTTAGCACAGGTGTTGGCGGTGCAGGTTTTCCATTTCCTGTTCAGACCCAAAGTTTAAGTTCAACTGGGTTAGCAGGCATGAACGGATCACAGCCTTATGTATTCAAAGGCAGACTAGATAACGCCTCAACATCAGGTAGAATAGTTGCACTTAGCGGAACTTCTGATCAAAACCCACAAAATGCGTCACTTGCTTGTGTAAATAATACACAATTATATGTCATGTTTACATATCAAACTACTGTTTAGACCGAGCTACGTCTATAAACTAAGCCTAAACCTGTTTTAATCGGAGATTAATCCTAATGGCACTCACAAAAGAAATTCATTATGACAAAACTGAAATTGTTACTGAATATAAAATTATTCAAGTAAGGAAAAGAATTGTTATTAAAGAAGATGGTGTACAAATTTCAGAAAAATATGAAAGATACTCTCTTGACTGCGGAAGACTTAAAGGTGGTTACAAGGCTGATGGAGTAACCCCTGCTGATGATGCACAAGATTTAGTTAACAATCCTTTGGACAAAGAGCCTGATGGTGTTACAGCTATACCTGATGAAGTGAAAGCATTGTGTAATCTTCTTTGGACAGATACAGTAAAAGCAGCTTGGAGAACAAAACTTATTGCACAGGACACCGAGTAATTATGACAAAATCACAAAAACGTATAGACCAACTCAAACTTGAAATGCAAGTCGCAGTCGATGAATTTAATAAAATTCAAGAAAAAATCAAAGAACTTGTTATAGCTCGTGATGCTTTAAAAATGAAAGCTTTTTCTTGTAGTGAAAGACTAAAAGAATTACAAGGCCAAGAAGAAATAACAACAAAAACAGAAATAGTTAATTAATTTTTTCGTGCATTTGTCTAGTCATCATTCCACCTATCAGATATAGTGGAGTCAAACCAACAATCAAAAACAGCACCATTAAACTTATTGGTGCTAATGCCTTTATAAACGCTTCTTTCCACATATGTTTAATAAAATTTGTCAAGTAGCCTCATTATTGTCTCTTTTGTTATCAGGGTCAATGGCTGCCTTTGGTTTTGTAGCTATTCGCTATATGCAAAGCCCCGAGTTTGAAAGAGATTTAAAAAACAAACTTATGGGTGATTTAAAAGAAAAAATGATGGAAGAAATACCATTGCAAATGCCAAAAGAAACTTTCCCTGCAATGCCTCTTTGATGGGAATACCTGATATAAATATACCCGACGTACAAATACAACCAATACTTGATTTTACAAAACCAGTAACCATAATACCTTTAACAATAAATGTTCCTGGCTGTACATATCAACATAGAGATATAAAAAATACTGGCAATAGAAATTTATTACTGGATGACCCTAATGGTGTATTTACTGTTTGTGATGCGCCATTTCCAAGTTTTAATCCAATGAATTATCAGCCAAACAATTTGATAATGTCAGAAGATACACCGATACAATCTAGTGAGCCTGAAATACCTGAAACAAAACCACCAGTTACACAAAAGCCTGTTGCGAAAGAAACAGAGTTTTTTATAAAATGTCCAGATCCAGAAAAAGATCAACGTGTTGGGGATTTTCGTAACGATAAAAGACTAGAACGTGTTGTCGGACATAAATTAAACGAAGATAAAAGTAAATGCATTACTTTGTATGAGGACACCAGCTTTACCGAGCAGTACATACCTAATGTCCCTGCTATTACTAATGCTGCTGCTATTGCTGTGGTTGCCGCTTCTACTCCGATTCTTATTAATATTGTAAAACCTCTCGTGAAACAGATTATTACTAAATTGACTAAGAAAAAAAATAAGGTAAAATAAATATCCGTAGATGAGTGTAATACCCGTTGCTCGTCTACTTCTTGATGATATGTTTGTGCGGTAATACTTGGTTTGGCGGTACTGTTATAACAATATCTTGGCAAGTAACTGCACTTGGGCTACCAGCAACAAAGCTTACCCCAAGTTTTGCTTGCTTGGCACATTGCTCTAACCTAAATAAGCTGATTTCATATTGTGTTTTTTTTATAAGAAGTTTTTGTGCTTCTATATTTACCTTTGCTGCTTCTTTACAGAGTTTGCCACCATTTCCTAGCGGTATATTAAATTGCATACTAATTCCATAATTTAAGTTGTAGTTATCTTTTTCAAAACGTGGTGTCTCTTGGTAATATTTAATCTCGCCAGTGTCTTCATCATAAATTGCTTGTCTGGTTACAGTTTCAATAGGCCTGTTAAATGACCAAGCATCTGTAAGATATGGTGTAATTGTAAGACTTGGCGATGTACAAACAATTCCTTGACTGTAGCGGTTCTGTGGAAGGCTTGAAGGCGTTATCATAGTCGCATTGTTGTTAACTACCCCTGTACTTTGACTTTGTGGACTACTAACCGTTGTATTTGCATTTAAAGGCTTTATAGGTAAAAGTAAAAATATTATTGACCAAAGGTACTTGTGGTTTCTGAAGTTGTTGAAGTTGTTATGGTTCTTTGTATGTTTGTAACTGTATCTAGGCCTGGTGTTATGAGAGTTTCTTGTATCGAAAATGCTGCACCATCTGTTGCGATTTTCCAGCGTGGGATTGCTTCGAGATTTGGACTTGTCCAACTAAAATTTACTCCTCCAACTGTTTGGGTGCTTTGTGTCGTAGCAGTAGGGTTGATATATCCTGTTTCAGCTTCGATATTATGTCCACTTGCTGCATATGAGTAACCAGTTCTGTATTGGTATGATGTAATCGTTTCATTTATAACACTTTGACTTGTTGAAGAGGTTGTTTGCGAACCTGAGCGAAATTGTGGAACCACAGGTGTAGCAAGGGTTCTTAGCGGATATATTATTATAACTAACAGCCAAAATTTAATCAATGGTTATAGTAACTTTTGTAGAGCCTATACAACTTGTGCCGCTACCGCCTGCTGTGCAAGTGTGAACTCCGCTAGATAAAGAAGTGAGCGCAAGCGATCCGGCTGTGCCTCCGCTTCCTATTGTTGTTTGTCCGCCTAAAACTGGTAAGGATGCAATACCCGAACTAGGTGTTACCGCAGAAGGTGTGGCGTCACCCATAATTACCGATTCTGTTTTTGAGAAAGATGAACCAGCAGTTGTTATGGCTGTATCTGTCTGAATCATTGCTGGTACACCATTTGATAAACTGCCAACATTTATTCCACCAATCTTTCCAGATGTTGTTGTATCTCCTACAGTTACAGATGGTGTAATATTATTACCACTTAAAGAATATGTTGTACCAACTTTATTCGTAACCACATATGGCATATCAACAGTTATCTGCGCAGAGGTAACAAATTCCTGTTTAATATCTGCAAAGGCAGCAGATGGAAAAAATAAAAGCAATGCAAATAGTTTTTTCATTTAATTCCTACGTTAGTGTCCTTGTTATCCACTATCTTAGCAGCGTTTGTAGGTTTCTTTTTGTTTACACTTATACCATAACTGCCTAAGACACCTGAGGTAAGGCCTGCCAAAAACGCACCATCATTACGAATTTTGTCCATATATCCGAGAGTCATCATTGCTAAAGACCAGCAAAGAATCATAAATCGGACAGCATGACCAAAGATTTCGCCCCAATCGGTACCTTCTTTTTCTTCTTGTTCGTCTGCCATAAAATACTACCCAAAATGAAGACAGGATGACCACCGCTTTAGGGTAGTATGTGCCAAATTTAGCAAATACTGTTATGTTTGGAAAGTAACACACAAAATTATGTCTAAATTTTTAATCGGTCTGTTTATTAAGTTTGGTAAATCTGAATCATTACGCAAAGCTGCTGTAAGTCTTTTGAAAGATTTGGCAGAGAAAAGTGACAATGATGTTGATGATGCCATTGTAAAAATGATTGAAGAAAAATTATTTCCAGTTAAATGAACGTAAAAAAATTTCTCAACATAGAGATAGAACCAGCCCCACCCGAGTTGCAATTATCTGTTGAAATGCGTTGTCGAGAAATTATGCAAAGTGAAGATTATGACAATATAAAAAGGTACTGTACACATCTTGTGCGACATCAAATGCACCAGGATGTTTTTCTTGCATCTTTACTTGGTAGATTAGTTGAACTTGAAGCAAATCTTGTAGTTAAAGAAATAAGAAAAAAACCTAATATAATAAATAAAATAAAAAAAAGATTATTTAAGTGATTTGGTAAAGTCTTTGTTTTTCTATAACTTTTTTCATTGACCAATATCTTATAAGAGTTTCAAGTTCGTTAATACGCTTTTTGGCAGCAATAATTTTATCTCTTGTTTGCATAGTCTATGAATCGTATTTATCTATATAAGCTTGTATTTCTGCATCTGAAAAGTCTTTAACAAGTTTTTTCTTAGTTTCATCAACTTGATAATTAAATTTTAAAATTGCTGTTCGTATATGTTCAGCAACCCAACGACCTTGTTCTGTTACAACCTGTGCTTTACCCCTTTCGTTTATAAAAACATAATGGTCATAGCCTTTTAAAGTATCGTCAAGCAACTGTTTCTCTAAGTTTGCCAAACGCATTTCCTTCAATCTTCTAAGTTTCAAAGAATCACTCATTGTCTCCTCCTTTCAGGTTTACTTTGTCGTGTTGCTTTGCATTGTTTTTTTTGCCTGGGGCAATTTGCACTTCTTGGTTTTTTAGAAGTTAGATGCCAGCCATTACCTTTAGGACAGGCATATGCATAGGTATGGCCTTTACCAAGTTTGAACATATCTGCTGAAACTGTTTTGGCATCTTTTTCATTTCTGTAACTGATCTTTTGACATTTCCAGCAGTGGTTTTGAACGATAAATCCCTTATCATCAATGTACTGTTGTAAGTCTTTTAAATCAATCCTTTTTCCCATGGGCGCCTTCTTTAAAATCTTTTACAAATACTTTTTTTATTTGGTTCCAGTTGGCCTTTATCAAATTGTTTGAAAAGTTGTTACCCGAGATTGTTTCGCAATCTTTTTCAGAAAATTCATAATTTAAGAAAAAGTTATCCCAATCAATAAAAATAGCTTTGTTTGCCACTGCATTGGCATATTCAGTAGCATTGTCAATATGGTCAAAGTCATAACATCGCAAGATGCTTACATACAAAATTTCTGTATTTTTAGCATATTGAATGGTTACACATTTAAACTTCGCACCATCAAAGGTACGTTTAACTGTTTTACCCATCAAGTCGGCATAATCGACCACAAGTTTTCTACGATTTTTCTTGAACATCTAACTGTTTTTCGATTTCAAATTTTTCATCAAACAGAGCATGAATCTGTTTTGATATTTTTCTTTGTATAAGAGGATTATCCTCTTTAAATCTTTGTGCTGTAAGGTCTTTGAGTTTTTTATCAATGTTGTAATATCTCAACTCAAGAAACTGTTGTTGATCTGATGCAACAAAGTCTGGATTAGGCTTTGTCTTGCTTGCTTCAATAGTTACATCTATTGTTATGTGTTTACAAGCTTTTGGCTGTGTTACCGCTTGTTGTACTGTTATTGGAAAAGGACAAAGTTTTATCCATTCTTCAAGTGCTTTGTTTGTAAAATCTAGTCGCATTCGGGACATTCAAAGTGTAAAGGTTGTTCAGTGACCATTGCCGATAAGACCAGCAAGGCCATCTTTGTTGGGGGTTGTTCGTTAGTGAAAGGCATAATTTTTTTGTTCGGCAAATGCAAACCCTCATTAGAAACAATTAAAGAATTTTCTGCTTGGCAACATTCTTTATGGCTATCATCTAACTGAGAAAAAAGAAGGCCATCACCATATTCTTTGTTGCTGCAAGTATGTGGCCTAAAATCAAACCAGTTAAGGTCGAAACACTCAAGACCAAGTGCTAAATGGTCTTGAAATATTGCGACATTAAGAGGTAGTTTTGGGTCAGTAACTTTTTTTAGTACTTTTGCCATAGTTAGAAAGGTATTTCCTCTGTAGAGGTTTTTGCTACTGACATAGAACCCGATACAAAAGAGGTACCATTTTTAGATTCTCTATGCCAAGCACTTACAGGTACTTTGACTACCTTTTCGCCAGCATAATTGTCCTCGCCTTCTTGTCCTGTAATCCATTCTGCCAATGCCATGGCATCTTGCAGACTAAACTCAATGTTGCCACCAAGGTCAGGGGACTTTTCAGATTTTTTCTGTGAATTATTAAAAAGGACTAAACGCCCTGTAAATAAATTTTCGTAGGCCATAATTAGAAAGATTTAATTGGAATGATTGAATTTGTTTCTTCCCAGGCAAGAACCTGTGGAAGTGGGTATCTGATTAGAGGAGAACCCAAAGCGGTTGCAGTTCGTGGAACTGTATACCACTCGGGACCTTCTTGTTTACCTCTTCTTGTACTTGTTCGCCATTTTTTTATGGTTCTTTGAGTAATCCCGTATCGTTCGGCGAGGTCTTTGGTTGATAGATAAGGCTGGTCTTGGTCCATTTATTCAAGCACCTTTTTCTTGTTAACAATAAGAGTTTCCAATTCCTCTTTCTGTGTAAGAGTTAGTTTACCCTTTGCAAAACGAATTGCAATGTTTTTCTTAAAATCTGTTAACTGTTCTACAGACTTGGCTGTATTTATCGCACCTTTGGCAAGCTGGTAAGTTTTCTCTGTATCAGAATTATTAGAAATTTCCTTTACTTGTTCTCGTAAAGTCTCTATAACTTCGCCTTTATTAATTTGTTTATCTTCAACTTTTTCTTCCTCTTCCATATTAAAGTCCATATCTGTCTCAAGACCTAAGATCAACTTAATGCTGTATCTTCTTTGATATGTGACCGCACCACCCCAAAGATGTGTTTGGTTTTTCTTAGGGTTGGCCATGTCTCTCTCGGGTAAAAATATCGGCAGTTCGCTTTTTATATAGGCGCCACTCTTATGAAAGAGTCTTGTCACTATAAGTGTTTGCCCTGTAGGGCTACAGCCAAAGCCTTGACTTATGCAAAGACCATTCTTTAAAAGAACTGGTGTAACAAGAGAAAGCATTTGTTCCAAAGGTAAATAGCTGTACCCAAAGTTACCAACGCCAACTTGTTTGGTTTTTGCCAAGCTTGGAAATTCTTTTTGTGCTTGTTGTAAGGCCTCTGCAAGACCTTCGTGTGATTCTGATGTTTGTATCATGATTAGAAAGTTGTTAATATGCCCAGCTTGGTAAACTTAGAACTGCTGGTTGTTCATCTGTGTAGCTTGGCCAATAAGCATCCTCATGGCATTTTGCAATGCCTTGCAATGCCTCCTGGCGTAACTTCAATCCCCAATCAAGAGCAGCATCATCTAATTCTGTGATGCTTACTGCATATGGGAAAACTTTTTCAACTGCTATAAATACAAATCGCTTTGCACCAATTACTTCTAAGTAATGAGCAGCTTGTAAATGGTAAAGGTATGAAGCAACCGATTTAATAAATTTATCGGGATGGCTGTTACCCTCGCCAGTTGTCTTAAGGTCGATAATTGTATCGCCATTTATAAAGTCACATCTTGCCTTGCAAGTAAGACCAGTTTCTTTGTCATCACGCCAAAAGCTTTGTTCTGCATGACCTTTGGCAAGAAGTTTCTTTGCCAATGGGTGTTCCCATACAGCATTAGCAACATTAGATGCAAGTTCATATTCAGCAGAAGTAATAGGTTCTATACCTTTTGCTGCCATCTCCTCTGCCTGTGCCTTACCAGCTTTTGTTGATCTGTTAAGACAGACACCATATGCGGTTTTTGCACGGTCAGGTTCTAATGTAAAAGCATGACAAAGTTCGCCAGTACGAAAAGCTTTTTTCAAAGCTGGTTCGTGTTCTAACTTTTGTTCGCCATACTTAGATTCATAGAAAACTTTAGGACAAGTCTTTTTATACAGCTTACAATCCGATGCAGAATAAGCTGGGTCTGCATGATATACCTCTGCTGGTATATATTCTTTTTTAGTTTTTTGCATTAAGTTTTTCTTCTAGGTTTGCAATACGAAGTTCAAGCATGGTAATTTTTTCTGCTTGCTTGACGATAAAGTCTTTGATGATGTTTGTTTTTTCATCTAAAGCATTACAAGTAATACCTGTTTTTTCGCCAAGTTCTTGTACAATTTTTGTAAGTTCTAAGCAACCTTGTACAAGTTCAACCTTATTGGTCTGTTGCTTTTTTTCATGTTCTCGTAAAGTTTCGAGAATCTTTTGCATATCTCTTACCACTTGGCCACCTCTTTGCAAGCAAGCTCAATGCCAGCATTGCAGTCGATTCTGGTCATGTCTTTAAGAGACGAATCAAAAGCGGTAAACAGAATACTGCCCACCGCTAGATACAAGAATAAATGTTTCATACTCTTGCCCTCTGTCTTAGTAGTGCAGAAAGCATCTTAGTGTACTTAGAAACATTTTTTTTGTGCTTACTTAAGTCTGTCCAATCGGCAGTCGCACAGCAGTAAGCGTAACCATTCTGTGCTTCTTGGAGTTTAGACTTGATGTCGTCTATCTCTCTTTGTAAATCGTTGTTCATGAATTTTTTGAGGTTGTAGGCTCTCGCCCTTACTTCAATTATAGTCTAGATTTTCCCCTTTGTCTACCATTATTGACCATTCTTTTTTATCTTTTCCATCAAAGCTTTTTGCCCTATAGATTGAAAGGTAATATCTCTTTCAATTTTAAGACCAAGAGGTCCAGTAACTGTTTCTAATTCTTTAACATCAATAGACCCATATTCGTTTTCAAAACCAATGGTGTATCCAAATGCAATGCCAGTTTCTGGGTCGTATTCTGCTATATACCAAGTCCAAAAAGACCATGGACAGAATAGTTTTAAATGAAAAGTTAACTCTTTTTCAGTATCTTCATGTGCTGCAGAAGAATAGAGTTTTGGTAGTTTTTTTAGAATTTCTTTTGTTAAAAGTTTCATTTTTTTTTGTTGTAAATTGATTTTAAGTAAGTTGTTTCTATTGTTTTACGAAGTAAAAGGTAAACTTCATTGGTCATGTCTTGCTCAAACATATACCGATCATTTAACCAACTCATTGCTTCGTCGTAATCTTTTTTAGTCATTAGAAAGGTTGACCCCAGTTTTCGTATTGACTGAGTGATATATCACCACTTTTACAAAGTGAGTCTGTGTAGTTGTTCCACATCTCTCTTTTGGCGGTGGTATCACTTCTAGACCAATTGGTCATTTTCCAAAGTTGTCTAAAAGTAATAAGTGCTTCTGCTTTGGTCATATATTTTCTCATTGTTTTTTATTGATAAAGTTGACAGCGTATTGGTAAAGATGTTCACCATATAAGTCTAGATTGCTGAAAAGTTTTTCAATACTTGCTTTTTCTAAAAGATTATATCTAACACCCTTTGCAGCTTTTCTCCAACTCTTTGGTTTATATACTTCACCAGTTTTTTTATCAATAAAAGCAAAAGCTTCTGTCTCGTTTCTTGTTACTTTAAGAAACTTTGTACCCTGCATAATGATAAAGTCTCTTTCTTGTCCTTTATCGAAAGCTAGTTGATTAAGCTTATCGCAATAAAGCTGTGCTTGTTTACTGACCAGTTCATCCTGGTTGAGAACTGTAAGTGTTTGTTCTGCCATTAGTTTTAAGAGGTTGTGGGCATCTCTGCCCTGTAAATCAATAATATATCTATGGTCAGTGTATGTACAGGGTCAATGTTCGGTATTAACATTGGTGTTACAAAAGGCTGAATATACTTAGCTGTTCTATTGGTTCGGGTAGTTTACTCTCATCACCCCACTGTTCTGCCATCGCTTTTGCTATACCTTTATAAAACTTACTGCGCTCCTTACCCTTACCACTACCAAGCCACCAAATCCTCTTGGATTCTTTCTCTGGAAGCTTTTTTGTCTCTTCAAGTACATTATCAGTGTCTTTTAATCTTGGTAGATTCTTTAACCATAAACAAGTCCTTTTGTATTCCATATCGCCAAACTGGTAAGGATTTATAAGCTGGTCTGCCTCTCTTATATGGGAAGAAATAACCGAAACAGGGTTCTCAATACATATTCGATCTATCGGTGCATCCATAAGTCTTTGTACAAACTCAAGTGCTTTCTTTCTTAAATGCATTGGCTTCTTGCCCTCAGTAAACCATCTTGCGCCCGAAACAGACAGATGTGTACAGGGTGGATGCGCCACCATTAAATCCCAGTTCATGTCTAAAAAATTTAAGACATCGCCTTTCAAATGATTTCCAGGGGCTTCTGTTTCTAAAATATCACAAGACCAAGCATCATGTCCTTTGGCTGCAAAGGCATCTCTTACAATACCCGAATACTCACAAGCAACCAGTATTCTCAATTACTTTCCTCAATTATATAATCCATTGCCTTTTGAGCTTTATATATAAGTGATTGTTCACTCTCTGTCATCTCTTGTAGTTCTTTGTCTTTATTATAATCAGATGCATTTTCTCTTTCTTCTAATAAGTACTGTCGGTTTGCCAGTAAGACATTTACATACTCGGCTACTTCCTTGTTCATGGTTTATTTTCATATATATCAGATAACCCCTGGAAAAAACAGGGTATGCACCAGTACAGATACCGAACATTAATAGGGCAACTTGGGGAAAATACCAGTTATATTGAATATATGGGAGAGATCCCACCAACCTCAAACTATTAAAAATGGCAACTTTAAAATTTCGTTCTAATCCAACACTTGTTGAATTAGCTAAATTAACTAAAGAGAATAAGGTATTTAATCAACCTTATGTAAAAGAGACCACAGAGAAAAAAGGCTTTTACTTAGTTAAAGATGATGGCATCTATCTAATGAACGCTTTTAATACTAGAAGTGGTAACAACAACTGGGTAATCTACGCTAAAGGTTACAACCCAAATACTTGTAAAGATGTATGGGAAAAAGCCTATAGTGTTTCTCCCGACGATTTTGCAGAGTTTATTCCTGTAAGTGAAAAAGCTATTGATTTATTAATCAAAGGCGGTGACATCAAAGTCAAGCTTACAGAAAGAGACATTACTGTTACTTGTACAGGTAAAAGGTAATGTATATATCAACAACCAACAAGAAAGGTAACTTTAATGCCGATAAGAAAGGCCATGAATTAATTAAATTAATTATTGATATGCAATGGGATTATGACCGCCTTTCTTCTAGTGGACAAGAAACACTAGACAAAATCTATAAAATCTTAAATACCCCAAAGAAATGAAAAAAACACAAATTGTTTTTGAAGGTTTTACTAAAAAAGAACTAGATGATGCTTTCGACAAAGTACATTTTCCTACAGGAGATTGGAAAGACCCTATTTTCTGTAGAATCAATAAAAAAGATTTAAAAGCTGTTGAAGCTGCAATAATTTATTTTTGTGGCTGTGTAGCTGAAAGTTGGAAGGATGAAAAAGATGATTGGGAAGAAACTTACTTTGTAAGTGCTGAAGGCTATTACAACGCAACAGTAGACCTTTAATAATATATATAGTTGCCCTTTACAGGGCAGCTTTTTTTTGTCTATTGTGTATTATTAATACATGAGGGAGCCCGATGCCCTTTGCAACACTAGGGCTGAAAGCTGTAATGGCAGGGCGGACTCGTAGAGGTTGTCCGATCTATCCCCTCATTTTATTCTTCTAGTTGTACTACAAGTATATCTGCACCCACCTCTTCGCCTTCCTCGCAATATCTCTTTTTGGCGGTGAGAATTGTTACCAAAGAGTCATCTACAAATGTAATTCCGCTTAGAGCATCTAAACTAGACCTTACAAGTTTATCTAAATCATTTCTTCGAATCGTAACATTTCTAGGTGACCCTGTACGGAGAGAGCCATTTGAGTAATAATGAGCCTTCGGTCTCCTAAACCTGAAAGTCGCCTCAACATAACAAGCTGTCTTTATCGGTGGTTGTTTTATCTTGCTGGCCTCTTTCTTTACTAGCTCCCGCCATGGTTTTACTCTTTTACTTACTTCAATCATCCGACCCTTACCGATATACTTTTTACTACCCTGCGGTGCAGCCTCAAGTCCATTTACAGAGAATTTAAAAGATGTCATTTAATCCTCAGGGGTATCAATTCACTGCATTACCTACAAATCTTAGAGGTAAAATACAACCAAATCAACTTGCGGTACTGTGGGTAATACAGAGTTATGCCAATAAAGATGATCAACAATGCTGGCCATCATTAAAGACAATAGCTGAAAATGCCTGCCTCAGTAAGAGAACCGCACAGAAAGTTGTTAACCAGTTAGTGTCGCTTGGCCTTTTACAAAGAACACATCAGATTGATGAAAAAGGTCAACAGAGCAGTAATTTGTATAAAGTTACTGTTTGGCATCTAGCAAATGTCCCAGAACCTAGTATTGAAAGGCGTGGCAAATCCTGCACCCCTGCACCAAATGCTATGTCCCCAGGGAAAAATTTGCCATGTCCCATAGCAGCAGATGCCACCAAACTAGATACAACTAAACTAGATACAAAAGAACTAAAGAAAAAAAATACTAAAAAAGATTATTCTGATGACTTTCTAGAATTTTGGTTTATGTACTTAGACATTAAAAAAAGAGCTAGTGGCCAAAACAAACCAAAGGCTTGGGAAGAATGGAAAAAAGCCATTAAGAAAACTACACCTGTAAATATAAAAATTTCTCTAATTGCTGCCATAAAACAACAAAGAGCAACAGAGAAAGATGGCGGTTTTGCTGTCTGTTTTCCTAATTGCTTTAGATGGTTACGAGATGAAAGCTATGAAGGTTATGTAAAAGATGAGAAATATGCCCTGTACAAACAGAAAAAGACTGATACAACAAAAGAAAGACCTTGGGAAAAAGATAAACCCACTGGTCAGGATGTACCCTTTTAACCTCTTATGACAGTTAACTACAGAAGAACAGCTTTAGATCGAGACACTACATTTTATATTCCTAAAGTAGAATGTTTTGCTTGCTATGACTCGGGTATTGTTACCAATGGTGACCGCCTGGTGAATAAATTTATTCCCGATTATGACAGAGACAAGAAAGGCAGAATCTGTGGCGGACAAGACTTGGCCATAATCTGTCACTGCAAAGCTGCATATGCTGACTATGAAACTGATGATGATAAAGAAAAAGTTGGTTTTAGAGATAAAAACGGCAACATAAGAACAACAGATTCAATAAGAGGAGAGCCACAGGCACTTGGTTTTTCTATGGAAAAAGAAAAAATACGACAGATACATCTTGAAAGAAAGGCAACATGGGAAAAAAGTGCCAAAGATATGAACGAGATAAGACAAAAAATTATTAAAAAAGAAAAATACGAAACCCCTTATTACATACAAGTTGTAAAGGAAGAATTAAGCAAAGTAGGCGATATGTTTTCTTTTCCTACAGAAAAAGCTATTGTACAAACAATGACAGAGGGTATAGAAAATTGAAAGTTGAAATTCCACAAGAGTATCTTGTACATATTGAACTTGCTCTTTTAGATAAAATAGACAAACTTGAAAGAAAGAAAAAACGAAATAATATTGGAATACCACAAGAGTTAATAAATAAGAATATTGAAATACTAAAATTTATCGAGTTAAAATTACCAATCTACAATCCAAACAGAAAATGACAAAAACAAAGTTATTAGATACATGGAATGAAGCACCACAAAATCTAAAAGGATTATGCAAACTTGCAAAATCTTTAAATATGACACCAATGGAAACTTACAAAATGTTAGTCAAACAACTAGGACCTCTAAAAAATTAATCACATGACAAAAATTAACGACTTAAAACCAGACCATAAGAACGCAAGAAAAAGAACAGACCGTTCTGCGTCTTTAATACAAGAATCATTAGAAAGATATGGCGCAGCAAGATCAATCGTTATTGATGAAGATGGTCGTGTATTAGCTGGCAACGGAACTGTAGAAGGTGCAAAGGCTGCTGGCCTAGAAAATGTTCGCGTCATAGAATCTGATGGCAAAGAGATTATTGCTATAAAACGCACTGGCCTTACAGAAGATCAAAAAGTTGGCCTTGCACTTGCAGATAACAGATCATCTGATCTTTCGGATTGGGATGCATCTATGTTGCATCATTTATCAATGGAACATGAGATTGACCCATGGTTTGAACCCGAAGATTTAACAGAACTTATGGATGATAGAACTGATGCGGAAGCACCGGAGGATTTTAAAGATGTTGATGATGACATAGAAACAGAACACAGATGTCCAAGTTGTGGGTATGAGTGGAGTGGTAAAGCAAAATAATATTAGAACTGTTCTACAAGAAATAATTAAACCACTACCAAATAAAATTTGTGTTGCAACATCTGGTGGTATTGATTCATCCTCTGTTGTCATGTCTGCTCTTGATGTAGGAAAAGAAGTAAGGGTTTATTCGTTTACTTTTGGAAAACATTTTTCATCAGATTTTGAAGCTGCAAGAAAACTTGCTTGGGAATTTAATCTTACTTTTGTTCCTGTATGGTTACCAACAGAACGAGATGAGATTGTTGAGACAGTAAAACATCTTATAAAAAATGTAGGTTGTAAGAAAAAAACTGCCATAGAGTGCCTTTTTCCTTTTTATTACTTGATAAAAATAATGAAAGAATTTAAAGATGAGACACTTGTGACAGGTGTTGCCGCAGATGGACACTTTGGACTTTCTAAAAAAGCAATGATTCATTATTCAAAAGATGACCAAAAATTTAAAAAATTTAGGCAAGATTATTTCTCAAACTTAGAATCTGCTGGCACTAAAAGATTGATAAAACTTTGCGAACTAAACAAAATACAACTTTGTAACCCATATTTTGAGCCTTCTGTTTTTTCTTTATGGATAGACAAAAATTGGGAAGAATTGAACAAGCCCAGGCAAAAAGAGGTCATTCGTAAATATTATCCCGAGCTAGATTGCCTAAAAATAAAACCTCATACAAACTTACAGCTAGGCGATAGCAAAATTGCAGAAAGAGTTGGCAATGCGGTAATTTCTAAATATAAACCTAATTCAAAGTCTCCCATTGGTATCTATAACAGAATCGCAAAAGGTGTCTATGCCTAAACCAGTTTTCAAAATACCTTCTATGGTAGATATAGAAGCAACTCCGTGGAATGGGTTTAAAGTTGCTTCAACCTTTTCAGGTTGCGGTGGTTCTTGTCTTGGTTATCGTATTGCTGGCTATAAAGTTGTTTATGCAAATGAATTTATAGAATCTGCCAGGGAAACTTATAAGGCCAACCACCCAAACAGTTTTCTTGACCCTAGAGACATCAGAAAAATTAATGCAGATGATATTTTAGATAAAATAAACTTAAAAAAAGGCGAACTTGATTTATTTGATGGCAGCCCTCCTTGCGCTGCTTTTTCCATTGGCGGTAAAAGGGAGAAAGGTTGGGGTAAAGAAAAAAAATACAGCGAAACAACACAAAGGGTAGATGATCTATTCTTTGAATATGCTCGCATCCTAAATGGCCTACAACCAAAAGTTTTTGTGGCAGAGAATGTTGCTGGTCTTGTACAAGGTACTGCAAAAGGTTATTTTAAACGCATACTTACAAAACTAAGGGCTTGTGGCTACAACGTAAAATGTAAAGTATTAGATGCACAGTGGCTTGGTGTGCCACAGATGAGAAAAAGAACAATTTTTGTAGGAGTTAGAAATGATCTTTGTATAGAACCAGCACATCCAAAGCCAATACCATATCAATATTCTGTAGGCGAAGCACTGATTGGTGTTGAAGAATCTGAAGAATATAAACATATTGACCCTAGTACAGAAACCTATAAATTATGGAAACTTACAAAACCTGGGGATCAATTTTATAAAGCTGCACTAAAACTTACTGGACAGAATAAATTTTTCTCCCATGTAAAGCAATCGCCATTTCGTGTTGCCAATACTGTAGTGCAGGGAACCATGGATAAATACCATTGGTCAGAACCAAGATTATTTACAATACAAGAACTAAAAAGAATCAGCACTTTCCCTGACGATTTTATTTTGCATGGTAATCTGTACCAAAAGTGGGAACGAGTCGGTAGGGCTGTACCACCACTTATGATGGCCAAAGTTGCAGAAACTGTTGCCAAAGAAATACTACAAAAAATCTGAATGGACATACCAACCAACTGGACTTTTGAAACCTCGGGTGTTGCCAAAGGTTTTGATCGTCATGTAAGAGAGCAGTTACCTTGGTATGACCTAGCAACAAATGCAATACTTCATGTGGCCAGGCATTACATACCAGAAAATGGCCTTGTCTATGATTTCGGTGCATCTACTGGCAACATTGGAAGAGCATTAGAACCAATACTTACTAAAAGAAAAGCACACTTAATTGGTATAGAACCTAGTAAAGAAATGATCAAACTTTACAAGGCACCAGGGGAGATTGTCTGTTCAAAGGCAGAGACATTTATACCAAAAGATTTTGATTTATCAGTTTTATTTTTATGTTTAATGTTTATTCCGCCAGCCAAAAGATTTAATCTTATGCTAAGACTAAGAGAGAAATGCAAACCTGGAGGAGCAATTATTGTCTTTGACAAGTTAGAACCAATTGGTGGCTACGCTTCAACTGTTTTCTATCGTCTTACACTTGCTGGCAAAAAAGCATCTGGGACAAACTCAGATGAGATAATTGAAAAAGAATTATCATTGTCAGGTGTACAAAGACCTATTACAGAAGATCAACTTGCTGGCGAATTTATTAACTGGTTCAAATTTGGCGATTTCTCAGGGTACCTTATAGAAAAACCAGCATAATGGCAGCTTCACAAACCACACAGGCAGAAACAGAAATGCGTATTGCAAGATGCGCAAGAATAATTGCCAATGGCGGTAGAAGGTCTGATTGTATTCAATACGCTGCAACAAATTGGGGGGTCAGTAAGAGGACTGTTGATAATTATTTAAAAGAGGCAAGAACACAATTACGAGCAGATTGGGACATAGAAAGGCCACAGATGATTGCTGATTTATTGAGTCAGTGCAGTACTTTACAGATGGAGGCTAGGAGGAATGGTCAACTTAATATTGCTCTTGGTGCAATTAACACAGCGGCCAAGTTGGCTGACCTTTGCTCATGAGTATTCTTGAAACAGTTAAAAAAGGCCATGTATTATTTGGCGATGGCCTATTTGATATACCATCTACGAAGGCAGTACAAGATAGAATTACATCCAACCTATTACCGCATCAAGAAAAGTTTTGCGCAGATACAGAACATAGAAAATTAGCCCTGGTTTGTGGGTTTGGTGCTGGTAAAACATATGCACTTGTAAGTAAATCAATTCTGTTGGCATCTATGAATGTTGGTCATATCTCAGCAATCTTTGAACCAACTGCACCAATGTTAAGAGACATATTGATGAGAACTATGAATGACTTGTTAGATGAGTGGCAGATTCCATATACATTTAGAGCTAGTCCATTGCCCGAATACCAATTGCAATTTAAAGAAGGTGTACATACTATATTGCTACGAACCATATTGACTTACCAAAGATTGCGTGGCCAAAACTTATGTGCTGTCGGTTTTGATGAGGCAGATACTGTTGCAAAACGGGATGCCGAACAAGCAATGAACATGGCACTTGCTAGACTGCGGTCAGGTAATGTTCAACAGTTTTACGCAACTACAACACCTGAAGGTCACTCATGGGCGTTTGATACGTTTGAAAAAAACGCCAAAGAAGATACTAGGTTGATAAAAGCAAAGACTGCAGATAACCCTTACCTTCCAGAGGGATTTATTGATTCATTACTTGAAAACTACCCACCACAACTCATCCAGGCCTACCTAAACGGAAACTTCTGCAACTTAACCACAGGGCAAGTCTACGATAAGTTTGATCGTAAAATTCATGTTTTACAGAATAATCCATATGTTGATGATAATGAACCTTTACGAATTGGAATTGACTTTAATATTGGAAACATGAACGCAGTGATTGGTGTGGCAGTAGGTAATAAATTTATGGTCATAGATGAAATCGCAAAAAGTCACGACACCGACAGCATTGCAAAGGAGATCAAGGGCAGATACCCTTTCAACAAAATATATATCTATCCTGATGCGTCAGGTGGAAACAGAAGTACAAATGCTACAAAGACCGACATCCAAATACTAGAAAGCTATGGTTTTGTTAATCAATCTGCATTATCTAATCCCCCTGTAAGAGATAGGGTTAACTCTGTTCAAGGTTTATTGCTAAATGGCAAAGGCGAAACAAGATTAATGATTTCAAAAAAAGCAATAAAGTTGATTGAATGTTTAGAATTGCAAAGTTATAACGAAAGAGGAGAACCAGACAAGGATGCAGGGTACGATCATATGAATGATGCCTTGGGTTACATAACTTGGAGGTTGTTCAATCCCTTACATATGGGGGCTGGTCGCAAAACTGGTATTAGGCTTTATTAAGATTATTGTCTAAACTATAAACAAACAATGGAGCAAAACTGTGTATTCTGGTTATAGTCATTACAACAGACAGACAGCAGGTAGTAGGGGAACAGAAATAAATGACCCTAACAATACATGGTTTCAGCAAGAACCACATTGGATATTAATAGAAGATTTACTTGGTGGTACATATCAGATGAGGTCAAAGCATAGAAAGTATCTAATGCAAGAACCAAGAGAGTTAGATGAGAGTTATGACAACAGATTGGCTCGTTCTGTCTGCCCACCATATTTTCTTAGGTTAGAAAGAATGTTGGCTGGCATGTTAACTCGTAAACCAGTAAGGCTAAGTGATACAGGAAATAATTTAAGAGAACAACTTTTTGATGTTGACTTGCAAGGTAACGATCTCAATGTTTGGACATATGAGACTGCAAGAAAAATGATTCGCTATGGTCATATTGGTGTCTTGGTAGATGCGCCAGCAGCAGGAAATAATGGCAGACCATATTGGGTAACTTATACACCAAGAGATATTCTTGGCTGGCGAACAGAAATGATAAATGGCGAGATGCAGTTTTCGCAACTTAGATTACTTGAAAAGGTGTCTGAACCAGACGGCCAGTATGGCGAAAAAATTGTAGAGCAAGTACGTTTGCTTACCCCTGGTGCTTTTGAGATTCACAGAAAAGCAAAGACAGGTAAGTTTGTAAAAGTAGATGAAGGCACAATGCCAGTAGAAAAAATACCTTTTTCTGTTGCCTACTCAAATAGAGTGAACCTTCTTGAGTCAAGACCACCAATGGCAGACATAGCAGAATTAAATTTGAAGGCATACCAAATACAATCTGATCTTGATAACCAATTACATATCTCAGCAGTGCCAATGCTTGCCTTTTATGGCTTTCCGCAAAATGCTGAAGAGGTTTCGGCTGGTCCAGGTGAGGCCATTGCTTTTCCAGCAGATGGTCGTGCTGAATATATTGAACCAGATGGTAAAAGCTATGATGCACAGTTTCGAAGGTTAGACAGATTGGAGAGTCAGATAAATGAACTTGGTCTTGCAGCAGTACTTGGCCAAAAACTATCTGCAGAAACAGCAGAAGCAAAACGTATTGATAGATCGCAGGGCGATTCAACAATGATGGTTGTGGCGCAACAGATGCAAGATATGATTGATAATTGTCTTATGTTCCATAGTCAATACATAAATTCTGATGCCGGTAGTTGTTTTGTAAACAGAGACTTCTTATCACAAAGACTTGAGCCACAAGAGATACAAGCATTACTCACTCTTTACACTTCTGGTTCTATTACACAGAAAACACTTCTTGATCAACTTACTGAGGGTGAGGTTCTTGGAGATGAGTTTGATGTTGAAGAAGAGATAGAGGCAACACAAAGTGGCGGTATGGTTGAGATGGCACAGCCAAGACAAGAGGCAGAACAAGATGAACCAGAACAAGATGCAGCTTAATTTATGTCAACACCTGAAACTTTTTACAGAGAGGCGATTGACTTAAACCGCTACAGCAACCAAGTTGCTAGACAGATTGTTACGAATTACAACAATGTAATTTTAGATTTAACAAATAAATTGGCGACCATAGATGAGGTAACAGCACCAGCTACTGTCGCAAGAATAAGGGCTATGTTGGTACAGATGAAAGAAAGTCTTGAGAGTTGGTCAAATGCAAGTTCTGTTTATTTGGCAGATGAACTACAAGGCCTAGCTGTATTTCAAACAGAATTCGTAAAAGATCAACTTGAAAAAGTATTACCAAAAGGTGCTGTTGGTGTTAATACTGTAAAAATATCGCCTAATTTTGCGCAAAGTGTTGTCTTTACTGACCCTACAGAGGTAAATATATTAACACTACCAACAGATTTAGAATCCACTGTTCAAAGAACATTCTCTTTAACTGCTGCCAAAGGTTCTGCAATAACTTTACCAAGTGGAGAAGTTGTGGCAAAGGCCTTTCGTGGTATATCAACTAAACAGGCAGAACTTATCTCAAGTCAGATTCGTATTGGTATTACAGAGGGTGAGTCAATACCAAAAATCGCAAGAAGGTTAAGAGGTAGATTACAGTTTGGTGCAAATCAAACAATGACAGCAAAGGCACAAAGGCTTGCTGCTGGTGATGGTATGCGACTTGCAAATACACAAGTTATGACCATTGTTCGTACATCTGTTAACCAAGTACAAAATGCTGTTAGCCAGGCAACCTATGCAGCCAACCAGGATGTCACGCAGAGATATGAATATGTTGCAACCTTAGATGCAAGAACAAGTAAAATCTGCGGCAGTTTGGATGGCAGAATTTTTAAATATAATGAAGGACCCTTACCACCACAGCATTTTAACTGCAGATCAACTACTGTTCCAATAATAGATGATGAAGATTTACGCAGACGTTTTCCTGACACTAGGCCAAGTGCTACTGGAAGAGTGCCACAAGATACTAACTATGCGACATGGTTAAGAGATAATCCGTCAATACAAGACAAGACACTTGGAAGCAAAAAGAAATTTTTTAATTATTTAATTGATAAAAAAAGAAAAAGTCCAAGAGAGGCTTTACGATTGATTATAAAAGATGATGGAACAGAGCTAACATTAAAGAAGTTAGCTGAAAAATATCCAAATGCCACTTAAAAAAGGGAGTCAACCAAAGACAATTACAGGCAATATAAGGCAACTCATACAGGAAGGGTATTCAAGGAGCCAGGCTGTTGCTATTGCTTTGTCAAAAGCTGGTAAGAAAAAGAAAAAAACAAGACGGAAAACAAAATAAAAGATATGATATTAATAGTTACTAGGTAAAATTATGCCCGTACATTATGGCTCAATGAAACCAAAAGGTAAAACAAAGAAAAAGAAAGGTGGTAAAAAATAGTGGCAAAAGGATTTTTTGAAAAACTTAATGACCTAAAAGCCGCAAAGCCAAAGCTTGAAAAGTCAAAACCAAAGAAAGATGCGAAAGCTAAGAAGGGTTCCTAAGGACAAAAAAACTGGCATTGCTAAAAAGTATTTGTCAGGTTCAAGAAACCCTGCTGCAAAAGCTGCTGAGATTAAAAGAACAGCAAAGCTTTACAAAGAAGGTGCTTTTATTGATATAAAAGCGGTACAAAAATCAAGAGTTGCCCAAGATGTCACAAAAAAGCAGAAGAAAACCACTAAGCGAGGCCGTAAAAAAAAGTCTTAAGAAAAAGGCTGAAGGCACAAAGTTTAAATATGGCGAACTTGCAGAAGTGTATAGAAAAGGCCAAGGCGCATATCTTTCTGGTGGTTCTAGAAATGTACCAATGGCTGCATGGGCAATGGGTCGGGTAAATAGTTATATGAGAGGTGATAAGGCAAGAACAGTAGATATGGCAATTTATAGAAGATATAGAAAATGAAACTTACTACAAGACAAAAAAATAAATTAAAAGAACATTCTGTTCATCATACAAAAGGTCATATGGACCTTATGAAAAGACTTATGCGTTCTGGTGTAAGTTTTACACAGGCGCATAGAGAGGCGCAAAGGAGAGTTGGTAAATGAGTGACCCTAGAATAAAAAAATTTGGTCTTGCTGGTTTTAATAAACCTAAAAGAACACCAAATCATAAAACTAAATCCCATGTTGTTTTAGCTAAAGAAGGCGACAAGATAAAGCTTATTCGTTTTGGTATGCAGGGCGCAAAAAATAAACCACCTAGACAAGGAGAATCAGAAGCAGATAAAGCAAAGCGTCGATCATTTAAGGCAAGACACGCAAAAAATATTGCAAAAGGTAAAATGAGTGCTGCATTTTGGGCTGATAAAGTCAAATGGTCATAAATCTGATATATTAATTTTTAAAGGCTACGCTTTAATTTATGTCAGAAGAAACCAAAGAGGTGGCTACGCCGCCAACACCAAACAACACAGAAGTTGAACAGTTAAGAGATTCAATAAAAAAATTAGAGGCTAAAAACTACGAACTTATAGGCAAGCTTCAGAATCAAAAAAAAGACACTAAGGTTCCTGAGGATTATGAGTCTTTGTTAGCGTTTAAACAAAAACACGAACGAGAACAGCTTGAGAGTGAAGGAAAGTACACAGAAGCTACACAGAAATTAGAACAGCAATACAGAGATAAATCTGCTGAAGATAAAAAGAGAATTGAAGAGCTAACCGCAAGAAACAGGGAACTTGAACTTATTGCACCTGCAATGCAAGCTTTATCTGAAGTAACACATGACCCAGAGTTGGTATTAAATAACCTTGTTCCAAAAGATCAGATACAAATTAAAGAAGGTATACCAGTTGTGGTTGATGGGTATGAACAGTTACCAGTACAAGACTATGTAAAAAATAAATTAGAAAAAACAAAACCTTACTTGCTAAAAAATAGATTACCAACTGGTGGCGGTGCGCCGATTTCAAGGCCATCAACAGACAGTTTTTCAGAAGAAATGTTAAAACCATACCTTAAAGAAACATTTAATTTATCTGAGCAAGGTAGAATTTTAAAAACTAAAGGTAGAGAAATACACGAAAAGTTGATTGAAATAGCAAATTCACGTTAGTATGTTGCTATAAGGCAAAGTTACGCTAAGCCAAAATAGGGTTACGCCCACACCGTTAAAATTATTTTTCAGGACATGGCAGTTCTAAGGAGTGATATTATCATCCCTGAGATATTTACGCCGTATGTCATTGAACAGACCACTCAGCGAGATGCCTTTCTTGCAAGCGGTGTGGTCGCACCAATGGCAGAGCTAAATGCAACAGAGGGTGGTGATTTCGTAAATGTACCTTTTTTCTCCGCTAACTTAAGTGGCGATTTTGAGGTTCTTTCAGATTCTTCTTCATTGACACCTGGCAAGATTTCAACTGATAAGCAAGTTGGAGTTATCTTGCACAGAGGTCGTGCATTTGAATCAAGAGATTTAGCTGCACTTGCAGCAGGTTCAGACCCAATGGCAGCAATCGGTCAAAAGATCGGTGCTTACATTGCAAACCAAAGACAAAAAGATTTACTTGCTTGTCTTGATGGAGTATTTGGTTCTATCAATGCAAACTCAAGTAGTTCTGCTTTCTTTGATCTTACTATTGATTCTGAGTCAGGCGATACACCAACTGGTTTATCTCCAAAGCACGTTGCAAAAGCAAGATCAATTCTTGGTGATCAAGGCGACAAGCTTACAGCAGTTTGTATGCATAGCAAAGTTTACTATGATCTCGTAGAGAGAAAAATGGTTGACTATGTTCTTGCATCTGATGGAAATGGCGGTTCTGCAACAGCAAGTGGTGGTACTATTGCCCCTGCATATGCTGGTGGAAACGATACAGTTCCAACATACTGCGGACTAAGAGTTATTGTTTCTGATGATGTTTCAACTACTGGTAGTGGTTCTTCAACAGAGTACAGTACATATTTCTTTACTGCTGGCGCAGTAGCAAGTGGCGAGCAAGCTGGTCTAACAACAGAAACAGACAGAGACATTCTGGCTAAATCTGATGCTATGGCTATAGATCTTCACTATACATACCACCCTGTTGGTTCAAAGTGGGCTGTTACTACAACAAACCCAAATAGAACACAACTAGCAACTGTAGGCAACTGGTCGAAGGTCTATGAAACAAAGAACATTGGTATCGTAAGAGCTACCAACGTATCCACTCAAGACTAAAGGTAATTAAATCATGCCAAGTTTATTCGAGGTTAGTGCTGGTAAGTTA